>OIZP01000002.1_pt1 | contig 334496 bp, 282 predicted proteins | sample 1588531 | NCBI WGS metagenome assembly OIZP01 (sample SAMN03283283) | human gut metagenome | biome: human-associated habitat; material: feces | host: Homo sapiens | place: Peru | collected 2012
GGTTTACGATTTCGGCGGACGACTGGGAGCATTTTAACCTATCGCTGACACTTATCTAAATAAATTGTGTCTTACCACGCGGACCTTTTTGTAATTACGCTGTCTGTTAACGCAACGTCCGCGCGGGAAGATGTTTATTGACTCTTTAGGCATACATTTTTGTTTTTATAAAAGGTTGGTGACTGAATAATAAAACTTGACAATAGAATAAAAGACAGATAAACTTATAATAAATTATTAATATAAGGAGAGAATAACAATGAAATACTTTTTATTACTAATATTGACTACTCTTATCGTTTTATCTGGATGTTCCAAATTAATTAATGAAAATGCAAAAGAGAATTCAGAGGATAGTATCGGTGTAGAGAAACCGATGGAGTATATTAGTAATCATTTCTTAGATCAAGCTATATTACGACTTGGTATAATTGATTCTGGATCCAGAGAAATGGAAACTAATGTACATACAGTGCAAGATAAATACAATCTTTTAGGGATTTGTTCTGCGCGAAATGTTTCAAACACTTTTGATGAATCAGAAGTTGTGTTCCAAGAAGTATATGATGAAATGAAATCAGCTATTGATTCTATTCAGGTTAAGATTGAAACTGAAGATGGAGCTGTTTTAGATTTATCTAATGCTGATTCTGGATATCTAAATGGAATCGATTTTTATAAAAATGACTTCATTTCACTTGTCGATTGTGTAAATACAGAGGACAAATCAAGAGGAGTGTGGAAAGTTGGAGATTGGCGCTGGCCAGCAGGTACTATAAGATATAGATTCAATGAAGGTTTGTCTGATGAAAAAAAGCAGTCAATAAAAAAAGCCATGGCTACATGGGAAGATAGTACTGGTAAATTAGATTTTGAAGAGATAGAAGACACTTGGTACAATGCTCTAGGATGGATTACAGGAACAAATTATCATGTTGTAATTTCGGATAAGTCCTTTGATGATAGAGGAGGTCAATCTACTTTAGGGTACGGGCCTTGGAAATTTATAGACCTTACAAGTTATTCAAATAGAACAATTTTACACGAGTTGGGACACACAATAGGTTTATATCATGAACACCAACGATATGATAGGGACAAATATATTGATGTAAATTGGAATAACATAGTTGAAGACCAATTCTTAAATCCCCGACGAAGCACAAATTTTGGACTGATACCTAGAGACAATGTAATTAAGCTATATTTAGTAGTCAATATTGATTTATGGTTTTACCGGTACCATTGGGAGGGCTGGGTTGAACTTGCCCGTTGGGAAAACAGCAGAGTAACATCTACATATGATTACAATTCTATAATGCATTATTCTTCGTATTTTACAGGTTTGTCTAAAGATAGTTCTACATGGTCACTTCGAAAGAAAACTACTGGCGGTTCACGATATTCATTAGGTGGTTCTAAATTAACAGATTTGGATATACAGGCAGTAAAGCGTATGTATTGAGGAGATAATTTCATGAAATTAAAAATTCCTGTTCTTTTAGCGATAATATTTCAATTAGTTTCATGTACAGTTTACGACAAGAATTATAAAACTTTTATTGAAATACCTGAATTGTATTTGATGAATAAATTAGATAATAAAATTTCAGTTGAGGCATATTACGATGATAATGGAAAAGAAAGCCTTTGGGAAAGCAAAAAAATTGAAATTAACCCGTCAGAAACAAAGCAGATTATGGACTGGGTTTATCCAATAAAACTGATAATTTTTAAAGAAGAAGAAGATAGAGTGTTTGAGTACTCCGGAAGGAATGATCAGTTGAATGAGAATTCTCTGAATACCGGCGGAATGAAGATAATTTCCAGTAAAGTCATTTTTGATGATACAAAATATGAATATAATAAAATACCATATGAAATTTATGATTTTAACTGGCTTGGTGATATAAGTGAAGAAAATATTGTTGGGCTTCGCTATAATCTTGTCTATTCGGAATAATGATGTAAGTTTTGAATGTCTCTTTTTAAGTTGATTAAACTTATGAAGAACTATATACTGTATTTAAGATTGTAAACGTTTCTAACAGCGTTTGATGGAGAGAAGTGAAAAAAGTCTTTTTTTTATTAGTGTTTGTTTTATATGCAAATCACTATGTATCAGGAATATCTTTTCAAATTTGTCCTTTCTCAGGTTTTGAGTTTGGAAATATATCTGAACTTGTATACGAAAATAATGTTGAAGTAAGTGAACTTGAATGGACCCAAATAACTCCCTATATTGGAATTACTACAAAAATTAATCTTTGGAATTTTTTATTTGATTTTACAATTAAAAATGCAATTCCTGTAGCACTTGGAAGAATAACAGATAAAGATTTTTCAAATGCTGGAAGTAGTTATGTTTCCCTTTATTCTGAACATAATTTGATAACTGACAAAGATTATTTATTTGATTTAAATATTGTTTATTTATTTAAAATAAATAAGTTGGTTGCCGGATTAGGTATTTCTGGTTTTTATTCAAATTTAAAAATGGAAGCAGTTGATGGTTATCTTCAGTATCCAGATGATAATACAGTTTGGACAGGTACTGAGAATAAAGACTATTTGAATGGAACTTCGATCTCATATGAACAACAAAAATTTGCCGGTGGTTTTTATTCGATTGTCCAGACAAACTTACAAAAATTCAATTTAGCTTTTTCATTCAATATTTATCCATTCATTAAAGTGGATTGTATAGATAATCATTTTTTTAGATCAATTCAATTTCTTGATAATATGACAATAGGATATTGTTACAGAGTTAATGTAATTGCAGATTGGAAAATTAGTAAAAATTGTATTTTATTTTTCTCTGTAGATTATTTTTATTTAGAAGCTTTTGGAACGACATCTATAAATCCATTAGGGCAAATTAATTATGGGACTCGTGAAACAAAAGACTCAAATAATTCTGCAACAAATGAAAGTAATTTTAATTTTAAAGCAGGCTTTAAATTATTTTTATAAATATAAAGGAGAAAGTTATGAAAAAAAATTGTAACTTAATTTTTTTAGGGTTGTTGGGATGTATAGTTGTTTTTACAACTTCATGTTCATTTCAAAGTAATTTATACAAAAATGAATTAAACATCACAGATATTTCTGAAAATACTACTTATTCAGAAATTATAAGTCAGGGGTTTATGGGAGGTTCTCTGATTTATAATTCTTCTGATAATGCTTTAGGACAACTTAAAGAAGGGGTTACCGTTGCAATTCGTTTAAGCAATGCAGATCGACGGGAAGTAGATGATTCCGAAGCAGTATTCAAAGAATGTAATGACTCGGCAGTTTATGGTCTTATAATTATCGATAAAATTAATACAAAAAGTATTTCATTTGAGTCAAAACTTTTTAATTTTGACGGAAGTATTCTTTTTCAAAAGGAAGTGTTATTGAATGAAAATGAAAATGCAGATTTGAATGACGACGGACATCCTGATATCAAATACAGTATGTCAAATTTAAAAAGAGATGGATATGAACAATCTATGTTTTTGTCTTTCTTGAGCTCTCAGGAAGAGTTAAATATTACTATGTATTCAGTTCTTAAAGAACAATACCCAGGGAAAAACTATCCTAATGGAATTGTAGGAATAAACAATGATAATCGTTTTATAGTTCAGAAATATACAAATACCGAAACAGCAGAACGTAGCGTAATATCAGGTATTTATAAAGGCGATTTTGTTATTGATAATCTGAAAAACAAGTATCAAAGAGTTATTAACAACAAATATGCAAGGTATGCAAGAAGCGTAAATGATGAAGACTTGGAAGACCTTGATGAAGACTTAGCCCTTGATAACGAAGTCTTCTATTTTACGGATAAAGATTTTGCTTTTTCTACTCCAGATGATTTTTTGAATGTTCTTCCTAAAGAAATAACCGATTTATATAAAGAATATTCAGGAATAGACAAAGCAAATAAAATACTAGAAGAACCTGAACTCATGAAAATAATTGATAATACTCAAGGTTCAATTCTTCCGTCAGACGAAAAAGAAGATATTTTTAATCAATTTGGTTTACTTTCTCAAGAAGAAGTTGTGCAAATAAACAGAGTCTTTCTTGAAAAAAACTTTCCTGTAAGTTGTCCTCAAAGAGTTACTGTTTCAAATGTAATAACAGAAGTTCTACCTCTTTCAAGTGTAGTTTTCACAAGTGCAGATGCAGTTGAAGATATTATTGATGATGCCTCACATTGTGCTTCAGATGCAATTGTGTCAATTGATAGAAATGCTTCAGCATCATTTATTGGGTGCAAATCTGTTGAAGAATATGAAATTAGAGAAGCGGCTTTAGAAAAAGATTATTCTAAATATAAAAGTTTATTTAAGATAAATGATTTTGAAATTCCTGTAAAAAAAATAAGTAATGATGATAAAACTGTAAATGCGAAAACATCTCTTTTATTAAAGAATTCATTAATTTCAATTGGTTTGAAAGGTTCTTTTTCATCTACATGGGGAAGTGTAAAATCCAGTCTTGGTGCAGCAGCATTTTTTAAGGTAAATGCAGATGTCGGGATAAAATTATACAGCGATTATAATAAATCATTTGATGAAACTTTTGAAGGTATAAAGGAAGAGACAAGCGAAGCAACTATTAAAACAGGAAGAGAAATAAAATTACCTTTAATCAAAAAAACTGTGAATTTGTATGAATTTGAGTTATGCCAAGCAACTAATATAGCAAATTTTTGTATTGGACCTATTCTTATTGGAATAAATCTTGATATGGGAATTGGTTTACCTATAACCATGGATCTTGAGATGGATTGCAATCTTTCGTATTCTGCATACATGACAGGTTTAGCCAAGACAGGCGTTTCTGTAGGAGTAAATTATGGTGTTACATGGAAAAAGAAATGGTTTATTAAAGTACCTAACCCTTATGTGGATTGGAGTGGAAATGCCTCTGCTTCTGCAGATGCAATTTGTTATTTTGATCAGAATATGGATACATTAAATTTTGAAGTATCTAAGTTAAAAGTAGGGGTAAGTGTTGCCCCATATATAAAAGCAGGATTAAGTATGAGTGTTGCTACTGTTGTACATGCAGGTTGTGGTATCAAATTCGGTGTTAATGGGTATGCAAATTTTGGATATTATGATCCTTATTTACAAATTTCATATGGTTTAAATGATACTTCATCAATTTATGCTAATGCTTATTTAGGTCTTAAGGGTGTAAAATTTTTAGGAATAAATATAGGAAATATTGGTAAGGGTTGGAATTGGGAACTACTTGATATGGATAAAACAGTAATACCAGAAACAACACTTTTTCAATATAAAATTAATTAAAAGAGGAGCATAAAATGGAAAAAAAAATTATTTTCTCAATTATTTTGGGTATAACTTTTTTTCTTACAGGTTGTCTTTATTCCGGAGGAGACCCTCAAATTGTTTCCATGAATTTTATTGGCGATGAAACCCTCGAATGGGAAACAACACAAGGAGATGATGGAAGAAGGTGTTCAAATGTAGGCTCTTGTTCGTTTTCTCCGAATAACGGATATAGTCGCAAGTATTGCGAATTTTCGTGGAGAACAGGGAAAATTTATTTTAATAAAAAAATCGCAGACGGCTGCACTGTTACTGTTGATTTTAAAGATGAAGATGGAAAATATATTTGTACAGAAAGTATCGTCAAAGGGCAGTAGAAAGTTGCGTATAAACAACACCTTCCGCTGCGGAATGTCCGTTTTGGAAGGTGCTGTGTTATTTTACAAAGTGTAAAATGAAATTAAAGCGGAATGTTTCCGTGCTTTTTGGCCGGTGAAACGTTCTGGCTCTTTCCTTCAAGGAACTCAAGGCTGCATGCAACACGCTGTCTGGTTTCTTCGGGATTTATAATTTCACTTATGTAGTCGCGCTGTGCTGCTACAGTCGGCGTCATGATAGTATCTTTGTATTCCTGAGACTTCTGTGCTACAAACTGTGCCTGTGCGGGATCTTTCATCTCTTTTGCATAAAGAATCTCAAGTGCACCCTCAGCTCCCATAACTGCAATTTCTGCTTTGGGCCATGCATAAACAAAGTCAGCGCCCAGGTGCTTTGAACACATTGCAATATATGCTCCGCCGTAAGCCTTGCGTGTAATTACGGTTACTTTGGGAACAGTAGCTTCGCTGTATGCGTAAATTACCTTTGCTCCGTGTCTGATAATTCCCTTCTGCTCTTCCTGCGGACCCGGAACAAAACCCGGAACATCAACAAAGTTAACGAGAGGAACATTATAGCAGTCGCAGTATCTTACGAATCTTGCAATTTTGTCAGAAGCATCGCAGTTAAGAATACCGCCCAAACCGACAGGATTGTTGGCAATAATTCCAACCGGCTTTCCTTCTATTTTTGCAAAAGCAGTAATTGCGTTTGGAGAGAATTCCTGCATTACTTCAAACAGGCTGTCGTCATCAACTACGCAGTCAATAACGTCGTGCATGTCATAGGCCTGTGCACTGCGTTCCGGAAGAATTTCGGGAATCTTCTTTGACTTTTTTCTTTCATCGTACTTGAATTTTTCTGCAACGATTTCTTCACCGTAGTAGTGCGGAATGTAGTCCAGAAGGCGGCGTACCTTTTCGTAGCAGTCAACTTCAGACGGGCAGCGAAAGTGTGCAACACCGCTCTTCTGTGAATGGATTGAAGAACCGCCCAGATCTTCTGCAGAAATATCCATGAACATTACGCTCTTTACAACTTTTGGTCCTGTAATGAACATCTGGCTTATTTTGTCTACAGCAAAGATAAAGTCTGTAAGTCCGGGTGAATAAACTGCACCACCGGCACATGGACCTGCAATAATGCTTATCTGCGGAACAGTACCGCTCGCACGTACGTTCTGGTAAAAAAGATCACCGTAACCGCAAAGAGAGTCAACGCCTTCCTGAATTCTTGCTCCGCCCGAATCGTTGATTCCTATAACAGGACAGCGTGCCTGAATTGCCTTGTCTATAAGTTCTGCTATTTTCTGTCCGTGAACTTTACCAAGACTTCCGCCCTGAACAGTGAAGTCCTGTGCATAGACAGCAACTTTTTTTCCGTTGATTTTTCCGAATCCCGTAATTACACCGTCATAAGGAATGTCTTTCTTTTCCATTCCGAAACTGGTGCAGTTGTGGCGTGCTGCCGAATAGATTTCATAGAAACTGTCTTTGTCGCAAAGCTGGTTAATGCGTTCAATTGCGTGGAACTTTCCCTTTGCGTGCTGTTTCTCAAGATTATAATTGTTTGTTGCCATTTTTATACCCCTGAATTCCAGTGATAGAAAGATTTTAGCAATATTTTCTTTTATAGTCAATATGACAAAAAGTGTAAAATTGTCAAGAAAATAAAGACAGTTGCTGCACAACTGTCTATGTCGTTACTTATGATCCGAAGATTCCGTTTTGCTCTATATCTGCTGCCGCTTCTTCGAGTTCAGACTGTGAAGGAACCCATTCGTATTTTGTATGGAGCATTTCGGCTGCTTTTTTTGCGTCATCAGAAGAGTCTTTCATTGCTTTGGAATAGTCGGTGTAGAATTCAGTTTTTGAAATTTTGTTTTCTTCCTGAACTGTATCTGCACTTTTTATAAGCCAGCGGTTTTTCTTAAAGACGAGGTTAACTGTTTCGTCAATTTTTGTTACAAACATTTCATCGCTGCCTTCTGTTCGCAGCATATAGAATGAAACAATATATGTTTTTGTATCTCCGTTTTTAAGCGGAATATTGTTTTCCTGCGTAATTGCTTTTGGTGCGTGTTTGCGTTCGGCGCCCCTTGTGTAAAGAGTTGCCTGCTGTCCGTTGATTTTAAAATCCGTAAGACCAAAAATATTGAACGTCGTCTGGTTGTAGCAGAACCATTTGGCCGGAGTCAGGCAGGTAAGTTTTGCATCATAAAGTGCGCGGGTTTTTGTAGAAACATAAATGTTGCTCAGAATATTTACGCGGGCCTTCATTTCACCGCCGGCAGTACTGTTCTGGGCCGATTCTATGTCCAGACGGTTGGCGGCACCGTAATGCATTTCCACTGTCTGCTGTGAAGTAAGGCCTCTTGTCGTGGGTTTTTCCATCTGGCTGTCAAAATATGTTCCCAGAATAAAAACAGCAACCGCAGTAACTGCAAATGCCGTGGTAAGAGTCGCTCTGTGTCTTCTGAACCATCTGTGCCTTTTTACTGAATTTTCTTTTTTTGCATATTCTGCAGAAGTTGTCAAATCGCAAAGTGCAGGTTCTTCAGTCATTGTCTTTACAAAAGCTTCTGCCGGAAAAAGTGCCGCCGGTTTTTGTGATGATTTTTTCTGACGCGGAACAAGTCTGAGCGCGCTGTCAATTGTTTTTGCAAGCTGTTTGTCTGCCTGCGGAACAAGGAGTTCCAGTGGCTTGAAGTTTGCATCCAGAATATCTTCGCTTCTTTCTTTTGTATTTTTTGAAGGGAAGGGGAACTGGTGTGCAAGCATTCTGTACGCTATGACAGCCTGTGTAAATGCAAGCGAATCATCTTTTGTAAGATTTGCGTTTACATAAAGTCCCTGCATGTCACTGAACATTTCGTCGCCAAGACTTGAAGCCGCGGTCGTAAAGAAAACCTCAGGGAGAAAAATAATTTTTGTGCAGTCAGACGAGATAAAAATTCCTTCACCGCCGTTGTGTTCCAGATTTATCTTTTGAGCGCGCGCGCCTTCTATTGCGCTACAGACTGCCGCCGCTACCTCGCGCGCGCGTATTTTGTTTTCATCAGAGTCATTTTCTGTGCAAAGAATTTCGCGCAGTGTATTTCCGGGGAATGCTTCTGCGGTAAAAGAAACTGTTCCGCCGGGAAGGTCAGAAAGCTGTGTTTCAGAAAAACTCCAGGGTTCAAAATTCCATGAGCTGCCGTCTTTTGATGCAATATGTCCGGAAGTTCCGATTTGTTCAGAAAAGCGGGACTTTGTAAATGCACTTTGAGTCATGCAGGTGTCGAGAATGAGTTTTGTTCCCTCAAAAAATACAATGCGTTTATTCATATTAGTTTCCGTCAGATGCGTAAAGGTATTTAAAGTAGTCCATGTTTGTACTGTAAGTTGTGTCAAAATTGTTCATTGTTTTCTTATAAGATTCCATGGTTTTCCAGAATTCATAGAACTGCGGGTCTCTGCTGTAAGCTGCTGTATAAATTGCCGCCGCTTCTGCATCTGCCTTACCTTTTGTTTCCTCACTTTTGCGGTAAGCTTCACTTTCTATCGTGCGCTTTTCGTTTTCGAGTTTTCCGAGCCATTCAGCTTTTTTACCTTCACCGAGGGAACGGTATGCCTGTGCAACCTGGTTTCTTTCCTTAATCATGCGGCTGTAAACGCTTTCGGTAAGCTCGTCGGAATATTTAATCTGGCGCGGAACAATGTCTATAAGTTCAATTCCATATTCGCCGACCATTTTGCGGGCTTCGTTTGCCATTTCCTGACAGAGTGCGCTTCTTCCTTTTGTTACGATTTCGTTGCTGCTGTTTACGTTTACAAGGGCTTCGAGTTCGGCACTGTCTTCTCCTTCTATTCCTGCAAGTTGGGAGTCGGCCGGAGTTGTGCGTTCGTTTATTCCGTTGCTGCTGCGTACAATTTCGCTCAGTCTGTTGCGAGTAATGATTGTTCTTGTAGAAGAGTCAATTATGTCGCTCAGTTTGTTGTAAGCCGCGTTGAGTGTTTTGAAAGACTGGTAGAAAAGCGCTGGGTCAGAAATCTTCCATCGACTTGTAGTGTCTACAATTATAAACTGGTTTTCCTTTGTCGGAATACGTGCATTGTCTCCGTCAAGAGAAAGTACGAGGCTGGGGTAAAAAGTTACAGTGTCTACAAAAGGAATTTTGGGGTAAAGACCGGCTTCTGTATGTGAAGCAACAATCTGTCCGAATCTTATTACAACAGCCTGGTTTCCTTCGCTTATAATATAGAAGGGACCTGCCGCAAAAAACAGAACCACAGCCGCAACAACAGCTGCCAGTCCCAGATAAAATTTTTTCATAGATTTCATATATTCTCCTATAAAAACATTTGAAGACTGTTTCAACAGTCGAAAAGGTTTTTATCGCGTTTTGCAACGAAGTGAAAAACGCAGTTTAATAAAGAAAGTTCGCATTGCGAACTTTGAGTTAAAAAGACCGGCGACAACCGACGGGCTTTTTATACTATTTTCTTGCTCCTATAATAGAGTTTGTGAAACAAACTTTAAGTAAAAAAAACTTATACTATTGTTTTGTTGAATCAAGATTCTTGAACGGAATTACATTGTCGAGTTTGCCGTCAATAAGAACCGGTTTTTTTCCGCTTTCGTCCGCAGAGAAAATTTCTTCCATTGTTTCAAGGTAGAGGCGTTCGCGTGTAATTGCCGGAGCTTTTCTGTATTCTTCGTAAACTGAATTGAATCTGGCAACATCACCTTTTGCCCTGTTAACGCGTTCTGCAGCATAACCGTCTGCAATCTGAATCTGGCGGTCGGCTTCACCCTTTGCCTTTGGAATTTCAGAATTGTAACTTTCCTTGCCTTCATTGATGAAACGGTTCATGTCCTGTGTAGCTTTGTTAACGTCTTCAAATGCATCCTGAACACCGGCCGGAGGAACAATATTCTGCAGTTTTACGGCAAAGACATTTATTCCCATTCCAAGCTGTTCAAACTGTTCATTCATCATTGTTACAGCAAGATTTTCTATGTTTGAACGCTCTGAACCCATTACGTCAAGAATTGCGCGGTCTCCTACAAGAGTATTTATTACCGAACGGCTTATGTCGCGTATTGTCTGCTGTTTTTCGTGAACGGTAAAAAGCCATGCGCGCGGGTCAACGATTCTGTACTGGATAATCCATTCAACATCAACAATGTTCAGGTCGCCTGTAAGCATTGTAGATTCTTTGACAATATTATTTTCGTACTGGTTTGAAGAACCGCTTTTTACTGTCTTGAACCCGAACTGTTCAGTCTGAACAACTTTGTTGCCAGGAACAATAAATTTGCGGTCTATTCCGAGAGGAAGCTTGTAATGCAATCCCGGACCAAGGGTTTTGTAGTAGCGGCCGAATCTTGTGATTACAGCCTGCTCTGCCTGGTCAACAACAAACAGGCTTGATGCAACGGCTCCTGCAAGAATAACTGCGATAATCGCCAAAATTATAACTGACGGTCTTAAGATTTTTTTTACACCAGATTGCTCGGACATAATTCCTCCAATTTAAAAGTATTTTAAACTTAAGAAAATTTGTGTCTGCGGGCAAATTTTTTTAAACAGCTAGTTCTTCCCAGCGCGCATAGGCTTTTTCTAGTTTTTCGCACAACTGCTCGTATTCTTTTCCTGCTGCAGCCGACTTTTCGTAGTCTGAATCTGCCATCTGCTGTTCAAGAAGAGGTTTTTTGTCTTCTAGTAAGGCAATTTCCTGTTCCAGTGCTTCAAATTCTTTTTGTTCCTTAAAAGAAAGTTTGCGCGGTTTGTCTTCATTTTTTGTTTTCTGGGCAGGCGGTTCTTCTTTTCTTGCAGTTTCTTTTTTTGCCTTGAGTTCTTCTTCCTGAAGGGCCGTTTTTTCGCGTTTGTATTCTATATATTCGCTGCATTTTCCTACAAAACCGCTTATGCTTCCGTCGTCTTCCATAATAAAGAGCGTATCTGCGACCTTGTCCATAAAGTAGCGGTCATGGCTTACGATGAGAATGCATCCCTTGAATCCCGCAAGAAAGTTTTCAAGAATATTCATTGTAAAAATGTCAAAGTCGTTTGTAGGTTCGTCAAGAATAAGAAAATTCGGGTTGGAAATCAAAAGCCTTACCAGAAACAGCCGTTTACGCTCACCACCGCTTAGTGTTTCAAGAGGTGAGTGCAGAATTTTTCCTTCAAAGCCGAACTGTTCAAGAAACTGCCCCGAACTGAGCGTGGTTCCGTCATTCATGTGGATTATTTCTGCAGCTTCCTTTATGTATTCAAGAACGGTCATATTGAGGTCTTTGAAAACCGGATTCTGCATGTAATAGGCAATGGATGTGTTTTCGCCGCGCACAATTGTTCCGCTGTCACACGGAATATCGCCGGTGATTATATTAAGCAGTGTCGACTTTCCGCTGCCGTTGTCCCCGAAGATGCCGATTTTTTCGCCTTTGTTGAAAGTGTAGCTGAAGTCTTTTATTACCGGGGTGTTTTTTTCTGACTTTGAGTCGGCGTATCCTTTGGGAAAATTTTTTGTAATGTGATGGAGTTCAAGAATTTTTCCGCCGAGTCTGCGTCCTGCAACTTCAAAAGTAAATGCTTTGTCTGCACTGAATTTTTCGCGGTTAATAAGCTGTTCGTCACGCTGAATTCTGGCCTTTGCTTTTGTTCCACGCGCACATGGTCCCCTCATAAGCCAGTCGCGTTCAACCCTCAGCACCGACTCAATTCTGCGCTCTGTGTTGGCTTCAATTTCGCTTTCTGTTGTCTTTTTGTCCAAGTATGCGGAATAGTTTCCTACATAAAGTTTAATTTTGTTGCGGAAAAGTTCGTAAATGTTATTGCAGACGGCGTCAAGAAAGTAGCGGTCGTGGGTAACCATCAGAACAGAGCGCTTTGTCTGGGCAAGATAATCCTGCAGCCACGAAATTGTCGTTATGTCCAGGTGGTTTGTCGGTTCGTCCAGAAGAAGCAGTTTTGTGTCTTCTACAAGAACCTGCGCCAGTGCAACTTTTTTTACCATTCCGCCCGAAAGCTCACCCATTTTGCGGTTAAGGCTTCCTATTCCGAGTGTCGTTAAAATTGAACTAACCTGCGATTCGTAGTTCCACAGGTTTTCTTTTTCCATGCGGTTGTTCAGTTCGTCAAATTTTGTCTGAATCTGCGGGGTTGTTTCATTCTGCATGCGCTCGCAAATTTCTTCATATTCGCGTATTACTTCGAGCTTTGGTGAATGTGACTTGAATATGTGCTCGCGGATTGTATCGTCTTTGTTGTAGGAAGGGTTCTGTGGCAGGTAAGAAACACCTGCACTTGAATTTATTACTACGCTTCCTTCATCGGGCTCAAGAATTCCCGCTATTGTTGCAAGCAGAGTCGATTTTCCTGTTCCGTTGCGGCCTATAAGAGCTGCCTTGTCGCCTTCGTTAAGTCCGAATGTTACGCCGGTAAAGAGCGGCTGTTCCCTGCCTATTCTGGATACATTACTTACAGATAGAAGATTCATACCCTTATTGTATCAGATTGTACAAAAAAACAAAACAGTGTCTGGCGTTCCACTTGGTCGGCGTTTCGCTCACTTCGACTCCTGTTACTGACATTTGTTTTTTTTAAATAAAAAAAGCTTCAGTTTTTGAACCGAAGCTTTCTTTTACTAACTGGAGATAATCGGAGTCGCCTGAAATTGCAAAACCTCCTGTTTTTCAATTTCAGGCCTGTTCGCTGCACTGCCGCCGGCATCCGTGCCGGCTTTTCCTCCCGTTGGTCGGCGTTTCGCTCACTTCGACTCCTGTTCTTTACACTTGCTTTTTAAAATAACAAAAGCTCCGATTTTTAACCGAAGCTTTCTTTTTTTAACTGGAGATAATCGGAGTCGAACCGACGACCCTTTGATTGCGAACCAAATGCTCTACCAACTGAGCTATATCCCCTTGATTTGTTTTGGTAGGATATAGCTTTTTTCAAATTTTTTCAAGTGGGCACTTATTTTGTGGTCAGTTTTCCGCCCTGGTAAATCATGTTGGCTTTGGACAGGTAATCTTCCGGAATGGTTATGCCGCATTCTTTTGCTGTATCCAAATCGAACAGAAGGTCAGAATCTTCGGGTTTGGTAATGAACTTTACAGGAATTGACGCGGGTTTTTTTCCGCCTATAAGTTCGGCAATAATGTCTGCTGTGGCAAGTCCCGCTTTGTAGTAATTGAAACCGCTGGCCATGAAAATTCCGCCCTGCTGTGCGCCTGTAACATCTCCTGAGAAAATAGGTTTCTTTGCTTTGTTGAATACGCCGATTACAGAAGCAAGTGCGCTGAATACCGTATTGTCTGTTGTGAGGTAAAGTCCGTCTACGCGTGAAACAATTGAATCTGCAGCCTGTTTTACTTCATCTGACTTTGTTATGCTCTGTGAAACAAGTTTAATTCCTGCCTGCTCACATCCTTTTTTTACCAGTTCAAGACTGCTTATTGAATTGGCTTCGTTGCTTGTATAAATGTAACCGAGTGTTTTTATTCCGGCTATCTGTGCAAAGATTTTAATGTGTTCAACGGTTGGAATTGCGTCGCTCAGTCCTGTTACGTTTCTGTAACCGCTGTTTACGTCTGTTACAAGTCCTGCTCCTACAGGGTCGGTTACACAGCTAAAGATAACCGGCTTGTTTTTTATTGTATTTGCAAGTGCAACGGCAACAGGTGTCGCGATTCCGACTGCATAGTCTACTTTCTGTGACTTGTAGAGTGCTGCAATCTGTGCTGCTGTTCCTACATCGCCGTTTGCATTCTGCAGATTATATTCTGCTTCAATTCCAAGTTGCGCAAGCCTGTCCTGAATGCCCTGTTCAATTGCGTCAAGTGCCGGGTGCTGTACAATTTTTGCAATTCCGATTTTAACTTTGGAATCTTTCTTTGCCTTTGCCGTAAGCGGTGCAACTGTCGCAAAAACAGCCATAACCGCAACAATAATTTTTTTCATATACTACTCCTGTTATCTAGGTTTGTTTTTTAGACAAGTTTGCTTCGCAAACTTGAAGTTATTGAAACAGATGCTCGCATCTGTTTCAATATACGTTTCTACTTACAGTAACATATTACTATGTATAGAAACATTTGTCAACTGCCTTCTTTAAAAAAAATGCGTTTTATGCTAATATCTGCGTGCCCGTAAACCGCCGGGCAAAAAAAGAGGTATTCATGAACACTCCAAAAATTTGTCTTACGCTTACAGGAAAAACTCTGGCAGAAGATCTTGCAGTCCTTGACCGTTACCGTGATTACGTTGACATTGCCGAACTCAGGGCCGACTTTCTGGACAGTGACGAAAGACTGCGCGTAAGAGATTTTCCCGAAATGGCAGGAATTCCCTGCATACTTACACTGCGCAGAAAAATCGACGGCGGCTGTTTTATAGAAGGAGAGGCGGCCCGTACAATTCTTTTTGCAAGGGCACTTTCCTTTGCCGCAGAAGACAAGCGCAAGAATTTCCATTACGTGGACTTCGAGGAAGATTTTCATATTCCAAGCCTTCAGGATGCCGCTCTTGCATTCGGAACAAAAATAATCCGAAGCGTACATGACATGAAAAATCCTGTTTCAAACATCTGCGAGCGCCTTGCTGCCCTTAAAACAACAGGATACGAAATTCCCAAAATTGCGTTTATGCCGCACTCACTTGACGACGTAAAAAATCTGTTCGAAGAAGCAAAAAAACTCAATGACAACGAACACATTCTTGTGGCAATGGGACCGCTGGGTGTTCCTTCACGCATACTCGGTGAACGGTTAAAGAATTTTCTTACATATACATCTGCGCCCGAATCTGCACAGGGACTTCCGTCTCTTTCACATATGGACCCGCGCACACTTTGCGAAGAATACAACTTCAAATCAATCAATTCAGAAACAGAACTTTTTGGAATAACCGGCTGGCCTCTGACTGCAACTTCAAGTCCGGCTCTTCACAACGGCGGTTACAAAAAACTCGGAATGAACTGTGCCTATATTCCCATGCGCGCAGAAAAATTTACGCAGGCGCTTTCCTTTGCAGAAGCAATCGGTGTAAAAGGAATGTCAGTTACGATTCCGCACAAAGAAGCCGTACTTGACTGTGGTTTCAAAACAGATGCAGATGTAGATAAAATAGGTGCAAGCAATACAATTGTACGGAACGGAGATACATGGAATTCCTACAATACCGACGCCTACGGGTTTGCAAAATCGCTGCTTGAATTTACCGGACTCAAATCGCTTGCAGGAAAAAAAGTTGCAATTATAGGAGCGGGCGGAGCAGCCAGGGCAATTGCGTATGCAGTTAAAAAACTCCGCGGAAAAGCATGTGTTTTTAACCGCACTGTAGAAAAAGCCGCAGAACTTGCCGAAAAATATCACTTCAAATATTCTGCACTCAACGCCGATGCAGTTTCGCTTTTGAAAAAATATTCTTCAATAATAATCCAGACTACTTCTCGCGGAATGAATTCGAGCGGCCCTTACAACGAAAAAGATGATCCTATTTGGTTCTACAATTTTAGCGGAAAAGAAATTCTTTTTGACATAGTCTATGTTCCCGAAGTAACACCTGTTATGGGAAGAGCCGCGGAAGCCGGATGCCGCGTCTGTAACGGTTACGATATGCTTCGTTACCAAGGTTACCGCCAGTTTGAACTTTTTACCGGAAAAAAATACGAAGGCTGAATAAAATAAATAAAAGAGGTGGAAAATGATTTCAAAAGATGAACAGAAAGTTCTTGCAGCGCGTACTGCAGTTGATGTTCTTGTAAAAAAGGGCAGAATTTTCAGCGGAATGAAAATCGGTCTCGGAACAGGTTCAACAGCAATGCCTGCCGTAAAAAGAATTGCAGAACTTATTGCAGACGGCACGCTTTCTGGAATTAAGGCTGTCGCTACAAGTTTTCAGACAACGCTTGCGTGCGAAGAGTTTGGAATTCCGGTTTACACAATGAATGACAAAGCCATAGGCGGAACCCTGGATCTTGCAATTGACGGTGCCGACGAAATAGGAAAGGGCAACTCTCTTATAAAAGGCGGTGGCGCTGCTCTTCTGCGTGAAAAAATAGTTGCTTATAATTCAAAGGCATTTGTTGTTGTGGCAGACGAATCAAAAGCCGTAGAAAACCACGGAACAAAGTTTCCGCTTCCTGTAGAAATAATTGCAGAAGCACGCGTCCCTGTTGTACAGAAACTCGAAAAACTTGGTGCAAAATGTGTTCTTCGTGAAGGTGTAAAAAAAGCAGGCCCTGTTATTACCGACAACGGAAACATGATAATTGACTGTACGTGGGAAAATCCTGTAGATGCCGCAAAACTTGAAGACACTATAAATGATATTACAGGCGTAGTTGAATGCGGTTTCTTTACAAAAATCCGCCCGACGGCATTTATTGCACATTCGGACGGAAGTGTAGAAGAGCGTTCTTAAAAAGAGACTGCCCTTTAATTAATGCTGAGGTTCTGCGTTTCTGTTCCAAGAACGTAAAGCCTCAGTGTTGTTCCTTTCTTTACTTCATACGGAATTGTAAGTTTCTGTCCCGGATGATTGAATGAAATAAGTGTAGAAACTTTTCCGTCAGAAGAAATTGCATCAAGCTGAACCGGAACGGCATACGGATATTCCGGAAGGTCATATTCAAAAATTCCCTGAACAATATCACTGTCTGCACTTTTTTGGCTTAATGCAAATTCTGCGTTGAGTCTTGTAAATGCAGGTGCTTCATCTCCTGAAACTTTGTCTTGGTTTGTTACCGTTCCTGCCTTTTCATTTTCTGCGGCAATGTGTGAGGTAAAGTCAAACGTAATTTTGTTTTGCGCCATTGCTTCAAGAACCTGCTTTATGTTAAGGCCTGCAACCGACGGCACTTTTACTGTTTCGATCATTGAACCGCTGCTTACTACAAACTGAACTTTTACCGGATCAACAATCGGCATTCCGGCTTCGGGGTACTGCGCAATAATTGTTCCTTCTGCTGAATCGTCGCGTACAAAAACCGGCTGCGCGACTATTACAAGAGGATGCTCGCCGCTGAACAGAACGTCCAGCTTCTTTTTGATGTCATCAATATTTTCTCCTGTGTAGTCTGCGAGCTCGTCAATGGCAACACCGCGGCTTACCGTAAGGGTTACGCGCCTGTATGCTTTTACGATTGCTCCTGCGTCCGGTGACTGTTCAAGAATTGTTCCCTGATCGCCGGGCAAATCAGAATAGCGTAACTGGATTTTTCCGTAGAGTTCCTTGGACTGAAGATCCAGAAGTGCGTTTGTAAGATTTTTTCCTACTACATTCGGAACCATGACTTTTTCTGCACCCTGAACCGTAAGAAAAAATACTGCCAGGAAAGCGAGAATCATTATGATAAACGCAACAATAACCGTTATCACAAGAGACTTTCCTCCGTTTTGAATCTGGGAAACCTGATCCTTGAAATTAAACCGCAGCTTTGAAAGTGCACCTGTTATTTTTTTACCGAAATTCTTTTTTTCTTCCATGCTGTTTTCCTTTTCAGTTTGAACCAAGAACTGTTCCGATAAAATTTCTGGAACCGTTCATGAATGATTTATAATCCATGGCTTTTTTTGCCTGCCATTGAAGTTCTGTTGCAATAAGAACACCGTCACCTGTTTGAATAAGAATTCCCCTCTGCTTGTTGAATTCAATTACTGTTCCCGGAGCAAGGTCTGTGTTCTTTTTGATTGAATTATCTTGGACTGCAATTTTAAGTGCGTCTCTTGCCTTTAGAATTTTGAGCGTCTGTCCGTTTGCGTATGTAAAACATCCGGGCCAGGGTGTGTATGCGCGAATCTGTGCGTCAATTTTTTCGGCACTGTCATTCCAGTTTATGAGACCGTCTTCTTTTTTTATTGTTGTACAGTAAGATGGTGTTCCTGCTTGCGGAACTGCGTGCGGTAAGTTTCCTGTTTTTGCAGTCTGTCTCAGGACATTTGTTATAGATATGGCTCCCAGAAGGGCGCTCTGGTTAAGAAGCTGCTCGGCGGTTTCTGTCCCGGTAAGTCTTGTTTCCTGCATATAAAGAATGTCACCTTCATCAATTCCGAGCGACATCTTTTGCAGCGAAAAGCCTGTTTTTTCATCCCTGTTCAGAATTGCAGAATTAACAGGAGTCGCGCCGCGGTATTTTGGCAGAAGAGAAGGGTGCAGGTTTATTCCGCCGAATTTAAAAAGAGAAAAAAACTTTGGTCCAAGAATGTGTCCGTATGCAAAACAGACAAAAATATCGGGATGCAGTGCCTCAATGGCAGTTCTTTCGTCCTGCTTTATGTGTTCCGGCGTAAGAATTTTTATATCATCACCGCGGGCTTCGTTCCATATTCTTGCATAAGCTTCCACTTCTGTCGGAACAAGCTCCTTATGGCGTCCCTTTGCAGACGGCGGGTTTGTAAGAACACCCACAATCTTGTACTGCTCGTCGGGAACAGAAGCAGACATGGCGCTGTCTTTAAGGATGAGTTCAAGAGACTTTGCAGATGCGGCGGGGCTTCCTCCGTATAGGACTCTGAGCATATTCTATTTACCTTTCTTTGCTTTTTTTGCAGCAATTTTTGCTTCTATGCTGGCTTTTTTTGCTTCGCGTGCGGCAAGTTTTTTTGCATTGCGTTCAACTCTTTTTTTGAACTGCTCTTCTGTCTGTTTTGCAAAATCACTGTCACCACGATCAATGTAAAGGTATCCGTCAAGATGATCGTTTTCGTGCTGGATAATTCTTGCAAGAAGGCCGTCTGCATTTTCTATTACAAACGGTTTTCCGAATTCGTTCAGGGCCGCAACAGATACTTTTACCGGTCGAATGATTTTTTCAGAAAATCCCGGAATGGAAAGGCATCCTTCTTCGTATTCAGAAGTTTCTGCAGAAGTTTTGGTTATCTCTGGATTTATGAATACGCGTTTTACATCGTCATCGGCAGTGAGTACAAAAAATCTTTTTGCTATTCCGACCTGCGGTGCGGCAAGACCCACTCCATTTGCGCTGGTCATCGTTTTGAACATTTCTTCAAAAAGAGCGCGCATTTCGTCGTTTATTTCTTCGGCCTTTACCGGCTCGCATTTCTGGCGGAGAATTTCTTCACCAAGTTTATAAATTTTCATATCTTCCTCTGTTTATTCAAGTCTGAGTCTTGCAGCTCTTGCGTGTGCGGCAAGTCCTTCTGCATCACCAAGATAACCTGCAGCGCGTGCAGATTTTTTTGCACCTTCAAGTTTATTGTCTGTTCTGAGGGTCGTTACGGTCTTAAGGAACATCCTTACAGAAAGTCCGCCTGTGAATCTTGCGCTTCCTGATGTTGGCAGAGTGTGGTTGAGTCCTGCAGAATAGTCTCCGAAAACTTCTGCTGCCCCGTGTCCTATAAAAAGAGAACCGTAATTGTGCACGAGTGAAACAACTCTGTCTCTTTCGCTTCCTTCATCCATTGCAATTTCAAGGTGTTCCGGGGCTTTTCTGTTTGCAAGTTCAGCGGCCTGTTCAAGGGACTGTGCGATGATTATTCTTCCGCAGGTGTCTATGCTTTGTCTTGCAGTATTTTTTGTAGAAAGAGTTTCGATCTGTTTTTCTATTTCTTCTGCCGTGCGTTCTGCCAGAACTTTGTCTGTTGTAACCATAACCGGCTGGGCAACAACATCGTGTTCGGCCTGTGCAAGAAGGTCTGCTGCAAGCCATTTTGGATCGGCACTTGAGTCAGCAATAATGAAAACTTCTGTTGGTCCTGCAATCATGTCAATTCCTACTGTTCCGTACACAAGCTTTTTTGCTTCTGCAACGAATTTATTGCCCGGTCCTACAATAACGTCTGTACGCGGAATAGACTGTGTACCGAAAGCCATAGCGGCAATTGCCTGACTTCCACCGCAGGCGTATGCTTTTGTTACACCGCAGATGTAGGCCGCTGCCATTATGTTTTCATCGGCGTACGGTTTTCCGCCAACGTATGCATTTCCCGGTGTTCCCCTGCCTTCTGCATTTTTTTTGTCATCAGGGTGAACCCTCGGCGGTGTACACAGAATTATTTCTTTTACACCTGCTGCAGCGGCCGGTGTTACGGTCATGACTACTGTAGATACAAGCGGGAATCTTCCTGCCGGAACATAAACGCCTGCCTTTTCTACTGGAATATTTTTCTGTCCTGTAAAAACGCCGCTTTCAAGTTCAGTTTCAAAATCTGTAAAACATTCCTTCTGTTTTTTTGCAAACTTCAAAGCCATGTCGTGAGAGTAGCAGAGTGATTCATAAAGTTCAGGCTCGTTTTTTTTCATCTTTTCTGCAGCGGCTTTAAGTTCCTCCTGCGGAATAAGAAATGATGCCGGAGCCGATACGTCAAATTTTTCACTGTATTCATGCAGTGCAGAATCTCCGGACTGGCGCACATTGTTGAGTACTGTACGGACAGTGTCTATTGAGTCGCCAAAATCGCGGCCGTTAAAAAAGGAATCTTCAACCTGATCTGCACTTTGTATCTTAATCATAAAATATCTCCTGAAATTGCCGCTATTCTTTGTGTCTTCTGTCCAGTTCGTCGTAGACATCTTTCCAGGAAACACCTTCCTTGTACATAAGAACGCTTACAAAATAAAGAAGGTCTGCGGCTTCCCAGATTACATCTGCCTTTGTTTCGGCTTCGTCGGTAAGTTCTTCTGCTTCTTCCATAACCTTTTCGCGCACGCGCTTGTCGTTGAGTGTTGCCGTGTAACTTCCCGGCCTTGGGTTTGCAAATCTGTCTGCGATTGTAGAATAAAGGCGCTCCATGCTGCTCTTTGCGTCGGGGTCAGAACCAAAGCAGGTAAAGCTTCCCGTATGACATGCGCCTCCGTGCGGAATTACAGTTGCAAGAATTGTGTCTCTGTCGCAGTCTGCACGAAGTTTCTGTACTTCAAGAAAGTGTCCGCTTGTTTCGCCCTTTGTCCAGAGAACGTTTCTTGTTCTGCTGAAGAAAGTAAGTTTTCCGGTGTCAAAGGTTTTGTTGAGGGCTTCTTTGTTTGAATAACCCAGCATCAGTACTTCGCCGTCAGTGCTCTGTGCAATAACAGGAATCATTCCGCCGGTTTTGTTCCAGTCCAGGCATGCTGTAAAGCTGTCTTTAAGACTTACGGCACCTGTATAGAGGGCCATTCCAAGCTGAACGTCACAGCCGATTTTTTCGAGTTCTGCAATCTGTTCTATGGTATTTACACCGCCGGCTGCAACTACGCGGCATTTTACTGCTGCCCTGAGAGCGCGGCACATGTCCATGTCTGTTCCCTGCATGCAACCTTCTTTTTCTACGCAGGTAAACAGAAGTTCGCTGGCATATTTTTCTGCCTGAACGGCTCCTTCAATAAGCGGAATGCCCGAAGTTTCTGTCCAGCCTTTGAGAGCAATGTTTCCGTTTATGGCATCTACAGAAATAATAATTCTCTGGCGGCCGATTGCCTTTGAAAGTTCTTCAAGAAATTCAGTGTTGAGAACACATTCACCAGGTTTTGGGTTTGCTTTCCAGGCTGCAGAACCTATAATTACTTTTTCTGCTCCGAGTGAAACAAGCTGTTTTGCTTTTTTTACGTCACGGATTCCGCCGCCGACACGAACGTTTCCCTTTCTTAAAAGAGATTTCAAAAGTTCAGTATTGGCAGTGTTGCCTTTTTCGTCTGTATGACGCATTGCTGCGTCAAGGTCAATTATTGCTACTTCGCCGTATCTGTTGAATTCAGTTATGAGGTTTTCTGCATCATCACGCTGGAGAACCAAGTCTTTTCCGTTCTTTAACTGGACAACGTGTCCGTCCTTTAAGTCTATAGAAGAAATTACCATGCAAAGATTGTAGCAAATATTGCCATTATTTACAATAATATACAAAAAGTTGTAGAATAAGGCGCATGTCACTTTTGGAAATTAATAGCGTTGAATATAAATATCCCCAGTCCTCAAAAAAGGCACTTGATAACGTAAGCCTCTGTGTGGAACGGGGTGAATACATTGCAGTACTCGGCTCAAACGGTTCAGGAAAAAGCACTATGGCCCGCCTTATGGCAGGTTTTTTTAAGCCGGACTCGGGTACTGTAAGCCTTCAGAAAGATGTACTTCCCGGAATTGTATTTCAGCAGCCCAAAGAGCAGATTGTAGCCGGAATTGTAGAACGTGACACGGCGTTCGGACCGCAGAATCTTTCAATGACAAAGGGCGAAATTGAACTCAGGACAATAGAGTGTCTTTCTGTAGTTGGACTTGCAGACAGGGCTTCTTCCAGAACTTTTGAACTTTCACTCGGTCAGACGCAGCGTCTTGCCTTCAGCGGAATTCTGGCTCTTTTTCCTGACCTGCTTATTCTTGATGAAGTTACGGCAATGCTGGACCCGGCTTCAAGAAATGAACTTGTTGAATTCATAGACCGCTGGAATAAAAAAGGGCATACCGTTATTCACGTAACACACGACGAAGATGAAGCCCTTCATGCAAAGCGCATAATTGTAATGGAAAGCGGGCGTATTGTTTTTGACGGTTTGCGCGAAGAATTTATGGCCAGTCCACATGTAATAGAGAGTGTTTTTGGAAAAGATGAAGTTTTGCCAGAAAAAAAAGTTTCTTCTTCAGAGGAATCACTTTGCGTAAAAGATCTTTCATTCGGCTACCCTGAGCGCAAAATATTCAGTGGCCTTAACCTTTGTCTCAAAAAAGGAACGCTTACGGCTCTTACCGGACCGAGTGGCTGCGGAAAATCTACGCTTTTCGAGTGCCTGGCAGGTCTTAAAACTCCACAAAGCGGAATAATCAGTGCCGTTTCAAGGCCTGTGCTGGCCCTTCAGGAAAGTGAGGCCGCTCTTTTTGAACCGTGCGCCGCCGATGATGTTGCGTTTGGTCCCATAAATGACGGTCTTTCAGGGAAAGAACTTCTTGAGCGTGTTAAAGAGTCCATGCAACTTGCAGGAATTCCGTACGAAGAGTTTGGCAACAGGGCAACTTTTTCTTTAAGCGGCGGTGAAAAGCGAAAGCTGTCTCTGGCGGGAATTATTGCTTTGGACAGAGATATACTTATTTTTGACGAACCGACTGCGGCGCTTGATCCTTTGTCAAGAAAAAATGTCCTTCGTACAATGAAAGAACTGGCCTCACGCGGAAAAACCGTCCTTTTCAGCACGCACCGTTTTGAAGAAGCACTGTATGCCGACGAAAGCATAGCGTGGCAGGATCTTCTGGGCGGAACAGCTGCTTCTGAAGGCCGTGAACCTTTCGGAACAAAACATCAGGACAGTCCGGAAAGTGCAGGCGTAAATGAAACTGCTCCGGAGCAGAAAAAACTTTCCGTACAAATGCCACTTACGAATTCAAAGATGATAGAAAGCATTGGAAAAACAGCAGCAGCTTTTATGGCTCCGGCAAAAATTCCGCATTCTGCAGTGAGCGTACTTCCCGCGGCACTTAAATTTATTCTCTTTGCGGCAATTCTTTGTGTTTCGGTACTGGTATATTCACCTGCGGCCGGAATCTGCATGCTGGGCGTGAACATACTTTATGCTGTTCTCGCAAAATACCCGCTTAAAAAAGCTGCCGGTGCTTTTGTAAAACTTTTTCCGTGGCTGCTTCTTTTTATAGTTTTCGGAATGTTCTTTTACCCGACTCTTCCCGATGACAGAATTATTTTTTCATGGGGAATATTTACTCTTTCGACAGGCCGTCTTGCCATGACCGGACGTACTTTTTTACGTGCTGCCTGTGCCCTTATTTCTGCCGGAACATTTCTTTTTACAACTTCCGAGCGCGAAATTATGGACGGACTTACGGTTTTATTAAAGCCGCTTTCTGTCGTAAAAATTCCGGTAAGGTATTTTGTTCTTGTAACCGGCATTATATTCCGCTTTGTGCCCATGCTTCTTGACGAATTCTGCGGAATTATAAAGACACAGCTTGTACGCGGCGCTTTCGGTGAAGCAAGGGGTCTTTCGAAACTCAAAATTCTTGTTCCGCTTTTTGTACCCCTTATTTTGCAGACTTTCAGAAAGGCGCATTATCTTGCCGACGCTCTGACTGCCCGTTATTTTTCATAAACGTTCTGAAAATTCTATTGACAAATAAGGTATTCTTATTTTACAATTTACGGGTAAAGTTAACTTTTAAACACAATATCAAAAGGGGAGTAGTTCCTCTCTGGAATCAACAGCCGGTTCTTTTAAGAATCTGGTTCCGGGGCTTCGCAAGAAGAAACAAGACCTTTTGCTTGAAGACAAATGCTCTTGCATTTTTTTTCAGGTGAAAGGTCTTTTTTTATGGAAAACTTTCTGTAAGGTGGTAAAAAAATGGAACAGCTTAAATGGGTTGTGCTTGCAATTGCAGTCGTTATGTATGCGCTCGTAATTGCATTTCAGAAGAAAAAAGTCTGGTTCACTTCAATAGCAGCCATACTTGTAATTGTTCTGGGAATGATTTTTCCGGGTGGAATTTTCAGTATTCCCGAAGACATACTTGCGCTTGAGGGTTCGGCTCCTGCGCACATGTATTCGCTTGTCCATGCCTTTTTGGACATAATCAACTGGAACGTTATTCTTATTTATCTTGGCAGTATGATAATTGCCGCTCTCTTTATCTATTCCAAAGTTCCCGTTAAAATCGCCGATGCAATTGTAAGTGGCTGCAAAAATACCGGAATTGCGATGGTTGCTATTCTTGCCATGACCGGAATAATTTCTATCTTTGTAGAAAACGTTGCAACTGTTCTTGTAATGGCTCCCATTGCGCTTGCTTTGTGCAAAAAATTAAAAATAGACCCGACTTTCTTTATGATAGGACTTGCTGTAATGAGTAACCTTGAAGGAACGGCAACTCTGGTTGGTGACCCGCCGTCAATGATTTTTGCAAGTTACGCAGGTTACAGCTTCAACGACTTCTTTGTACACCAGAATACACTTTCAATATTCTTTATTGTTCAGACAGGAATGCTTGCAGGATGTATTTTCTTCTACTGCTTCTTTGCTAAAAACGGAAAAAACAAAATCGAAAGCGAGGGAGAACCTGTTGTATCCTGGGTACCGCTTGTACTTCTTCTTCTGATGATTTTTGGTCTTGCCGGTGTTTCTTTTATTCATACAAGCTTTGAATACACGAGCGGAATTCTTGTTGCAATTCTTGGACTCATAGGATTACTCTGGTACAAGTTCGTGCAGAAAAAATCCGCAGATGATGTACGCACTATGGTAAAAGAGCTTGACTGGGAAACAATTTTCTTCCTGCTGGGAATTTTTGTTGTCATAGGCGGAATCCGTGAAACAGGACTTCTTAACGACTTTGCGGTCTTCCTTGCGGGAATTACCGGCGGTTCAAAACTGCTCGGCTTTGTAATAATACTTGTTGTTTCTATCGTTATAAGCGGCTTTGTTGACAACGTTCCCTATATTATAGCAATGCTTCCTGTAGCAGAAAGTATGGCCAAAGCTATGGAACTTAAGCCCGAGCTCTTTATGTTTGCTCTTCTGGTTGGAAGCTGCCTCGGCGGAAACCTTACCCCGTTCGGAGCAAGTGCAAATATTGTAGCAATGGGAATTGTAAAGAAAGAAGGTTATCCCATGAAGTTCAGCGGATGGCTTAAAGTCGGTGTTCCGTTTACTTTGATTACTACAACGGCTGCGGCTCTTCTTCTGTGGGTTCTGTGGTCTTAGTCTGAATTATGGATTGCTTCAGGCAGAAATAGAAACTACTGTTCCTGCCTGGGGCAAGAGTCCGGTAAGCCCGTAATTGTTTGCGGCTGTTCCGGCTGCCACGGCATTTTTTATCTGCTGCTGGTAAGTTTTAATAAGTTCATCTTTCTGCTCGTCTGTCATCTGACCTACATCTTCCTTCGACAGCGCATCCTTTTTTTTCATTGCTACAAGCTGGTTTATAAGCGTGTTTAGAATACGCACTCTGTTTATGGGAACACCGTTCTGTCCTGAAGAAGCAGCTGTTCCGCGCACATAGTCAAACTGTGAATAAATAACGGCACTGGGCTTAACCGGAACAAACAGCGTTCCTGATGAGCTTGAAAAGAGATTTTTGTAAGATGCTGCATTAAGTGTAAGTCCGTTTGAATACATACGCTTCCTCATTCAAATTATCGGAAAATAAAGCGTATGTTTTAGTAAAATCAGCGGATTCTGCTAGAAAAATTGCTTTGTCCAGTCTGAAATTCTTTCCTGAAGTGTTGCCGGCTCTTTCTGCGAGTCGGTGTTTGTTGTTTCTGTCAGATACGGAATAATTACGTTTGCCTTTAGGTTGTTCCAGCTGTGCGGAAGAATTTTTGGCATGGACAGATATTCCTCTGAAGGAAGATTTCCCAAAAGCTGTCTGTAAAAATTTGGGTAATATTTTTCGTTGACAACCTTCAGCGAAGAAAATCCACCTGCGATTCCAAAGTTTACGGTATCCAGCTTCATGTTTTCTGTGCGTTCAATAAGCTGCTTCTGGGTTCCTTCGTTGATAAGCCATGCAATGAATTCTTCGGCTTTTGATGTGTTTTTTGAATGTTTGTAAAGTCCAATAGAAACAATGTCATCTTCAACCGGAATTGTTCCGTCCTGTTCAATCCAGCGGAATGTAAGCCCTGCTGACTGTGTGCCTGTAAGCGTAAAAAATTCATCGCTCGGAATATAAACGAACAGACAGCGGTCGGTTGTAACCTGTCTGTACTTTGGCATGTAAAGGTATCTGAACTGGAAGTTCTGTTCCGAAGTAGTGTTTGTGTTTTTTTCTGAAGTCCAGTCTTTTATTTTCTGAATGGAATTCTGGAGGGCTTCGTCGTTCCATGTAAAACTGTTTCCTTTTTCCATGTAGCTGGTGCCGTTGAGTTTTGTTACAAGATAAAGGAATTCTGTGTCCCACGAAGGTGCGTAACCCATTGAACTGTAGGCACCGGATTTGTATGTTTTGTTGAAACTTCCCGCAAGGTCGCGTATCTGGTCAATGTTAAGAAGATGGTTTGTTTTTATAAGTTCTTCATCTTTTTTGTTGAATACAATTGCCGGAAGATTGAAACAGAGCGGAATAAGATACTGCTTTTCGTTGATTACGCCGTAATCTATTATCTTGGAATAAAAGGATGCGCGTGATATGGATTTTTCCTGAATAAGATAATCCAGCGGGGTAAAATATTTTCTTGTTCCTGAATTCTTTAGGAAAGGTGCAATCAGAATGTCTGGCTGAACTTCATCCTTTGCAGGCGGAAGTGAATGTGCCGGATCTTCCTTGTAAATGACAACGGCTTTTTCATTGTCATGTGAAAGATTGAAAAGTTCTACGTAAGAGACAATTTCGGGATTGTCAGTCCAGATGACAATGGGATCAGTTCTTTTGGAACATGAAACCGTTGTCACAAGAACTGAAGCTGCAGCAAACACCGCTGCAGTTCTTTTTATAAAATCAATTGCGGGCAAGTTCGTCCGCCGTTTCGTAAATGGCCTGGTAAACAATATCTATTTTATCCTCTTCCAAACTGGAGAATGCCACGCGCAATGTGCGGCTGTCAATTGATATTGTACCGATTCCGCGCTCTTTTAGCAACTTCTGCCTCAGAGTCTCTGCATTGACTTTTTTTGTGTCAAAGGCCATGAAGTAACCCGAGTTAAACGGCAGCGGAGTTATATTTTCGCTTGTGTGGGTTGTCGTAAACTTTTTTACAAGCGCATAGCGTTTTTCAAGTACGGCGCGGAATTCTGCCTTTTCTTTTTCTACCTGAGCCGGATTCTGGAATGCTTTGAGCAAAAGAGACTGCGGCGGTGTAGAAGAACATGAAACAGACGAGCGGATTGCTGCCATGAGCTTTTTTACAAGAGCATCGTACTGCTCTTCTGTAAGTCCCTTGCAACCGAATGTAATGAAACCGCAGCGGAATCCCCAGGCGAAATCTTCTTTTGTGGGACCGTCAATTTTTGCTGCAAGAACGTTCGGGCTCAAATCGCACAGGTGTGCAAAGAGAGACTGGCTTTCGATGTCTTTTTCGTAGTTAAGGCCAAAATATGCGTCATCGCACCAGACCATTACTTTTGTTCCGGCGTCGGCCAGACTCTTTATTATGGAAACAATCTGTGCAGTTTCTGCAGAAGTTGGGCTGTATCCTGAAGGGTTCTGCGGAAAGTTAAGGAGTACTCTTACAGAACCCGACTTTGCCTGTTCGCGCAGAACTTTTTCAAGTCCCGGAATGTTGAATTTTCCGTCTGCAAACATCGGAAACTGTACAAATTCTGCATTGCGTCTTGCGTTTGCGATAAGAACATAATTGTCCCACGAAGGGTCGGCCGCTACAAGAGGCTTTGTTTCGTCAAGAAAGAGATCTGCAAGGTATGAAATTCCTGCAGTAAGTCCCGGAACAACTACCGGAAGGGAGAATGTCTTTCCTTCAAGCAACGGATTCTTTTTTATAAGAGCCTGTTTCCACAGTTCGCGCAGATCAGGGTTTCCGGCTGTAGGCGCATATGCAACAAGTTCCCTTGATGAAAGGTCGGGAATATATTTTTTTACTGAAGGAAGCATTACGGGTGTTCCGTCTATAACGGTCATTCCGATTGTTCCGTTTGCGGTTTTGCCAAGCTTTTTTGCTTCACCGCTCTGTGCAATAATTCCCTTGGGGAAATAGAGTCTTGTTCCTACATCCGAAAGAAGGACTCCCGGTGTGGTTTCTTTTAGCGTTTCGTTTAATTCTTGTGCCAATGCGTTTATCATGATAATTACAGTATCTTGAAATTGAAGTTGAATGTCAATAAATTTACTGTATATTTATGCATTTTTAGCCTGTTTTCATACATTCAGGGCTGTATTCAATTTAAGAAAAACTTTTCTTAAAATAAGCATAAAAGTTTGCAGTTTTACATACGGAATTATATGCAGATTGAAATATAATTGAATAATTTATATAATTTGCATATTATGAACAGAATAATTACAAAAGCAGAAATAGATGAGTGTGCGGAATATGTCAAAATCTGCCGTACAGAAGTTGCCAAACGTGTTGTAGGACAGTCAGAGGCTGTAGACGGAATTCTTGCGGCTCTTATTGCAGGCGGACATGTTCTTCTTGAAGGTGTGCCGGGTCTTGCAAAGACTCTTGCCGTAAGAACTTTTGCAGATGTTTCTGGACTTGAGTTCAAGCGCATTCAGTTTACACCGGATCTTCTTCCTGCAGACGTAAGCGGAACTTTGATTTACGAGCCGGGAAGCGGGCGCTTTAATGTACGCAAAGGTCCTGTTTTTGCAAACCTCGTTCTGGCAGATGAAATAAACCGTGCGCCCGCGAAAGTTCAGTCTGCGCTTCTTGAGGCAATGGCCGAACACCAGGTTACAATCGGTGAAACTACATACAACCTTCCGAACCCATTTTTTGTTCTGGCTACACAAAACCCAATAGAGCAGGAAGGAACATACAATCTTCCCGAGGCTGAACTTGACCGCTTTTTAATGAAGATTGTGCTTTCTTATCCTTCTCCAGAAGAAGAAATTTCCATTGTGCGTTCCAACGGATGTGCTGCAGATATTCCGGTCAGAAAAGTGTTTTCTGCAGATTCCCTTGAAAAATGCCGCAGTGCCGTAGATGCAGTTACTGCAGATGACAAAATACTTGCCTACATTGTTTCTATTGTAAATGTAACGCGTCCTGAGTCAGAAAAACGTGACGGAAAAAAACTTTCTGTTTCTGCTGCTGTACGCAAAAATGATATTCAGCATTATATTTCTTTCGGTGCTTCTCCGCGTGCAGGAATAGCCCTTCTTAAGTGTGCGCGTGTTCAGGCTTTGTTTGCTGGCCGCAGTTTTGTTCTGCCCGAAGATGTTCAGGCTGTGGCTACCCGTGTTCTGAGACACAGACTTGTGCTTAACTACGAGGCTTCTGCTGACGGTGTTGGCGCCGATGAGCTTATTGCAAAAATCATTGACCTGATGCCGGTTCCGTAAGAGAAAGCTAATGAACCGAAAAAATCTATCAAAGAGGGCAGAACTTCTTCATCTTAGTTCGGTTTCTCTTGCAGAAGGAATGCGCAACGGTACTTTCCGCTCTTTGTACAGAGGTACCGGTGTTGAATTCAGCGGAGTGCGCGAGTATCTTGCAGGCGATGATGTAAGGGCAATAGACTGGAACGTTACTGCAAGAATGGGAAAACCTTTTGTAAAAATATTTGACGAAGAAAAGGAACTCGATGTCTTTCTTGTTGCAGATAAATCCTTTTCCATGGACACAGGTTCCGGAATCCAGTCCCGCCTTGAAACTGCAATGGAATGTGCCTCTCTAATTACGCTTGCTTCCCTTCATAACGGAAGTCCTGTAGGTGCCGTTACTTTTGACGGTCGCATCGATTTTTCATGTCCGCCAAAGTCCGGTAAAAACAACGCAATGATGATGCTTTCACACTTTGAAAAAGGCGCATCTGATTTTTCAAGCCGCATAAACGGTTCGGCACTGGACAGCGCTCTTTCGGGTGCGTGCAGGCTTTTGAAAAAGCGTACCCTTGTAATAGTTATTTCTGACTTTCGTGTAGACGGCTGGCAGGATTCTTTTGCAAGGCTAGCCCATCATAATGACGTTGTTGCAATCAGAATTACTGATTCCGCAGATGAAAAACTTCCGCAGGTAGGTTCTGTTCCTTTTATTGATCCCGAAACAGGAGCCGCGTGCATTCTTCCTACTTCTTCTGCAAAATTTGCAAGAGCCTGGCAGGAAAATTACGAAGCAAAAACTGAAGAGTGGAAAAAAAACTGTTTGAGACACGGTGCTGTTCCGCTTTCAATAAGCACGACAAAAGATCCTGCCGGAGAACTTATTAAATTTTTTACGGCAAGGGAACGGTATTGAATATGAAGCGTGCGGCTGTTTTTTTTATTCTTTCTGTTTTTTCATTGTTCAGTGCGGTGTCCCAGAGTGCAAATTCAGATTTGGACTCAATAAGCCAGGTAATGGTTCCGAGAGATGTTTTTATTGGTGACAGCGGACAGATTCAGTATTCGTTCAGAAGTCCTGTAGATTTGTTTGCAATTGCACCGGAGTCAAAAAAAGATGCTGATGTTCTTGAGTTGAATTTAACTGCAGATGATTTTGTAACCGACCCGGAATCATGTACTGTAACGCGTGCAGTTCTTACACGTAACGGAGTGAACTACAATCTTTGCATAACAATAATTCCGTGGAAGGTAGGCGGAATAGAATTCAAAACTTTTGACCTTGCATCCTTTTGTTCTGCTGCGGGTGAAAGTTCCGGCAAAAATACCGGGGTTCAGGCTGCTTTTCCCATAACGCTTTCTCCGGTAACAATAGCTTCACTTTCTGAAAAGCTTCAGGTTTTTTCAATGAAAGAGCCGCTTTCTCCGTTGTCGCTTCCGGGAACAAATTACGCGGTTTGGGGAGCCGGAGTTTTAATTCTTCTTATTCTTATAGGAATTTGTTTTGTTCTTGCAAGACTTTCTTCAATAATTGAATTTGTTTCCAATCTTAAAGAACGTTTCGGAATGTACAGGAATTTATGCTTTGCAAAAAAAAGTTTAAAGTCCCTTCTTCGCAAAAAAATAGATGACTGCGAATTTGCAAAAAGATGGCAGAATATTTTTCGTACCTATCTTGAAAAAAGATTCTGCAGTTCTTTTGTTTCTGTTCCTGCCGCACGTATTGTTTCACGCATTTCTTCCCTGACAGGAAATTCGTTGTCCGGCAAAGAGAGTGAAACTTTGGAAAATTTAAGCGCACTTTTTTTGCGTACAGATTACATTCGCTATGCCGCCGGTTCAATAGATTCCATGCTTCTTCCTGCAGAGGAACACAAGGCAGAATTTATTGAGGGTGAAAAAAAATCTCTGATAGAAATGTCACTGAACATTCTTGACGGACTTGAGTGCGGTACAACGGAGGGTAAGTGATGTTTGGCTTTGACAACCCTGCAGCTTTCTTTCTGCTGCTTTTTATTCCGGTAATTTATTTTTTGCGTTATCTGAAAATTCTTTCGGGAATTTATTTTCCTCTTAATCTTGGTGACTGGAACGGCCGAAGTTTTTTGTGGAACAAAGGCTTCAGAAAAATTCTTTCGGCAACAGTGCGCGTGTTTGTCATGGCAGCTTACGTTCTTCTTGTGACTGCCCTTGCAGATCCTGTTATGAGAATTACCGAAAAAGTTTATACTTCGCGCGGCTCGGATATTGTTTTTGTAGTTGATGTAAGTCCTTCAATGGCTGCGAGGGATATTGGTTCGGGACAAAGACTTGATGCCGCAAAAGCCGCAATAAAACAGATTGCAGCTTCAAACAGCGGTGACAGTTTTGGTCTTGTAGAAATGGCTCAGACTGCTGCACTTGTTGTTCCGCCTACAATGGACAGAAAAAGTTTTTTTTCAAGACTTGACTCACTTGCCGTTGGAGAACTTGGTGACGGAACAGCAATTGGAACAGGATTGAGTTGTGCTGTTTATCATCTTGAAAATTCTTCTTCACCAAAAAAAAGTATCGTCCTGATGACCGACGGTGAAAATAATTCCGGGTCTGTTCATCCTCATACTGCCGCAAAATTTGCTGCGTCAAAAGGAATATCACTTTATGTACTTGGAATAGGAAAGAGGGGAACTGTTCCGCTTGAATATTCTGATCCCAAAACAGGACACGTTTATTCGGGATATCTGGAATCTGAATTTGATGGAACATCCCTTTCAAAAATTGCAGCAGAAGGCGAAGGAAAATATTTTGAAATTGATTCAATGCAGTCCCTTTCGCAGTCTGTTTCTTCTGTAAGTAAAAATGAAAATGTCGTTCAGACTTACTTTATTAAAAATAACGACAGAAAACTCTATTTTAATTTTATTGTAGCAGCCGCAGTTTTGTGTCTTCTTGCGTGGATTTTAAGAAGACTTTTTCTGCAGGAGGTTTTATGAATTTCGGAATAGAAAGACCGTGGATTTTTCTGTCACTTCCCCTGGTTTTTGCTGCTCTGGTTTTTACTCTCAAAAGATATAAGTTGCTTGAAAAAACACTGACTGAACGCAATGCAGTTCAAAAAGGTTCAACTCAGTTTGGAAGATTAAAACGCTGTTTTTATGCGCGTACTTACTGCCGGCTTGCAAGTGTTTTGTTTGCAGTAGCAGCGGCAGCAGGAATTTCGTGGGGACTTAATGTTGTTCCGGTGCAGAGAAGCGGACGTTCTGTTTCTATGGTTTTCGATATTTCTTACAGTATGGAAACTCCCGATGCTCCGGGTGGAATGACAAGACTTAAAGCCGCCGCAGATTATGCAGAAAAGCTGATTGAAAAACTTGACGGAACAAAAATTTCTGTTGTGCTTGCAAAGGGTGACGGAGTTATTGCCCTTCCTTTGACAGAAGACATGCAGGCTGTTGTTACGCTTTTGGAAAATTTGTCACCGCAGTTAATGACAGCTGCAGGAACAAGCCTTGGTTCCGGAATAAAAGCAGCAGTCACTTCTTTTCCTGCGCAGTCTTCTGACGCAAACTTTGTCTGGCTTTTTACAGACGGCGATGAAACTGACGGAACTTTGTCTTCTGCTTTGTTTGAATGTGCAGAATACGGAATTCCCGTAACAATAATCGGATTCGGTTCAGAACGAGAAAGTGAAATTCTTGCCGGTGACGGTAAAACACGTGTGCGTACTGCCTTGCGTTCTGCTTCTCTTGAAAAAACACTGGAAGTTGCAAAAAGAAAAATTTCAGGGGGAAAACATTCAGATGAACTTCCTTCAATGGAATACATAGATGCTTCTGAGATGAGTTCTGCATGGAAACTTTTGGACAGTCTGAGTCTTGAAAACCGCAATGCCGTTGTGTCGTACGAAGTGCAGCGTGTAGAAAGAAGCAGTCTTTTTATTCTGCTGTCTGTTCTTCTGTTTGTTGCTTCTGTTATTGCCGGAGAATTCGATGTTAAATTCAGCCGGTTAAAAGCAGCTTCTGTTGTGGCGTTATGTTTTATGCTTACCGGTTGTTCTGAAAGATTCAATGACGGTCTTCTTATTTTAAAAGGCAAAATTGCATGGAACGGAAAAAATTACCAGCAGGCCGTGGCAGATTTTCTTACGGCTGCAGAAAATGCTTCTGAACGCAAAGACGATCTGGTTTATAATCATGCTGTCTGCAACCTTGCCACAACTTATCTGATGCAGGATGAAAATTCAGCGGCAATGGCGCGTTTTTCAATGATTTCAGATTCAGCACCGGACAATGTAAAATTTTCAGTTTATTATAATTCTGGCATAATCGAACACCGCAACGGAAATTATAAAAAAGCTTCTGATTATTTCAGAAAGGCTTTGGAAATTGACAGTACCAGCACTGATGCAAAAATAAATCTGGAACTTTCACTGAAAGAAGATGTTTCACAGCCGGCAGAAAATGTCCAGAATATGGTTCCTGTTTCTGAAAACTCACGCGAGCAGACTTTGGAAAATGAGTTGTATTCAATTATCAAGGAGAATGAACAAAGACAATGGAAAAACCAGCAGCAGAATTCCGAAAGTTCTTCCGCAGATTACTGATTTTATTTTTAACAGTTGTAACCTGTACAGAACTGTTTGCAAAATCACCGTCATGGGAATATATTCGTTCGCTCAGATTCAAAAAGGCACAGAAATATACATTTACCCAGTCCGACAGTTCGTTTTATCTTGATATAAAAGATGTGCGTCCCGAAAATGTACAGGTTTCTGTAAATGCACTTCCCGAAGGTGTCAGTTTTATTTCGTCAAAAAAAGAATTTCTCATGCCTTCAGAAGAAAACGGAGGCGACTTTGAAACAGGAACACATCTTGTTATGTGGTTTAAATTTTCAAAGACCGGACATTACAGAATACGCCCCGTCGATGTTGTTGTAAACGGAATTTATTACCGCATTCCGTTCGAGACAGTAGAAGTTTTTGAAAATCCCAAATTTATTGAGCCTGAACTTTCTGTCAGATTCGACACAGAAGGAATTCCGCAGAATGCAAAAAGAATTTCCCTTGCAGCCGGAACCCATGTTGTGTTTACTGTTTATGTAAAATATGCAGTAAGGATTCTTGACTTCAGCTGGAACATTCCCGAAGATTCTGTGTTTACTGAAGTTGTGCGCTACAATACTGATGCAATCAATGAAAAGGGTGCAAATGAATTTTCTACAAAAGAATATCCTGTCGCGACTTTTGACTGGCAGCCTCTTGTAGACGGAAATTATTCCCTTCCGCAGGTTTTTGTTGCAGCTACAGCCTACAGCGGAATACGTTTTGATCTGGCTCTTCCTGGAATTGAATTCAAAATTCAGCCTGCCGCTCCTTCAGATAAAAATATTCCTGAAGAAAAAGACAGTGCCTTTGCTTATGCATTTGCCGAGCCGCCAAAAAATACAACCGCTGTAAAAACAGATACCGGTTCTGAAAAAAATATTGAATCACTTCTGGCACTGTATAAAAGGGAAAGAAATGAGTTTCCCCTGTTTTCTGACGCGTACAATCAGCGTCGGCATCTTGAAGTAGAAATGGGACTTAATCCGCCGGGACGCCAGCTTAACAAATCTCTGCTTGTTATTCTTGGCATTGCAGCTGTTCTTCTTCTTGCTGTGTCTGTTGTTTTACTTGTGCTAAGAAAAATTCCTGCGGGCGCGGCTCTTATGTGCGTGTTTGTTCTGCAGGCTGTCGCTTTTTTGATTTATGGATATGGCTTTTCAAAAAAAACTGCTCTGTATAAAGGAGGTGAATTTCTTTCAATCCCCGAAGAAAACGCTCCACGCGGTGTTCCAGTTGCGGCAGGCGCCCTTGTGAATATCAGAACCAGGGCAGGTAAATGGCTTTTGGTAAACAGAGGCGACACTTTTGGCTGGGTTCCCGAAGATGACCTCTTTTTGATACAATATTGACAGGGTTAAAAAACGCAAGGCAGGTTAAATAAAATGAATTTCGGTGATATTTTGAATCAGTGGGATAATTCGCAGGTACAAAAAAAGCCTGTTCAGAAAGGGCCTCAGGTTTCGCACAAAAAAGCAAATGCTCCGACTGCCGAAGAAAAAGCAGCAGCAAAACAGGGCTACACTTACGAACAAATAATGGAAGCCGACTCAAAGCGCCGTGCCAACCCCATGGATGTCTGGCTTAACCGTTACGGAACCGTAGACAAGGACAAAATTGCAGATGATGCAGCGCAGTCAGAAAAGATGCACAGCCTTGAGTATTTGAAAAGTCTCAGGCCAGAAGCAGTGCTTGACCTTCACCAGTTGACGCGCGATGAAGCGTGGGAACGCCTGTCAGGTTTTGTAACGGACTGCTGCAGAAGGAATTTGCATAAAATACTTATTATCCACGGAAAAGGAAACCACAGCCATGGAAGTGACCCTGTTTTGGGACCAATGGTAAAGACTTTTATAGAACAGGACAGGCGTCTTGGAACTTCTGGGCATCCTGACCGCAATAATGGAGGAAACGGAGCAACCTGGGTAATTATTAAAAATTGATTTTAAAAAAAATTAATTTAAACTTGTAATTATTCGGCTGTTTGGTTATTTTTATTTACAGGAAGCAAATGGAAGATTTATACAATACTCTCGGAATACAAAAAACTGCTACGGCAGAAGAAATAAAAAAAGCGTATAGAAATCTTGCCTTTAAGTATCATCCCGACAGAAACCAGGGTGATCCTTCGGCAGAAGAAAAATTCAAAAAAATCAACGAAGCCTATTCGGTACTGGGTGATGAGTCAAAGCGCCGCCAGTATGATATGTACGGCTCCCAGTCTGCACAAAATCCGTATTCTTCTTCTGGATACAGTGCCTCTTACGGTGCCGGACAACAGAATGCATCTTCTTACGGTTATTCAGGGGATCCTTTCTGGGATTTCTTCAATGACGCACAGACAGGCGCACAACGCAATGAACAGCCACGCTACACTTATACATACACTTCCAGAAAGACAGAAGCGCCTACCGGAAGAAAAGCATGGCCCTTGTTCTTCAAGAGCCTGTTCCAGATGGCAATATCGGGTTTGGCTTTTGTAACAGTGGGGTATTATTTTTTCCTGTTAAGAATAATCTGTATAATAGGATTTTTCAGAGGGGCTGTAGATATGGTTAATTCCCTCATGCTGGTATTCAAGGCCGGTCAAAAGCATCGCGCATAAGGCGATTGGCTTTTAACATACGGCTTAAGGAAGTAAAATTAGCGCTCGCGGAAAATAATACGTCCGCGGTTAAGATCATACGGTGACAGTTCAATTTTAACGCTGTCGCCAGGAACGATTCTTATGTAATGCTTGCGCATTTTTCCGCTCAGGTGTGCGAGTATTACGTGCTGGTTTTTAAGTTCAACACGGAACATTGTATTGGGAAGAGCTTCCTTAACAATACCTTCGACTTCAATAGCTTCGTCTTTATTAGCCACAATTCCTCCAACGAATTCATTTGCCTTTTTGGGAATTTATTCGTATACTAGTTAATACATTTTTGGTATTTTCCAGAAATGTTGTTATGGTATAGTGTATTCTATGAATCCGTATCTGGTTTTAGAGATTTTCTATATTATGTACAAAACTTAAAAAACTGTCAACAAGGGGTAAATTATGAAAAAAGACTTTCCTGACAAACAAAAAAAGAAGCTTATTTCGCAGAGAAACGAGATACTGGACGCTCTTGCAGGCCGCAACGAACAGCTTACAAAGCTTGTAGAAACAGTAGAGTCCGGTGATGATGCCGATATCGCTTCTGATGCAATAGACAGAACACTTTTGAATTCTCTCGGAGAGGCAGACCAGAGACGTCTTCTTATGATTGACCGCGCTTTGGACAGAATCCGTCAGGGAACATACGGAATGTGTCTTACCTGCGGAAATCCTATTCCCGAAGCAAGACTTGAAGCAATTCCTTATGCTGCTCTTTGCGTAGAGTGCCAGTCAAAGGAAGAGCGTCGCAACCGCTAGGTTTATATCTTCTGAAACTTAAGTTCGCCGGGTACAAGGTACGAAAGTTCTGTGTATCCGGCTTTTTTTGCATATGTTGCTGCTTCGTCAAATGCATAATCAAGAAAGTCAGGACTGTGTGCATCGGAACAGAGTGTAATTGGAACGCCTTCTTCGTGCAAAAGTTCAAGAAAGTACGGTGACGGGTACGGCGTGTTCATATAGCCGCGTGCCATTCCGCCTGTATTGATTTCTGCACAGGCACCTGCTTTTAAAATGGCCTTTGCAGTTGCCTTGAGTTCCCTTTTGTACCACAATTCATTTTCGTCAAAAAAACGGCTTTTTGAATTCTGCTTTCGAATAAGATCTGCATGTCCTATGATAGAAAAGTTTCCTTTCTGAAGCATTTCTCGTTCAAGAGCAAAGTATTTTTGGACTGCAAGTTTTGTGTTTCCCTTTAAAAGAGTTGCAACCTGCTGCCTGACCTGGTCCGGGTTTCCGTCGGCTTCAAAAAAACCGTCTTTGCACGGAATAAAATGTACAGAGCCTATAAGATAGTCGGGATTGAATTCTTTGTAGCAATCAAAATCGGGTGAGCATACTCCAGGAATATAGTCGGCCTCAAAACCAAGCATTATCTGCATTTTTGAAGCGTACAGTTTTTTAAGCCTTTCTATTTCTGCACAATAAGCGGAATGTTCCCTTGAAGCAATATGCCAGTCGCTCGAAAAAGGATACATCGAGTGGCCGCTGAAGCCAAGAATATCAAATTTTTTTTCAAAGGCAATGCGTGCAGTTTCTTCAGGAGAAGCCTTTCCGTCGCAGAATGTTGTGTGGGTGTGGTAATTGCATTTCATAGTGATGATTTCCATTTTTCTACAATATCTGTAAGCCTCAGAAAGTCCAGCGCAAATTCGGTGCGTGTAGCTTCAAATTCAACCATGTTTTTTTCTGAAATACTTTTCTGCATTTTTTGTGCATAAGAAGAAAATTTGTTTGCACTTACACTCATGCTGCTTCCTTTGAGAGTGTGAAGATACAGTTCAATTGTCTGAAAGTCGGGGTATTGTTTGGCAACTTCTTCCTTTAATTTGACAAGAATTGACCGCGTCTGGTCCATGTATTCGTCCATGACAGAAACCGAAAGTTCCGGGTCGTTGCCGGTTGTGTCCATAAAGTCAACGACATCCCATAGTTTTGACGCCATGTTGTAAACAGAAACAAGTGAAAGAATATCATTTTTGTCCTGAAATGTAAGAAGTGAATTCCACTTTTCTATTGTCTGCTGAATCTGATCTTTTTTGAACGGCTTTATAAGAATATCGTTGATTCCGATTTCTTTGTAGGAGTCAAAAATTGAAGGGTCGTTGTTTGCAGTGCAGGCGACGATTATTCCGCGGTAACCTTTTTTTCGTATTTCTACAGTTGCATCAAGACCGTTTTTTCTTGGCATGAGGATGTCCATAAAAATCATGTCTATTTCGGGATGGCGCTCTGTCTGTTCTACCGCTTCTATTCCGTCTTCGGCAAGGAAAATTTCTGCACCAAAGCGCTCGACAAATGTCTGCAAAAGTTTGCGGTTTACGGGATGGTCTTCTGCAATAAGAATGACAAGGCCTTTTGCAATTTTGGGGAAGGGTTGTGAACCGAACTGTTCCTGCGCCGTGTGAATTTGCATTGAGTTTTCGTGCGACAGAATATTTTTAAGCTGTTCCCTTTTTATGGGCTTCCTGATTACTCCTGAAAAAAATCCGCGTATTCCCGGAATGGAACGTGTTTCATTTGTACCTTCCGGAACCATCAGAAGGAATTCTGCATTGCGCAGATGTGGTGAGCACGAAAGATTGTTTGCAAGAAGTGCAGACTCTTCATCTGACTCGGGCAAAACAGAAAGTGCCGTGCTGAATTTTACATCGTTGTATTTTGCTTCGCTAAGAATGTGTTCTGCTTCGCTGCAGTTTTTTGCGCATACAACCATTCCCTGCGTGAGAACTGAAAGTTTTCTTGCCAGAGCCTTTCTTGCAAGTGCGCTCGGTTCAATTACGAAAATATTGTCTTTGAGAGAAGGCGTTTTCTGTTCATCTGTCTGCGTAATTTCGGCACTTTCAAAAGGAACAGAAAACCAGAAGTTTGAACCTCCGCTCGGATTCTGAAGTACACCGATTGTTCCGCCCATCATTTTGACAAGGTTGTGGCATATTGCAAGGCCAAGTCCTGTACCGTAAGAGCGCCGCGCTGTACTGGAGTCTATCTGATAAAATTCATTGAAAACAAGATTCTGCTTTTCTTTTGGAATTCCTATTCCGCTGTCAATTATTTCAAAAAGAGCTTTTGCTTTGTTTACAGAAACTCTTACAAGAATAAAACCTTTTTCGGTAAACTTTACGGCATTTTTTACAAGATTCAGAATTACCTGTTGGATTCTTACGGGATCACCCATTATTGACGATGGAAGGGCTGGATCAATGTCTGTAATTACTTCGAGCCCTTTTTTAAAGGCTTCCATGCAGACTGTGTCAACAACGCGTTCTGTCAAAGTTGCCGCGTCATAGGGAATGCATTCCAGTTTAAAACTGCTGGTCTGCATTTTTGTAAAGTCAAGAACATCATTTGCCAGCTGAAGAAGTGCGTTCGCGCTGAATTCAATCTGCCTGGTGTATTCTGTCTGTTCTGTGTTCAGGGATGTTGCTTCCAGAAGTTCTGCAGAACTTATTATAGTCTGAATAGGTGTTCGTATTTCGTGCAGTGTGCTTGCAAGAAGTCGGCTTCCTGCTTCTATAGAATTTATATCCATAAAATAATTTGATTACGAAGCCGACGAATGCAGGACCTTAACAGCCCGCCTCAAAATTTCTTCAGGCTTTTTGGGTTTTTCTATAAAGTCTTTTGCGCCAAGACTCATTGCCTGGAAAATCATTTCGCGCTGTGTTGCCTGTGAATAGATGATGACCGGTGTCATAACATTGTGTTTCTGCAGTGTGCGTAGAATGCTCAGGCCGTCCATGTCGTTTATATAAAGATCCAGAATTATAAGATCAAATTTCTGTCCTGAAATAATTGCCTTTACAAATTCCGTGCCGTTCTGGTAAAGCGAGCAGTCACCGCTGATTGCAGAAAATGTACTCTGAAGAATCTTGCGTACAATAACATCGTCGTCAACAATTGCAATTTTAAGCAGGTTTCCGGTAGAAGCAGAAGTATCTTTTGTCTGTTCACCGAATCTGATTTCTGCACCGCCGTCATCTGTTCCTTTTTCTGACATAAGAATTTTGTCCGAAACAAAGTCAGTAATGTTTGTTCCCGAAGAACGGCTTCCGTCAACTAGCGAATTGAGTATATGCTGCAGGTTGTGGGCCACTTCTATTCCGTGATACTGCGGGTGCCCTTCTATAAGGTCTGCGACAAAATCATCGAGTGAAAGAACTTTTATATTCCGTTTGCTCAGGCGCTCGTCGGCCGTAATGTTGTCAAACAGAAGTTCCAGGTTTGCGCCGTCAACAAAACTCAACTGAAGATTAGTGAGCATAAGGATTACTTTGGGATTGACAAGTTTGTGCAGCGTAATTATTTCTGAAATTTTGTATTTGATTAAAAAAAGTTTTTCCCTGTTGAGTCCGCGTGCTATTTCTACGAAAATAAGGTTTCCGTTAATGTGAATGTCAAGAATACATGGCGTTTCATCAAATGAAAAACTCTGTCTTAAAATTGAACCAATTGCTTCAAAGAAAACATCAAAGCGGATTGGCTTTGTGAAATATTTTACGACGCCGTATTCTACAAGAGTGGCGGCTTTTGAACGTTCAATTGTTGGTCCAATAAGAATAACCGGTTTGCGTCGTGCATTTGGATCATTACGTTTTTTTTCAAGAAGATCCATAATATCTGAATTCAGGCTGTCGTTTGCTTCAATTATAATTAACGATGGAAGCATTGTGATTATTTTAGTGTATGCATCCCTGTTTCCTGTTGCATTTTCCAGGTGAACCTGTTCTTCGGCAAGTTTTTCCTTGAGAAATTCACGGAACAGATGGGAGCCGTCTATCAGAAGAACTTCTTTCATATGTACATACTACTTTATTAAGGGTATAATTTCAAGGTGATTTTTTATGGGAGGAATAAATATGAAAGACGGAATAAAGCGTGTGGCGGTGCTTCTTGCAAACGGATTTGAAGAAATAGAAGCGCTGACTCCTGTGGATTATTTAAGAAGAGCAGGCGCAGAAGTTTCTCTTGTTGCGACAGGAACTTCATCGCGTTCGGTTACAGGTTCACACGGAATAAATGTTACTGCTGACATCAACCTTGATTCTTACCTTGCTTCGTTAAGGGACAGTCTGCCCGATGCAGTTATTGTTCCAGGTGGAATGCCGGGTTCGGTGAATGTTTCTGAAAGCAGGCGGGCTCTTGTTTTGATTAATGAAATGTTTAAGGCAGGAAAACTGGTGTGTGCAATCTGTGCTGCGCCCGCCGTTGTTCTGTCACGTACAGAAGTTCTTACCGGCAAGAAATGGACGTGTTATCCCGGCATGGAAAACCATAGCGAAGAGTCAAAGAAATATGCAGCCCTTCATGAAGAAAATGTTCCTTTTGTTGTAGACGGCAATTTGATTACTTCACGAGGTCCCGGTACTGCAGAACAGTTTGCAATGAAAATTGTAGAAACCCTGTTCGATGCCGCAACTTCACTTGAGATAGCAAAAACTGCAGTTCAGCGTTAAACGGCTGTATTGTCTTCCAGAACAAAGCTTGTGTTGTTGTAAATCATCAGAAATTCAACGCGGTCTTTTACTTCGAGAATTTTATAGAGTTCCAGCATACGGGCTTTGAGTTTGCTTTCTGATATGTTGTGGAATGCAGCTATTGCGCTGTATTTTTCACCTGCCAGAACCCTTGTCAGAAAGTCAAGATCCTGGGGTGTGCATAAAGAAGAATCTATTTTTTTTTCAAAGTGCTGTGTTCCGAGTTCCTTTAAGCGCGGGTAAAACAAAAGAAAAACCAGCAGCATCATAAAAAGGGCGCCAAGAATGTGCATTGCAGAAATCCAGAACATGAGCTGGCCTTCGAAAAAAATCTGCATAAAGACGCTTGCAACCGGAATAATTGAAAATGCAATTATTTTAAGAACCATGTGTTTTTTGAAAAAGTTTATAAAATAAAGAAATACAGCGCTTGTAATTATACAGATAAGGCCGAGTACATTACCGCCGTCAAGAAAGTTTCCTATCCCGTAGACGTAAAAAACAATGACATGTGCTGTAAAATGAAGCGGGTTCAGCAAAAGATAAAGGTAACCTACGAAAGCTACAGTATTGATTGTAAGAGAGTCAAATCTTGTAACAAGAAAAGGTTCATTGATTTTATAGTTGAAAAACTGAAATATGCTTATTACAAGACATGCTCCGGTTATAAAAGTTCCTGCAATGGAAACTGTTTGCCATATTTTCTTTTCTTTTTGATCCATTTTTCGGTCCTGTAGTTTTTAAGGACGATGGTATCTCCAGCGTCCTTAAAATACGTTGATTTTTTCAGGCACTCTCCGTCATGGATATAACTCTCTTTGGCTTTGCAGAATTATTTTGTATCTGCTATTACCTTTGTTATTTCTCCTATATACATTGTGTGAAAGTCGTTTTTTCTGTAATTCTGGTCGCAGATATGTTCGTCAGTAAAAGAGAAAGGGTTAAGTTCCTGTGCATAGAGTTTTCTGCAGAAGAGAACAAGCCTTGCCTGTTTAATCCACGGTGTTCCATTCATGTATTCTACATCGAGTTTTGCAGGGCGAAATTTGTCTCCGTCGCGGCCTGAATGACATCCGCAGTAGTCCAGTGCATTTTTGAATTTTTCGCTCAGAACGCTCAGTGAAAAAGTGTCTGTCTGGTCAATAATTTCTTTTGTGTAGCGTGTAGGGCGTATATAAATTGTTGCGACGGGTTTGTTCCACAGAATGCCTACACCGCCCCAGCTTGCTGTCATTGTATTCGGTCTTCCTGTGATGATTTTCCCGTCTTCGTCTTCTCTTTTTGTGCAGGCTGTAACAAGCATCCAGTCTTTGCCGATCATTTTGAACGGATTGTCTGTAAGCGCTTCCGGACGGATATTCTTCATCATAACGGGACTCCTACACCTCTACGTGTAAAATAAAAAAGGCGATTTGAACTTAATCAAACCGCCTAAAACGTGGAGATGAGGGAAGTCGAATCCCTTACCTCTTGCATGCCATGCAAGCGCTCTAGCCAGTTGAGCTACACCCCCATAGTTGTTCCAGTATACCCCGAACTGCCGTTTTTGGTCAATAGGGGAAAGGCTCTTTTGTGGCTATTTTAAAAGTTGCGAGAAAGATTCGGCAAGTGAATTAATGCGGTCAAGGGATGAATCGTCACCGGAAAGAGTAAAAAGTTCTCCTTCACCGGACTTTGGATTTTCCATGACAATTTTCTTTCTTTCAAGAAGATGAATGCTCATTATGTCGCATACACCCGAGCAGAACCACTGTGCTGCATCAGGAATGAGTTCTTTTTTTACAGAAACTGTTCCGGCTTCAAGAAGTGCTTCGAATACTTTGCAGGTTTGCGCAGTTATTTTTTCGCGCTCGTCTTTTATAATCTTTGCGGCTTCGGGAGAAAAATATTTCTGGCTTTCAACAAAAGTATAAATCTGAAAAAGGGGTGATTTTTCGTGCATTTTAATATAGCGGCTTACAATTCCCTTAAGGACTGTCTCGGGAGGATACCTTTTTGCAACGGAATCTATGTCTGCCGGAATAAAACTGATTGAAGCCAGATATTCGGCACAGGATTCGGTAGTGCGCAGAATAAGGTCTTCCCTGCTTTCAAAGTGGTTGTAAAGGGACGCTTTTTTTATTCCGAGTGCGCCTGCTATGTCCGAAAGGCTTGTTCCGCTGGTGGAATGTGCAAAAGCCATATCCAGAAGAGCCTTGATTATGTCGTCTTTTTTGATTTTTTCACCCATTTTGAACCTCTGACTACCAAACGTTAGTTTTATTTTACAGCAAGGACGGCTGCTTGTAAAGGGCATGACATGTTAGTGAAGCATGTTGTCGACTTAAATTGAATTTTGTATTATCTTTACTATATGAGTATTCCGAATTTTCCGGAATTTGTTCCTTTGGACATGTCTTTGAAGGAAGAACTTGTTCCGTTTTTTAAGAATATCAGTAGTGGTATGTGCGAAAACACATTCGCTTCTTTAATTTTGTACAGCAGTTATTTTAATTACAGAATCAGCCGTTATTCAGATTTGACGCTGATTGTAACGTGCGAACCCAAAAACAATGAGCCGTTTTTTTATATTATTGGAAAATTTTTGCCGGCAGCAGAATATATTGAACTTTGTTCTTCTCCTGCAATGGAAAAATACAGAATAATGAGAAACGCACCTGCAGAAATTGTTCCGCAGTATGGGGAGGAGCTCTGCAAAGCCGGGTTTACCGTGGAACTTGACCGCGACAACTGTGACTATCTGTATTCCAGAAATGATCTTGCTCTTCTTAAGGGCAAGGCTTTCCATAAGAAAAAGAATCTTGTAAATCAGTTTTTAAAGCTTTATGATAAAGATGTACGTGAACTGGATGATTTGACAACAAAAGATGCTTTTTCTGTTCTGGACAAATGGAAACAGCACCGTTTGGAAGAGGGCGGTGATGACGGTGACTTTGAGCAGTGCACTCTTGCGCTTAAAAACCGTGTGTTTTTGGACTTAAAGGGTATTGTTGTCTATGCCGGCGGAATTCCTTCAGGATTTTGTCTTGGGGAATTTTCTTCTGATGAAAAAATGTTTATATGTCATTTTGAAAAGGGAATTCCCAAAGTTCAGGGAATTTATCAGGCAGTAAATAAATTTACTGCAGAATGGCTTCCTGAAAGCGTAGAACTTATTAACCGGGAGCAGGATCTTGGCGATGAAGGTCTAAGACATGCAAAAATGTCGTACAGGCCGTGCGCTATGTTGGAAAAATACCTGATTTATAGAGGTGAAAAATGCACTTTGTAAGCACGAGAGATGAAAATAATAAAGTCACATTCAAAAAGGCTGTCCTTGACTGTATGCCTTCTGACGGCGGGCTTTATGTTCCTTATGACACCGGGGATTTGAGGCGCTGGATTCTGTATGCAGACGAAAAAACCAGTTTTGCAAGCCTTGCAGGTTCTCTTACTTCGGCAATGATCAATGACGAGTTTAGCCCCATAATATGCGAGGCAATTGCAACAGGAGCGTTTCCTGTAAATCCTGTTCTGAGGCCGCTGGATGAAAATCTGTTTATGCTGGAACTTTACCACGGTGCTACAGGTACCTTCAAGGATTTTGGCGTTTCCTACCTTGCGTCGGCACTGGAAACAATACTCAGAATGGACGGCGAAAAGGCAATACTTCTTGACGCAACAGCCGGTGAACTCGGTGCGTGTATGGCTGCGGCTCTTCGCGGAAAAAAGCTTGTAAAGTCGGTGCTTTTGTGTCCCAAAGGCAGGCTGCGCGGAATGGACGAAGCCGATTTTGTCTGGAACGGAGGAAACATTTATCCTGTTGAAGTAGACGGAAGTGAAGAGGACTGCCACAATCTTGTACGCAGAATCTTTGCAGACAGAAGCCTTGTAGAAAAGTATCATCTTACGGTGGCAAATACTGCAAATATAGGACGTCTTCTTCCGCAGGCATTCTTTTATACATTTGCATTTTCGCGCTTAAAGAAAATAGTAAGCGGCGATATTTTTTATGCTCTTTCAGCAGGAAATTATGGTAATCTTGTTTCAGGCCTTTACGGATGGAAAATGGCGCTCCCCGTAAACGGATTCGTTGTTCCTTCCACTGCAAATCTGCGGCTTGATGCACAGGGAGCATGCATGGTTTTGGACAGCATGGTTCCGCTCAGCAAGCGAACGCCGGCAGATCCTGCAGACCCGTCAAATATAGAGCGTCTGGAACAGATTTTTAATGCCAATTCCCTTATGTTAAGAAGTTTTGTATTCCCAGCTCCTGTAAGTGAAGAAGAAAAGATAGCAGCCTGCAAGGAACTGTTTATAAAGTACAAAGTTTATGCAGACAGCGATACTGCCAGTGCCTATGCTGCGGCAAAAAAACGTGGCGATGTTGTATGCGGTGAAGATGGAACGGTTGTGCTTGTTGCCAGGGATTCCCCGTGTCTTGACTCAAAGTTCATCAGGCGCAGTATAGGGGAAGAACCGAAAGTAACAGAAAATGTATCCGGAGCATTCAGGCCTGTTTCGCTTACAAGACCTGCTATTGCTCCGGATGATATTGATTCCCTTGTTTCAGTGCTTAATTCTTTGAATCTTTTGAGGATTTTTTAGAAGCAAGTGCTGAACCAGCTGATTTTGTTTTACCGGCCGCCTTTGTTTTTGCAGGGGAGGCCTTTTTTGTGGTAACTTTGGCAACTTTCTTTGGTTTGACCGACTCTACAAAATTTTCGCACTTGTATTCTGATTTTTCAAGTGCTGCGCTAAGGGTTCTGTAAAGACGGAACATCTGTTCCCTTAAGATTTTTGCGCTTGCTGTTATAAGAACTGTTGTTCCGTACCAGAGCGTTTCTTCCATTCTCTCTTTGTTGAACCATTTTGTTCCGCCAAATTCATTTGCTCCTGAAAGAAGACCTGAATGTTCAGATAAGGCAAGAAGTTTTGCTGTTTCGTACGTTGACTTTACAAATCCCGATGCAGCGAAGTTCATGTCCCTTATTCCTGTAAAGGTAAAGATTCGCTCGAGAATATTTGAGGCATAATTTTCATCAGTGCCGGTTTTTGAAAGAATCTCTGCGAGTTTTCTTGTGTATCCCCATTTAAGGCAGTTTTCATTTCCGGCGCTCAGAACAGCAGCACTTGCAACAATTATTGCAGGTGCATCCTTGTACAGGTTAAGGCCTTCTTTTATAAGATCTGCGAACGCTGTATTTGCTTCTGTTGTTTTGTCAGAAGCCTTGTCTTTTGCAACAGGTTTTACTGCCTTTGCAAGGAATTCGACCTGTTTGCAGAAAGCGTCAAATCTTTGTTCCGCAGTTGTTTCTGTAATCTTTGCGGTTTTTCTGGTCTTTTTCTGTGAGGCTGTCGTGTCATCTGCAGAAATTTCCTTTGATGCAAATTCTGCTTCAAGGGTGTAGTATTCAAGGGCTGCTTCTTTTACTGCCTCACAGACAGTTTTTGCAGTTGCCTTCTTCTTTTTCTTTGAGCCGTCCTCGGTGTCACTTGCAAATATTTCCCTGAGGGCGCTAATGAATTCCGCCGTAAGGAATTTTTTAAGAGAAGCATAAAGTTCCTTGTAGCGGTATTCAAGCCACGCAGCGTCAAGGTCTTTTGTTCCGCTTCCGTTGAGAAGTTCGTTGAGTTTTGCGTATTTTCCGTCTGCTGTGTCTTCTACCTGCTGAACGTCAAGATAAACCTGGTATTCAAACCCGTTAAGGCCTACAAACATTCCGCCGTTTATGATGTCATCGCTTTTTCTTACATACCAGAGGCCTGCCTTGTGTTCCCTGAAGATACAGAAGTGGTTCTGACCGTAAGTAAGTCCCATTGCTTCTGAAAGGGATTTTGACTCTGTTCTTACATCACTTTCTCCGGGACCTGTTTTTACCGCATATTCGCAGGACTGCTTTATCCAGCCGCTTGCGCTTTCGTATTTGTTGTTATAGAACACGATTGTGCGCTCGTTACCTACGCTGTTTGAATAGGCAAAAATATTTTCGTTGACGCTTCCGTTGTTCCACACGTCGTAGAAAAGGAAGTTTTCTATCTGTGCAAAAAGGTATCTCTTGTGAAGGAGCGGGAATATGTCATGGCGGTGGCGCTGCATGAGCCCTTCATCTGGCTGTTCGTCTTTGTAGGCCCTGGTATATTCCATTCCGTATTTTTCTTCAAAGCCTTCGAGCTGTCCGTGGCCAAACATCGGAAGACCAGGCATGGTTATCATAAGCGTACATACGCCAAAATATTTGTCCCCTCGTCCAAACTGGGCAACTGCAGTTTCTTCGTCCGGATTGTTCATGAAGTTTACGAATCTCTTGAGAATCTGAGGGTCGAACTTTATTGTGTTCTTTATTGTGTCGCGGTACTTCTGGTTTTCTTCTTTTTTGAGCATATTCATGAATGCACTGTTGTATACGCGGTGCATGCCCAGTGTTCTTGTAAAGTAACCTTCCATCATCCAGAAAGCCTCTGCAAGAAGAAGAGTGTCGGGCATTTCGGCTGCGCAGCGGTCTACAACTTCGCGCCAGAATTCGTTCGGTATGCGTGCTTCGAATTCCTGCGAAGAAAGTGCGTAACGGCTGCGGCTGGCAATGTCTCCTCCGTGTCCGGGTTCGGGATACCAGAGGCGGCGTATGTGCTTTTTGGCAAGAACCATGGCTGCGTCAAATCTGATAATCGGGAAGTTTCTTGCAACTTTAAGAATCTGCTGCATTACCGCTTCACGGGCTTCGGGGTTCAGGAAGTCAATCTGGGCTGTGTCATTCCACGGCATTCCAGTTCCGTCGTTACCGTGGTAAATGTATGTAACGTCGCCTGTACGGTTGTCTACTCTCTTGAAGCAGACTGCGCAGTCACTTTTTGAATAGTAGTGGTCTTCAAGGTAAATTGAAACGCGACTATCCTGACTTAAGTTTTCTCCGTTGAACGTATAACCGGGGAACGGGCATTCCTTTGTTGTTATAAACAGATCGGGATGTTCTATGACCCATTTTCCGTCCATTCCGGTGTGGTTTGGTACCATGTCGCTTGCGAGTCTTATTCCGCGAACCCAGCATCTGTAGCGCAGATTTTCAAGTGCAGGCCATCCGCCAAGGTTTGAAGCAATTTCGTAGTCCAAAAGACTGTATGCAGAAGCCGCCGCTTCGGGGTTTCCGTTAATCTGCTTTATTCTTTTGCTGGCATAACTTCTTTCCCAAAGACCAATGAGCCAAAGTCCCGTAAAGCCTTCGTCCCTGAGTGCGTCCAGTTCTTCGTCAGGAATCTGGTCCAGACGGTTAATGTCGCGGTTGTATTTCTTTGAAAGCTGGTAGAGCCAGACAAGAACCGTTTTTGCCATGAGAACGACCTTTGGCATCCATTCGCGGTCGGGGCTGAACCTTTCGTATTCCTTCATGAGATTGTCGTAGGAATAAGGCGCCATGTCAGGGGAACCGCCGTTTGTCGGGTGCCAGGCAGCCTTTTCTTCTTCGCTGATAGTATCCATTCCGGCAAGAAGAAGTTTTATGAGCCATTCGCCAAGAAGTGCAGTCCAGTGTGTGCGTATATAGTCGAGCTGTCCTTTAAGAGAAGTAGGGGAAGCAACAACAGGTTCCTTAAGCATGGAAATAAGATCATTGTTTTTGGGACCGAACACCGGCTGTGTAAGAAAGAAAGCTTTAATCTGATTCCATGTCTTTATATAATCTGCATTCTTTGAAAGTTCAGTGTCATCAAAAAGAATCTGGAACGGGTGGAATGCGGGGTTTTCGTTTGCAAGATGAAGAAGCACCAGTTCTTCAAGAACCTGCTCGCGGTTGGTGCGCGGCTTTTTAGTTCCTTCGTCCATGCATGTCTGTGACAGATAGTCCTGTGCAGTAATTTCATTGCGGTAAACTGCAACTGGCGGAAACTGTTCCATGAATTCAAGAAGAAGGTCGTTTACTTTTTCTGATCCAAAATAAGTGTCCAGATCTTCAAGAAGATTTTTGAATGAATCGGGTGCCTTGTCCCTTCTGAAAATCATGCATACGTAATGGAAAATTTCATCAATTAGACCCATTGCGTTAAGACTTCCTGCGGAAACTTTTTTCTGCGGTTCGCCGTTTTTGTCAAACAGACTGTTCAGTTTGGTCTGGAATTCCTGTACAGCCTTTAAGTTGGCGAAAATAACGTTTCCAGAAGATGAAAACATTGATTCAGAAAATGCACATTCCTTTCGTACCTTGCGGCTTATGTGGAATTCATTGTAGGATTTGTTCATTGGTTTCCTCCGTTTTTTTCATTATCATGTATTTTTACAATTTCATTGATTTTATTGAGAAGAGCCTGATTCTGTTTAAGTTCTTCTATTGTACAAGGAATTCTGTATGTCCAGTTGAATTCGTTTACCGAACCTGGAACATTTATGCGCTCGTCCTGTGTATTTTCGAGATAATATTTGTGGTCAAGATACAGAAAGTCCTGCAGCGGATTGATTAACCAGCGGCTGTTGCAAAGGGCAGCCGTTTTGAGCGCAAATTCCGCAATTCCGGGGGTAAAGACTGAACGTACAGACGGCGGCTCCGGGCATTTTGCTGCATTTACAAAAGCCTGTACTGAATTTTTTTCATCATTCCACCACTGGCGTATTGTAGAACTGTCATGGACTGATGTTGTAGCCACGCTCTGTTCGGGGTATTCTTCAAACGGAATATAAGGTTGTCCGTCCCAATTCCATCTGCGTGTCCATCTTATTACTTTAAGCGAAAGAATGTTTAGCCGGGAAAGAACTTCGGGCATGCATGAAAGGCTTACACCAAGATCTTCTGCGCAGGCTGTCATTTCTGAAGCTTTTGTAATGGGGGTCAGGACAGAAAGTGCCTGGTTTTTCCAAAGTTCATCTTCGTTTTTCTGAAGGTCTGCAAAAAGTGAGTGCAGCCTGTTTTTTTCATCATCAGAAAGGGAGAGCCAGGCCGTTGAATTTTCGTATGTGTAAACCGGAACAAATTCATCTTCCTTAAGCTGAATAAGCGCACGATCGTTCCATTTACGGCCAAGAACTTTTTTTACCGACGAATTTTTTGCATTGTCGGAACAGAATTCGGTTCCGTATATTTTTTTGTCACCGTCAATTTCTTTTTTGAACAGCCATAGCTCTTCGTTCCCGAGTCTGTCGCAAAGTTTTGAAAGAAAACTTACGGCTTCGTCATAATTCCAGGTAATGTCCTGAATGAGCCCTGTAGGAATGTGCGGCTGGGAAAGCCATCTTATGCGCGCGTCATCAAAGCCAAGCGAATTAAGTGTCTGTCTTGAAACGGTTGCGCAGGGGGAAGTATGTCCCAGATATGCAGTAGTGTTTTTTTCACTTGTTACCCATATTCTGAAAAAACCCAGAATGTGGTCTATTCTGAATGCATCATAATACTGTGCAGCAGTCTTTATGCGCTGTGTCCACCAGGAATAATTGTCTTTTGCGATATTATCCCAGTTGTAGCTTGGGAATCCCCAGTTCTGTCCCATTGGATTGTCGCCGTCGGGAGGGGAACCGGCCCTTAGTTCCTGGTTAAAGTATTGCGGACAGGACCAGCAGTCGGCACTGTCTTCGTTCATAAGAATGGGAATGTCTCCTTTAAGGGTAATTCCCTTTTCGCGCAGGTATTCTGCCGCTTCTGAAAACTGTTGTGCAGCTCTCATCTGGCACCATACAAAAAAGTTGTGGCTTGACTTTAGAACACGGTTGTTCCAGCGCAGGTTTATCTGTTCTTCTGTCATGTGTGCAAGCGAATCTTCCCATGATTTCCATGAAGCCTGCATTGCAGAGTCTTTGAGATTTTTGAACACGGCGTATGCAACAACCCACGGATTTTTTTTTGCAAAATCTTCTGTCTGAAGCCGGACTGTTTCGTATTCGCTTATCTTTGACGCGGAAGAAATCTTTTTTTCTATGAAGTTGTACAGAAGGTGAAGAATATTGATTTTTGCAGAAGAAACTGCGTTGTAGTCAAAACGGGGTGAATATTTGAATTCTTTCTGGAATTTTCTGTATGCTGCGGCAAAGGTTCTGTCGTTTTTGAATGCAGCTTCAAATTCGGGAAGGGCTTCGAGCCTTATGTAAAGCGGGTGAAGGGCAAATGCCGAAAGTCCGCTGTACGGTGAAGAATGTGTTCCCGTGTCGTTTACGGGAAGAATCTGAATTACGCTTAGTCCTGACAGAACACAAAAATCTGCGAGCTGCTTAAGCGCCAAAAAATCACCTGCAGCTGGGCATTCCTTTGTAAAAAGGGCTGCAAGTGGAACAACAACACCAGTCTTTTTCTTCATAAATATACCTGCTTTTATATAACAAGTATATCATATCGCGCCCCATTTACCAGTTATTTTTTATTTAAATTTTAAAAAACAGCGTATATAACAAAAGTATTCATATTTAGGCTAGAAATCCGTTCTTCCAGTGCCAGACAGGGGTGGCAAGCGCATTGCTGAACGGCTGGGTACGGTTAAAGTCAGGCAGCCAGCTTGTGTCGTCACTTAAATCCTGATAGAAAAGATATTCGAATTCGTATTCGTCAATCATTTTTCTTAAATGACTGTCTTCTTCTTTGTTGACAAGCCTGTTTTGAAACGAAAGAAGCGATTTGTTCCGCTCACAGAGGCTGACTTTATCTTCTGAAAAAGGAACAGGCGTATACTGCGACATAAGTGAAATGCAGGCGCGTCCGTCAGCGTGGGTCTTGAGCCAGTCAAGGGTAAGTTTTGTGTCGCCCTCTCTTCCCGGAAGAAAAAGATGTCGTATGATTACGCCCGAAAGCATTTTTTCCTTTGAGACACCGTTTTTATTTTCTTCTATTATGTTAAGGGCTGAATTTTCTATCATCCACCGTACAGCGCGCTTTGCAACCTGCGGATAGTCCGAGGCTTTGAAAAGTTCGCTGCTCATCATCGGGTTAAGAGTCTTAAGGTCCGGCAGCCATATATCAACAAGCCCTTTGAGAAGTTCCAGCGATTCAACCGACTCGTATGAACTTGAATTCCATGCAACAGGAATTTTAAGTCCCGAAACTTTTGCCGCCTCTATAAAATCTGCTATAAGCGGAATATGATGGCTTCCTGTAACAAGGTTTATGTTTTCTGCGCCCTTGTCCTGGAGTTTAAGGCATATTGAAACAAAGTCGTCTTTGCTTACAGCCTTTCCCATTCCGTGCTGGCTTATCTGGTAATTTTGGCAGAAAGCGCATCTTAGTGTACAGCCTGTAAAAAATATTGTTCCGCTGCCGCCGTGAACGGTAATAAGGGGTTCTTCGCCAAAGTGCAGGCAGGCAACAGCAATTTTGATTTCCCGGGTTTCACCGCAGAAACCTGTTTTGCCTTTAGAACGTGCAGATCCGCATTTTCTGGGGCACTGTTCGCAGCGGCTGTAAAAAAAGCCGGGTTCTTCGGTCATCAGAAAACCTGCCTGTCTACAAAAATCATCATCAGTGAGTTAAGAACGTCAATCGGAATATCTTCGGCTTCCATGTTTACAATCTGGCATAGTTCCTTTAAGTCTTTGTCCGAAAGAGCATTGATCTGCTGGCCGTCATTGTCCAGAAGTGACTGCATTGCCGCGAGTGTATCAAGATTTTCTGATGTAGGAAGAGATTCCTGATCTGCTCTGCCAAGAATGTATGTATCCATCCAGTACTGTGCAAAAGCCGCTGCCAGCTGTTCAAAAGTTCTATTGTTGCGAATAAAAAGGTCACAAATCTGCTCGCAAACGGCTGTTCCGCTGTATTTACCGGGGTGTTCGGCCCTGTAATGCTTTTTTATTTTTTCTGCATCTGAAAGGAATTTCTGAATGTTGTCCATGTTTTTTAATATATAGAAGATAATGTAAAATTACAATTAAATTTGTCAAAAATATCTTTTTTTCCTTGACAAATTTATCGACTAAACATAAGATAGAAACTATGGACTTAAGAACAGTATTAACACCTGACACAGTAGATCTTCATCTTAAAGGATCTACAAAAGAAGAGATTATTGACGAACTCCTCGAAATCCTTGTAAAGGCTGGAAAGGTAACAGATAAATCTGCTGCAAAGGAATGTGTGCTTGACCGTGAGCGCAAAATGTCTACCGGAATGAAGCACGGAATTGCAATTCCGCACGGAAAGACAGACACAGTATCTGATTTGGTTGCATGTATCGGTATTTCTGACAAGCCTGTTGATTTTGACAGTCTGGATCAGGAACCCTGCCGTATATTTATTATGACACTTTCTCCGGTAAACAAAACCGGACCCCATCTTCAGTTCCTTGCTGAAGTGAGCCTTTTGTTCAAGTCCGCCGACAAGCGTGCACAGATTTTGAACACTCAGGACAAAGCAGAAGTCATTAAGATTTTGACAGAATAGTTTTGTAGCTTGTGTTGGCAAAGCTCCTGACCTGACTGGCGGGAGCTTTTTTTTGTTAGAGGTTGATTTTATGAAATTTGAAGCCAAATTCAAGGCTGAAAAAAACAAACTTTATACTCTGGACGGAACTCCGGTTGCCGCAGAGGGCTGCAGAATAATTACGGCTCGTCCCGGTGCTGTACTTGACTTGAATGACGGTGAGTTTGCCGGCCTTTGCGTAAACTGGAATGATGCAGGTATGGACGAAGACAGTTATAATGAAGAATTTCTTGCCGGATTGCGTGACCAGCTTAAGGAATTTGAGGAACGGCATATTTTTGTATTTATTATTCCGGTGGCGGGCAGTAATGAGCCGGCATCGGCTGAGGAGGATGCGTTTATTGCGTCTTTCAAGCACTGTGCCCGCCGTATAAAAGACTGCGAGTGTGTTGCAGGATTTGCCGTTCCGGAGTGTGTAGATGCCGCCTGCTTTATTTCCGAACTGAGTGCAAAGCACGGACATTATATTTTCTTTTCAAAGAGTGATGCTCTGCTTGCTGACGGTGGCATTGTGCGTTACTAGACGGTATTATTCTGGTAAAATAAAAAGACCGGCTGTTCAATTCGGAACGGCCGGTCTTTTTATTTTTATACCCGCAGGTTTATTTTTTGAGCATCTGTGTTACTTTTTCAAGTCTTGCAAGAGCTTTTGCTTCTGCTTCGTCTGCATTCTTACGGAGCTTGTCTGTTACTGTATTGATATTGTTTACCATATAGACAGGCTGCAGAGTTGCATCAAGACAGTCGCGCCAGAGAGAACTTTCGGGGTCTACAATATTGCGCTTGAGTGTTGCCATTGAGATTGGAATGTGTACGTACTTGTCATGAACAAGGCCAATAACAATCTTTGTCTTTCCGGCCATTGCTGCATGTACGGCGTTGTTTCCAAGTCGTTCGCAGTAAATTGAATCATTTGCTGTAGTAACAGCAGCGCGTACTTCGTATCCAGGATCAATATACTTGAGGTTGATGTGAATCTTCTTTGAAGCGAAATATTCAGTGATTCTGTCGCGAAGATAAATTCCGATGTCTGCAAGCTTTTTGTTTCCTGAAGCATCGGTCTGGTTTGTAGAAGTAAGAAGTTCCTGTCCTGCACCTTCTGCTACAACAATTACTGCATGATGGCGCTTTATAAGGCGCTGTTCAAGGTGGGCAAGAAGACCATTCGGTCCGTCCATATCGAACGGAACTTCAGGAATAAGACAGAAGTTTGTTTCGTGGCTGGCAAGGGCTGTTGCAGTTGCAATAAAGCCTGACTCGCGTCCCATAAGTTTTACAAGACCGATTCCGTTTATCTGGGAATGTGCTTCCATGTGAATTGAATTTACAGCCTGCGTTGCCTTCTGCACAGCTGTTTCAAAACCGAATGAACGGTCAATGAATTCAAGGTCATTGTCAACAGTCTTTGGAATTCCGACTACGGCAATTTTGAGCCCGCGTTTGTCTATCTCGTTTGCAATGTCGAGTGCACCGCGCTGGGTTCCGTCACCGCCGATGATGAACATCATGTTTATTCCGAGACGTTCGATTGAGTCAACAATGTCATTTACACGGTCTCCGCCGCCTCTTGATGTTCCGAGGAAGGAACCGCCGATTTTGTGTATTGTATCTACATTGTCGGGGTTAAGGTCTATTGTTTCATAGCCCTGTTCGGTAAAGAAACCTTTGTACCCGAACTGGATTCCGCGTATTCTGCGCACACCGTAACGGTTCCACAGGCAGCGGACTACAGCTCTGATTACATCATTGAGTCCCGGGCACAAACCTCCGCAGGTACAGATTCCGGCTGTGACATGGGCAGGGTTAAAGTAAATGTACTCACGAGGACCGGCTTTTTCGAGATTGTTGGCCTTTGCGTCTTCTGCATCATCATTATCTTTGAAAACATTTACCTGTCTGCGTACAAAGGAACTGTCCTTTACGTAAGCTGCACGGAATGTACCATGGTCGAGGGAAAGTTCAATAGGTGATTTTACCTTGCATTCCCCAAGATTTTCTACTGTGAAGTCATATTTCATGGTGCTCATAATAACCCCTGAATTGAAAAAGTGACGCGTGTAAAATGACGCTATTATTAGAATATCTTTAAATTTCAAAAAATTCAATAGATATCTTGTAATAATTGGCTTTAGAGGAAGTTAAAAAATTTTGCAAATGCGCTTTTATTTGCTATACTTTAAGCATGAATAAATTCAGAACTTTAATTGCCGCGGTGGTTGTTTCGCTGACTGCCGCTTTTATGTTTACCGGATGCGGATACAACGGACTTGTTGAGCAGCGTGAGGCTGTTGATGCGCAGTGGGCCAATGTAGAAAACCAGTACCAGAAGAGAAACGATCTTGTTCCGAATTTGGTTGCAACTGTAAAAGGATATGCTTCCCATGAAGAGGGCGTATTTACTTCCATTGCAGAATCAAGAAGCAAACTTGGCGGAACTGTTGCGCTGGACAGTTCTATAACAGAGGATCCTGAACGCATGGCTCAGTTCCAGAGTGCGCAGAATCAGCTTGGGGCAAGCCTTTCAAGACTTCTTTCTTTGACTGAAGCCTACCCCGAACTCAAGGCAAATGAAAATTTCAAGGATCTGCAGAGTCAGCTTGAAGGAATTGAAAACCGTATTTCTACAGAGCGCAAACGCTATAATGACAGTGTGCGCTCTTACAATACGGCAATTTCGAAATTCCCCGGAATGATTACTGCAAAAATGTTCGGATTCAAGGCAAAGGCTTATTTCAAGGCCGATGAAAGTGCTTCAAAAGCACCGGTTGTTTCTTTCTGAGCGGCCTATGAGAAGCGGAAACGTTGTTAAAAAACTGGGGCTTTCCGGACATGATTTTGAAGAAATAAAGGCTGCCGTCAGGGAAGCAGAGTCGCGTACTTCGGGCGAAATTGTGCTTGCCGTGGCTTCGGAAAGTTCGTCCTATGCATTTTGGGAACTGATTGCATCTATTCTTACGGCTGGAGTAATGTTTTTGTGTCTTCTTCCTGCATCCTCGCAGATTTATAAGTGGATGTCCGGTCTTTTTTGGGATGTAAAACCGTGGTATCTTCTTGTATTTTATGCAGCGGCTTGCGGTATTGTCGTTTTTGCACTTTATTTCCTATATAATATTCCTGCTTTGGACTCGCTTGTGATTCCGTATGCGGCAAAAAACAAGGCTGTTACAGACAGGGCTTTCAGGTATTTTTCTGAAAGCGGTGTCTACTGTACAGAGAACCATTCGGGAATACTGATTTTTGTTTCTTATCTTGAAAGGCAGGTCAGAATAATTGCAGACAAGGGAATAAGCGTAAAGATTTCGCAGGATTTGTGGAATCTTGTAGCAGATGAACTTACTGACTGTATCGCCACCGGCCGTGCAAAAGACGGGTTTCTTGGTGCGGTAAAAAAATGCGGGGAACTTCTTGCAGACAATTTTCCGGCTCAAAATGAAAATCCCGATGAACTTTCTGATGGTCTTGCAATTCTGGAGGACGAAAAATGGGTATAATTGCACCTGAACGCAAAGCTGCAAAAAGTTCAAATACACCGGGCTTCGTCATAATGTTGCTCTTCGTTGTCGGAATTCCGCTTCTGGCAATTCACGGGGTAATGTCTTCTTCAAAGAAAGATGTTTCAGAAAAGAGAGCTGCGGTTGAAAAAACTGTTCCTGCGGTTTCGTACAGCTATGAAGATACGGCGGCTGCGTTTGAGACACAGAATTTTTCGCGCAGTTATTTAAAGGACAAAAACGGGCTTTACGAACTTACCGGTCCTGTTGTGGATGCGGCAAACCTTTTGTCTGACTCTGAGTACAACAGTTTGAGCACTTTTCTTTCAAAGTTAAGCCGCGATACGGGCGTTCAGATTGCTGTTCTTACCGTTCCCGATATGGGCGGAAGTGACATTGAGTCTTTCAGTATGGAGCATGCAGAAAAATGGAAACTCGGACAGAAAGGAAAGGATAACGGTGCTCTTCTGACTGTTGCCATGGATGAACATGCTGTGCGTATAGAAACCGGCTACGGAACCGAAGCGTCTCTTACCGATGCAAAAAGTTCGCGGCTTATAAGAAACGTGGTTGTTCCGGCTTTCAAAAAAGGAAACTATTCTGAGGGAATAATTGAATGTGCACGGAGCATGGCTGGAATAATTACTTCTGACCCCGAACTTGTTTCTGCGGCTGTTTCAAAAGATTCGTCTTCAGATGAACATTCTGAAATGCCTGTTCCTGTTCTTTTGTTTATGATTGTGTTCTTTGGAATTTATATTTCGCTTTTTGTTTATGCAGTTACGCGTTCAAAAAGAAGAAGACGCGGTCATTTTACTGTTATCCCACCTTTTGTGCCCCCTGTATTCAGGTCGGGAAACCGTGGCGGTTTTAGCGGCGGATTCAGTGGCGGTCACGGAGGATTTTCCGGTGGTGGCGGTGGATTCGGCGGCGGCGGTTCGAGCGGAAGCTGGTAGTTTTGCAATGAGGGGAATTTGACGGCGTTCACTCACAATCTGTTCCGTACTTGAGAATTCCCCCGATTTGCGGTATTCTGTAAAAATGGCATATGAAGTTACAGCGACCAGAAGAAGGCCGCAAAATTTTGAAAGTCTTGTCGGACAGGAATTTGTAGCAGAAACGCTTAAGAATTCAATTCAGTCCGGAAAAATTGCACATGCATATCTTTTCTCGGGACCAAGAGGTTGTGGAAAAACTTCTACCGCGCGTATTCTTGCCCGTGCGCTCAACTGCGAAAAGGGACCTACGGCAAGTCCGTGCGGACAGTGTCCGGCATGTCGTGAAATTGCAGCCGGTTCTTCCCTTGATGTTATAGAAATTGACGGTGCTTCGAATACCAGTGTAAACGACATAAGGCAGATTAAGGACGAGGTTCTTTTTCCGCCGAATTCATGCCGCTACAAGATTTATATAATTGACGAAGTTCATATGCTTTCTACAAGCGCCTTCAATGCACTTCTTAAAACAATTGAAGAGCCACCGCCATACGTTATTTTTATTTTTGCTACAACTGAACTTCAGAAAGTTCCCGCGACAATAAAATCACGCTGCCAGCAGTTTAACTTCAGGCTTGTTCCTGTAGAAAAAGTCAAGGAACAGCTTGCAGCCGCTGCTTCTGAAGCCGGAATTAAAGCTGATGACGAAGCTTTGTACTGGATTGCACGTGAAGCAACAGGAAGTATGCGCGACTCGTATACTCTTTTTGACCAGGTTGCGGCATTCAGCGACGGCGAAATTACTTATGAAAAGATACGCGACAAACTGGGGCTTGTTGGCGTTGACCGTCTTAACGAACTTTTTTCTCTTTGTGTAGATTCAAATTCAACTGATGCGCTTTTAAAGCTTGATGAATATCTTCAAAACGGAGTGAGCATTGAGCAGCTTATTTCCAACTGCACTGATTACCTCAGGAGTCTTCTGCTTATAAAGAGCGGCGTAAAAAAAGAGTCTCTTTTGGGGCAGTCCGCCGAGAGATATTCTGAAAAAGTTATTTCTGCGTGGAACAGTGTTCAGATGGAGCGCGCACTCGGAATTTTTCTTCAGTTATACCGCGATATAAGGTATTCGCTGAGTCCTCGTTACGAATTTGAACTGGCAGTGAGCAGACTCTGCTGGCTTAAGGATTATGTTTCTGCGGTCGAAGTAAAAAAAGCGGTGGACGCGGTTAAACCTTTGCTTATGAGAACAGCGGCTCCTTCTGCTGCTGTACGTAAAGCGGAGCCGGCGCAGTCCCAGACTGTGCGTCCTGTTTCTGCCGCGAAAATGCCCGGTGGAATGCCGACGTTCAGCGCTTTGGATGAAGAATCTGACGAAAGCGGGCCGACCGGTGAAAGTGAAGGCCCTTTTGATATAGGCGGAGCTGAACCGCCTGAAACAAATTCAGCCCGCGGTTCTTCGTGGTCCAATATTTCTGACAGTGAAGCCTTTGTTTCTGATGAAGCCGCTCCCGAAGATATGCCGCCTGTTTCTGAAGAGACTGTGCACGCGTCCGGAATTGATGCTTCTAGTGTGGAAAAGCTTCGTGAAACTTTGATTTCAGATCTGTCGGTTACGGACGGAATGCTTGCGAGTAATCTGATGCAGACGATGGACTGGAAACTTGAAGGAGATGAAGTAAGCGCCGTTACCGAAAACAAATTCGAGCATATGCAGATAATGCAGTCGGCGGCAAAAATTGCAGACTGTATTTCACAGGCATACGGAAGGCGCATTTCGTTCAAGATTTTGTACCGTGAAAAAAGCGTGCAGAATTCCGTGGGAAAACTTCCTGAAGAAGTCGAAATTCTGCGTGATGTTTTTAAAGGCTCTATAATTGGCGGGGCATGATTTTAGTTACAGGAGATTTATATGAATCCGTTTGAGATGATGAAAAATCTGGCAGGAATGCAGACTCAGCTTAAAAATGCGCAGGAACAGCTTTCAAATATAACTGCTACCGGTTCTTCGGGCGGTAATATGGTTGTTGTTACACTTAACGGAAAATTTGAACTTGTTGATATTAAGCTTGATCCTATCTGTGTGGATAACCGCGATATTCCGATGCTTCAGGATCTTATACTCAGCGCTTTTCATGATGCAAGCCAAAAAATTCAGGAACAGATTAAATCTTCCCTTGGACCAATGCTTGCTGGAATGAACATGTAAGGGATTTCAAATTGAACGCTCTTGATGAAATAACTGAAAGTTTTTCGAGACTTCCCGGAATAGGAAAAAAATCTGCAGCCAGAATTTCAAATTACCTTTTGCGCACCGATGCTCTTTTTATGGAGCGCTTTTCACAGCAGATTGCGAATCTTCAGAAAAGAATCAGGCCGTGTTCTGTCTGCGGTTCGTGGACAGAAAATGATCCCTGCCCCATCTGTTGTGACAGTACAAGGGACAGATCTGTCGTTTGCGTTGTAGAGCAGCCCCAGGATGTAGCAACAATTGAATCTTCGCATGAGTTTCACGGTCTGTTCCATGTTCTTGGCGGTGTAATTGCACCTCTTGAAGGAATTGGTCCTGACCAGTTGAGTATTCCGAGGCTTTGTGAACGCGTTAAGTCTGAGGGAATAAAAGAAGTAATTATTGCAACGAATCCGACTGTTGAAGGCGATACGACTGCCCTTTATATTCAGCAGATTCTCAAGGACAGCGGTGTGAGTATAACAAGACTGGCCAGCGGTCTTCCTGTTGGCGGTGACCTTGAGTATGCTGACAAACTCACGCTGGCAAGAAGTTTCCGTGGCCGTTCAAGTTTTTAATAGACCATGTATTTTCCGCTTAGAATAAGAAGGGAAAGAAGGTACTGCGTGTTGTCGTAATAGCGGTGCTTTCCGTTTCTGAGCGGCGTGTTCCAGAATCTTTCTACTGCGGCTCTGGCTTTTTCACGCATTTCGTTTTCTATTGGAGTTCTTCTTCTTTCAAGAACAATTGCTGCCTGTGCTATTGCCGAACAGAGCGCGACAGGGTGGCGTGAATGGCGTCTTCTTGGTGTTCCGTCGATTTTGTAGTCCATAAAGTCTGCAACCTGTTTTTTGTCAAAGAAATTGATCAGGTTTCTGGCTATTGTTTCAAAGTCGGGGCTGTCACCAAACCAAAGTGTATACAGGCTTATGTTTGAAGCAACAATGTAACTGTGTGTGAAAAAAGAGCCGTGGTTCTTGAGAGGTGCGGGCATTCCGTTGTACTTAACGTATTCAGGTGACATTCCTGTTTTTTTGTTGCAGCATCTTACAATGAATTCCCTGCTGGCGGCTGCGGCTGTGCTCCAGAAATCTGCATCGGCGGTATCTGCAAACATGGCGAACAGCTCGTAAAGATGCGGCATGTTATAGGAAACATCGCTTAAATCTTCATCGATTTTGTTTTTGATAAGAAAATTTTCTTTGTTCCAAAACGGTTTTTCCGAGTGGATCATGTTATGAAGTATTTCAAGTGCCTGCTTTTCGTAGTCAAAAATTCCGTCTTTGCTGCCCCATCTGTGTGCCGCAAAAAGCAGTGCAGCCGCAATTGTTTCTTCGCCATCGGGGCGTGGGCTTTTGTATTTTTCTGTTCCGTCGGTATGGCATGCAAATCTGAAGTATCCCTTGAGTTCACCTTCAGAAATATACATGTAAGTGCGTGTCCATTTCCAGAGACGGTCAAATATCTGCTGTTTGTCCATCTGTACGCACATCATCATTCCAAAACCCATGGATTCTGTTCTTACGTCGTCAAAAAGCGTTTCGTAAATGTATCCTGTTTCGTCGGCAGCATCAAAGTAAATGCGCTGCTCTTTGTTGCCTTCAAAAAGTGTTTTCCATGTCTGTTCAATGCGTTCGTCAATCTGAGCGGCTGAATAACCGTATTCTTCCAATAGATTCATATTTTTTATACTCCTCCTAACTTTAAAAAATCCTTAAAACAGTCTTTATTATAATACGGTTTGTTGTTTTCTGCAACTTTTTTGAGGAAAAGGGCTATCGTATTGACATAAGTGAGGATTTTCGTTAACTTATATTTCCTTATGGTTAACGAGAGCCTGTCTACAAAAAATAAAGTTCTTGATATCCTCAGAAATTCATCAGAGTACGTTTCAGGCGAGCTGCTTTCACAGAAAACGGGTGTATCCAGGGTTTCTGTCTGGAAAGCGGTCCAGGTTCTGCAGAATGCCGGGTACGGAATTGTTTCTGACCGCAACGGATATTTTTTGCAGCAGGATCTTAAGGACAGTCTTTTTCCGTGGGAATTTGGAATCAGTGAAGGTGCATTTACCCATTTTGTGGAAACAGAATCTACAATGCGCGAGGCAAGAAAAATAATTCTTTCGGAAGAAAAAAAAGATTTGCCAAAAATAACTGTTGTTACCGCTGACCGCCAGACAAACGGGCACGGGCACGGGGATCACGGTTGGACTACGACGAAAGGCTCCCTTGCCTGTACTCTTGCAGACAAAGTTTCTGTTTCTTCTGCAGAAGCTTTCAGAATTTCCATGTGTGCACAGATTGCCGCGGTAAATGTTTTGAAAAAAACGGGCGGCAGGAATTTTTATGCAAGATGGCCTAACGATGTCTGGAGCGACTCGGGAAAGGTATGCGGAATTCTTGATGAATATCTTTCTTCGGGACAGAGATGCGAATGGGTAAATATCGGCATCGGAATAAATATGTATGCACGCCCTAAAATTCAGAATACAGACAAAGTGTTTGATTCAGAAAACGCTGCTTCCAGAAAAGATCTGCTTTCGTCTTTGTGTGCTGAATTCCTGCGTGTTGAAAAAACCGCCCTTGAAGATTCGTGTGCGCTTGAAAATCTTTGGAACAGTCTGTGCTGCGATGTAGGAAAAAAAATTATTCTTGAACAAAGTGGCGAAACGTTTACTTTTTGCGGAGTGAACGCATACGGATGGGCTGTTCTTGAAAGTGTTGACGGCGGAACAAAAAAAATCATTCCCCCGGGAGTGAATGTTTTTAAAAAATAAATGAATTTATTATGCGAGGTTTGAAATGAGTTCAAAAAAGAAATTGTCTGGAGTTATTCTTTCTGCATTGTTTGCCGCACTTATTTGTGCAGGATGTTTTATACAGATTCCGCTTCCTGGCGGAGTTCCTGTTGTGCTTCAGGATATGATGGCAATGCTTACCGGAATGCTTCTGGGACCAGTTTACGGAACTGCTGCCGTGTTTGTGTTCCTGGTTCTTGGTTCAATAGGGCTTCCTGTTTTTTCGGGCAAGGCTGGAATTTCTGTAATTCTTGCAGGACCTACAGGAGGTTTTCTTGTCGGCTATCTGCTTTCTGCTTTTGCTGCGGGAATTTTTCTTTCGCTCCTTCTGTCAAACAAAAAGGATAATTCAAATACAAAAGCGTGGCTTTTGATTACAGCCGCTGCACTTCTTGCAACAGTTGTCGTGTTTGTCTGCGGAATTATTGGCTTTATGCGTGTTACACATGCGGGAATTGCGAAAACTCTTTCTGCAGTTCTTGTTCCGTTTATTCCCGGAAACATTATTAAAATTATCGTAATGGTTCCTCTTGTAAAAAAACTGCGTCCGCTTATTTATAATTATATAGGCTGAGTCCGGGAATTGTTATGCAGACAAAAACCGCACTTGAAATAGAGCACGTTACAAAAATTTTCCCCGACGGAACAAAGGCTCTGGAAGACATAACTTTTTCTGCAGCCTGCGGGGAATTTATTCTGATTGCAGGTTCAAACGGTTCGGGCAAGAGTGTGCTTATGTCCCTGATTGCCGGACTTGACGAACCTACTTCTGGGAAAATTTTTTGCGGTAATGAAAAAGCCGGGCTTGTTTTTCAGGATGCGGACTCTCAGATTCTTGGCGAGACACCGTGGGAAGATGTCGGCTTTGGTGCAAAAAACTGCGGTCTTAAAAAAGATGCGCTTAAGGAGCGCGTGACTTCTTCTTTGGCAGCGGTCGGTCTTTCAGAAAAAATGCACTGTCCTGCAAGGCTTATGTCGGGCGGTGAAAAGAGGCGTCTTGCTGTTGCCGGCATTCTTGCAATGGACCGCAGTATAATTATTTTTGACGAACCGTTTGCAAATCTTGACTGGCCGGGTGTAAGGCAGGTTTGTTCAATTTTATCAGAGTTAAAGAAAAAGAAAAAAACTGTAATTGTTCTTACACACGAAATAGAAAAAATACTTGCCCTTGCAGACAGATTTATTGTTCTTGACAAAGGACGCATACGTTTTGACGGAACTCCCAGGGAAGGACTTGAACAGCCGCTTGAAAACTGGAGCATAAGAAATCCACTTGTAAATTATTCAAGCGCGGAGGATATGCTGTGGCTGTAAAATTATTTTCTTACCGAAGAGGAAATACGCTGCTTCACAGAATTCCTGCAGGAATAAAAATTCTTTTTCTTATGGGAATAAGCATTGCAGTGTTTGCAGGAAAGCATGTGAATGTTTCTGTTACCGTAATTTGCGGCGCACTTTCTTTGATGGCATTTTTTTTGTCTGGCGCAAAATTTTCTACTTTAAAATCCGTAACATTTGTTTTTGTACTCGGCGCGTTTGTAACTTTGTTTTCGGCTTTGGTTCTTCTGCCGCACGAAGGAGCAGTTGCCTTTTGTTCGTTTGCCGGCATAGATCCTGTTGGAATTAAATACGGGGCTTTGTATACCGTGCGTTTTTTTATAACTGCACTTGCAGCACAGTGTGTGTTTGAAACAACATCTGCACTTGAAATACAGAATTCTTTTGAGTGCGCACAGAATGCTGTTGCAAAAGTTTTTAAGCCTGTAAAAAAAATGAATCCGGCTCTGGTTCTTTCACTTGCAATAAATTTTATTCCGGAAGTTTTTGCAACATGGAACCGAGTGGATCTTGCAGTAAGGGCAAGAAGTGCTGCCAAAGGAAAAAACAAATTTTCTTTAAGAATACTGGGCGTAAGATTTACTGCATTTTTTCTTTGTCTTCTTGAACGCGCGGAATCAAAACGGATGGCTGTTCTGAACCGCGGATAAGTTCATTCCGGGTAGAACACTTCAGTTAAAAAATCCCATTACAAGATTGTGTGCAACGGATCCTCGTTTTGGAATTTCTGGAAGATTGTCCCTGCTGAACCATTTAGCGTCATCAAGTTCTGATTCCTGAATTTTTATTTCACCCGACTCATAGTCAGCAAGAAATGCGAGCATGAGCTGGTCAGGAAAAGGCCACGACTGGCTTCCGGTGTATCTTATGTTTTTTATGCAGATTCCCGTTTCTTCAAGGACTTCACGTTTTACAGCCTGTTCAAGTGTTTCTCCAAGTTCAACAAAACCCGAAACACAGGCGTATGTATCGTATTTTCTGTTTTTGTTTTTTACAAGAAGCACTTCGTTTCCCTTTGAAACAAGAACAATTACTGCAGGTTCAATACGCGGAAAAAACTGTCTTTTGCAGCCGGGACAGACTTTTGCAGAAAATTCCGTGTCGTCTTCGAGTTTTTTTCCGCAGGTGGGACAGAAGCGGTGTGTTTCCCTGAGACGCAGAAGTCCGTGCGCGCGCGCGGCAAGTGTTCCCAGATAAGACGGAATACCTTTGCTTTGTTCTTCTGCAGTTTTTGTTCTCCAGAAAAATTCCCTCAGAGCAATTGATTTGCAGCCGCAGGGAAGGGGTGATTCGTTTTCGAGCATAAGCGCGCTGTAGTTAAGGTCGGGTTCTGCAAACCAGTCGGATGCTGTCTGGTTGTTAAAAAATTTTCGGAGTATCTGTTCATCAGGCAGATTTTTTATGTCAAGAAAATTATTCTGGTTCTGTTCGTTGCAGATTAGTATATCGTTTCCTGAAAATACAAAATGATATTCACAAAAAAAATTGTTTGGATTACTTATTATCGGCATGATTTATTTTATCATACAAACTTAATTCGCGCCATTAAAATCGGATGAATTCAGTTAGATGAATTCAGTTTGTTGAAATTCCGGCGGTTTTGCGGTATATTTTTATGAAAATCCTGGTATTTTATCATATAACCAATAAGGAGGAAATATTTACAATGAGTAGTCTGATTGACGAGTATAAAAGTTTTTTGAATGAAGGTAAGACCGAGCGCGAATGTGTTCGTGTAATTGAAGCAGAGGCTGTAAAGAACGGATACAAAAATATTTGTGATGTAGAAAAACTTTTGCCGGGAGACAAAGTTTATGTTTCAAAATTTGGAAAGGCAGTTGCACTTTTTGAAATAGGAACATCCAGAATAGAAAACGGAATGAATATTCTTGGTGCACATATCGATTCACCCCGCCTTGACGTAAAGCAGAATCCTGTTTATGAAAAAGATTTTATTGTTTACATGAACACGCATTACTACGGCGGAATAAAAAAGTACCAGTGGCTTACAATGCCTCTTGCAATTCACGGTGTCGTGTGCAAAAAAAACGGAAGCGTTGTAAATATCTGTGTCGGTGAAAAAAGTGATGATCCTGTTTTCTGTATTTCTGATATTCTTCCGCATCTTGCACAAAAGCAGATGAAAGAAACTGCAGCAGATTTTATTCCGGGTGAAAATCTTGATGTGATTGTTGCAAGTGACTGCCCACCTTGTGAAAGTGACAAAGAAAAGTCCAAAGAAAAAAATCCTGCAAAAAAAGCCCTTCTTGCACTTCTTAAGGAAACTTACGGAATAGAAGAAAAAGATTTGAGCTCTGCCGAACTTGAAGTTGTTCCGGCAGGTGAATCAAGGGACCTTGGTTTTGACCGTTCGCTTGTTCTTGGTTACGGACAGGATGACCGCTCCTGTGCATTTACTTCTGTTAAGGCAATGTTTGAAACACGCGCGTCTGTGCGTACAAACTGTTGCGTATGTGTAGACAAAGAAGAAATAGGAAGTGTAGGAGCAACCGGTATGGGAAGCCACTTTCTTGAAAATGCCGTTGCCGAAGTTATTGCACGTCTTGAAAATTATTCTGATCTGACTTTGCGCCGATGCCTTAATTCCAGCAGTATGCTTTCGAGTGATGTCAATTCTGCCTTTGACCCGCTCAATGCAGATTTGTATGACAGGGAAAATGCTTCTTTCCTTGGCGGCGGAATTGTGTTTAACAAATATACCGGTGCACGCGGAAAGTCCGGAGCAAGTGATGCAAGCCCTGAGTTTATTGCAAGGCTCAGAAATGTTTTGGACCGTGACGGCGTTAAGTATCAGATGGCAGAACTTGGAAAAGTTGATCAGGGCGGTGGCGGAACAATTGCGTATCTTGCCGCAAAATACGGAATGTATGTACTCGATGCAGGCGTTGCTGTTTTGAGTATGCATGCACCATGGGAAATAACTTCCAGATCAGATATTGAACAGGCCTTTGCAGCATACCGTTCATTCCTTACTTTGGAGTAATAAAATAAAGGCTGTCCCGGAAATGCGGACAGCCTTTATTTTTTTTAGTTTGATTCTGCGGCGCCGGGAAGGCCTATGTCTTTTCTGTAGAACATATCCTTGAATTTTACGGCACCCATTGTTGAGTAGGCTTTTTTCCATGCTTCATCAAAGGTGTCTCCGTATGCTGAACATGCAAGAACGCGTCCTCCGCTGGTAACAAGGGATGGGGTTCCGTCTTTGTGTGCACAGCGTTTTTCAATTGCACCGGCAACAAATATCTTTGCGCCAGAAGCAATCTTTGCCTTTGCAATTTCTATCGGAATGCCTTTTTTGTATGACTTCGGATATCCTCCGCTTACGGCAACAGGAGCTACAACGTATCCTTTTTTCCATTTGAAGTCAAAAGATTTGAGTGAGCCGTCTACAATTGCGTCGCACATTTTTTTGAAGTCAAAGTCCATGAGCGGCAGAACAGCCTGTGTCTCAGGGTCTCCGAGACGAACGTTGTATTCAAGGCATTTTGGTCCTTCGGCAGTAAGCATGAGACCAAAGAAAATGAATCCGCGGTAGTCATAGCCTTCTGCAACAAGTCCTTTGAGTGTAGGCTCAAGAATGTTTTTTTCAAACTGTGACATAATCAAAGGTGTTACGTCGTCTACAGGAGAAATTGCTCCCATTCCGCCTGTATTGGGACCCTTTGCACCGTCAAGAAGCCTTTTGTGGTCGCGTGCACTCAGGAACGGAACAATGCATGCTTTTCCTTCCTTTGCATATTCAGGTGTAACACTTACGGCAGCAAGAATTGAAATTTCGGCACCGCGCAGGTATTGCTCGATTACAAGTTTTTTTCCTGCATCACCGACCATTCCGTCTTCCATAAGTTCTTTAACTGCATCTTTGGCCTGTTGTACTGTCTGGGCAACAATTACGCCTTTTCCTGCTGCAAGACCGTCTGCTTTTACAACAATCGGAGCGCCTTTTTCTTCTATATAAGCAAGTGCCTGTGCTTCATCTGTAAAAGTTTTGCTTTCTGCACACGCTACACCGTATTTTTGCATAAAGTCTTTTGCAAGGTCTTTGCTGGCTTCGAGCTGTGCGGCTGCGTATTTTGGACCGACTGCAGGAATTCCAGCTTTCCAGAATGCATCTGCCATTCCTTCTGCAAGCGGATTTTCGGGGCCTACAACAGCAAGTGTGCAGGAATTGTCCTGTGCGATTTTAACAAAGACGTCGTTTCCGGAAAGTTCACCGGAATATGATGACGGATCGATGTTTGTGCATTTTTCCTCAAGAGCTGTGCCTCCGTTTCCGGGAACGCAGATTACATCTGTAACGGAACTGCTTTGTGCAAGCTTCCAGGCTATGGCGTGCTCACGGCCGCCGTTTCCAATGACGATTACTTTCATACCTGGTCATAATAAATTAAATTCTCTTGTTTTTCAACAGTATAGGTGCAAGTAAACAGTGGCTCTTTTCTCTTGAAGAGTTGGTGCTTTTTATGTAAAATAATGTTATGGAAAAATTGAAGATTTTGTTGGCCAAAGGCAGAATTTACGAATCTGTCTACGAGCTTTTAAGTGATGTGGGAATTTCTATTAATCTTCCCGACCGCACATATTTTCCGACTACAAACCAGAAGGATCTTGCCTTTCAGGTAGTAAAGCCCCAGATTGTAAGCAATTTGATTGCCGGTGAAAAGGCAGATGTTGGATTTTCGGGAAAAGACTGGGTTTACGAAAATGGTGTTCAGGATGAAGTTATAGAAATCATGGATTTGGGTTTTGATCCTGTAAGAATAGTTGCCGCAATTCCTGATACATTTGACTATGATAAGGTTGTGTCTTCGCCGGTAACAATTGCGACAGAATACCAGAACCTCAGTGCAGGATGGGTTGCCGCAAAAAAAATCAAGGGAACAATTTTTCGCACGTGGGGAACAAGCGAAGGTTTCGTTCAGGATAACGAAGAGTCAATAGCGCAGATTCTTATTGACAACACAAGTACAGGTTCTTCACTGCATGCAAATCACCTTAAGATTGTTGACACTCTCATGGAATCTTCTACACGCATGTATGCTTCAAAGAAAGCCATGGCAGACCCCGAAAAAAAGCAGAAGATTCTTGAACTTAAGATGCTGTTCGAGACGGTACTCAATGCCCGTTCACGCGTAATGCTCGAAATGAATGTTTCCGAAGAAAAGTTTGAGTCTCTGGTAGCAGGACTTCCTTCAATGAGAAGCCCGACCGTAAGCCCTCTCTTTGGCGGAAACGGTTATGCCATTAAAATTGCAGTAAAGAAAAGCGATGTACCTGTACTTCTCCCGAAACTTCAGTCTCTGGGTGCAACAGACATTGTTGAATATGAACTGCGCAAAGTAATGATTTGAGGATTGCGATGCGAACAGCAGAAATCATAAGAAATACTTCCGAAACACAGATAAAACTTGCCCTCAATCTGGACGGAACCGGCCGTTGTGATGTTAAGAATCCGCTTGGTTTTTTTGATCACCTTCTGCGTTCCTTCTGTAAACACGGAATGTTCGATCTTACAGGTGAACTTAAGGGCGACCTTCATGTAGATGAGCACCATTTAATAGAAGATACCGGAATAACCCTTGGCATGTGTTTTGCAAAGGCTCTGGGTGACTGCGCCGGTATTTTCAGAAGCGGTTTTTTCATCTACCCGATGGACGAAAGTCTTCTTTCTGCGTCTGTGGATTTTGGCGGAAGACCTTATCTTTTTTGCGAAGCCGGTCTGTCAAACATTCCGCTTGTGTCAATGAGCCCCGAAGGCGTTCAGTCTTCTTTCCAGACAGACTGTTTTGAAGACTTCTGGCAGGGCTTTGTGTCTTCGGCAAGATGCAATCTGCATCTGGAAACACTGCGCGGAAGAAGTGATCATCATAAAATGGAAGGATTGTTCAAGGCTGCTGCCCGCGCAATCCGTTCTGCCGTGGAAATTGATCCGCGAAGAAATGGAGAGATTCCGTCAACAAAAGGACTTATTGTCTGAGAATCAGCTGCAACCGGAGGTAAATATGGACTGCTCTGAGGAAATTCTGAATCTTTTGCGTGATAATGCGCGCATCTCTATAGAAGATATTTCTGCAATGACAAAAAAAACGCCTGATGAAGTTAAGGCAATCATTCAGAAACTGGAAAATGACGGCGTAATAATGAAGTATGCTGCCATCGTTAATCCCGAAAAAGATGCCGGTGAAAAAGAAAAAGTCCGTGCCGAAATTGAAATTCAGGTTGCCCCTGAGCGCGAGCATGGTTTTGACGGTATTGCCGACAGAATTTACAGATTCCCGCAGGTAAAGTCCCTTTATCTTATGAGCGGCGGTTACGACCTTAAAGTTATTATCGAAGGCGAAACCCTTCAGGAAGTTGCACTTTTTGTTGCCAGAAAACTTTCTACGCTGGAAGGCGTTCGCTCTACAAAGACACATTTTATTTTAAAGACATACAAAGAAAATGACATTGTCTATGTAGAACAAAGCTCTGACAGTCGTGAGGGAGTGACTGCGTAATGAATACCAGACAGGACAAATTCAGCCGCTCAATGGTGGAAACTCCTCCAAGCGGAATAAGAAAATTTTTTGAAATGCTCATAGGCCATGACGATGTAATTTCGCTTTCTGTAGGAGAACCTGACTTTCCGACTCCGTGGCTTATGCGTGAAGAAGCGTTTTATCATCTTGAACAGGGACACACAAGTTATACAAGCAACTGGGGCCTTCTTGAACTGCGCGAACAGATTGCTGCCTATCTTGAACGATATGACCTTTACTATAATCCGCGCAAGGAAATTCTTGTTACTGTAGGAGCCAGTGAAGGTGTTGATGTTACGCTCAGGGCAATTCTTAACCCGGGCGACGAAATTATTGTCTGCCAGCCCTGTTATGTAAACTATACGCCGCTTGCTCATCTTACCGGAGCAAAGGTTGTTGAACTTGATACAAGTGTAAACGGCTTTTACCCGACCGCAGAGCAGCTCGAAAAAGCATGTACTCCGCGTACAAAAGCGGTAATGATGTGTTCGCCCAATAATCCGACCGGAACAATGATTCCGCGTGAAGAACTTGCAAAGATTGCAGAAGTTATAAAAAAGCATCAGATCTGGTGTATTTCTGATGAGATTTACTGCGAGCTGGTTTATGACGGAGCCGAGCATGTTTCTATAGGAAGTTTCCCGGGAATGAAGGATTATTCCATTATTCTGAACGGATTTTCCAAGTCTTTTGCCATGACAGGATGGCGCATAGGTTATATAGCCGCGCCTGATGATCTTATGGCCGAGATGGTAAAACTGCACCAGTACAATACAATATGTGCGCCTATAATGAGCCAGTATGCTGCAGTTGAAGGCCTTAAAAACGGCTGGTCAGAAGTAGAAAAAATGAGGCTCAGTTACCAGCAGCGCCGCAATCTTATGCACAGCGCTTTCTGCAATATGGGGCTTCCTGTTCCTGAACCGACCGGCGCATTTTATATGTTCCCTGACATTACTTCAACCGGAATGTCAAGCGAAGAATTTGCAACCGAGCTTTTCCGGAAGCACAGTGTTGCCGTTGTTCCGGGAAGTGTTTTCGGTGCCTGCGGTGAAGGGCATATAAGATGTTGTTATGCTACATCTGTTGACAAAATAAAAACTGCCCTTGACCGCATTGCAGAGTTTGTTGATGAATGCAGAAAAGGCAGCACACACTAACCAAAACGGCGTTTATTGCCGATAATTCATATTATGGATAGTGGAATATTTTCGTACCTGATTTCAGGCGTTGTTGTTATTGCCGTAGTCTCTGTTCTTGTCCTGTTTATGGGCCGCAAAAAGAATTCGTCTTCGGAAAAGCGCAGTTCAAAAAACCAGTCGCAGGTGATTCGTGATGCCAACAGAAAACTTGCGAAAGATCCCAATGATCCTGCAGGTCTTATTCCGCTTGGTGACATTTACTTTGCCAATAAACTCTGGGACAAGGCTTATCCTGTTTATGACGAGCTTTCCAAATTTTCGATGGACAATCCTTCAATTGATGCACTTACGTCCTGGCTGCGGCTGGGAATATGTGCTGTAATGCTTAAAAAAAATCCTGAAGGAATTGCAGCACTGACTTCGGCATATAAAATTGACCCGCACGGTTTTGAAGTAAACTACTATCTTGGAAAAGCGTGTTTTGACAGCGAACAGTACGAAAAGGCAATTCCCTGCTTTAAGAAAGCGATTGTAGCGCGCCCTGAGGCAGAAGGAGTGTATCTTCTTTTGGGACAGAGCATGTACAAGTCTCACAAGTTCAGGGACAGCCTTCCGTGTTTCAGAAAAGCGCTGGACGAAGATCCTTCCAACAAGGAAGCTCTTTTTGACATGGCAGATGCAATGACCGAAGAAGGACACGGCGAAAAGGCAATCAAAGTGTTTATGCATCTTCGTCCCGATCCTGTGTACGGCGCGCGGTCCTGTCTTGCAGCGGGACTTTTTCATTCAAAGACAGGGGATTTGGAAAGTGCCATTCAGGATTACGAAATAGGTCTTAAGCATGAAAGTGCACCTGTTCAGACAAAGCTTGAAATTTCCTATAACCTTGCAAGATGCTATTTTGGTGTTTCTAACATTGCAAAGGGTGTTGCTCTCTTAAAATCTATAAGGAACATAAATGAAAATTACAAGGACGTTAATGCCCTTATAACACGCTATCAGGAATTGAGCCAGAATAAAAATCTTCAGATTTATCTTTCTTCGAACAGCAGTGACTTTGTTACCCTTTGCCGCAAGTTTATTGCAAAAAAATATTCAGGCTCGTCGGTTAAGATTCAGAGTATTGATGTTGACCAGCTTTTTACAGATATTCTTGCCGAGATTTATACGCCAAAGTGGGAAGATGTGGTGCTGTTCAGATTCTTCAGGACAAGCAGTGTTACAGGCGAAATGTATGTGCGCGATTTTCACGGCCACATGCAGGACGTTAAGGCAGCGCGCGGTTTTTGTATTTCTGCCGGAACTTTTACAGCAGAAGCCCACAAATATACAGAAGGCCGCCCGCTGGATCTTATAGAAAAGAACGATCTGTCAAAAGTTCTTAAGCAGATTTCTATCTAGACTGAACCGGCCACCTTTTTCTATGCACGTGGATCTTCTATGACAACAAGATTGCGCTCGTGGTCTTCGAGATACGGAACTTCGAGCGGGATTTTTTTGTATTCCGGAACCATCATTTTTATTTCCTGCATTTCGGCTGCGATTTTTTCACTGCGGGCTTTGTATGCAGCAAGTGTTCCGCCTTTTTTGAGCATCCTTAAAAGAAGTTTTACAATTTTTTTGTCAAAGGGATGAAATGCCCTGAATACTTCAAGGTCAAAGGACTCTGCCTCAACTGAGTCTGCTGCAGAACAAAGAACCTTTACGTTTTTAAGCCCCATCTTTTTTACAGCATCTTCAAGAAAGACGCAGCGTTTTTCCATACGTTCAACAAGGGTAAAGGAAACCTGCGGAAATACTGTTGCAAGCGGAAGTCCGGGACATCCTCCGCCACTGCCGATGTCTGCTGCCTGTACCGGCCTGTTTTGTGTCTTTGATTCAAGTCTGCTTACAATCTGTGCAAGCGGTGAATATGCTGCAAGACTGTCGAGTACGTGGTTTACTGCGATTTCGTCTTCTGTGTCTGCCCTTACCAGATTGTATGTTTTGTTGAATTCCATTACTGCATGAATGTAGGCTTCGAGGGACTGAATCTGACTTTCGTCTGCGTTTATTCCGAGTCTGTTTATTCCGTCAGTGAGTTTTTGTGAATGTGCAATCATTTTATTGTCCTATGTCAATTAAAAATTCCATTTTCCAGTCAGGATCTTCTGTACGCATCGTTACAAGATTGCCGACCCTTACGGCCTTTAAATCTTTTCTTTGAGAAAGCTGGTACAAAAAAGAGTATTTGTTTTCGTAATCCTGGCTTACAACCGCTGCCGCCGAATAGTTTGTAATTCCGTTTTCACCCGGAGCCGTTTTGAAAAGAATATGAAAAGTTTCTTCGCGCATCTTTTTGTCGCTGGTGTAGCGTCTGTCACCGGTAACAAGGAAGGCTCCGTTCGGCTGTACGTCTGAAATAAAGATTCGGCGGCATGTAGAAAGAATGTTGTATCCGTTTACCGTAAAGCGCAGAATATGCGGAACAGGACTCTGCGTGGAAGCGGCAGTTTGGGAAGGGACTGCGGCTGCAGCCGGCTGCTGTACTGTTGCATTTGTTTCTGTTTTCTGCGCGGTTTTGGAATCTTCTTTTATTGTTTCTATGTTGTCAAGAACACGTTCAAGAAGAGCTTTTGTTTCTGTATCGTTCTGTGAGCGGTAGTTCGTGTCCAGAATTTCAAGAAGACCCGAGCTTTTAAGGGATAAAAGGTCTGTTGCCGTAATTTTTTTTGCAGCAGAAGATGAAGTTTTTTTTGTATCTGTTTTCTGCGTGCTTTCTGTTTTTTCTGATGCAGATTTTTCGCGGACGGTATTGTTCTGCTTTAAAGATTCTGCGCCGGTGTAAAAGTCAGGGGTACCCGGTGTGTAAAAACTTCGTCCTATGGACGGGGCTGCAACTGACGGCATGGAAGGGAAGTCCGGTGACAGAATTCCGTTTTTGGACGAGTCCTGTGAATATGCGTTTTGTGCTGCCAGATGCGCGGTTAGAAGAAGCAGTGCCGCTGTTTTACATGCCCGCAAGGCTTTCCTCCACGTATTCAAGACGCCGTGTAAGTTCGCTGATTGTTTTTGTAAGTCTGTCGCGTTCTTTTTCGAGCTTCTTTTTTGGGTCGGCAGTCTGGGCCTTTTTTTTCATAAGCGCTATTACGCTGTCGGGGCTTTTTCCCTGTTTTATTGCATCTGTTGCCTTTGCCCTGTCATCGGCTTTTTTGCAGCTGGCAACGATTTTCATGTTTTCGTAACCAAGTTCGGCATCGTCTTCGGGAAGAAGTCCTACTTTTGTAACTGACTTTGCCGTTGTGCGCGGAAGCTGGAGTATTCTGTCCAGGTAGTCTTCGTAGCGTATGTTTGCCTGCTCGCAGAGAGTGTGGGCTTTGATAAGGTTTTTGCCCAGTTCCTGCATGATGTGGCCGTTTGGCTGAATGTATTTTTCGCGGATTTCTTTTGTGAGTGCATCGAGTTCGGGTGCGCCTGAAAGGTCAAGTTTGTAGTAGCCTTTTTCTTCTGCAATGTCCAGAAGTCCGTGGAATTTTGCCCAGAAATAATTTGTGTGGCTTCTTGACTGGCACGGAGGGTTTCTTCCGCCTGACTCTTCTATTTTTTCTTCGTTAATAAGATGATGCGTGTATTCGTGGATTGCCGTGTAAATTAACTGCGTGTCTGTATGGAAATTCTTGTTGTGAAGAAGAATTTCGCGTGTGTCGGGTTTGTAAAGACCGTTTACGCGTTTGCTTTCTTTTCCTGTCATTGTGACGGTAAAGTCCAGCTTTGACTCCTGGATGTCCAGAAGCATTTCTTTTATTTTTTCGTTGTCCATTTTTTATCCTTATTCTGATTTTTACATAACATTTATATCACAAAAAAAGCGCTCACTCAATCTTTTTGACGTCTTATTCGAGCGCGCCCATTGCTCCAAGAATGAGAGACGCTGCAACGGTGGCTGCTGTTTCTGTCCTTAAGACGCGGTTTCCCATTCCCAGGCGCGCAAAGCCGTACTGTTCCAAAAGAGCGCGCTCGCTGTTTGTCCAGCCACGTTCACTTCCTATAGCAGCCGCAACAGTCTGGGGACGGTCGTCTGTTAACGGAGGGTCTTTGGCAAGGGCGGAACAAAGGCTTGCGGCGGGGTTTATGTTGTCGAGCGCAATTTTTCTTAACGAAGGGCGCGCGAGCTGCAGTTGTGTAAGGCAGTCGTTAAGCGATGTGTGTATTTTTAAAAGAGGCACGTGTGTTCCGGCGGCCTGTTCTGTTCCTTCGAGAAGCATTTTGTATCCGGCGTCTGTTGTAGCAAGGTCTGACTTTAAATATGACTTTTCGCCCAGTTCTGTTGCGGTCAGGTGAATTTCACAAGCGCCCAATCCTGCCATGTCACGCAGAAGTCTTTTGAGCTGGATGGGTCTTGGAAAACCGATAATCATAATAAGCGGGTTCAGAGGTTTGCCGTCGGTAAGGGGAGTGAATGTGTATGTGAGAAATCCTTTTGTAAAGGTTTTGCGGCCGTCAGAAGATGTGCATTTCTGTGTCTGAACAGATGTAATTGTTGCTGTTCCGGCCATTCCGCCTATGATGCCTGCGGCAAAAGTGTCACCTTCTTTTTTGTGCAGAATTTTTATTATATGCAAAGCGCGTTCGTCGTTAACGCTGAGCGGCTGTTCAATTTCTTCCTTCGTAAACAGACATATGTTCATGTGCAATATTATAGAAGAAAAAATAAATGCATTCAACAATGGAGAATGTACATCTTTTTACAGGTACAACCCATCTTTAAAATAAATTCCTACGGCCAAACCAAAATCAGGAATCACTTTTATTTTAGATTCGTGCCACGCAAATATTGTTTTTTCATATAAATATATTGAAAATCTTGAAATACAAAAATTAAAACCTATATCCAATGAACTTTTCCAAAAATAATATGGAGTTCCTTTTTCCCAGTAACAGGGAATTTTATAAGCCGGATAAAAATAAATACAGGGACCTGCCAAAGAAGGTTGTTCGGGAATAAAATTATAAAATACTCCACTCCCGGCAGAAAGGAAAAGACAGCCACCTTCTGAACCTGTCTCTGTTTCCAGTCCATACCCTCCGAATCCAACAGCCCAGGAAAAAGCAAATTTATTTAAAGTTGTTATCTCTATTCTTGCCTCACCTTCCGCACTGAACCCTGATTCATTATCATTGCCCATATAATATAACGGTGAAGAATTTCCAACCCAGCTTACAGAATTTCCTAAAAAACTTGGAAAATATAATTGTATATTTCCGTCTGTCTTTGCAAATACAGAAAGCGAGTTTATCATAAACAATAAAAGAATTATATTTTTTTTGTTCATAATTTTTAGAATGGCAGTGCTGATTTTTTGATAGGAACACCCCATAAAGTATAATTTATTCCAGAGAATTTTTTTGCCGAACTCTTTATCACTATATAACATAATTATAAAAAAATTAAAATTATTGTTTCTGATTTTGAAAATATAACATAAAATTATATGATTTGTATGCTTCACTTTCTTCCGTTAAGAGATTTTATGAGACTGCAGCATCTTTTTTCTACCGGCGGGGTTCACGGTTTTTGTCTTGACGGGGGCAAAATTGTTTTTTATTATTGAGGGAATGAGAAAGTTTTTGTTTACACTTGTTCTGGTTATGGTTTCGTTTTCATTTACAGGATGCCTTCAGTTTTTGCTGAGTATGATGTCAGCGGACGAAAATGAATCTTCGCAGACAGATTTGGGAAATTCGGAATGGTATTATAATCTTGGTGACAATACCAGCGTCACTATAGACAATGTTCTGGACAAGGAAATTATCTTTGTAAAATTCAATAATTCCAACAATGTTATTCAGCGGTCAGACCAGAGAACTTTGTATTATACAGACGGAATTGATACTTCTTCTGACAAAATTGAATCTTACGGTGGTTCGAACAGTTATTCATACCGTTCTTTAAGTGACGCTGCAGACAAAGCTGCTGTTGTTGCTCAGGGGCCAATTCATTTTGAGCATAACGAAAATTATGGTCCGGTTTATGCAGCTCCTTCTTCGCGCGCCGTAAGTACAAACAGCGTGAATTACACAGATTTTACTAAAGGTAAAAGCCACAATTTTTGGGCAGACACAGACATTTCTTCTTCAATAAGTTATGAGCAAAAGCCATTTACCTTAAGAGCAGTAAATTCCAGCTGCCTTGTCTGGGTTGCAGATGACTGCTACAGTGCCGCTTTGTCCAGAGAATCTAAAGTTACAACAGCGATTGCAGAATCCATCGCAGACACTTTTGCAAAACACTGCGGTTTTGAGCGCAAAGTTTTCGGAAAAGAAAGCAGCATGATGATAGATGAATACAATTATGCAAACATAGACATGGCTTCTGAAAGCTACACAGGCACTCTTGTAAACATTCTTTTGTATGACATAGGAGACGATTATTCTAGTTCAAATGCAAGCGGTGTAATAGGATATTTTTCCAGCAAGGATTATTACGAGCGACGACCTTCTGCAACAGGAAACGAAAAGCCGTTAAGATATTCAAACGAAGGAAAGTTCTTTTACATAGACGCGCCGTTCTGCAATTATAACAGTTCGGCAACCGGTTCATACAAATTCGGCGGAACAGGTGGAGTGAGCCAGACTGTAATTTCTACGCTGTTCCACGAGTTCCAGCATATGATTAATTTCGGGAACAAGGTAATTGAAGGCGGTGTAAGCGATAATCCTTCATGGCACAACGAAATGCTTTCTATGCTTGCAGAAGATCTTATGGCGCAACAGCTTGGTCTTGATGCAAAAGAAAATGTTGCCGCAAACAGAATTCCTCTTTTTAACAGGGCTTATTATAATTCAGGTCTTACTGAATACCTTAAAGACACAGGCAAATCAATTTATTCCTATTCTACGGCCTATGCATTCGGCGCGTGGATTGCCCGCGAGTACGGCGGCCCTGCTTTTATAGAAAATATGAGCAAAAATGCAAAAACCGGAATGGACTCTATTACAGACGCAATTTATGCAACTACAGGAGAAAGTGTTTCGCCACTTGTTTTGTACAAGAAATTTATTCAGGCTTGCGTTTACAGAAACACATTTGCCCAAACTTACGGCTATCCGACTTTGTACAAAAAGATAGACAGTATTTTTGCAGACGGGATTTCTGCCGGTCTTGGACGCATAGATATTTTCAGCAGCGACTACAAGTACCAGTATTATGACCGCAGCTCGGACTATTACACAGGTCCCTGTCTTATAAGCTATGATGCTGCTGCAGATGAACTCAGACCACACGGCTTTACAATCCATTATGTGGGCAGGGCAACAAGTGACACCGTTGTTCTGGAATTTTCGCAGAGACAGGCAGGCGGTGAACAGATAATGATTTATGTTCAGGACAGTTTTACAAACAAAATAAATTAAACGAGGAATAAAATGAAAATTCCGTTCTTTAAGGACAACGGCAAAGAAAAAACATCGGCACAGACTATTGTAGAAGATGTGTGTGCAATAAAAAAAGGCGAGTCGGTTCTGATTATAGCAAACCCCGAAACTTCGGCAATTGCGCAGGATTTGTATACTGCATCCCTTGATGCGGGTGCGTCTCCGTCACTTATGTTCCAGCCAAAAAAGTCTTCGCTTGACATGGCAGAAAAGGCTGTAATAGGTGCTATAAAAAGCGAACCCGATGTAATCTTTTCTATCTCGGCAAACAAGCTGGGCAAAGATGAAGAAGCGCTGGCAAATCCGTACACAGACGCGGCAGGACAAAAATATTCCAACATATTTGACTATCTGCTTTCGGGAAAAAAATCTGTTCGTGCTGTCTGGACTCCGGGGCTTACACAGGATATGTACGAACGCACCGTAAATATTGACTACAGACTGCTTTCAGAACGCTGCAAAAAAATATGTGCACTTTTTGAAAACGCAAAGTCCGTTAAAGTAACTTCCCCTGCCGGAACAGATTTTACCGTTTGTGTAGAAGGCAGAAAAGCGCTTGTAGATGACGGCGACTTTACAAAACCTGGTACCGGCGGAAACGTTCCTTCGGGCGAAGTTTTTATAAGCCCTGTTGTAGGAAAGAGCAGCGGTGTTATTGTCTTTGACGGAAGCATGACGTTCAGCGACGGAGATGCAATGCTTGGTACACCAATCCGCGCCACGGTAAAGGACGGCTTTGTTACAGACATACAGGGCGGCGAAGAAGCAAAGCGTCTTCTTAAAGACATAACGGCTGCAGAAAAACAGTCGGCAACTGACGAATACCGCAGAAATGCGCGCAATATAGGCGAACTAGGAATAGGCCTTAACCCGGCTGCAAACATTACCGGCAATATGCTCGAAGACGAAAAGGCATTCCGCACGTGTCACTTTGCAATAGGCGAGAATTATGACGGCGATGCACCGGCTCTTATTCACTTTGATGGAATTGTATGTTCGCCTACAATAGAAATAGAGTATCCTGACGGAACATCGTTTGTTTTACTTGAAAAGGGCGACCTTAAAATTTAATCTGTTTTTGGAAAGGTGATGAATATGAAAAAAATAATTGCAGTATGTCTGGTACTGTCAGGACTCGGAACAGCGGTTTTTGCAGAAAAGAACGGCAAATCTGCGGTACAGGAATTCCGCGAGCAGATACCGGCTATTACAGAAGGTGCAGGTGCTGCGGTAAAAGATCTTATTGACGGAATAGGAACTTCTGTTGAGTCTGCCGCAAAAACTATAGAAAATTATAAAATAGACAAAATAACCGGCAAACTCAAAGTGTGCGGCAAAGGTGAAGACATGGTTCTTACCTTAAAATGTGCCGGCTGGGAAAACTATACAATAAAGACACCGTCACAGACGCAGAGTTCGCGCGACAAACTTGCAGTATTCAAAAACCGCCGCCTTACAATGAGCGGGGTTCTTAACCGTGAAAAAAAAGAATTCACGGTTGTGTCGTTTGAACTTGCAGAGTGACGGTATTTTTAAAGCCTTTCTTTACAAAGACTTGATGGCTTCTGAAACCTGCTTTAACTGTTCGCGGGTCATGTCTTCGTTGTGTTTGAGCATTGAAGCAGGAAAGCCGTATGCCTTTTCGAGGTCAGCGTCTGTCATTACTTCTTCGGGAGTGCCGTAGTCCATGTTTTTGTTGGGGTGGATAAGAAGCACTTTTTCTGCATAGCGGCGGCTCAAGTCAAGTTCGTGCATTGAAATAAACATTGCAGTCTTTGTCTGGTCAGAGTATTGCCTCAGGTATTCAAGGGCAGCGTTTTTCTGTCTGTCTTCCATGGCAAACATGGGCTCATCCATAAAGACTGCCGCACTTCCGTACAGAATGCTGAATGCCAGAAGCACGCGCTGTGTTTCGCCTTTGCTCAGTTCGGTAAGTTTGCGTCCCATTATTCCGTCAAGTTCAAAAACATCTGTTGCTTCTGAAAAAAGGTCGCCGCTGGATTTTATTCCCTTAGCGTTTGCTTTGAGTGCACCGTTTTTATAGACAAATTCCAGTAATTTCTGGGTTTCGTCTTCGCTTTCAAATTCCATGTTCTGGTAAATTACAGAAGCCAGAAGATTTTTCTTTTCTTCATCAAGTGCGGCGACGTCCTGCCCGAACAGTGTTACTTTTCCTGTCTGCGGAACAAGTCTTCCTGCGGCAAGCATTAAAAGCGTGGACTTGCCGCAACCGTTCGGCCCGATAACGCTTGTAAATGCAGCCGGTAAGCTTCCGTTAAAGCTTTCGAATACCGGAGACGGAACAATCTGCTTTCCCTGTGCGTCGAGGTCGCCTTCAACTGCGGGATATGTAAAAGAAACATTTGTAAAATCAAGACAATTCATGCTGTCAAGAATATATGAATTTGCCCTTCTGTACAAGAACAGCGGTGGCCGGGCAGAATTCCTGCGGACACTTCTTTGTTGCGTTACAGCCGGTTTTTTTATATAATGAAGAAATGACATTCGGTAATTTATTTTCGCGTCTGTTCAGAAAAAAGTCAGACAAGCGCATAGCTGTTAAAGGCAATATATCTACAAGTCTTGTGGAACGCATTAATTCTTCTATGGATCTTCTTGTAATGAAGAGTGCAAACCTTAACGAACAGTGGAATTCAGAGCGTGAAACTATTTTAAAGCTGCGTGATGATGCAAAGAAATTTGTTGAAGTAGACGAAATTCTGGCCGCCAAGTTTGAACAGGACATTCTGGGAAGCATAACGGCCTTAAGTTCTTCGTGTGATGCGGCCCTTGCAGGACAAAGCGACGCTGATGTAAAAAAATCTCTTGCAGCGCTGTCATCTGTTATAAGCCAGAGACTTTCACTTCAGAAATAGCAGCAGTTCAGCCGCTGTTCTGGTTTAGTTTTGATTCAGCCTTAATACGAAATGAATTGAGGAACAGCTGTTCCCTCTGTTTCGTTTACTGTAAGAAGACCGTATTTTTTGTCGGCAAGAAAGGCATTTACTGTATATTCGGTAAAACTTCCCAAATCGCTGCTTTTCTGTGTGTGGATATGCCCTGCCACAAAAGTTTTTGCTTTGTTTCGGTTAAGAAGGACAATGAGTTTGTTTCTTTCGTCGGTATTCTGCATTGAAAAATAAAAGTGGCCGTTTGCATAAAGCGGCACGTGTGTAAAGAAAAATTTTGGCTTTGTGTCACCTGAAACTGCTTCGTAAAGGCTTTGCATCTGTGTTGTTCCGAGGGAGCCTCCTGCCGAATCAAGAAAATACCAGCTTATGTTTTTTGTGCTGAATCTGTAAAAGGATGTTGTTTCGCCGAGCACTTCTTTATAATACTTCCAGCCTGTGTTAAAAAGGTCGTGGTTTCCTACTACATTGAATGTGGGTATTCCTAATTTGTCCAGTTTATCCTGAATTTTTTCTTTGTAGTCCCGGAATTCACTTTCGTAACCGTGTTCGGCAATGTCTCCAAGACAGATGCAGAATTTTGGTCTTGGCGAAAGATTTGCGACCGAAGAAAGAAAGTCTTCATCGCGTCTTTTGTTTTCTTTTATGCCTGAATTTGCACCAAAGTGAACGTCTGTTATTACAAGCACTGTATATTCATCACCAAGCGATTGGAACAGTTCTGAAGAAAGCGTTACTTCTTTTATTGAAGCGGCCCTTTCGTCTGCGCGCGACTGCCTGTAAAAGGCTTCTTCCAGTCCGTAACGGCATGAAATATTTGCAAAAGAAAGAATTGCGGCTGCCGCAATGCAGATGTATGTTTTTTTCATATTCTACAGCCTCATCTGAAAGTATGTTCTGAATGTGGCGCCTATAAAATTTGCGCTCAGTGTCATAAAGTCAATGTATTTTGCTTCAATATCAATGCCGGCCGCCATTTTCTGTGAAATATTGAACTGTGTTGTAAGCTTGAAGTTCGGTGCAAAAAAGAGCATGTAACTGTAGTATGAGTACGAGGACAGGGAAAACATAAACTGAATGCGCTCCGCCGGGTAAAGACCGAATTCCATTTTTGCGGCAAGGCTTTCGTTGTTGAGTAAAAGCCTGTCGTCTTCGGAGACAAAAAGATTTGACCTCTTGTGCAGAAAAAGAACATCGGCTTCGAAAGAAAATAATTTTTTTGTCCTGTACTTGAAAAATAATCCCGGAAGAAAGTCAAATTCTGAAAAAACTTTTGGGGTCGAATTAAAGTGCGCAATTATTCCGGGGCCAAGATTGAAGCGCGAAAAAAATGTCGGTGCGTAAATAATCTGTGTGGTTATGTCTGTAACTTCGTTTGTCTGTTTTATTCCGCCTTCAAAAAGAAGCTCTTTGCAGTCTATGCCCAGTCTGGCGTCTATTCCGCCGGCTTTGGGAACAAAATCTGAACCTGTTCTGAGTGAAATGCCGCTCTGAACGACAAGAGTCGGGGTCGGTGTAAAAAAATTGACGCTTTTTGCAACGGCAGGCGCTGCGGCAAGTGCTGATGCAAAAAAAACGGCTGTTAACAGGGTGCGTATTTTCACTATTCGTCCCTTTTTGTGCCTGCTGCCTGTACAGAAACTGCACCAAGCACTTTTCCAATGCTGTCATGAATTGCCAGGTCTGCGTTTGAGTCAAATGCGCCTGCATCCCGGTTGATAAGAACGAGTTTTGTTCCGCGGAAGTAGTTTACAAGACCTGCAGCCGGGTATACAGAAAGTGATGTTCCGCCGATTATGAGTGTGTCTGCCTTTGAAATGGCGTCAATGGCTGCGTTTACGGTATTTGTGTCCAGCGCTTCTTCGTAAAGTACAACGTCGGGTTTTATAACGGCACCGCATTCATCACAGCGCGGAACAAGATTTTCGTCTGAATGCGAAAGTATGTAGTCAAGGCCGAACTTTTTTGCGCATGAAGTGCAAGTGTTTCTTAAAACGCTTCCGTGAAGTTCAAGTACGTTTGTGCTTCCTGCTGCCTGGTGAAGCCCGTCTATGTTCTGTGTCACAACTGCAGTAAGTTTGCCTGCACGTTCAAGTTCTGCAAGTTTCAGATGCGCTGCGTTTGGTTTTATTCCGGTTACAAGCATCTTTTTTCTGTAAAACCGGTAGAATTCCGGGGTGTTTGCAAAAAAGAATGTTTTGCTCAGAATTTCTTCGGGGGCATAATCCCATTCCTGATTGTAAAGACCGTCAACGCTTCTGAAGTCGGGAATTCCGCTTTCTGTAGAAACGCCAGCCCCTCCAAAAAAAACAATGCGGCGGCTTTCGTCTACAATCTGCTGAAACTTCTGTTTTTGTTCTTTTGTTTCCATTTTTTCTCCGGATATATCTATTTTAGCATAAAAATACAGAGATTTCAAAATAAAACATTGGATAAATTTATTAAATTGGACATTTTTGAGAGATGGTGGTAAAATATGAGTGCTTTTTTGTGAATTTTATTCCGATAAAGAAGAGGATTTTCAAAGTATTTCCAGAAATCAGGTTTTTGGATATTTACGGTTTGGAGCAGTCTATGAATAAAAAGTTTACAGTTTTGTCACTAATTATGGCTTTTGCATCAGTTTTTGTCTGGGCAAAGAAAGATGTATCAGAGATTTCTGTCGGTGCCGAAAACAGCTGGCAGGAAAAGTTTGATATAAGCGAAAAAAAGCCCGGCAAGTACAACATTATGGTTACTGCAGAAGACAAAGCCGGTAATGTGGCCGTAGAAGGACCTTACAATATTTACATAGACCCCGAATCTGACCTTCCTGTAGTGGGAATAACGAACCCTGCCGAAGGAATGCGTGTGCCGGGTAACCTTAACATAGTCGGAACATGTATTGATGACGATACTGTTACCGGCGTTTACCTTGTTCTGGACGGCGATGAAGAAAACCCGGTTAAGGCAGAAGGCACTGAATTCTGGTCATATTATCTTCCTACAACCGAACTTCTTGAAGGACCGCATACTATAGAAGTTTACGGTGTTGATGACGGAAACCCCGGTGCGTACAAAGATGCGGACGGCAATGTTGATGAAACAAAGGTTGTCCCCAAGACAGGCCGCCGTGCCAAAGTTATGTGGCAGCTTGACCGCCGTGCCCCTGTTATTGAAGTTACAAACAAATACATGGGAGAACTTGTAAGCGGAAAAATGACCCTTGCCGGACGTGTTACCGACGGAAACGGCATAAAGAGCCTTGAGTACAGTCTTGACGGCGGAAAATACTACAAAGACGTTAAACTTAAATATTCAAAATACAAGGAAACCGACAAAAACGGAAACTCCGGCGAATGGAGGTTTGAAGTTCCGGTAGATACGACAAAGTTCGGCGACGGGGCTTCTGCCTGCTGGTTCAAGGCAACTGACTGTGCCGGTTCCATAGGAAACTTTGCATTCCTTTACTTTATAGACAATACCAAACCTGATGTAAAAATAGTGTCGCCTGCAGAAGGAGAAGCCGCAAACGGAATATTCACTGTCGCCGGATATGCAAAAGACATTATAGGACTTTCAAAACTTACATGGCAGTGGGGAAGTGAAACCGGCGAATTTAACCTTACTCCCGGAAACCCTTACTGGATCAAAGAAGTCAATTCAACAGGAAAGTCAAAGTCAGAAACCTTCAGTGTAACCGCCGTTGATACAATGGGGAACACAGTTACCGTAAAAAGGGCAATACCTTTGGACCAGGAAGCAGACAAACCTGTTGTAACTGTAGGATATCCTTCTGCGGGAACTGTCGTGGAAGGTTCAGACGGTTCACTTTACCTGCGCGGTTTTGTAACAGACGACGACGGCCCTGCAAGCGTGACATTTTCTGTAGACGGCGGAAAAGAGCGTACACTGAACTGTTCCGGCGTATTCTATGCTTCTGTTCCAGGGGAATTTGCAGCCGGCAGCCACACACTTTCAATTTACGCAACAGACAAATTCGGTTTAAGGGGAAACACGGTAACATCTGCATTCGTTTCAAAAGGTTCGCCGGTTTCTTTTGCACAGCCTGAATATACTTCTTCAGGAACAAAAACTGCATTTACCGACGGAATGACAGTAAACCCCGAAGCAGACGGAACCTACGGAATACGCGTTTCTTCTGACTGCGGGCTTTCTTCGGTAAGCTGGAGCGTGGACTGGGGCACAACCGGAACAATTCCCGGAAGTCTTACACTTGCCGGCGGTGAAAAAAGTGCATACGTAAGTATTCCGCTTTATGGTGACAACTTTCCGTGGGGTGTTTCAAAAATAACAGTCAGGGCAACAGACATTTACGGCCGCGAGTCGGTAAAAAATTCTATTGTTAACGTACTTGATCTTACAAAGATAAATACTTCTGCACCGGGCGTTTACTTTGACGACTCCTATATAGAAGAAGACGGTGCAGTTCTGGCAGGAGACATTCCTGTTGCGGGATATTTTGCAGGCGGAACCATCGCTCTTGTAGAAACAGTTCCTGCAATGCGTGCGGTTTCTGTAACAAATGAAGGAAACGTAATTCTTGTTTCTTCGGCTGCAGCTTCAAAAGAATTTACCGTAAGGATAACAACAGATGCCGGTGCTGTTTACGAGTCGCGTGCAATGCACTTTTACGAAAAGCCGGTGCTTCCTTCAATAACACTTGACCCGTCTGACTCTTACAATACAGAGCGCGGAATTCCGTTCAGCTTTGAAACAACTGACACCACGCTTTCCATAAGCGGAAAAGTCACTTCTGCGGGAGCGGCCACACTTAAGTACAGAATTCTTGCGGTCAGGGCCGAAATGCCGTCTTCTGCAGGCGGACTTGTTGTTTCGTCTGCTCCTGTAACTCCTACAGAATTTACAGATATTTCATTGAGCCGCCGCGGAAACTTTACGCTGGACAATCTTGGTTTTGATACTTTTGAAGACGGAATTTCTGTTGTTGAACTTGTTGCAGAAGACGAGGCTGCAAACAAAACTGCGGCCGCGGTGTTTGTAAGAAAAATTCCGTATGCACCGGCTGAACCTGTTGTGGGTGCGGACGGAAAACCTGTAAAAAAAGATGTTCCGCGCGTGTACTGGCTTAGCGGACACGATTATTACGGCGTCTGTGTTTACCAGGGAACAGTCGACTCTGAGTTCAAATATGTGCGTGCAGATGAAGTGCGTGCAGATGCGTCCCCGATGGTATTTACTGTAACACCGACTGACCTTGAGGCAAACAAAAAAGCGCCTTCCTATTCTTCAGAGCCGCTGAGCGTACGTTCTGAAAGCAGACTTTCTGCAGCAATTTCTACTGTAGACGGTGCAGCTTACAAAAACGGAATGACAATTGTTCTTGACAGAAACACTTCTGCAGAAGCAGGCCGCAAAGCCGTTGTTCAGATTAAGTCAAATGCAGCTGTTTCAAATGTTGCATATAAAATAGAAGGAACAGAAACTGCCGGCGGAAACTCTTTGCAGAATGGTTCTGCCGCTGTAAAAACAATTACCGACGGACGCGAATATCAGGCAGAAATTCCGCTTGCAAATCTTCCTGCGGGAATTACAAAAATTTCTGCTGTGGTAACTGATGCAGCAGGCGCAAAAAAGACCGCAACAGGAACAATTGTTATTTTAAGAAATCATGCAGTTCTGGACAGTGAGCCGCGCGTTTACTGGACTGCTTCTGACGGCGTGTACTTTGACAGTGAACGAAGTGCTTATGTTCTTAAAGACGGTGCTTCTCTTACAGGATACGCAAATGTTCCTTCAGAAGTTACGGCTTCTGTGCGCGGCGGAACAGCAGGTCTTGAAGTAAGCTGCGAGTCAAAGCTCATTAAGCTTAAGGCAACAGCCGACGGTGTTTACAAAAATGTGGCCGTAAGACTTACCGGAAGCGACGGTTCTAAATATGACGCATCTTCTGTAAATATAATTGCAGATTCAGCATTGCCTTCGATAACTCTTGCAAAGTCCTTTAACCTTAACTTTGTGGGAAGCAAATTTGACATAGAAGGAACGGTTTCTGATGCAAACGGAATAAACAGCCTTGAATATGCACTTTGGGATGAAAAACCTGCCGCTGTTCCGGCTGAAGAAAAATCAAAGTCTTCTGATGAAACACAGGCTTTGGCGGAACAGACGGCCGTTCCCGAACACGTGTGGAATTCTGTCAGGGTTACAAAGAGCGGTGCTTTCTATTCAGAAATAAATCTTGACAGTTTTGCTGACGGATATGTTCCGGTTACGCTGCGTGCAACTGACGGTATGGGACGCGTTTCTTATTTTAACGGAACTGTCTTTAAGGACACAACTGCACCAGAGGTTAGCGTAATTATTCCTGAAGCCGGTGCGGTTATTAACGGTGAAAATACAATTGCATTCTCTGTAAAGGACAACGGTCTTGTTCAGAATATAGTTTACATGGACGATAACGGTGCAAACAAAAACTCATTTGCCATTTACAAAACGCCTGATATGGTTCCGCTTAAGACAAAACAGGTTGATGAAGGTACAGAAGTAAAATACCGCGACGAAAATGACATTAACGTTACGCTCAATTCTTCTATGCCGAATGCCCGCGTCGGAACAAAAACCATGCCTGTCGGTAACAGCATGTCTTTTGTGTTTACTGACGCTTCAGGGAATTCAACTTCTGTAAACAAGTGGGAATTCTCTGTTGACGAAGAAAGCGACAAGCCGCGTGCAGAAATTCACCTTCCCGAAGAAAACCAGGTAATTACAACAGACTTTACTATTACCGGTGTTATTTACGATGATGACGGTCCGTGCAAAGTTCTGTTCAAAATAGATGACGGTGAGTTCCAGACTGTTTCTGAAGAACTTGCTTCGAGTTACAAAATAAATGTTCCGCTTTCTGCAATGACAGACAACGAACATACGCTTACTGTTTACGCGGTTGACATTAACGGTGTGCGCGGTGACAGTGTTTCACGTAAGTTCAGGATTTCGCTTGAAGAGCCCAAGGGCGGTGTAAACCTTCCCGAAATAAACAGCACCGTAAAGGAAACTGTTGAAATAAAAGGATGGGCAAGCGACAAAAACGGAATAAGCCGCGTTCAGGTTTCTGTAGATAACGGCGCTACGTTCAACGACGCAAAGGGAACTACGGAATGGTCGTATACTTTTGACACACGCATTATTCAGGACGGAACCCACGTTGTGTTCATAAAGATTTGGGACGGCTACGGAATTACCGGACTTTATTCTTCGCTTATCAATATAGACAACACTGCGCCCCGTCTTTCTCTGGAACTGCCGCTTGACGATTCCAAAACGACAAAAAATATTTTCTTTAGCGGTCAGACAACAGACAATATTGGTCTTACCGATCTTTACATTACGGTAAGAAGTCTTGACAACAAAAAGATTCCGGAGCGTCTTTCAAAGAGAAATCTTGTTCCTGATGAAATTATTTCACAGGCGCTCGATATTTCTGAACTGGACAACGGTTTCTACAATATTGAACTTACAGGAACAGATGCTGCCGGTAACATTACGCGTGTAAGCCGCAACATTCAGCTTGACAAGACAAAGCCGCTTGCAAAGATAGATCTGCTTTATCCTCTTAACGGTTCGTCGCATTCAGGCGTGTTCAACATTTATGGTACTGCAGAAAGCGAGCATGAAGACCCGGTTGTGAGCGTTGACCTCTATCTTGACGGACAGCTTGTTCCGGGGCTTGAAAGTGCACAGGTGAGCCCGAGCGGATACTTTAAATTCCTTATGAAGCAGACATTTGCTACTGCCGGCCAGGAAGTTTCTGAACAAGATTCTTCTGAAGACGGAACAGAATCTGCAGTTGCAGAGCCGTTTGTTCTTAAGGATGGTGAACACAGGTACCAGGCTGTTGCTGTCACAAAAAGCGGAAAACGCATTGTTTCGAATGAGCAGACTTTTGTTTACAATTCTTACGGCCCGTGGGTTACGCTCGACACATTCACTTACGGCGACTTTGCAATGAACCGTCCTCTTCTTAAGGGAAAAGCCGGTTATGAGGTAAGCCCCGAAGAAGCGGCACTCCTTAAGGACAAAGCCACACCGAGTGAAGTAAAAGCTGTCATTGCCGCAAAAAAAGTACGCCAGGTTTTCATAAGCTTTAACAACGGAAAGACTTACGAGCCGGTTTCTGACGTTAACAAGGGTGCATGGCAGTACCGCGTTGAAAATCTTGATATTCCGGCCGGACTTCATTTTATGCTCATCAAGGCAGAAATGTATAACGGTGAAAATGCAATGACCAGGGTTGTTGTACAGGTAGACAGAACGCTGCCGTCAATAAGACTCATTTCACCGGGCGAAGGCGGAAGATATAATCAGGAGCTCAAGTTTGACGGTCTTTCTTCTGACAACATTGACCTTAAGAACGTAAATCTTTTCCTGCGCAAGGGAGACAAGGCTTCTTACGAGGTTCCGGGATTCATTCAGGGACTTTACTTTGATGTTTCTATGTGGGGCGCAACTTTCTACAACGTGGGAATAGGACTTACGGCTTTTGACAATGCGGTTAAAGTTCAGGCAAACTTCGGACAGTTTACGCAGGAACAGAGAGACATGGTAAGTGAATTCTTTGGCCTGGAAAAGTCATACCTGCGATTTGGCGGAAACGTAATAGGAGCGAAGATTATTGCACAGCTTGCGTATATTCCGTTCAGATATTTCTTTGGACGTGACTGGGACTGGTTGAGCGCAAGTGTTTCTATAGGCGCAAACTTCTCTTACTTTACTGATTCGGGCGCCTCTATCGTAACAGGCGAAAAAGTTCCGCAGATGCTTTCTGCTGCCCTTATGCAGGTTGAATTCCCGCGCGTGACTATACAGAACTGGAAGATGTTCAGAACCTGGTCGCTTTATGCCGAACCGCAGATCTGGTTTATTCCGTCTGATATTGCCAGCGATGATGCCCGCAAGTACGTGTTTACCGCATCATTCGGTTTACGTACAAGTGTGTTTTAATATTAAGGGGGCTGCGGGGCAGCCCCCCTTAATATTTTTAAAAAGGGCTTTGCCCTTTTTAACCCTTAGTTAGAATGTACTGCGGGGCAGCCCCTTAATATTAATAATATTTCGTTATGGCTCTGTGGCCTGCGTGCTAAAGACAAAAACTTTCTTATATTGTATAATATAAGAATAGCAAAGTTTGAGGTAACAATGAGCAACGAACAGGATGACAATAAAAAAAAGGACAATGATCCTTACGACTTTTTTAAGCTTTCGATAGATGATCCAAAAGACGACAAAAAGGGCGGCAACGGCAAAAAGCCAAAAAAGATGCCGTTCTGGACAATGCTGCTGGTTCTTGTGGGAATTCTTGCAGCAATAAATCTTCTTTTTGTATCACGCCCTGACAATCTGATTGACTTTTCTGAATTCAGAAATTATGTAGAACAGGGAAAAATTGTCCGCGTAGAACTGGGCGAAAATTATTTTATAGGCTACGGTTCAAACGCTTCTGTTCCGGCTGCACAAAAGAATTTTCCGTTTTTGGGAAGTCTGGCCGATTCTTCAGAAGTGTACAAGACAAGCGGCGTCCTTATGGAAAGTTTTATAAAACTTCTTGACGAAAAGGGCGTGGACTACAAGTTTGTTACAAGACAGAATAATTATTTTATACAGCTTCTTCTTAATCTCATAATTCCGTTTGGCTTTATTTTCCTTATGTACTTCTTTTTCTTCCGCAAAATGGGCGGCGGAATGGGAGGCATGGGTTCTATTCTTGGTGGCGGCGGCAAGTCAAAGGCCGTTGATGAAGGCAAGGTAAAAACACGCTTTTCTGATGTAGCCGGTGTTGATGAAGCAAAAGAAGAACTTATGGAAGTTGTTGATTTTCTTAAATCCCCAAAAAAATATACTGATATTGGCGGTAAGATTCCGAAGGGTGTTCTTCTTGTAGGACCTCCGGGAACAGGTAAAACACTTCTTGCCCGCGCTGTTGCAGGAGAAGCAGGCGTTCCGTTCTTTAGAATAAGCGGCTCTGACTTTGTTGAAATGTTTGTCGGTGTAGGTGCCAGCCGTGTGCGTGATTTGTTCAGAACTGCCCGCGAAAAGGCTCCGTGCATTATCTTTATTGACGAACTTGATGCCATTGGCAAGAGCCGTGTAAACAATCTTGGCGGAAACGACGAGCGCGAACAGACTCTTAACCAGCTTCTTGTAGAGATGGACGGTTTTGACAACGAAAAGGGGCTTATTATTCTTGCAGCCACAAACCGCCCTGACATTCTGGACCCGGCACTTCTTAGACCTGGAAGATTTGACAGACAGGTTCCGGTAGAAAAGCCTGACGTTCAGGGACGCGAACAGATTCTGCGCATTCACGCAAAGAATGTAAAGCTCGATGACGATGTGGATTTTGTTTCTATAGCACACGGAACTACAGGATTTGCCGGCGCAGACCTTGCCAACGTGGTTAATGAAGCTGCGCTTCTTGCTGTACGCAACGGACACAAGAAAGTATGCATGGACGACTTTAACGAAGCAATAGATAAAGTAAGCATTGGTCTCAAGAAAAAGACGCGCAAGGAAAATGAAAAGGAAATGCGCCTTGTTTCTGTTCACGAAACAGGACATGCCCTTGTCGGTGCCTTTACTCCGGATTATCCGCCGGTAAACAAGATTACGGTTGTTCCTCGCAGCCACGGCATTGGCGGATTCACCCAGTACCGCGAAGAAGAAGAGAAGAACTTTCAGACAAAGAAAGACATGCTTAACGAAGTAGACGCTCTTCTTGGAGGACGCGCTGCCGAACAGATTGTACTCGGTGATATTTCTACAGGAGCATCAAACGATATTGCTCAGGCTACAAATATTCTTAAACGCATGATAGTTGATTTTGGAATGAGCGACCGCTTTCGCAATATGACGCTCGGTAAGGGTGTGCTCGGTAACGCCGGCAGCGAACCTGTTCTTGTACGTGAATTCAGTGAAGATACACAGAAGTTTATTGATGACGAGATTGCTCGTGTAATGGATGAGCGCTATACACACGTTCTTTCGCTTCTTGAGTCCCACAAAACACTGCTTGACTATATTTCTTCGCGCCTTCTTGAAAAAGAAACCATGGACGGCAAGGAATTCATGGAAATAATCAAAGCAGAAGACCACTGCAAGGAACTGGAGTCGGCGGCAACCGCAAATGCTGCTGCCCAACAGAATGGTGGTGCAGAAAATCTTCCTGCAGTAACAGAAGAAAAACCGGCGCGAAAGCGTGCTTCTTCAAAGAAAGCAACTTCTGCCGCAGAAAAAGACGCGGGCGCAGAAACAAAACCTGCCCGCCGCGGAAGAAAACCTGCAGCAAAAAAAGAAGATAAATAAGACAGACTTGTCTGACAAATGTTTTTTCAAAGGCCCTGTTCCGGTTTGGTTCAGGGCTTTTTTTTATATCAAGAATTCTTGTTGTATTCAATAAATGTTTGTTAAAATTTCTCTAAAATGTCCAAAATACTTGTATGTCGCTTCGCGACGCTAAAAAACAAATCATTTCATACTTCCCCGTCCTCCTTCGCGTATTTTAACTTTCCATAAAATTGAACGATTGAGCAAGTATCAACTTGCGATTGAGTACAATTCGTACGCGTGAGCGTACACGTTAATAAGGGCAGTTGTGCAACAACTGAAGTTTTCATGAACAACGCTATTTGAGTTGTTCATGAAATACTTTTGCTAAGATTTATATTTGAAGAAGCAACGTCTTTCCCCGCGGACATTGTGTTTACAAATAAGTCCGTTAACAGACACGTTCAGATAATCAACTAGTCAAAGTAATAATTTCCTAAAAAAGTTTGCATAAATTTTATCCAAAACAACAAATCAAAGCCTATATATATAGTAGACACAAATGTGTTAAATAAAATATAGGCAGGTAAGAAAAATTAAACCTATAGAAGAATTGACTTTTGCGGATGACTTCATGTTCGGAAAAGTGATGCAGGACAGAGAAATTTGTGCAGGTGTGATTGAGCGGCTTTTGGGAATAAAGGTTGGTAAGATTAAGTATCCGAAGCTTCAGAAAATAATTGCGCCTTATTACAGCACGCACGGCGTACGGCTTGATGTCTATGTAGAAAACAGCACAACAGTCTTCGATGTAGAAATACAGACGACACCGGTGGCAGCACTCGGAAAGAGAATGCGCTATTACCAGAGCATGATAGACATAGACCACCTTACGCAGGGGAATCCGTATGATGTACTTAAGGAAAGCTATGTTCTTTTTTTTGCAAGAAAGTGCCGTACAAAGAAAAGAGAAGCGTATACCGTTTTGAAAGAACGAGTGAAGGCATAAGCGCAGGTGACAATTCGCACTGGATAGTTTATAATTTGGAACAGAGTAAAGAAGAAAGCGACGCAAGCCTTCGTGCATTTATGGAATACGTGGGCAGCGGAAATTCTACAGAAAACGATGCTCTGGTAGAACGCATTGCGCATACTGTAGAAAAACTATCGGGAGTCTCTAAAAATTGCAATTTTTAGAGACAACTTTGAAATGCGATGTTTCAAGTCGCGATATTATAGCGACTTGAAACTCGACGGCAATCTCTAAAAAGCCAGTTTGCTGGATTTTTAGAGATTGCCTCCTTAAGAGGAACGAACTGTTCAGGGACGAATACAGGGCAATGAATTTACACGATTACGACAAATTGTCACAAGGAAGAGCGCAAGGTCGCAAAGAAGGGATAGCACTGGGACGCCAGGAAGGTATAGCGCAAGGGCTTCAGAAAGGAATGGCTCAAGGACGGCAGGAAGGTATATTGATGACTGCACGTGGATTGATAGAAATAGGTCTTTCTCTTGAGCAGATTACCAAAGTGACAGGCCTTAGTTTAGAACAGGTTACCGCGCTTAAAGAGAAAAAATAGGACTTGAACCGAACCCTCCGGTCGTGCGCGTCCTGTGCACTCCCTGCGGGCGGCTGCGTTCGCTGACGGCGACATCGTGTCGCCTTTTCGTGGCACTTGCCACGCGCTCACTCCGCTATTCGGTTCAATATCTTCTTCAATAACAAAAAAAATAAGGTACCTACAATCACGTAAGTACCTTAACATTAAGCCAACTTCCGGACTTGAACCGAACCCTCCGGTCGTGCACGTCCTGTGCACTCCCTGCGGGCGGCTTCGTTCGCTGACGGCGACATCGTGTCGCCTCTTCCTCCCACTTGGTCGGCGCTCACTTCGCTATTCGGTTCAGATTGCTTTAAATAACAAAAAAATAAGGTACTCACTGACAAGTAAGTACCTTAACTATAAGCCAACTTCCGGACTTGAACCGAATACCTGCGCGTTACGAGGGCGCTGCTCTACCAGGTGAGCTAAGTTGGCACTTTATTTACTTATTATAACAATTTTCTTTCGTTTACGTCAAGATTCAGGAAATTTACGGCATGTGAAAATAGTACCAAAGCGATGGGTGGAAACGATTCCGATTTTTGTGTGAAAAAATAAAAATTTGTTTTTTCTTATAAAAAAAATGATTTTTCTGTAACCTGCGTTAACCGAATTTTGCCCTTGAATTACAAATATATAATAAAAGTATGAATTAATATTTCTAAATTCTAAATAACTACTTCATCAAAAAATGCTGCTCCTGAAAATTGGCGGGTGTTGTAATATAAATATAATAAAAGTATCTAAAACTATTCTAAAAATCATACATCACACTAAAATTATAAAAATCGTGCTTAAAATTTGACAGTCAAAATAGTATGACTTAATATTACGGCACGGTTTAAAAAATCCGAAAAGTGGTCGGATTCGAACCAAAGAAAAAATTGGAGGAAAGGATGAAAAAAATTATTGCTTTCATCTCAACTTTACTGGTGCTTTCAGCAGCTGTTTTCGCTGACGTATCTGTAAAGAAGCGTGACGACGGTAAGGTAGAGGTTACATTCTTCTACGGAAACCCTCGTGCTACAGAAGTTCTTCTTGCCGGAGATTTTAATAACTGGCAGGATGGCGCAGAAGCCATGACAAAGACCGACAAGGGCTTTACAATGACAAAAGTAGTTCCGGCCGGAACTATCATGAAGTATAAGTTCATTTCTGATGGAAACTGGACAGCAGACCTTAAAGCACCCGATACTGTAGATGACGGATTCGGTGGAAAGAACGGTCTCGTAGACGTAGACACACTCGTTGCTGCACAGGGTGGCGGTGACAGCGGAGCAAAGAAGTCCGGAATCAAATTTATTTCTTGGACAATGCTCGGAACCCAGTCAAACTTTAAGACTCAGGGTGCTGTAGACAAGACAAAGAAAGGATTTGATTTTGACAGCCAGTCTGTTGGTCTCAAGTCTTACAACAAACTTACAGGAAACGCACTCCCCGGAGTTCCTTTCTATGTAGAAATTGCACTTGCAGAACGCGAAATCGAAGATTATTCTGCAGAAGGCAAAGTAACTTATGTTGCAAAAAAGAATAATTTTGATGTCTGGCAAATTGACCCCGTAGACGGACTCAAGCAGCTTGGTTCTGACCTTCTGAGCAACCCGGTAGCTTACCTTGCAAATGCAAATGATAACACAGCAGCTACTAAAGCAGGTCCCGGATCAAACCCGTTCCTTGGACACCTTAAGTTTGGTTTTGACACTGCATGGGTAAAGTATTACACAGGATTTAACTATGCAAAGATGGAAGTTCGCCAGCCGGTTATCTGGAAGACAATCGACGGAAACTGGGATGCAGGTTACAACCACGTTGGTGGATTTGCATCATTCAGCACAGGCGACAAAATCAATAACCTTTTTGCAGATTCTGGCGTAACTCTTGATGCAGGATTTATTCCCAACAAGACAGCAGACCGCAAGGGAACAAAGTACGGATACATCGGATGGCTTGGTGCTTCTATGCTCAACGGAGACGTTGTAGTAGACCTCCAGTCAAACGGTGCTTATGACGGAACACTCATTTTTGATGACCCGGTAGAACATGACTTTATCGTTGGTGCAAAGGCAAAGTTTGCAGACCTTGGACTTAAGGTTGCAGCACAGGCTCTTTTTGCAACACACCAGAAGTCAAGTGCAGATCTCGAGACAGACGGAGCAAGTAGCGTTGCTGACTGGTCAGGATATTCAACAGATATCTGGTACCGCAATACAGAAAACGGACTCCAGAACCTTGCAGGAAACGTACAGCTTTCTTACGAGGACAGCGACAAGGTTTGGGGAGCAGGAGTTGAATACCGCATGCGCGGAGCACAGGCTTCTCTTCTCTATGTTCGCCAGAACCATGACGACGGAACATTCGACCTTAGCAACATGCTTGGTGTAGCAAACAGCCAGCGCGTTGCAGTCAACGGATACTACAACAACGAAGACCTTGGTCTTAACATCGGACTTAACGCTTCTGTAGAAATGCCACTCGAAAAGATTGGTATGACAGACGACGTTGCAGCAGGCTGGAAAGCAGAACTTGATAAGGTAAGCTGGTACAACACACGCTTCAGCGGAAACTACGAGCCTCTCTACGGAATCGAAAGCGGAATGGAAGTTGCAGTTACACCGACTGTTGCTTACACTCTTGATGACATGACATTCACAGCTTACGGAGACCTCTACTACAAGAATTACAAAGTAGAAAAAGGTTCTTACATAAGCGAAAAGTACGGCTGCTCTGACAGCGAATTTGCTTTCAAGCGCGCAGGTCTTACATTCAACTGGAAAAACATTGGAGACGTAGTAAAGGCTCTTGATGTTAACTACGGTTACGATGACTCTAACAGCAAACGCATGTTCAACACATTGGTTGGACAGGTTACACTTCCTATGAGCATGAAGGCAAGCGTAGCATTCGGTCTTCGCACAGTTAAGTCTACAGAAGACGGAAAAAAATTCGTAGAAGAAGAGAACAATCCGTTTGCATTTGCAGTTGGATTCTCAAAGCAGTTTACAAAACTTGCAAAGCCCACTTTCTACACACAGTTCTGCTACAACATGGACCCGTACAAGCACTTTGGCGACGGACAGGATCAGCTTAACCTTGACCGCGCTAACGTAAACGGAAGTCACGAGAAGGAAGGTGTAGGATGCATTGACCCGGTAGACTGGTATGACGGACGCGGAGCATTCCGTGTAGGTATCCGCTGGGACATCTAATCTAATAAATCTTTGAAAGCGAGTTATTTATAATTTGTGTGGTGGTTGAGCTTGTCGAAACCACCTCTAAAAAAATAATTCTTTTCAAATAAAACTTTAAGATTTCTTTGAAATCTAATAAACAACATTTAGGAGAAACTAAATGAAAAAAATATTAACAAGCGTAATTGCTGCGGCAGCTCTTCTTTTTGGAATGACTAGCTGTAATGGTGTTTTACACGATGGTATGGATGCTGTTCCTGAAACACTTTATATCATTGGTGGTGCAACTGCAGGTGGTTGGGCTGGAGCTGACAATCAGAAAATGACTAAAAATGGAACTGCTTTTTCTATTGATATAGAATTATCAGCAGGAGAATTTAAATTTGTAACAAATAATCCTATAGCAATGGATAATTGGACAAATGTTAAAATGCAGTATGGATCAGATGGAGCAGGTTCTAACCAAAAATCTTGGAAAAACGAAACACCTGGTAAATATACTGTAACTTATGATCTTGCTACAGAATCTCTTTCTACGATTTCTTTAAGTACAAAATTAGACGATACATTTAAAGTAAAAACAAATGTTTACCTTTATGGTGGAATTGGAACAGTTAAACTTGAAAAACAAGCAGATAATCCAAAACTCTATAAAGGTTTATGGCAAGGTGCAAAGGGAAACTGGGGTGAAGATGCTGGATTTATTCGTTGTACTTTAGTTGTTTGTACAGAAGAAAATATAGAATCAATGGACTGGAATAAATTAGTTGTTCGTTATGGTTCTGGAAAAGATGATCCACAAAATGAAACGAAAGATCCAGCAATGTCTACAGGTGGTTATGCAGGACTAAAAGAAGGTTATTATGCAACTTGTGATGGAACTGCATATAGTGGACTTGTTGATGGTGGAAATTTTGTAATTAAAGGTGTTGAAGTTGACACTTGGTATGAAATTACAGTTGACATGACAAGTGGTTCTCCAGTTCTTTCAATTGCTAAAACTGATAAACGTCCTGCACCTGTTCCTGTTGTTTTGAAAACTGCAGCTCAATTCCAAGGATCTATAGGTAACTTTGACTTAAAATGGACCGATGGTGTAGCAGTTGTAGAAAACGTAATGTCTTCTGATTATAAAGATGGCTGGAATGACGAATTTGACAGAACTATCTCTTTTGCATTGTTAACTGAAAAAGATAACTGGGGTGCTGACTGTTATAAAGGTACTAATTTCATGTTTGATAAAGGAGCAAGCTTATCAATTGGTGGTAGTACTAATAATATTGTTACATTCAAAGAAGATATTTCAAATAAAACAGTTAAATTTACATTTACTGGAACTGAAAAAGGTATTGATGTAAAAGTAGAAGTTAAATAAATTTTCAGTTTAACTTAGTTTTATTATAGTCGGTCAATTTTTTTGATCGACTATTTATTCTAAAAAAATACAGATGAATCATATATTTTTATTCATCTGTATTTTAATTTTTTTATTCAATGGATGTAATTTTATGTATATAAAATATATTGAGCCAATTTGTTTAATTATTGGTACTTTAGTTGCACTCTTTGGTTTTGCTATTCCTTATAAAATTTAATTAAAGATTTATAAAATGTTAAGTTTTCTTTTTAATTTTTACCATTTCAAAAAGTGTTAAAAATTAAACGGAAAATGTTTATCAATTTTATTTTGTTTTTATCCGTTTTATGCGGTTAAAATATAAATTTTATGGAGGAAAAATGAAAAAAACAATAGTTCTGATGTTAACAGCATTGCTCACATTGGGCATTGGGTTATCAGCATGTTCAGACGGAATAAACCCAAATCCGGGAACACCGACAGATAAGAATGGAATGTCTGTAGATCCAAATTTGCCTTCTGTTCAGGAAGGTCAGATAAGAATAAACTGCGCCGATCCGAAAGCTCAGAACTTGTGGGTATGGGATGATTTTGCTGCATCTGAAATTGCAAAATGCCCTTCTGATGGCTGGAGTACTTCACCTGCAGTAACTTTGACGGGAACCAATGGTGACTTCAAATACTTTGATGTAAATCTTGCAGACAACCCCAAACAGGTTAGTTTTATAATTCGTTCTGCAAAAGGGGATAATAAACTTACAGGAGATCTGATTTTTATTTTCCCGAATAAATATAATGAAATTTATGTTGTTGATGGCAAAATTATGGTAACAACTTCTGATAAATCTACCGGCAAAGTTTCTCTTTCCAATCCAAAAGGACTTGCTTCTGGTTCCATAGTTGATGAAAATACGATAGAACTTGTTGGTGACGGTATTTCGCTTAGTGATAAAAATATCACAGTTAAGAACGGTGATAAAACTTTGACTGTTTCTTCAATTTCAGGTTTGACTTTGACAACCTCTGAAAGCTTAAAAAACTACGGAATGGTTGATGTATCCTATAAAGACGAAATGGGAACTGATACAATTACTGCAATTCCCGATGATACTCTTTTGGATGAGTGGTTTAATATGAAGGATATAACAAAGCTTGGTTATGCTGACGGTGTCTTTACAACCTGGGCACCTTTGGCTTCAAAAGTTCAGGTTCTTCTTTATGAAACAGCAGCTTCTCTTGGCGATTCAACTTATTCACCAAAAGAAATTCCAATGACCAGACAGACAGACGGAACATGGAAGACAGAAGATGTTTCAGCTGATGTTGCAGGAAAAAAATATTACAAATACCGTATCAGAAACGGAAACTATTATTATGATGTTTGTGATATCTGGGCAAAAGTCGCATCAAAAAACTCAGAAGCTACACAGATTGTTTCAATTAATGATTCTTCCGCAAAACCTGCAGGATGGAAGTCTGAATATGAAAATCCATTTTCTGACGGTTCTGTTAAATCTTACAGCGATGCAATAATTTACGAAATGCACATTCGTGACTGGAGCATGGCTATGAACAAAAGTTCTTCAGGTTCCTTTGATGAAATTGCTGATGCAATGAAAGTCGGTGGTAAGCTTTATGAGCATCTTAAAGATCTTGGTGTAACTCATGTTCAAATTCTTCCAATGTTTGAATATGCAAAAGTAGGTACTGATGATACAGCATATAACTGGGGCTATAACCCTTATAACTGGAATACTCCGGAAACACGTTATGTTAAGTCAATGACTGATGGTACTGATGCTGTAAAATCAATGCGTTCTATGATTCAGGCTTTCCATGATGCCGGAATTGCCGTAAATATGGATGTTGTTTACAATCATACTTCAGGAACAAAGAACGGTTCAATTTATGATATGACAGTCCCAAAATATTTCTATCGAACAAATGGAGATACTTATTTAAATGGTTCTGGTTGCGGTAACGAAACAAATTCAGAGCATGAAATGTTTAAGAAATATATGATTGATTCTCTTAAACACTGGATGACAGATTATCACATCAATGGATTCCGCTTTGACCTTATGGGTGTTCATGATAAATACACAATGGAAGAAGTTTATAAAGAACTTGTAAAAATTGATCCGGATGTAATGGTTTACGGTGAACCATGGACTGCCGGTGATAAAGCTTCTATAGCAACAGAAGGTGCTATTTCTGTTGGTAATACAAACGGTGTTGCTGCATTTGATGATGATTTCAGGGATGCAATAAAAGGCGCTGAATACGGTGGATTTAATAAAGGTCAGGTTCAGGGTACTTACAATGATTCAGGAATTATAAAAGGCCTAAGTGGTGCAAGTGGAAAAAATAAAAGAAATACAACTGGCAGACCAGCCCTTTCACTGCATTATGTAGAGTGTCATGATAACTATACTTTGGCAGACAAGTTGTGCTATTCAACTGTAGGTTCTTCTATTATTGGAAAAGATGACATAGTAAAATATTTTAAATCTTTCTCTGAACTTGATGAAACAAAGCAGGCTCTTGTCAAAGCACAGAATAAACTTTCTGCAGCATATGTTTTCCTTGCACAGGGTACTCCGTTTATTAACGGCGGTCAGGAATTTATGCGCACAAAGAAGGGTAACCCGGACAGTTATGCCGCAGATACAAAGGGTGGTTATAAATGGAGCGAGACAGAAATTCTTAATTGCAACGCCATCGACCTCACCTTTAAAGAAACTTATTCTGATGTATACAACACCTATAAGGGACTTATTGCATTTAGAAAGGCAAACTCTGACGCATTCGGACACAATGGCCGAGCACGGGCAGAAAAGATTTCTGCTGGTGTAACAAAATACACAACAGACGACTTCCTTGTATACTTTAACGCAACTAACGCGGATGTAGCTATAGATACAACAGATGCAGCAGACTACACAAAATCTGTAGATGTATCTTCCGGAACACCAACAGAAGCTCCTGTTCCAACAAATGTTGCTCCAAAGTCATTTGTAATTCTTAAAAAATAATGCATGACAAAAGCAGGTTAGGACTTGCTTTTGTAAAACAATTCGTATGCGTTAACGCACGCCGCTGCAGATTATACTTCTGTACCGGCGTGCGTTTTTTTTGTGTGTTAATTTAACAGTTATTTAATTGGCTTAAAAAAAAGAAAAAACTTGGGAGTTAAGAATTCAAATATTCAAATGTAGATAAAGCCTTAATTGTAGAATTTGTAAAATCTTTTAGATGAAGGTATTTCAAAAATAGAAGGTTTTATTAAAAAATATTTTGATTAAAAAAATTGGTTAAAATTGTTCTTTGAAAAAAAATTATAGTTAGGAGTTATTATAAACTTTGAACCATAAAAATGCAGCCTTCATCGTATTTTGGTTTTACATGGTATTGAACAAATTTTTCCTGTTTTTGAGGAAGCCGTGCAAATCCTAAAGTTTTGTAATGTTCAATAAGTTTTTCTTGTGGCAGGGCATAAATATATAAAGAATTTATTCCCACAAATTTTGATAAACATCGAACTAAAGGCAAAATAAAATATTTAAAAGAATAACTTCCAATTCTTGAAATTTCCGGATGTTTTTGTCTGTATACATGATTAACAGCAAAATTAGAAAGTTCAATAGCTGGAATTGATTCAAAATATTCTTTATGAAGTTGCATTGTTATAAGACCAGTTTTTATTGAAAAATAGGAAACTAGTTCATTTGTTGATTTATCTTTTATAAGATATGTTCGACAATTATTTCCTTTTTCATCTAAAATTGATTGATTTTTCAGATAATTTTCAAGACCTATCGCATTATTCGGGACAGAAAATGACTTTATCAATTCAATATTTTCCTGGTCGTCGAGTAAATGTTCAATATAAAAATCCTCTGTGTCTAAAACTTGAAATTCTGCAATCATTGTTTTGAAAGTTTCCTTAAAAGTTCCCGTTCTTTAGCGTGTTCTTTTTTAATCCATTCTTCAAATTCTTTTGCTTCCTGATCCATCTTTGTAAAATCAGGTTTTGGCATATTAAGAATATACGCAATCGGATTATCTCCATTATTCAATTCATCAAAGTATTTTTTATCGTGGTATCTCATATAACACCTCCTGACATAAATATTATACAGATAATCACAAATGTCAAGATTTTTTCTTTTTATGTCTTTTTTCTTTTTAATCTATAGCATTCCCAAAAAATGCTGGAAGTGGTGTTCCAAAAATAGTGGATGCCTTGAAAACGCATGCATTATGTAAATTGTAATTACATTTATCTTTTACATAAATACTTTTATCCAAAAGATATCTGCAAATATATATCGTACTATTGATAAAATAATGAAAATGATACCCAGTGATTTATATACATCAAATACAAGTATATTCAAGTTATAAGCCGCCACAAAAACGGTTTCCGCAGCTCCTGTTTCACGGTTTCCATGTTCCCGGAACTGCGGTTTATTTTTGTCGGAATATTCAATATTTTTCACAAAGATAATAAATATTCATTTTTTAAGAAATTAAAAAATGATATTATTGATTCAGAAGTTTTTTGAATAAAACCTGCTGATTTTACCAACAGAAATCTGCCAAATTCACCAATAAAAGATTGCCAAATTAACCAACAAAGTTTATAATATTTTTATGAAAAAATATAGAAAAAGAATTTATGATACGCTTTTAGATTATAGATTAGAAGAAACAGGTGCTGTTGTTATTGAAGGACTAAAGTGGTGTGGAAAAACTACAACTGCAGAGCAAAAAGCTAAAAGCATTTTATATATGAATGATCCAGATTCTATTCAGCAAAATTTGGAACTTGCAAAAATTCAATCAAAACTGTTACTTCAAGGAGAAAATCCTCGTCTTATTGATGAATGGCAATTAGCTCCGAATCTTTGGGATTCTATTAGATTTGAAGTTGATCATAGAAAAAAGGAAGGACAATTTATTTTAACAGGTTCTGCGATTCCAAATGATAGTGATAAAAAAAGGCATACAGGAACAGGACGATTTTCTTGGATTATGATGAGACCTATGAGTCTTTGGGAATCAGAAGATTCTAATGGTCAAGTAAGTTTAACTGAATTATTTGAAGGCAAAACTGATATTTCAGGAATCAATAATAAAAAATTAGAAGATATTGCTTTTTTTGTTTGTCGTGGTGGTTGGCCAGCTTCAATTGATAAAAAAGAAAGAGCCAGTTTACATTTAGCTTTTGATTATTATGATGCTGTTGTAAAAGAAGATATTTCTAGAGTAGATAATGTTGAACGAGATAGTGAGCGAGCAAAACTTTTAATGCGTTCTTATGCTCGTAATCAAGGAACTCAAGCCAGCATTGCTTCCATAACACAAGATATTAGTGCAAATGATGACAGTAATCTTTCAGAAAATACGACTTTGTCGTATATAAAAGCATTAAAAAAAATTTTTGTAATAGAAGATATGAGTGCTTGGAATCCAAATCTAAGAAGTAAAAGTGCAATTAGAACAAGCAATACAAGATATTTTGTTGATCCTTCTATTGCTGTTGCAAGCTTAGGCTTAGGTCCAAAAGATTTAATACAAGATTTAAATACATTTGGTCTTTTATTTGAAACTATGTGCATAAGAGATTTAAGAGTTTATGCAGATTCTTTGGAAGGAACAGTTTATCATTTTAGAGATAAGACTGGACTAGAATGTGATGCTGTTATTCATTTACGAAATGGTTCTTATGGATTAATAGAAATTAAGTTAGGTGGAGAACATTTAATTTCTGAAGGAATAAAAACACTAAAATCTCTTTCTCAAAAAATTGACACAACAAAAATGAAAGAACCTTCATTTTTAATGGTTCTTACGGCTGTTGGAGATTATGCGTATAAAAGAGAAGATGGAATTTTAGTTGTTCCGATTTGTTGTCTAAAAAATTAATTTTTTTGTAAATTATTTTTGCCAAGTTTACCAACAAAATATAAAAATCTCATTTAAAAAACTGTGTAGCAATTTTGAATCAGTGTGACAAAAAAACGAAACTCATATTGCTTTTCATTATCAATACCAGTCTTTAATGGAGCATTCAAATTTAAATACAAACGTCGAGTAAAAAATATGTTTTTTTGTTTTTCCCAGTGATTTATATACATCAAATACAAGTATATTCAAGTCATAAGCCGACTGGAAAAAAGCGGGAAAATGGTTAGAGGATAGGCACACCAGAGAAGCGGCCAGAACATAGCCGCAAAAATGATGGAACAAGCAGCAGAAGTCACAACTGCCAGAAAACCTGACTGTCAAGATTTCTTCTTTTTCTTTTTAATCTTTTGCATTTCCAAAAAGTGCTGTAAATTAAACGGAAAAATGTTTTTCCGTTTTAATTGTTCTTTGAAAAAAATTATAAAATTTTACCAATCTTTCCAAGAAATGTAGCCTCCGTGAGTGGGTGTTGCAGGAAAAGTTTGTTCTCCACTGTAAAGGACATTTATATTTTGTTTTGATATTTTAAATAAATCTGAAATTTTATTTAAAGAATTAAAGAATTTTTCATTTATTGTGCTTGATGATTTTATTTCAAATAATTTTATAGTATTAAATTCTTCTATCCATAGGTCTATTTCCAATCCGTTTGAATCTCTCCAGAAATATGCGTTTGGATTTTTTCCTTTGAAAAAACATTCTTTAATATAATTGCTGATTATCATATTTTCAAAAATTCCTCCACGTAAATAATGCGTTTGGATTTGTTGAAAATTTTCCATTCCAAGTAATGAACATACTAATCCTGAATCAAAGAAATATAGTTTTGGAGATTTTATCAAGCGTTTTCCAAAATTTTTATAATAAGGTTTTAGTAAAAAAATTATCCCACTTGTTTCAAGAATTGAAAGCCATGATTTTACAGTTAAAACAGAAATTCCAGTTTCATTTGCAAGTTCTGTTGTGTTTAAGATTTGACCAGTTCTTCCGGCACATAAACATATGAATTTGTGAAAAACTGATAAATCTGAAATATTTTTTAATTCACGAACATCTCTTTCAATATAAGTCTTTATGTAAGAACGATAAAAATCGTGTGGAGAAGGATTTTGATTATAAATTCTTGGGTAAAAACCTGTCCAAAGACATTCGTCAATATTTTCTTTGAGTAAAGAAGCATTTTTAAGTTCACTTATTGAAAAAGTTGACAGATTTAAAATTGCACATCGACCTGCAAGACTTTGAGAAATTGAATTCATCAGTAAAAAATTTTGAGAACCGGAAAGAATGTAAATTTCTGTTTTGTCTAATTCATCAATATGACTTTGAATGTAAGAAAATAAATCTGGAACGCGTTGAACTTCATCAAAAATTGTTTTTTCTGGATAAAGACTTAAAAAATATCGAGGATCATTTGTTGCAATTTGTCGAAAATCTAAATCTTCTAAAGAAACGTATTTCCAATCAGGAAAAAGTTTTTTAAGTAATGTTGATTTTCCACATTGTCTGCAACCTGTTAGAGCAACAATAGGAAAAGTTTTTATTAAGTTTAAGAGTTTTTCTTCTATTTTTCTTTCAATAAATTTATTTTCCATATTCAACCTTTAAAAAAGTATGTAAAACCTATAATTGATTATATAAATTACATACTTTTTGTCAAGTTTTCTTTTTAATCCTTTTCATTAAAAAATATGATTGAATCTCTTAAACACTGGATGACAGATTATCACATCAATGGATTCCGCTTTGACCTTATGGGTGTTCATGATACATCCACAATGGAAGAAATTTATAAAGAAAAGGTGTAACAAAATACACAGCAGGCGACTTCCTCGTATACTTTAACGCAACAGACGCGGATGTCGCTATAGAAGATGCAACAGGTTACACAAATTCCGTAGATGTTTCTTCAGGTATTCCTACTGACGCTGCTGTTCCTGCAAGTGTTCCTGCAAAATCTTTTGTAATTCTTAAGAAATAAAAATGAATTGTGCAGGTTTTAACTTGCGGTAAAATTCAATTCGTATGCGTTAACGCACGCTGCTGCAGATTCTCTTCTGTAACGGCGTGCGTTTTTTTGTGTGTTAATTTAACAGCTATTTAATTGGTTTAAAAAAATTGAGAGTTAAGAATTCAAATATTCAAATGGAGATAAAGCCTGAATTGTAGAATTTGTAAAATCTTTTGAAATCGCAAGGATTGGTTGGTATCCAATAAGATTTTCATTATCGTGAAATCCTTTCTGTTCTTTCTTTATCAAGATTTACATTTGAAGGAACAATTCCAACAAGAGAGTCCAGAAGGGATATCTTTTCAGATACCGTTGAAGGCATAGTTTTTGCTTCGTTTTCCTGTTCAGACAACAGATAATTTACAAAACTGTAAACAGTCTTTTGTCTTTCGGACGTAAGTAAATCAAATTGTTTTTCTAAGGTTGAAAAAGGCATAACGGTACCTCCCATAAAAAGCCAATGAGTAAATCCTTAGATTTAATGACTTTTTAAGTACATTCGCAACAAAATGATGGGTAGATAAAAGTTGTACAAATAGTGCAGCTTTTAACTTAATCACCTTTTATGAAAATTATAATATTAAATTTGTAAAAAAACAATGTATTTCACAAACAACTTAAATAGCACATGATAAAAGCAGGTCAGGACTTTCTTTTGTAAAACAATTCGTATGCGTTAACGCACGCTGTGGCTGCAGATTCTCTTCTGTAACGGCGTGCGTTTTTTTGTGTGCTGTGTTAATTTATAATCAGGCTTATTATAACAAAAGCTATTCAGCAACATCTACAAACGGCTTGAATTCTATATTCCAGAGAAGTAGTTTTTCCGTTTCTTTCGCAGTTAGTTTTTTATAATCTTTGCGGAATGATTTTGCTGTTCGAAGCTCATGTTTCATACGGACATTGCTGCCTTAAAATCTGCAAAGGACTTAAATGTTTCTACATCACCTCTTTCAACTTCTTCAATTGCTTCGTCAAGTCCGTTTTTATTAGACTCTTCTTTGCTTTTGAACAAAAGAAAATCTAAAAACTCTGAAACTTCTTCCATATATTTTTCAGGAATTGTTTTCAATTTTTCTTCTACAACTGCATATGGCATAGACGACCTCCTTCTATTTTTTTAATTATATCATAATGATAGTCTTTTATCCATTATATTGTTTGGAGTTATACTCTAATCGTAAAATCTGTAGAATCCTACGAAATAAACGATTGCATATGTATGAATTTTTCAAAGGACAATGAGGCCGTACGCAACATCGCTAAGCTTGCTACTGGAATCGAAGGTTCTGACAAAAACGGCGGTAAAAAAACTTTAAGCAGTCCCCGCGCGATGAGTGCAGAGGCATTTTTCACGCAGGGCCTTTTTTTACAATTTTCAAAAGTGTTCCATGTAGAATTTAAGTTGCATTTATGCTATAATCCGCCCGATGAAGCAGACTACCCAGACTGAACGGCTTGACAAAATACTTTCAAACAGCGGCTTTGGAACAAGAAAAGACGTAAAGCGCCTTGTACGTAGCGGTGAAGTTCTTGTTAACGGCGAAACTGTCAAAAATCCTGAATTCCATGTTTCAATAGAAAATGACACACTTTGTGTTCAGGGTGAGGAAGTAAAAATAAAGCGGCATGCATATTTTATGCTCAACAAGCCTGCCGGATACATCTGTTCAACAAAATCGGGCACTTATCCCACGGTTTTTGATCTTCTTGACGAAAGTGACCGGCGTACATATCTTGGCGGTGATCTTGGAACTATTGGCCGTCTTGATGCAGATACAGAAGGACTTTTGATTATTACAACTGACGGTGATTTGAATCACAGGCTTACTTCACCAAAGTGGCGTGTTCCAAAGACTTATCTTGTTCACCTTGCAAATGAAGTTGATGAACAGGAACGTGAATCTTATGTAGCCGACCTTGCGCGCGGTGTTCATATAGAAGCAGAAGGCAATGCAGAAGCCGCAGACTGTCTGCCCGCTCAACTTGAATGGTGTGATGTACAGGAGAATGACAAAACTGCGGCGGCTGTTTGTAAAATTACTGTTTATGAAGGAAAGTTTCACGAAGTAAAAAGGCTGTTTGCCGCTTTGGGAAACGAAGTTACATATCTTAAAAGAATAAGAATGAACAGACTTTTTCTTGATGAGTCTCTGGCGTGCGGTCAGTACCGTGAACTCACAAAAGAAGAATTTGATTTGCTAAGTACACTTAACGATGAGGGAGTATAAAAAAATCCGCCGAAATGTCGTCGGCTTTTTTAACTCAAAGTTCGCAATTCGAACTTTCTTATTGAACTGCGTTTTTCACTTTGTTGCAAAACGCAATAAAAACATTTTCGACTGTTGAAACAGTCTTCGAATATTTTTATAGGAGGATTTATGCTGTCGGATATTGAAATTGCACAGAAAAATGTTATGGATGAGATTACCGGGGTTGCAGAAAAACTTAATCTTTCGGCCGGTGATCTTGAAACTTACGGTAAATACAAGGCCAAGATTTCTTTTGAAAAGCTCCGCGAACTTCAGAACAAGGCACTGAATCCTTCAGAAAGAGGAAAACTCATTCTTGTTACAGCCATGACTCCGACAGCTGCCGGTGAAGGAAAGTCTACTGTAACAATCGCTTTGGGTGACGGTCTCAGGCATATCGGCAAAAAATCTGTTATTGCACTTCGCGAACCCTCCCTTGGTCCGTGTTTTGGTATAAAGGGCGGTGCATGCGGCGGCGGTTATGCCCAGGTTGTTCCGATGGAAGACATTAACCTTCACTTTACCGGCGACATTCATGCAATAACTGCTGCCAACAATCTTATGGCTGCTCTTATAGACAACCATCTTCAGCAGGGAAACGAACTGGGACTTGACCCGCGCACAATTTCATGGAAACGTTGTGTTGACCTTAACGACCGTGCTTTAAGAAATGTGATTGTAGGACTTGGTTCAAGGATTGACGGTGTTCCAAGAGAAAGCCATTTTCAGATTTCTGTTGCAAGCGAAATTATGGCAATTGTCTGTCTTTCAAAAACAATTTCTGAACTCAAGGAACGCATTTCTGCAATAACAATCGGCGAAACTTACGCAAAGGTTCCTGTTACTTTCGGTCAGCTCAAATGTACCGGAGCGGTTGCGGCTCTTCTAAAAGATGCAATCCGGCCCAATCTTGTACAGACACTGGAGCATACCCCGGCATTTATTCATGGCGGACCTTTTGCAAATATTGCTCACGGCTGCAATTCTATCAACGCAACACTCTGTGCCCTTGCGACAGGTGACTATGTTGTTACCGAGGCAGGCTTTGCAGCTGATCTTGGTGCAGAAAAATTCATGGACATAAAGTGCCGCATGAACGGTATTCACCCCGACGCAGCAGTAATTGTAGCAACGGTGCGCGCAATAAAGATGCACGGTGGTGTTGCAAAGGCAGATCTTTCACACGAAAATCTTGAAGCCGTCAAAAAAGGTTTTGCAAATGTAAAGTGCCACATAGAAAACATGAAGAAATTCGGCGTACCTGTTGTAGTTGCCGTAAACAAATTTGTAAGCGATACAGATGCCGAAGTTGCACTTGTTGAACAGCTTGCTTCTGAATGTGACAGTACTGCAGTTCTTTGTGAAGGCTGGGGAAAAGGCGGCGAAGGTGCTGTTGCCCTTGCAAACAAGATTGTAGAACTCTGCGGTTCAAAGTGTGACTTCAAAAATATTTATTCACTGGATTCAACCCTTGAAGAAAAAATAGAAACTCTTGCAAAAGAAATTTACCGCGCTGACCGTGTAGAATTTGAATCAAAGGCGCTTAAGAAATTAAAGGCCTACGATGCTGCCGGTTACGGAAAACTTCCTGTCTGCATGGCAAAGACACAGAATTCCATAAGTCACGACAAGTCACTTCTTGGTGCTCCTAGCGGCTATGTGTTCCCGGTACGTGATGTTCAGCTTTATTCGGGTGCAGGTTTTGTAGTTGCCTTTGCCGGTGATATAGTGGATATGCCCGGACTTCCTAAAGCTCCGTCTGCATTGAACATAGATGTAGACGACAACGGCTGCATTTCGGGATTGTTCTAATGTAAAAAAAAGTGCCGCTCCGTAAAGAAGCGGCACTTTTTTTATGCTATTTTTTAAGCTGCTCTTTTATTGCGGCAAGAAGTTCACCGTAGTTTTCAAATGCCGGAATTGTAGGGTTGTCGGCCTTGATTTTGTCTGTACTCTTAAACAGAAATCCTGCCTTGCTTGCTTTTATCATTCCAAGATCATTGTAACTGTCACCGCTTGCAATTGTGTCATAACCAATGGACTGCAGCGCCTTAACGGTTGTGAGTTTTGAATTTTCTATGCGCATCTTAAAGCCGGTGATTTCTCCTGAAGGCGCAACTTCGAGCGAGTTACAGAAAATTGTTGGCATTCCAAGTTTTTTCATAAGAGGGGACGCAAACTGTGTGAAAGTGTCGCTTATTATAATTACCTGGCAGAGTGAGCGCAGTTCGTCAAGAAATTCCTTTGCTCCGGGCATTGGGTCTATTGTTGCAATTACATCCTGAATCTGTTTGAGTCCCAGTCCGTGTTCCTTAAGAATACCCAGGCGCCAGTTCATGAGCTTGTCGTAATCGGGCTCGTCGCGCGTTGTTCTCTTGAGTTCGGGAATTCCTGAAGCTTGTGCAAATGCAATCCAAATTTCCGGAACCAAAACGCCTTCCAAATCCAAACATGTAATATACATAAAATACCTCTGAATTCAATGATGCAAAAAGTTTACCAAAAAAACCGTTTTCTGTACATATTAAGAAGTTGTGCCGGCATTAAGGGAGACTTAACATTTTGGAACTTTTTTGCTACAATTCCGCCATGGCAAAGAAAATTGAAATTTTGGACTCTACACTTAGAGACGGTTCCCAGGGTGAAGGAATAAGTTACTCTGTTCAGGATAAAATTCATATTGTTCAGGCTTTGGACGAACTTGGAATAAAATATATAGAAGCAGGAAACCCAGGCAGTAATCCCAAGGATATGGAATTTTTTCAGAAAGCCCGCGAACTTAAACTTTCTACTTCTAAAATTGTAGCATTCGGTTCAACCAGAAGAAAGGACATTGCGTGTTCAGAAGACTCCAATTTACAGAGCCTTCTTTCTGCAGAAACAGAAGATGTCGTAATTTTTGGAAAGACATGGGACTTTCAGGCTACAGAAATTCTTCACGCTACTCTGGAAGAAAATCTTGACATGATTCGAGACACCTGCGCTTATTTAAAAAAACAGGGGCGCAATGTTATTTTTGATGCCGAACACTTTTTTACAGGATATTCCGCCAATGCAGATTATGCTATGAAAGCGCTCCAAGCGGCGGTTGACGGCGGTGCTTCTGTTCTTTCACTTTGCGAAACAAAAGGTGGCTGTATGCTTGACGACTGCGCCCGCATTACACGTGCAGTTACTGAACGTTTTGCAGACAAAGTTACTGTCGGTATTCACACTCACAATGATTCCGGTCTTGCTGTTGCAAATTCTCTTGTTGCAGTACAGAACGGCGCCACTCATGTTCAGGGTGTGCTTCTGGGATTCGGCGAGCGTACAGGAAATGCAAATCTTTCTACTATTATATCTGATCTTCAGCTTAAGATGGACTGCGAATGTATTCCACCCGAAAATTTAAAATCACTTACACCAATCTGCAAGCGTGTGGCCGAGATTACAAATATTACCCTTGAGCTGGGAATGCCTTATGTTGGCCAGAATGCTTTTGCACATAAAGCCGGAATGCATATTGACGCAGTGCTTAAAAATCCTGTCGCCTACGAACATATTTCTCCCGAAGATGTCGGTAACGAACGCGTGTTCCTTATGAGTGAAGTTGCGGGAAGAAGCATGATTATAGAAAAAATCCGCAAATTTGATTCTTCCATTACAAAGTCCAGTCCTGTTGTTGCAGAAATTGTCAATGAAGTCAAGGAACTTGAACACCAGGGTTACCAGTTTGAAGGTGCAGACGGAAGTTTTGAACTGCTTGTGCGCAAGGCTATAGGCAAGTACCAGCCGTTCTTTAATCTTCACTACTACAAGACAAGCAACGAAAAGCCGCTTATGGAAGAAAATCTTTATTCTCTTGCCCAGCTTAAAATTGATGTCGAAGGAAACATTCAGGTTGCGGCAGGTGAAGGAAACGGTCCTGTTAACGCACTGGATAATGCTTTAAGACAGGCACTCCAGTCCTTTTACCCCAGCGTGCGCCAGATTCACCTTACCGACTACAAGGTTCGTGTTCTTGACGGCAAGAGTGCAACTGCCAGCCGCGTAAGGGTTCTTATAGAAAGTTCTGACGGAACGGACAGCTGGACTACAATTGGTGTTTCCAGCGACCTTGTTGAAGCATCTTGGCTTGCCCTGGTAGATTCCTTTGAGTACAAGCTCATTAAAGATATAGAAAAAAAATACCAGCGTTTTATTTAACCTCGTATTTAAAATTTTTCAGGCTGAATTTGCCCTCTCTTTGTAAAACACAAGTACTTTACAAAAAGGGGGCGATTCATTATACTACTTTAAAAATACTTAATATTCTTTATTTATACTAAATACAGGAGCTTTTGTTATGGAAAAGACTATTGCTTTGATTCCGGGAGACGGAATAGGACCGGATGTTGTTGCAGAAGGTGTAAATGTTCTTAATGCTGTTGCAAAAAAATACGGACACAAATTCAACTACAAAAATGTTATTGCCGGCGGTGCAGCCATTGACAAGTGGGGAAAGCCTCTTCCGCAGGACCAGCTTGATATTTGTCTTAACAGCGACGCTACTCTTCTGGGTGCTGTAGGCGGACCAAAGTGGGACAATGTAGCTCCCGAGATTCGCCCCGAGAAAGCACTTCTTGGACTGCGCGGCGGAATGAAAGTTTATGCAAACCTGCGCCCGGCTGTTATGTTCAAGCAGCTTAAGGATGCATGTCCTCTTAAGGACGAAATCGTTGGTGAAGGACTTGATATTCTTATTGTACGCGAACTTACCGGCGGAATTTATTTTGGCGACAGGGGAACAAGCGCTGACGGAAAAACTGCCTGGGATACAGAAAAATATTCCTGGGAAGAAATTGAACGCATCGTTCGCATGGGATTTGAGTTTGCAATGAATCGCCAGAAAAAGCTTTGCGTTATTGACAAGGCAAATATCCTTAACTCAAGCCGCCTCTGGAGAAAAGTTGCAGAAACTGTTCATGCAGAATTCCCCGAAGTTGAACTTTCTTTCCTTTATATAGACAATGCAGCCATGCAGCTTGTACGCAATCCGCGCCAGTTTGATGTTATTGCAACAAGCAATATGTTCGGCGACATTCTTTCTGATGAAGCCAGCCAGATTACAGGTTCTATCGGAATGCTTGCTTCTGCTTCACTTGGAGCCGGCGGTCCGGGACTTTACGAACCCATTCACGGTACTGCTCCTGATATTGCAGGAAAAGACCTTGCAAACCCGCTTGCAACAATTCTTTCTGCAGCAATGCTTTTGCGCTATAGTTTTGGTCTTGAAACAGAAGCAAAGGCTATTGAAAATGCAGTAAATTCTGTTCTTGACGCAGGTTACAGAACAGGCGACATTGCAGGTTCAGAACGCGAGGCTGTAAAGGCTGCAGGAAAACTTGTAGGAACAAAGAAGATGGGGCAGCTTGTAGTTGACTTTATCAATGCTTAAGGAAGTTTCTAAAAATTGCAATTCTTAGAGATTGCTCTTAAGTAAAATTACCTGATAAAAAGGCCGCGGAAACTTTCTGCGGTCTTTTTTTGCCTTATAATTTTTTATGTGGTATAATAGTTCAATTGGTGCGCTTAAGCGCATATGTAAATAAAGGCAGTTGTGTAGCAACTTAACTTATTCTGGAGATAGTCGTGCAGGTTTCCGCGTCAGTTCACAGCAAATGGAATTCAGTTCTTGCCATGTTTGCAAAAGGAATTCATGCCGGGATTTTAAAAATAAATCTTTCTGACTGGACTTTTTCAAAACTCGAAGTTTCGCAGAGCGGCTTTGCTGACAAAAAAATCAATATTGGCTGGAAAAAATATTTTTCTGTTATGCTGCGCCGTGTGTTAAGAATGGACCGCGACAGGTTTTTCAGATACCTTAGTCCTGACTCCCTTTCACTTATGGACGAAGGCGACCGAAATAAATTTCTTTTCAGAAGATTACGGCCTTTACTTGGCGGCAAGCACGCGTCTGTCTGGTTTTCTTCAGACATAATTATTCACGACGGTTTTGCTTTTGTTACATTTATGGATATTTCCGAAGAAATGCGTCGCAACCATCTTATGGAAAATCGCCGCACTTTTAAGGAAGACGGGTACAAGCGCGCCATTGTTTCTGACGCAATCGCAATTTATGAATTCAACCTTACGCAGAATAAAATTATAGGAACCCCTGTTCAGCGTATTGCAAAGCGTGAGATTCCGCTTAAGGAAGCACTTGCCCTTTCTGCAAACTGTTCCTATTCTGAATTTATAGAAGCGGTGTGCTGGGACATGTACGGTGCCGAAAAGAAAAAGTTTCTTTCCAAAATGAGCAGGACGCATCTTCTGGAATGCTATTCGCGCGGTGAATACGAAACATGGTTTGACTACTGCAAAACCGGTTATGACGGCACGGAATTCTGGTCGCGCAATACTGTTATTTTAATGCGTGATGAACTTAACGGGGACATCTGCGGTATTTCTGTTGTAAAAAATATTACCGAGCATTATCACCAGGAAGAAGAAAAAATTTATCAACTTGAAGTTATCAATGCTCTTACCATGGAATACAGCAATGTGTTTATGGTAAATGTTATTACCGGCAAAATAAGGATTGTACGCCTTAACGACACGGCCGGTTCTTTTTATAACGAAGCGTTCGGCAAGCAGGTGTACGAAGACGCAATTGACATGTACATCGAAACGTCTGTTTATGAAAGCGACCGCGATATGATGAGGCTTGCGTTTTCCAAAGACAATATAATCAGACAGGTGGGAACGCACGAAACCTTTAGCGTAAATTACAGAACTTTTATTAACGGACAGCTGTCGTACATGAAACTTAAGATTGTGCGCATAGGAAATCCTGACGAATACAGCGATGTTCTTTTTGGTTTTATGAATGTTGATGCAGAAACAAAACACGAAATGCACCAAAAAAAACTTCTCGAAGAAGCTCTTGCCTCTGCAGAAAACGCAAACAAGGCAAAGTCACGCTTTTTGTCAAACATGAGCCATGACATACGAACACCGATGAATGCAATTACAGGCTTTGTAACTCTTGCAGAAAAACATGCCGACAATCCTGTTCTGGTAAAAGAATATCTTGAAAAGTTAAAGTCAGGAAGCGAACATCTTCTTGGCCTTATCAATGATGTTCTTGATATGTCAAGAATTGAAAGCGGAAAATATTTACTTAATCTTGAACCGAATAATCTGGTTAACATAATTGATTTTGTAAACGACGTTGTTCAGCCCCAGGTTCAGAGTAAGAACTTAAAATATGTGTGTTCGGCTTCTGAAATAAGGCAGGGGAATATTATCTGTGACAGCCTTCGTTTGCGGCAGATTTTGATAAATCTTCTGGGAAATGCCGTAAAATACACAAAAGCAGGCGGAACAGTTTTTTTTAAGGTTGAACAGCTTGAACAGAATAAGGCAGACAGAGCGTTGTTCCGTTTTACTGTAAAGGACACCGGAATTGGAATGTCGCAGGAATACCAGAGTCATTTGTTTGAAGCCTTTGAACGCGACCTTAATTCCTACACGCGCAATGTTCAGGGAACGGGACTGGGACTTTCCATTGCAAAGAATCTGATTGATCTTATGAACGGTAAAATTTCTGTTCAGAGTGAAGAAGGAAAGGGAACGGAATTCAGGATTGAAATTGACTTTAAGCTTGCCGATTCAAATGATCTTAAGGCTGTACGCGATTTGGAAAATACAGGCGTTTCTTTTTCTGCACAGGGACTCAGACTTCTTTTGGTTGAAGACAATGAAATAAACAAAGAAATTGCATATGAACTGCTTTCGGATCAGGGCTTTGAAGTTGAATGTGTTGTAAACGGCGCGCTTGCGGTTGCCAAAGTGACTGACCGGCCGGCTTTCTACTATGATGCTGTTCTTATGGATGTGCAGATGCCTGTAATGAACGGTTACGAAGCTACAAAAAGAATACGCGCGCTTTCTGACCAGAAAAAAGCAAGTGTTCCCATAATTGCAATGACGGCAAACGCTTTTGAAGAAGACCGCAAAACCGCACTTGAAAGCGGAATGAATACTTTTGTTACAAAACCGTTTGACTTAAAGAAACTTATGGAAACACTGGGCAAAACAATCCGCAGGGTAAATTAAGCTTTGCTTTCTATTGCCTTGAATTCTTTGTTCATAGAGATAAACATAATTAAGGCAATGATTATTGAAATTATATCTGCAATCGGTTGAGCAAAAATAATTCCGTTCTGACCGGCAATTGCGCGTCCCAAAAAGAGCATCGGCAAAAATACGAATCCCTGTCTGCTGGCAGAAAGTGCAAGTGCTGCACCGGCTTTTCCCATTCCCTGGAATGAAAAATTGAATACAAACATTATTCCAAGTACCGGTCCAGAAATCATAAGTGTCCTTAGCATTCTGCAACCTGTATCAATAACCTGTTCGTTGTCTATGAATATGCCCACAATATTTCTTGTGAAGGCAAGATAGATTGCCGTCATTACGGTACCGATTATCAGAACACATATCATGGAAAATTTCATTACATCTTTTAAACGCCTGAAGTTTTTGGCTCCGTAGCTGTAACCTATGAGAGGCTGGATTCCGATTGCGAGTCCCATCTGAAGGAATACTACGAGCATGTTTGCTTTCATTGCAATTCCCATACTTGCAACCTGAATGTCGCCGTAAGAAGCAAGGAATTTGTTCATTACAATGTTTGAAAGGCTCATCAGAACATTATTGAGAGAAGCCGGAATTCCGATTGCAATTACAGAAAGCGCAATTTTTTCCATTACCTTAAAGTCAGAAAGTTTTATTGAAAGCATTGATTTTTTGCCGCATGCGTGTACAAGAAAGAATACCAGCGAAACAACGTTTCCTATTACAGTGGCAATGGCTGCTCCCCGTACACCCATATTCATTCCCAGAATCATTATAGGGTCAAGAATAATGTTGGCGACTGTTCCTGCCATCATTCCTATCATAGCGTTGTTTGCCGCTCCCTCACCGCGTACAAGATTGGGAAAGGCTGTGGAAAGAACAACAGCCGGCGCGCCCCATGCAATGCTGTAAAGGTATTCTGCGGCATAAGGACCTGTTGCCTCACTTGCGCCGATCATTTTAAGAATAAGAGGCATTCCCAGAATAAAAAAAGCGCCTCCTATAATTCCGGTAAGGATTCCCGCGTAGAAGCAGAAAGAAGAAATGTGTTTTATTTTTTCTGTCTGTTTTTCACCGAGCGCGCGTGAAATAAATGTACTGCCGCCGATTCCGAAAATGTTTCCTGCAGCCATTAAAAAAAGGAATACAGGTGTTGCAATGGAAACGGCGGCAACTTTGTTGGGGTCACCCATCTGACCGACAAAAAAAGTATCGACCATATTATAGATGACTGTTACCAGCATGCTTGCTATTGTAGGAGTAGCAAGTTTTGCTATCGCAACCGGAACAGGATCGCTTTCAAAGATATGTATATTTTTAATCATAGAAAAAAAATTTACTGTTTGTAAAAGAATATGTCAATATAGGCATATGTATAATAATTCGTTAACTAATAGTAAATTATATTACCTCCGAAACGGCATCTTCTATAACTGTGTTTTCACATTCTGCAGTTATGTCCACAGGTTTTGCAAATCTCAGGTAATATAAGATGCATTTGATTTTTGCTTTGCCGCCTGTTATCTGCAAAAGTGCCTGACGGTAACACGCCAGCTGTGAATAATAAATCTCGGGTGCAACAGACTGGTTTGTCTTGAAGTCCACAATCGTGTAGTTTCCCTGTTTGTCTTTAAAGACAAGGTCCATTGTTCCCTTAAGAATGCGTTCACCTTCCTTTGTATTTATTCTGCTTCTGAATTCCCATTCTGTTCTTTTCCAGGAAGACGCTAGTGCACAGGATGCCAGTTCTGTTTTTAAAAACTCATCGCGCATTTTTTCGCAGGCTTTCTTTATGGCTGCAAGTTTTGTTTTGCTTCCGTTAAGTCCGGTAATTTCTGACTTTGGAATCTCTGTCTGCATTCCTTCTATTGCATTCTGCATGTAAAGGTGGGCGATTGTTCCGAAGTTTGCAAAAGTGAATGCCGCTTCTCCTTGTGTTTCTGTTGATTTGACTATTTCATTTATTTCCTGGTAGGGCGCATCTTCTGCAAAATACTCTGTGTCTGCACGGGAAGTTTCGTCATCTGCAATGTGAATATGGCTCGGCGAAATATGTATATTTGGTACATCTTCTTTTTGTGTAACTGTTGCGCACTCTATTTCTTCCTGCATTTTTTTTGCGGCAAGAATTTTATTGTCGCTGGTGTTTTCGTTGCAGGAATCTGCCTTTTCAAAAATTTTACTGCGGTCAATACATTCTGTTGATTCAAAATTCCAGGGCGCAAGTTGTGAAACATCGGGTTTGCGTTCCGGGCTAAAGTACTGGAAGAGCGGGCAAAGGACAGTAAAAATTGTTCTTGGAAATTCCAGACTCTGGTTTGTACTGTCATCGCTGTTGGGAATCTTTCCTGGAATATATGCGAATGGTTCAATTTTTTTTGAAGACGAAAACCTTCCTTCAAAGCAGCCCGTTATGTAAAGTTCATGCTCTGCGCGTGTAAAGGCAACATAGGCAAGTCTTCTGAGTTCTGCACTTAGCTGCGCCTGCGAAACGTCTTTTTGCGTATCGTAAAAATAATTTCTTTTTGCATCTATTTTGCCGCAGTCAATTTTTAAACAGAACGGAGCGGGCAAAGTATTTACAGAAAGACCGAATTCAGGACTCATGTAAACAGGCTCCCCGTTTTTTTCTTTTTGTCCTTCATATTCAATGTCGCATACAAATACAACGGGAAACTGCAGTCCCTTGCTTTTGTGAATTGTCATTATGTGAACGGCATCTCTTTGTTCAAGTGGAATATCAATGTCCTGAAGTTTTTTTGTTTCGTCCTGGTATGTGCGTATACCGTCAATAAAGGTAGCGAGGCTTTCGGGTACAAGGTCTGAATTGCGCGCCAGTTCAAAAAGAATATCATAGAGTGAACCGTACATTTTTACGCTTTCGTTCCAGACAGTTTCATACCTGTATCCAAGATCATACCACAGCGTACTGAGCGTTTTTGTGAGCGGCTGGATTTTTGAAAGTTCCACTGTTCTGCGGAAATTTTCTGCAGCATTGTCCCACTTGGAAAGACTTTCGACTTTTACTGCTCCCCTCGCGCTGTCATCGAACGGGTCCAGATTCAGTGCAAGAACATTCTGCGCTTCTTCTTCGCTTAAGTTTACAAACGGCGAGCACAAAACCTTTGCATAAGAGTTTCTGTCCTGAGGGTAAACGCAGATGCTCAGATAAGAAAACAAATCGTTTACAGGTCCGTCTCCGAAAATTCCCTTGAATGTTTCTGTTGAATACGGAATGGAATGCTGTAAAAGCATGCGTTCAAAAACATTCTGGTTGGAAGTTGTTTTCAAAAGAATTGCAATATCAGAAGCTTTGTATTTTTTTTCTATATTAATGAGTCTGTCAATTTCAGAAGCAACCCACGCGGCTTCACTTTCTTTTGCACTCAAAAGTTCTTCGTTTTTGCTGTCGTCTTTTTTTATCAAGTGAACATTTACTTTTTTTTCTGCAAACGTGGCGGTTTTCTCTGCAGGAATTTCTACGCCGGAATAAAGTGCTTCGTAAGCAGGAGCGTTTTCAGGTGCTTGTGCTTCCGGAGTAAAGACAGACGGAATGTGTCCCAGATCCTGCTTCTGCTGTTCAGTGATATTCGGATTGTAAACTTCACCGCCGAATATTGTGTTAAAGGCGTGTATGAGTTCTGCGTCGGAACGGTAGTTTGTTGTAAGCTCAAGATTTCCTCCACCGTCTTCTCCTTTAAGCGTGTCCTTTAATTTTCTGAAGACAGAAACATCTGCTCCGCGGAATTTGTATATACTCTGCTTTTCGTCCCCTACAAAAAACAATTTTTCGGGACAAAGGTCTTCTGCACGCGCCGGACCTTCTTCGTTGACACTTTCTTTTTGCGCAAGAAGAAACAGCATTTTTCTCTGCAGTTCGTTGTTGTCCTGGAACTCATCAATCATAATTGCCTTGAAACGCTTTTTTTCTTCGGCACGGATTTTTGGCTGTTCGGTAAGAATTTTGAGTGCAAGTTCAGAAATATCGCGGAAGGTAAGAATTCCCGTAGTGCGCTTTGTGTCGTTTACGGCTTCCTGAAAATCTTCAAGAAGTTCAGCTGCTTTTTCTGCAGTGGAATAGCCCCAGACAAAATTCAAAATGGAACACAACTGTTTGAGCGCGACATAAAGTGAAGACAATGTTTCTTTGAATTCTTTGACAGTGTTTTTAACAGAACAGAATCCTGCCATAGAAGAAATGTACTCCTGCATTTTTGAAGTATCGCCGTTTTCTATGTCTTCACTGTTAATCTGCGTCCGTTCAACTTTTGGAATACCGCTTTCTGTGTCCTCGTAATAATTTTCGAGCTGTGCAAATATTGCGGCTATGGTTGTAAGCTCCTGTCTTTTTTTGTCGAGTTCAAAATAAATTTCCCTCATTCTGTCAACGCAGGCAGATGCTGCTTCGGAATATTTTCTCCATGCAGTGATGGCAGCGTCTTTTTGCTTTAACAGATCTTTTTTGAAATCAATTGGTTCTGCAACTGACGAATATTTTTGTACCGTGTCAGAAAAAAACTTCTGTGCAATTGCATCAAAGCTGTATTTTTCTGCCAGCATGCGTACTGCCAGATTATCGCGGTTTTTAAGAAGAAACGGAAGTGCAGTTTTAAGAATGTTGTCTTCTGCGCTGTCTTTGTCCTGCGTAAAGTCTGGTTTTATTCCGTAAAGGTGTGCACCCTGTCTTGCAACAGAGGCGCAGTAACTGTCCAGCGTCATAATCTGCGCGTTGTTGAAATTTTCCACTGCTTTTTTTGCAAGTTCGTTTCCGTTTTGTGCTGCTTCACGGAGCGTAGTAAAAATTCTGCTTTTCATTTCTACAGTTGCTTTTTTTGTAAAAGTAAGAGTTAGAATCTGTTCAACGCCAATATTTTTTTGCGTTACCAGGTAGCAGAATCTTTCTGCAAGTACAGTTGTTTTACCCGAACCTGCACCTGCACTTACTACCGAGTTGCGCACAATTTCTTTTGCCTGAATCTGTTTTTTATCAAGTTCTTTTGCCATTTTATTCCCATCCTTTTTCAAAAATTATCTTCCGCTTACGGTAAAGAACCTGCGGCATATTGCCCTGTACTTTCTGCAGTTTTTGTCAGTGCACACCGGGTAATTCTGAATCTTTTCGTCAATTTCAAAGTCTTCTGCCAGAATACGTTCCATGTATTCGTCCAGGCATTGTCTGAATACTTTCATCGTTGGCTCAAAATCTTTGTCGCATTCTTTTGTTTTGTTTGTAAAAGCATTTGTTACGCTTCCTTTAACAATAGTCGGTGCAGGGTCTCTGATTGTAAAAAACACAGAATTTTCAATCTGCTTTCTTTTTTTCTTGTCCTGGTTTTCCATTAATTCAATATACATTGGCATCTGAAAGTCAGGCAGTGTTTCGGGGCTTTCAGAATTATAAAAAAGCGACTCTGCTCCCGGTACAGAGCCTTTTGATGTCTTGTAGTCAACCAGAGTATATTCTCCTGTCTGCGTATTTTTCAAAACACAGTCCACGCGTCCGTTGAGAATATAATTTTTTCCTTCGGGCGCAAACCAGTATTGCTGTTCAGTTTCTGCAATTTCATAATCACAAAACCATCGTGAAAATTCAATTACGGCAGTTTTGAGCGCGTCATAATATTTCTTGCGTTTTATTTTAATCAAATCGCGGGCAATATTTGAAGTTTCATATTTATCAAGCGCTTCATCAACACTTTCAGAAAGAAGCTTTTCATATTCCGGAGCAAGGCCGTTTTCTTCTGTCTTTACAGGGAGGGAAAGTTCTTTTAATTTGTTGCAGTAAATTTCAAGAGCATTGTGATTGATTATACCGTCTGTAAAATCGTCAACAAGTTCAGTTTCGTTATTGAGCGGTGCAGTGTTTAGAATATATTTGAAAAGCCACAGACGCGGGCAGGCAAAGAATGTAGACATTGCGCTCTGGCTTATTCTGTAGCGGCCCGACTTTTCGTCAAAGAGTTTGTTCCGGATAAGTTCAGAAAGATTTGCAGCTTTAGAGTCTTCTGAAATTTTATTTACGCACTTGTTCCATTTTGCAAAACCATCGGCAATATTTTTGTAAGTGTGTGTGTCTTCAAAAAGTTCAGCCTTTGATTCTTTTAGAAAACCGTGTGCAAAAGCGTATCCTGTAAAAGTCTTTTCGGCAACAGAAAATACGCATTCTTTGCCAGAAGAAATTCTGTAAAGCGTCATGTAGTAATTTGTTGGATCTATATCTTCTATATTAAGTGCAGCGCGTTTTGTTTCGCTCAAAAAAGACATGCGTTTGAAAATTGCGCCCAGTGACATGGAACTCTGGCTTGCGTCAATTACAAAATGGTATTCGTATGGGGCAGTTGACGCCGGACGGTAAGGGTAAACTGTAACGCCGTTGGAATTTCCCTGCGGAATATAGCGTACTGTTTCGAGATAGTCATTAAAAAAATTGAATGCACACGGAACAGTGCAGTCCGGAAACTGTTCTTCGAGTTTTACCAGCGCTTCAAGTTCTGAAATACAGCGACTTATAATGCTGTCTGCCTGGACAGTAAATTTCTGTGCGTCAAAGAATTTTTCCTTAAAGGCAAAGTATGCTTTTTTTACCTGCGCAAAAGTTTTTGCATTTGCAAGCGGAACAAGTTTTTCCTTTAACATTCCGTAAAGATTTTTTATAAGTTCAGTGGGTGCTTCTTTTTTAGGATTGAATTTTCTGAATGCATCTTCCCAGACATCATGTTTTTTTCCATTATATTCAAATGAGCACAGACAGTTGTTGTTTTTGCCAAATTCAATAAGTTCGGTATTTGCGGCTGGGTTTATCCACGGCAGCTGGTTGTTTAAGAGAAGATGCTTTATGCTGTCAAACGAAAAGTTGGTGTCGTAACAATCCCTGATTTGTGCAAAAAAACTGCCCGCGCCTGTTTTTGAAAGAGGGTGTCCTTCTCTTATGCTGAACGGAATTTCTCGTATGCTGAATTCTCTTTCTATATAAGGGGAATATGTTTCGAGGTCGCTTACACTCAGTGCCATCTGTGTCCACGGAACATTCTGCGTTTCATGAAGGCTGCGCATTTTTATTGCAGTCTGCGTAAGTTCCTTGCGTGAATCTGAATAGACATTTACTGCAGGCTGAACCTTGAGTTCGTTTTCGTCAAGATGCACAAGTGTTACAGATCGCCCGTTGCAAAAAGGTTTGTCTTCTGAATATACGCTGCAATTTTGTGAAAGAATTTCGCTGTATTCCGCGTAGTCCATAAGACTTTTGGGGTAAAAAATAAAATAGCGGTTTCCGTCTTCGTGGAACTGGGGTTCCTGCCAGGCTGTTTCAAACAAAGCGTGCTCATCAAGAAAGGCAGAATATCTTTTGTAAATTTCTTCATAGTCGCGGTCTTCGTCATCGTAAACAAGGCTGCCACCTTTTTTATCACGTATTTTTTTCCATTGCCCAAGCGACGGCAGAATACCCGCAATCCAGTTGGTAAAGCCGGCCGCTTTAGTGCAGTATTTTTGCGAAATAACTTCCCTTAAAAAAGGTTTTCGTGCATTTTCTTCTATTAAATTTGCTGCAAAAACAGAACGCATTAACGATGGCGCCGCAGTTTTGTCTTTTACCGACGCTTTGACCGACGCGGCCTTAAAGTCGTCCCATGCAATGAATCTTTCCATTGCAACAGCCGTTGTTCCGCTTATAAAAGTTGCCCTGTCTGCCCAAAGATCTGCCGACGCTCCTGTAGGAAAGACAAAAATACAGTTTTCTTCCATTATAAAGCGAGTGATTATGTGTTCAATTAAGTTTTTTGCCATGAAAAATTTCTCCAATTAACGGGATAGTTTGCAATTCAAAATTCAACCAGATAATATTTTCATTATTATAACATACACAAAGCGCCATTGAATGTCATTGTAAAAAATATTTTTATTTTTTTTGCGAAGAGCCCTGGTTTGTAACGATGTATAGATTTGTTTACCGACCAACAATTTCTTGCGGCAAGATATAACTGTGTTAAAACAGTCCCAAAATGCTTTATAATTTGCCGATAGCATGGTATAATCTTGCCATGGGATGCATAAAATATATTTCCATAGAAGAAACTGCAAAAAAATGGTGTATTTCAGAACGTAGTGTCCGCAACTACTGTTCGCTTGGGCGTGTTCCGGGTGCTGTTCTTGATGGCAAAACCTGGAAAATTCCTTCAACGTCAAAAAAACCCGAAAGGGCAGTCCGTCACGCTGTAAAAAAAGAACTGCTTCTTGAAGTTCTTAAAAGAGAAAAAGATTCAGCTCTTAGAGGCGGAATTTACCATAAAATTCAGATTGATCTTACATACAATTCAAATCACATTGAAGGATCAAAACTGAGCCATGAGCAGACTCGCTTTATTTTTGAAACAAAAACTCTTGGTATAACAAAAGACAGTGTAAAGATAGATGATATTATTGAAACTGCAAATCACTTTCGCTGTATAGATCTGATTATCGAAAGTGCAAAATCCAGACTGACCGAAAGTTTAATAAAACAGCTTCATTTTATTTTAAAGTCAGGAACTTCTGACAGTCAGAAAACATGGTTTAAGGTCGGCGGATATAAAATGCTTGAAAATGAAGTAGGCGGTCAGAATACTGCAAAACCAGCTGAAGTGGCCGGCAGAATCAAGACTTTACTTTTGGATTATAATTCAAAAAAAGAAATTAACCTTGATGATATTCTTGATTTTCATGTTCAATTTGAATCAATTCATCCTTTTCAGGACGGCAACGGTCGTGTAGGACGCCTTATTATGTTCAAAGAATGCCTGAAACACAACATCGTTCCTTTTATAATTACAGATGAATTAAAGCTGTTCTATTACAGGGGATTGCGGGAATGGAAAAATGAACGTAATTTTCTGCGTGATACCTGCCTGACAGCACAGGATTTTATGAAAGAAACTCTGGGTAACCTGGGAATTGAATATTAAAATTGAACAGCAACCCCGGCCATATTTTTTGTTAAATTTCTGTATCAAATTATATCAATAGTTGTTTTTCTACTTTCATTGTGTTATAGTTTAAAGTGTAAAATTCATAACACCACGGAGAAGCTTATGAAAAAAAGTTTATTTTCTTTTTTTCTGTTGGTTTCGGCGGCCTTTACTTTCTTTTTTGCATCCTGTTCTGCCGAATCAAAAACAGATATTCAGATTCCGCTCCAAAGTATGTTAAAGCAGGTTTTTGCAGATGTTTCTTCTGAACCAGCCGCATTTTATGCCGTAAATCTTTCTGTAACAGGAGACTACGAAAAAACACTTAACACCAGCGGAACCCTTTCTGAACTCGAAAATGCAACCTTTAATATAGAAGGAATTCCGCTTGGAAGCACAGTTGAACTTTCTGTTCTTATAGAAAAAGACGGAATACGCTTTTACGAGGGAAATTCTGCCGCATTTACTCTTGACGGTCGCGAAAATTCTGTAGAAATAGACCTTAAACGCTGTAACGGTGAGGCCAAAGCAGAAATTACTGTTGCTGCTGATCCTGAAATTTATTCTGCTTCGGTAAATACAGATAGCCCTGTTTTTACAGTAGATTCTGAATGTCTTAAAAATAACGCTGCAAAGATAACATTCTCTGTAAAAGAGCCATTTAACTGGCCAACCGGAACAACCTTCCTCTGGAAACTGAACGGATCTGAATGCAATACCACTAACAACTCTGTTGAAATAGATGTGCTGACAGACGAAAATATTCATGAAGGACCCGGCAACGTTATATATGTTCAGGTAGAAACGCCGGAATATATAGTAAGCAATTCGTTTGAATTTGAACTTGTTATAAAATAGACAACAACCACAGAATAGGATGAGGTATATTATGAGAAAACTACTGACTTTTTTTGCTTTGGCACTTTTAACACTGGCTGGCTGTAAAAACAGTTTTGACGGCACCACTGCGGAACAGAAAATTCCCGCAAATGCAAATGTTGTTCTGACACTTGCGTCTCCTGCAAGAACAATTGCTCCGGGAAAGCTGTCAACTATTCTTGCTTCTGCAGCAAAAACAGAAAACTGGACTTTTACTTTTACAAGAACAGATGATGTCCAAGATGTTATTACAAAAGAATGTGCAGCTTCTGAAACAACAAAGGCATTTACTCTGCCAATCGGAACCTACGCTATAACAGCAGAACTTTCGTATACAGACACAACTGCTAACATACCATATATAATAGAAGGAAAGTTAACCGATGTTAAAGTTTCTGAAACTCCTGTCAGCAAAAAGATTAATATAGCCTTTAAAAAGACAACTCGCGTAACAGGTACTTTGAACTATACCTTTAATTTTTCGGGATGGAGTAACTTCTTTACAGGAAAGCCTGTGCTTCATTATGCACTCGTAAAACAAGGCGATGCAGTCGCAGATGCAGAATGGAATCAGGTAGTTTTGTATACCGATACAACTGCAGAAAACGGTTCTACAACTACAAGTTATAAGAAAGAATATTCGCTGGATATGTCGCTTGCTTCAGATTACTGGGATGTTTACGCGAAAGTTACGGGATACAATGCAGATGATCCAACTCTTGTATACAATATTCCAATCAATGACAACCTTGTAGAAATTGCAGACAATCTTACAAGTACAGGAAGTATTGTTGTGCCCACTCCTGATCTGGCAAAATCATATTATGTAACATACAACGACGATGAGCAGTCACTCAAAAACAACGGAACCTTTGAGTTCTCACGCGTTAGTCTTTTGAAAGCGTTTGAAAAAGCCAAAGCTCTCAAAGCTTCTATTAAAGATGTAACATTCAGTCTGAACGAGATCAAAGGTGATTCACTTGAACTTGATGCTGGAGTTCTTGCTACAGGCAAAACTATTCATTTCCAGATTGCTTCTACGGGTGCAAGTTTTGACATAACCCCCGAAGGATGCCTTGAGTCTGCCAGTGGTTTAACTTCTGTTACTTTTGATACTGCTTCTGAAAAGACGACTGTTAATGTTGCAGACAGTTTTATTTCTAATCCTCTTAATGTCACATTAAAAAGTGGAGTTTCACTGAACTGCAAACTGTCAGAAGGTTCTAACGGTGTTAGAATGAATCTTCGTGTTTATGGTATTGAAAATTACCTTACATCACCTGTTATATCCCTTAACAGTACAACAGCACCTTGTAATACAACAAACTATTTCTATGATGCAAATGGAACCAAGACAGAAGATTATATACTTTCCAAAAAGACTGTTGAAGCGACAGGTACAGCAGATGCCAAAACAGAATACTTTATTGTTCCGGCAGGAAGCGGTATTTTAGGTACAGGAACAATTACTGATCTTTCTGTAACATGCGCCTATGGCAGTGAAGAGCCTGAATTGACTAAAGATAAATATACGTACACAGGAACGACCCCTTACAATGATATCGCTGAAATTGCATTTACTGCAAGCGTAGCAAATGCTGTGTCATATGTCTGGTCATGCTATAACAGCGATACCGAACAGAGGGAAACTCTGTCGGTCACAGACACCTGCACAGTGAATATAAAAAACACTCCTGCAATTGATGAAAACGGTTTAATAACCATGCTGGTTACCGCAGCTGACTCAGATGGAAATGCCGCTTCGTATGAAGTAAAGTTTACAGTAACAGGTTCAACAATAAACAGCCGTAATATTTTGTGGGATCGCAGTACATATTATGCAGTTTCAAATGATGCAATGACTTCTGATTTGTCTTTGTCAAGCCAGACAAGTCTTGGCAACACTGTACTGGACTTTGGTTTTGATGCCAACAAGAACCTGTATACTTTGGATTCTGGTACTGATGCGAAAACATTAAATTATTACACGAACGGGCTTAAGGAATTTAGTATTACAAGTTCTGCAAATGCGTCAGATACAAGTATCTCAAAGATTGCAATTACTTCTAACAAAGTTTATGCTTCCGGTGGCTCTTATTTAAATGCATTTGAGCTTCCTCTGGGTGAAAATTCGACTGTAACTGATGTTTCTTGGACAGCTCCTGGTGAAGGAGTAGGTATTGTAAATTATGTCTTGAATTCACTGGCTGCTGACGACACTTATCTTTATATAGGTTGCAAAGATATCGGTTCTGACAAGGCACCTTTGTATGTAGTAATATATGATTTAAGTGCTTTGAACACCATTAAAGGGATAGCAAAGCTTGATACATCAAACCTTACATATGATAATAATGGTACTACAACTTCTTTGACATCAGAGATTACAGATATGCTGGTACAGGATGGAAAGCTTTATGTTCTTGTCGCAGGTTATAATTTGGATGATACAAATTACTATTCAAAGTTTAACGGCAATATGTATGAAATTAACCCGGCTTCTATAACAGCGACAGTTACAAACGACATGACTGCTCTAAAACCGGTATTCAAATTCAATGAAAATAAGGTTACAGTAAACAAAGCAGAAAATCCAACAACCATCTCTAATCCTTATCCTGCAAAGTTTGTTGCGGTAATGCCCAAAAAACTTAAGATAGCGATTGACGGTGGAACGGTTGATACTGCCAGCTATAATTTCAGTAATGATGATTATGTTCTTACTTATGACATTAATGCACGAACGGCAGAGGCAATAAAGTTTACAAACAAAATGTTCGACTTTTCCGGCTCACTTTCCGGCTTTACCAAATAATGTTCTTTGCTAAAAAAACTGCGCCCTCTGTTTCTGTATGCATACCCGTTTACAAAACAGAGGTCGTTCTTTCGCGCTGTCTTGAAAGTGTTGCCGTGCAGAATTTTAACGCAATTGAAATCATCGTTGTCGACGACTGCAGTCCCGGCAAAGATGAGCGCGGCCGTTCCTGTAAAAGTATTGCTGCTGCTTTTAAAAAACAGTGCAGGATTCCGCTTGTGTATATAAGACACGATTGCAACAAAGGTCTTTTGGAAGCAAGGCGCACGGCTGTTTTTGAAGCGTCGGGTACATACATAATGTGCCTTGACAGCGATGACCGTCTTTTGCCCGGTGCAGTACGCTCTTTGTACAGCGCGGCTCTCGAGTCCAAAGCAGATATTGTTCAGGGCAGGGCAAATGTTTTTTCAGAAGGCAGTGCTTCGGAGCGGCGTATTCAATCTGTAAAAGAAAAAATAAAAGTTCACGAAGGCATTCTTTTTGGCAAAGAAATTGTGTCTGGCTGGCTTGTGTCACATGCGCATTCGTGTTTTTTGTGGGGACGGCTTGTTTCCCGCGAATGTTATCTTAATGCGCTGGAATGTATTCCGCCTGTGTGGTGTACAATGGCCGAAGACGTTCTGCAGTATTTTTTTATTGCGCTCAAGGCAGACTCTTACTGCGGAATAAATGCTGCGGTTTACGATTACTGTGTTGACCAGGGCATTTCTTCATGTACAAAAATAGAAGACTTGGCGCGCTGGGAAAAAGTATGTTCTGCCTCTTCTGTGTTTACGGTAATTTTTTCTTATCTTGACGAACACCCGTCGGCAGTTTCTGAAAGCGTGCTTCTTGAATTAAAAAAAATGTGTCTCTGGTATGTAAAAAACAATCTGGAGCAGCTTAACGCCACCGTGTCAGAAGAACTAAAACCCGCCGCCCTCGAAAAAATGTACGACTACTGGGGCCGCAGCCTGGTAGAAGAAGTACAGTTTTCTGATAGCATACAGTCATCTTGATTTGGAGCAAATGATATGCTTATTGCGGCAACAGTGTTAGCAAATAAGGGTACTCTTGTTACAAACAATGTTAGAGAGTTTTCAAGAGTTCCAGGGCTTTTGGTAGAAGACTGGACTGTTCAATAAAAAGAGCCTGTCTTTTTATCAAGGCAGGCTCTTTAAGAATTAATCTTCTATTACGGACGGACGATTACGTCTGCGAGGTGCGGGCGTTTTTCCATGTCCTTTTTAAGACCTTCTTCTCTTGCTTTGTTTACGTAAGAAGGATCCTGGAAGCTGTATGTAAAGTTTGTGTGAACGTCGTATGTTCCCTTCATGAGTGCATATGCGTCTTCTGTCATTACAAGCTCTTCGTCTGTAGGAATAACAAAAATCTTTGTTTCGCTGTCGTCTGCGCTTATGCAGGTTTCGGCATTTCCTGTAAATGACCAGTCGTTTTTCTGTGCATCAATCTTAATGCCGTACTTCTCAAGTCCGCTGCAGGCCTTGAATCTTGTAATAGGTCCGCGCTCACCAACACCGGCTGTAAATACGATTGCATCTACATGACCAAGTTCTGCCATAAAAGCACCAATGTATTTTTTGATTCTGAGTGCTTCCATCTCAATACAAAGCTGGCACTGCTTGTCGCCTTCGGCAGCGGCAATTTCTATATCACGGCGGTCAGAAAATCTTCCTGTAATTCCAAGGCATCCGCTCTTTTTGTTAAGGGCAGTGTCCATTTCGTCGGCAGTCATTCCGGTTTTGCGCATGATGTAGAAAGGAAGTGCCGGGTCAATGTCACCGGAGCGTGTTCCCATTACAAGGCCTTCAAGCGGTGTAATACCCATTGTTGTGTCATAGCACTGTCCGTTTTTTACGGCACACATTGAAGAACCGTTACCGATATGGCAGATAATTACATTTGTATCTTTGGGAGCTTTGTGCAAAAGAACAGAAGCGCGCTTTGCGGTATAAAGGAAAGATGTTCCGTGGAATCCGTAGCGGCGTGCGTGGTACTTTGTATACCATTCGCGCGGAACTGCATACATAAATGTTTCTTCGGGCATTGTCTGGTGCCAGGCTGTGTCCATAACTGCGCAGTGAGGAACATCGGGCATTACTTTCTGTGCAGCTTCAATTCCCATAATGTTTGCCGGCATGTGAAGCGGTCCAAGGTCAATTACAGAACGGAATGTATCAAGAACTTCGGGAGTAATAAGAACTGATTTTGTGAATTTGTCTCCTCCGTGAAGAACGCGGTGTCCTACAGCCTTGATTACAGACATATCCGGAATAACACCGATTTCCTTGTCGGTGATTGTCTTGAGGATAAGCTCAATTGCTTCCTTGTGTGTAGGGCAGGGACTCTTGATTTCTGTTTTGTTTCCCTTTGCCTTGTGTGTGATTCCTGAACCGTCGATTCCTATTCTTTCGACGACACCATTGGCCAGAACATCTTTGTTGTCCCAGTCGTAAACCTGATACTTAGCAGAAGAAGATCCGCAGTTCAAAGTAAGGATTACCATAGCCATAAAATGCCTCATAATAAATGTGTTTTTAACGTACAACCATTATATAAAAAAAAAGCCGTTTTTGGAAGTGGTGGCACTACCTCAAAAAATACTGTATTCTGTTACTATGTCCAGTGAATTTTTACCTGTAACCTTAAAGGAACTAAATGAGCGCGGAATTACGCAGCCCGATTTTGTATTTGTAAGCGGAGACGCCTATGTAGACCACGCTTCTTTTGCGGCAGCTCTTTTGGGAAGACTTCTTGAAGCAAACGGATATTCCGTGGGAATTATTGCACAACCCGACTGGCATTCGCCTAAACCGTTTACTGTTTTTGGACGGCCGCGTCTTGCGTTTTTGGTAAGCGCAGGTGCCATGGACAGCATGGTTTCAAATTATACGGCAAACAACAAGCCGCGTTCAGAAGATGCCTATGCCCACGGAGGAGTTGCCGGCCACAGACCAGACCGCGCACTCGTTCAGTATACGGCAAGAATAAGGGAAGCGTACAAGGGGGTTCCTGTAATTATAGGCGGAATCGAAGCGTCTTTACGCAGATGCGCACACTACGATTACTGGTCAAACACGGTAAAGCGCTCGGTGCTTCTTGACTCAAAGGCCGATCTTCTCATTTACGGAATGGGCGAACATGCAATTTTGGAAATAGCACAGAAACTTGCCGAAGGAATTCCTGTAAGACAGATTCGTGATGTACGCGGAACCTGCTGGTATACCGGAAAAAAAGACGAGCTTCCGCCATATGTAGAACCGCTTGAAGAACAGACGCTTGCTGTAGAAAACTGCAGCGCGCGCGAAATTCCCGAAGCGACTTTCATTGCGGCAAATGCAGGAAAAGAAGAATTGAAGAGCATGCCAATAATTGCAGCCGGCCTTCCCCAAAACACAGCAATTATGCTCCCGCCGTTTGCCGCAGTTTCAAAAAATACATCATCTTCAAAAGAACTGTTCGCGCTCTCATACATTGTGCAGGAACAAAACACTGACGCCATAAACGGCCGCACGCTCATAGAACCGAGTGAAAGCCGCTATGTCGTGCAGAACCCGGCGTCGCTTCCACTTACGACAAAGGAATTCGACGCGCTGTACGAACTTCCGTTTACAAGACGCTGGCACCCTATGTATGATGTTCCGGCAGAAAACAAAAAGACCGGAGTCCCGGCTCTTGCAGAAGTAAAATTCAGTCTTACAAGCTGCCGCGGCTGTTTCGGTGCCTGCAGTTTTTGCGCTATAACATTCCACCAGGGACGCAGAATTCAGGCAAGAAGCGGAGACAGTCTTGTACGTGAAGCGCGCACAATGACAGAAGATGCCGACTTTAAAGGATACATTCATGATGTAGGCGGACCCACTGCAAACTTTAGGCACGATGCATGCGACCTTCAGAAAAAAAACGGCGCCTGTAAAAACCGCGACTGTCTTGGAACAAATCCGTGCAAAAATGTAAAGGCAGACCACACCGAATACCTGGACATTCTGCGCCGCCTCAAATCTCTGCCAAAAGTAAAAAAAGTTTTTATCAGAAGCGGAATCCGTTTTGACTATCTGCTTATGGACAAAAACCGTGAATTTTTTTATGAACTTTGCCGCGACCATGTTTCGGGCCAGTTAAAAGTCGCCCCTGAACACGTGGATGATGGAGTGCTGCGTCTTATGAGAAAAAGTACGCATTCCGTTTATGAAGAGTTTTCGCGTGAGTATGCAAAAATAAATTCAGAGTTGAATAAAAAGCAGTATCTTGTTCCTTATTATATTGCGGGTCACCCCGGAGCCGGACTTAACGAAGCAATTGAAGTTGCGCTTTATTTGAAAAAGACAGGCTTTGTTCCAGACCAGGTACAGGACTTTTATCCAACCCCCGGAAGTCTTGCAACGTGCATGTATTACACCGGTTTCAATCCTCATGAAACAACTCCTGACGGTCATCTTGAACGTGTATATGTCGCAAGGGGAGGTCATGAAAGGCGTCTGCAGAGGGCGCTTCTTCAGTTCAACCGCAGTGAAAATATTCCGCTTGTAAAAGAAGCATTAAGAACTGCCGGCCGCGAAGATTTGCTTTCTGTTTTTTACCCGCGTTCTTTCAGAAGATAAAAAAACCGCCGCTCCTGAAAACAAGAGTGGCGGTTTTTTCTGCTGAATCTGAAAATTACAGTGCAGAAAGTTTCTTTTCTACAAGTTCTTTTGCCATTGCAGGGTTTGCCTTTCCGTGTGACTCTTTCATGACCTGACCCACCAGCCAGCCAAGAACGTTTGTTTTTCCGCTCTTGAAGTCAGAAACGGCTTTTTCATTTGCAGAAATTACCTTGTCTACAATTGCTTCTATTGCATTGTTGTCGCTTACAACTTCCATGCCTTCTTCTTTGATAATCTGTGAAGGCATTTTTGCAGTTTCGAGCATCTTTGCAAAAACAATTTTTCCCTGTGCAGAAGAAATCTTCTTTGAGTCAATTGCGTTTACGAGTTCAGAAATATGAGCCGGCGTAATGTTTACGTCGCTTATTGTTTTCTTTTCTTCGTTGAGTTTTGCCAGAAGTTCCGTAAGAATAATGTTTGCAGTGCGCTTGGCATCTTTTGTTCCGGCTGCGGCTTCTTCAAACCACATTGCAAGATCGCGTGAAGAAGTAAGTGTTTCTACATCAAAGTCAGAAAGCCCGTACTCTTTCTTAAGGCGGGTTCTCTTTGCTTCGGGAAGTTCACCAACGCGTTTTGCTGCGCGTTCAATTATGCTTTCTTCTACGGTAAACGGTTTGATGTCTGGCTCTACAACAAAGCGGTAGTCAACAAAAGAATTCTTTGTACGCTGGATAACGGTTTTTCCGTGTTCTTCATCCCATCCCATTGTTACCTTAAAGCCCGGGTTGAATTCCTGTCTGTCTTCCTGGAATTCCTTAAGCTGTCTCTGTGCTTCGTATGTGCATGCATCGCGTATGGAACGGAAAGAGTTAAGGTTTTTGATTTCAGAAATTGGTGTGTGCCAGAGCTTTCCGTCTTCCCAGACATTAAGGTTAATGTTGGCATCGCATCTCATGTTTCCTTCTTCGAGGTTTCCGTTTGTAACTTTTACATAGCGCAAAATTTCCTGAACAGTTTCCATAAAAAGGGCTGCTTCTTCAGGACTTGTCATGTCGGGCTTTGTAACAATTTCTATAAGCGGTGTTCCCGATCGGTTGTAGTCAATGTAAGAATGTTTTCCCGGAAGGTGGAGCGATTTACCTACGTCTTCTTCGAGGTGAATTCTTTCTACGCGAACACGGCGGTATTTTCCGTTGTCAACGATGCAGTCGTCTCCCTTAAAGTTTTTGCTGCGGCATTTTGAACCGCCTTCACGCTCGTCTTCGGGATACTTTGACATTGGAAGGTCAACGTAGCCGTCTGTGCACAAAGGAAGGTCGTACTGTGTAATCTGGTATCCTTTGGCAAGGTCGGGGTAAAAATAGTGCTTGCGGTCAAACTTTGTAAAGCGCGAAATATTGCAGTTGAGTGCAAGTCCTGCGACAGAACCAAGTTCAACATAGCCTTTGCTTACACGCGGCATTGCTCCCGGAAGTCCAAGACATACAGGACAGACTCTTGTGTTTGGCATTCCGCCGTAACGGTTTTCACATGCACAGAATGCCTTTGTTTTTGTAAGAAGCTGGGTGTGAATTTCGCAGCCGATTACAATTTCCCATTTATCTATAGCCATAATTATTCAACCTCCGAAACGGGTTTTCCAGAGCCGGGATGTTCGTCTTCCCAAACCTGTGCAATGCTCAGAATCTTTGCGTCGCTGAACATTGGTCCTGCAAACTGGATTCCAACAGGCATGCTTCCGTTCGCTTCTGAAGTCTTTCCTGCCGGAACAGAAATTGACGGTATTCTGGAAAGATTTACAAAAGTGGTAAAAAGGTCGCTCAGGTACATCGAAAGCGGATCGTCTACTTTTTGTCCCAGTTTGAATGCAGGTGTAGGGCAGGTAGGACAAAGGATAATATCGTAAGATTCAAAAAGGGCAGCAATTTCCCTCTGGATTCTTGCCCTTACAGACATTCCCTTTTTGTAAGTGTCGCCCGAGAACTGCTCTGAAAGAACATAGTTTCCTATAATTATTCTGCGTTTTACTTCGGGACCAAAACCTTCTGAACGTGTATCTATGTAAAGTTCGTCGTAGCCTTTTTCGTTGTCAACGCGGTTTCCGTAGCGGATTCCGTCAAAGCGGCTTAAGTTGCTGGCGGCTTCTGAAAGTGCAATTACATAGTAAGAGGCAATTGATGCTTCAAGAATGGGAAGATCAACTGTTTCTATTTTTGCGCCCTTTGATTCAAACCATTTGCGTGTGTCTTCAAAAACTTTAGAAACATCAGCGTCCATTCCCTTTGTTTCAAGGAACTGCTTTGGAACGGCAATCTTAAGTTTTGCAAAGTCGGCGTACGGCTTTAAGTCTGCAAGTGAGTGTGCTTCGGGAAGATCTGCCGAAGTGTCGTCGTACATGTCTACGCCGCTCATTACAGAAAGTGGAAGAGCAATATCCTGCGGAGTGTGGCCAAGAATTCCCACTTGGTCAAGGGAAGAACCGTAAGCTACAACACCCCAGCGCGAAAGAACACCGTATGTAGGTTTAAGACCGTAAATTCCACAGTAACTTGCAGGAAGTCTTACCGATCCTCCTGTTTCTGTTCCAAGACCAAATAGAGCCTGGTTTGCGGCAACTGCAGCTGTTGATCCGCCCGAAGATCCGCCCGAAACATAGTCGCGGTTAATTGGATTGCGTGTAGGTCCGTAAACTGAATATTCCGTAGAAGAACCCATTGCAAATTCATCCTGATTGCAGCGTCCCAGCGGAATAGCGCCTGCTTCTGTAAGCCTGTTTATTACAGTAGCACTGTAAGGTGCAACATATCCCTTAAGAATTTTGGAAGAGCAGGTGAGTGCTTTTCCGCGCACAGAAATATTGTCTTTGTTTGCAAAAGGAAGTCCCAGAAGCGGCTTTTTGCTGAACAGCTCGTTAAGGGCTTCGTCTCCTTTTGCTCTGGCCGCGCCAATCTCTTCATCTGCCTTTGCAGCAAGTGAAAGTGCGTCATCATATATTTCAAGAAATGCGTTAAGTGGAAGGGCCGATTTTTTGTCTGCTTCAAAAACATCCATTGATTTTTTAACAAGCGCGGCGCTGGTCGTAGTTCCTGCCTTGAGAGCAGCGATGGTTTCTTTTATTGTCTGCATAATCAGGCTCCCTCTCCAAGAACTTTCGGGACCTGGAAGTACCCGTCCAAAAAGTGCTCGCTGACTTTTTTAACGTCGTGCATTTCAAGACCCTGAACAATCTGGTCTTCACGCAGTTTTTCGGCAGTAGTGGTCGGGTATGCGTCGTAAGGATTTTCGCTGTCATCGTATTTTGAAAGAATGTCGAAGTATCCGACGATTTCGTCTACCTGTTTCTTAAGTGTCACCATGTCGGTGCTTTCAGGTGAAAGTCTGGAAAGATACAAAAGCTTTTCGAGTGTATCTTCGTTAACTGTACGTTTTGTGTCGTTCATAACCTTCAATATACTGTATTTTATGACTTTATGGAATAGTAAGTAAAAGCAACTTTAACTGCGGTTTATGCAGACAGAAGTCTAAAAATCAGTATCTTCTACAAGAAGGGATGATGACTGGTATTTGGGAAGAAATTTTTTTATTCCGCCGGTTTCAAAACTTACGGTTACAACGTATTCCCCTTCGCTGTCTTTTGAAGTTGCAATAATTTCACCGTGACCGTAATCATCGTGGTAAACAAGAGTTCCTTTTTTGTATTTTTTTGCTTCAGGCGGAACATCATCTGCTCCAAAACCAAGGGATGCAGGTTTTTCACCAAGCACCCTTACGAGCGACGGAGCAATTTCTGCAAGAAAAGGACTTGGACTCATGTATTTAATCTGTCCGTAAAGTCTGCGGGAGCGACACGATGTAAAATAAAGTTCATCCTTTGCACGCGTAATTCCAACGTAAAGCAGCCTGCGTTCTTCTTCGAGTTCGGCTTCTGTTTTGTCTTCGCGCGGGAAAATTCCGCCTTCCATGCCGGTAATAATTACCCTGGGGAACTCAAGTCCCTTTGTGTTGTGAAGCGTGATAAGCGTAACGCGGTCTTCATCAGAGTTTTCGTTCTGAAGGTCAAGCGTGCGGTCAAGATTAATGTGGTCAAGAAATTCAAGAAGCCCCTGGCGCGTGCATTTGTACGGAACAGCGCTGTTCATAAGTTCGTGAAGGTTTTCTTCTTTCTGCGTACCGGTTATTTCGTCCTGTTCACGGTGGTAATCCAGAAGTCCCGACTTTATTACAGCTTCTTTTACAAACTCAGACAGATTTGCCGCCGTTCCGGAAGAACCGTTATTTTCAGAAGATGCATTTTCTTCATCGGGAATCATTTCATTGAGCGAGTTGAACAGACTGCAGAATTTTTCCATGCCTTCAGCGGCTTTTTTTGTAAGCTTTAATTTTTGTGCGGCAAGTACAAGTGAAGTGCCTGTTCCTGCAGCAACGATTCTGTCCTGTGTAGTGGCGCCTATTCCGCGGGCAGGTTTGTTTACAATTCTTCTGAACGAAATTTCATCGCGCGGGTTTGCCGTAAACGAAAGCCAGGCAAGTGCATCTTTTATTTCTTCCCTTTCGTAAAACTTAAGCGAACCTACAATCTTGTAAGGAATTTTCTGGTGAAGGAATTCAGATTCAAAACCGAGTGACTGCGCGTTTGTTCTGTAAAGAACGGCCCAGCTGCTGTACGGAACACCGGCGTCTGCTGCCTGCATAATGAGTTCCGCGCAAAACTGGGTTTCATCATCCTGCGTCGGCAGAAAAACCATGACAGGCTTTTTTCCTTTACCGCGCGCTGCAACCAGCGTTTTTCCCAGCCTTCCGGAATTGTTTTTTACAACGCTGTCTGCACAGGCAAGAATTTCTGCATGGGAGCGGTAGTTTGTTTCAAGGCGTATAAGTTTTGTTCCGGGAAAGTGCTCCTGAAAGTTCAGAATGTTCTGTACTTCTGCTCCGCGGAATTTGTAAATGCTCTGGTCGTCGTCACCTACAACGCAGACGTATGTTCCCGAACCTTCGTCCACGCCTGACAAAAGCTGCAGAAACTTAAACTGCGCGACGTTGGAGTCCTGGTACTCGTCTACCATAATCACTTTGTAGCGGCTGTGGGTTTCGCGTCTTATAAATTCATTGTCGCGCAGAATTTCGTACGGAAGCATTATTAAATCCCCAAAGTCCACATTTCCTGTGTCGCGCAGGCGTTTCTGGTAAGAAGCATAAATGTCAGCAAATTCGGGGTCGGCTTCAATCTGTTCAAGTTCTGGAGAGTCAGGTGAAAGACAGTAATCTTTTGCAAGTGAAATTTTATGTGCCAGGCGTGAAGCATCTTTTTTTGTAAGGGACGGAACAGCCTTGCACAAAAGTGTTATCATGTCATCGTCATCGTAAACTGTAAAATTTTTGTCAACGCCTGCAAGTCCGGCATGCTTTCTTAAAAAAAATGCACCGAATGAATGGAATGTGCGGATTTGTGCAAAACGGGCGCGTTCTTCTATGTTTACTGCGCGTTCCTGCATTTCAGAAGCTGCTTTTTTTGTAAAAGTAACTGCAAGAATTCCGGCCGGGTCAACCTGGCATTCCCTTATGAGCCAGGCAATTTTTGTAGTAATAACGCGTGTCTTTCCTGAACCTGCGCCTGCCAGAATCAAAAGAGGAGAGCCTGTGTGTTCAACTGCGGCCCTCTGTTCACTGTTCAGTACGCCAAGATAGTCATCTGCCAACATAGTCTCCGCTAATGTCAACATCGCTCGAACTTTGTGCCTGTACTTTTACGACAGCACCCGGAACAACGGCATTTACGGCATTTTCATCGTCACTGTCAAAGCGCACAACAACGCTTCCGTCTACTTCAGGGGCATCAAACCATGCGCGTCCTATTGCAAAACAGTCGGTTTCGCCTTCTGCCGGTGACAGAACTTCTTCTATAAGAACATCGTATGTTTTTCCGCAGCGTGAAGCAAGAGATTCTCTTGTAATCTGAGCCTGAATTTTTTTGAGTTCTTCTGCGCGTGCCTTTGCTTTTTTTGAACTTACGCGGCCTTTCATGGAATAAGCCGGAGTGTCTTCTTCTCTGCTATAGTCAAAACAGCCCGACCAGTCGCTTCTTATTTTTGCAAGGAACTCTTTTGTGGCAAGGGCGTTTTCCTCTGTTTCACCGGGGAAACCTGTAAGAAAAGTTGTGCGTATGCAGCTTTCGGGAAGTTCGCGTCTTATAAGGGCAACAAGTGCTTCGTAAGATTCTGCTGAACCTTTTCTGTTCATTGCGTGTATTATCTGAGTGTCACCCGACTGGAACGGAATGTCAAAGTAGGGCAAAAAGCGTGAATCTTTTTTCATTACTTCAAGAATGTCTGGGTTAAAGTGGTCGGGGTGAATGTACAAAAGCCTTATCTTAAAATCGCCTTCGAGTGCGCTTATTTTAACCATAAGGTCATGCAGCGGTGAATAACCGTGTTTTTTTGTAAAGTCTGCATCTGAACTGATAGGTGCTGCAAGTCCTTTGTAAATTACATCGTGCCAGTTTGCACCTGTTGCAAAAACGTCGTCGGTTTTTCCGCAGCCGTACGCAGCCAAATCCTGGCCAATAAGATTTATTTCTTTTACACCGCCATCAGAAAGCGATTTGATTTCTTTTACAATGTCATCTGCATTTCTTGACCGCAGTTCTCCCCTGATTACGGGAATTGCGCAGAAAGTGCAGCGGTTGTCGCAGCCTTCGGTAATTTTTACAAAAGCACTGCCTTTGAACGAAAGAAGCGTGTTCCGTTCGCCGCAGCATACGCCTTTTTGCGGTGGTGTAAGAACCGGCCTTTCGTCTTCAAAAAGAGACTGAACAGTACCGTCTATGAGAGAAAGATCTCCGTTGCCGAATATTCCGTCTGCTTCGGGAAGTTCTGTCCTGAAAACATCTGCATAGCGTTCGGCAAGACAGCCTGCCAGAAGAATTTTTGCTTTTGGGTGACATTTTCTTGCGTCCATGAGGGAATCAAGGCTTTCTTTTTTTGCGCTTTCAATAAAACCGCAACTGTTTACAATAATAATGTCTGCTTCACTGCTGTCACTGACTCTTTTTAGTCCCATGTTTTCAAGTCTGGAAATAATGATTTCGCCGTCAACCTGATTTTTTGCACAACCGTGCTGGTCAAGAAAAAAAGTCTTAGTCAAGTTCTACCACCACAAGCCTGTATTTTCCGTCATTGTCGCGTACCCATTTAATGTCTTCTACCTTAATCTGACCGGCTCTTCCTACTTCGAGGTCATAGGTTGAAGTATCTGCGATAATCTGAATTTTCATTGCATTGATGTTGCTCATCCAAAGGCGGATTCCGTTGCTTGCAGTTACGTTTACAATTCCGCCGCTCTTGTAGTAGTCTTCCACGCTCTGCTGTCTGTCTACCCTGTAGCGGAACACACATGAGCCTCTGAACGAAACATTTACTGTAAACGGATACGCTCTTGTATCTTCCAAAATTACAGTCTGCTTTGAAGTTGTTTTTACTACAGCCTGAACAGGGATTTCTGAAACGTTTGTCTGTTCTGCTTCGGTATCGTCAATCACAACAAGTGACGGATCTTTAAGGAACATTCTTGTTTCGGCACCGTGGGCACCGTCTTTTGAACTTACGTCGCTCAGGTAGATTACGATGTCTCCCTGTCTGTCACCGTCAATGTCCAGTTCGCGTTCTTCGCTCAGTTCAATAATCTGAGACCCCGAAGGAGTCTGGAGTGTAAGGTTGCCCAGAGTGTTGCTTACTGTAAGAATGATGTTGCCTTTGCCGGTTTTTGGTGCAATAAGAATCTGGTCGCCTTTGTAAAGACGGCGTGTTTCTGGCTTGCCGCTGAAAGTGTACTGGTGCGTGCGAGACTTTTCTACAATTTCATTTTCTTTTTCGATTTTTTTCTGCGGAACATTAAAGAGACCAAAGTAAAGGTAAAGGCCTGTTGCAATAAGAACGGAAGCTGCCGCAATCCAGATAATCAAAACAAGATGCTTTGGCGTACTTTTTTCAAGAAGTTCGGTTGGTACAGGCTGTTCCTGAGTTTTTTTTGCTTTGAACAGACTGATTATTTTGGCTGAATCTATTTCAAGAAAGTCGCAGTAATTTTTAAGAAATCCTACGATGTAAGTTTCGCTTGAAAAAACATCTGTATCTTCTTTTTCAAGTGCTTCTATATAATTGCGCGGAATACATGTCTTCTGGGAAACTTCTTCAAAATCGTATCCCTTTTCTTCTCTTTGTTTTCTTAAAATTTCACCATAGCTTTCCATTCTGAATTACTCCGCAAAAAGAAAATTGTTGTAAGTGTTTGCGGATGAAGGCGGGTCGTAAATGAAGCGCTGGTCCGTCATGTTTGTATTGAGATTGTAATTGTAAAAGTCAAAGGTATAGGTTTCGTTCTGCGCAGTGGTTGCTACAACGCGTCTTATAAGCTTTTCGTCGGGACTGATAGAAAGCCTGATTGTAGAAAACGCTTCCGAAGTTGAACGGCTGTAAAGCATGAGGTTAACGACCATTTCATCGCTTCCTTCGTCGAGTGGAACAGAGTCCTGTCCGCTTTCATAAGCAATCGTGTAGTATCTGCGCATAAGGTTTAGTCCCTGTACAGTCGCGGCCGTAGCTCCGTTTTTGTCTACGGACTGCTCAAGAATTGCCTGTGAGCCGGGAAGGTAAATTGTAAGCATATCGCCGTTGAACAGAAGAACCTGTTCGGCAGGGTCTGTAAAGTCAATGCGCAACATTTCCGGCCGCTTGAAACTTACTTTTCCCTGCATTTTCTGCTTGCCTATAGAAATATCTGCATCAACCTCGTAGTCGTGGATTGTGGCATAATAGTCGCTTATTGTCTTAAAAAAATCTCCTGCCGTAGTAATTTTCTGCGCGCCAAGAACTGCACAGAAAAACATTGCTACAAAGGAAAGAATGTATTTTTTCATTTTATAAAAGCTCCGGAAAGAGGATAGTCGTTTTTAAAGGAATATTTCCCAATTCAATATAATAGATAAATATACAAAAAGCGTCAATCAGTTTGACTTTGCCCCGTGTTTGCGAACCGACTTTACTGCTTCTGAAAAAGACGCTTTATTTCTTCAAGAACGGCAAGCGCATTTATTCCGGACTGGATTGTAGAAAGAAGAGGCGCCCTGTTGTCCAGAAAGTCCACTGCATTTTTTATCATGTTTGCAAAGAAAAGCGTCTTTTTGGGAAGTTTTACGCTTTTGTCTGCGGCAAGGGAATAGAATCCGCTGTAAAGGGTTGAATTTTCACGCCTGTAGAGTTTAAGGTAGCCGTTTCCTATGCAGATTCTGCCTTGTGTTCCGGTAATTGTAACTTCGAAGGAAAAAAATCTTGAACGGCCGCTCATCGAGATTGTAATATCTGGGCAAAGTCCGTTGGAATAGTGTGCAGAAAACTGCCTTATGTTCTGCTTTTCGTCCCTGAATATTCCGGTAAGAACAGGTTCGTTAAGAAGTTGGCTTAGTGTAAAAGAAGGCTTTTGTTCGGTAATGCTTTTTGCCATTGAAAGAAGGCCACCCTTTTTTTCTTCGTGGTAAGCCTTTTGTATTGTTCCCGAAATCTGTGAGTCTTTTTCAAGAAAATACAGAACTGCGTCAACAAGATGTGTTCCGTCGTGAAGCAGACTGTATGCCCCGGAATTTTCTTCTGCCGGATTGTATACGCATAAACTTGAACAGAGACAGGCGTTTATTGACTGGACCGGCCCTATTGAAGACAGATATTTTTTTGCCGTTTTGAAGTCTTCTGCAAAGCGCCGCTCGTGGTTTACAAGAACAGGTACTCCGAAACTTTCTGCCACAGCTTGAATGTATTTTGCTTCATCCATGTTGAGCGCAACTGGTTTTTCAAGAATTACCAGTTTTGGTTTTGATTTGATTGCTTCTACGGCTTCTTTCTGATGTGCGTTTTCGTTTACTGCAATGACGATTATGTCGGGGCGGTGCCTGGCATAAAGGTTTGCGCTGTCTGTGTAGACTGCGGCCTTTCTGTTTGCTTCATGCCAGGCTTTGAGTGCGCATTCGTCCGTATCGCACCCGGCGATAATCTTAATGCGGGGATTGTCATTTAATGCCGACGTGTGGCTTGCGGGCTGCTCTCTTTTTTTGTCCAGTCCAAGGCTGTAACCTATGCGCCCCAAGCCAACGATGGCCGCAGTATATGGTTTTTCCGCCGCCATCGCTTATGCCTAGTTGTTTTTTTCCATAAGTTCTGCGTACTTCTTTGCAAGTCTGCGTGACTTTACGGCAGCGAGTCCGTGGTAGCGTGCAGGATCTTCGAAGAAAGTAGCCGGGTTTTCTACGCCGAGTTTTTCGAGCTGGGCAGTAATCTTCTGGTAAGCGTCTGTATGTGTTTTGAGAACTTCGAAGAATGTTTTTCCTGTCTGTTCTGCTTCAAGTGTAATCTTTCTGATAACTTCGTGACCGTCGTTGACACCTGCTTCTCCAAGAAGAATGTATGCCGGTTCTGCAAGTACACCGCCTTTTACCTTTCCGCCGGCACTTGCAAGGTTCTTTGCCATGCTTTCATGATCTGCCTGAAGTCCCGAAACAACAGACTTCATTCTTGAAACTGCCATTGTAAATCCTGCAACATAATCTGCAATAAAGCGCTGGCTTGCACTGTTTGTAAGGTCACGCTGGTGTTCTGAAATCTGATCCATGTAGAAAGTAATTACACGCGGGCACATTGCCTTCCAGAGAGACTTTACGTGTTCGCTGTTCCACGGGTTGCGTTTTTGCGGCATTGTGGAAGAACCGACCTGTGTGGAAGCAAAGTATTCGAATACTTCACCAATCTCGCTTCGCTGAAGGTTGCGCAGATCGTCTGCAAGGTTTGCAATAATTCCGAAGGCAACATTCATCTCAAGAAGAAGGCGAAGAAGGTATTCTGGTTCTACAAGCTGGTTTGAATATTCACTTGGTTTGAGTCCAAGGAATTCAAGGTAAATGCGTTCGAGTTCTTCGGGGTCTTTTACAATCATGCTGGGGCCGTTGTATGAACCTACAGGTCCTGCAAGTTTTCCCTTAAGCTGGTCGCTGAGTTCTTCTATGCGAAGAATTGATTTTCCAAGACGGCTTACGAATTCTGCAATTGACCATCCGAAAGTAATGGGAACTGCGTGCTGGCCGTGTGTGCGTCCTACCTGCGGGGTTTCTGCTTCGCGGTCTGCAATAGCGCACAGTGCCTTTTCAAGAGCCTTGAGTTCGGGAAGTACAACTTTTTTTGTAACATCTCTCATGCGGCAGGAAAGGGCAGTGTCAAGAATATCTACGCTGGTTGCTCCAAGGTGAACAAGCGGTCCCAGGTCTGCAGGAACCATTGTTTTCATTACGTTTACAAGAGCGCGGATATTGTGCTTTGTTTTTTCTTCTTCCTTATATACAACTTCTGGATCTACTGAAGCGGCAATAACGTCTAGCTTGTCAGAGATGTCCTGTGTAAGCTGTCCGCGGATCTTGAGGTGTGCCTTTACAAGAGCGGCTTCTGCCTTTGCGCAGCTTCTGATGCTGGCCTCTTCAGAAATATATTTTGTGAGACCGTCGAAAACCGCAGATTCTGACTTTGAGTATCTGTGGTCAATACAAGAAATGTTTTCAAAAATATTGCGTGTTTCCATATTTGGATTATGGAACAAAGATATAAAAAAATCAATATATGAAAAAAGTTTGTTATTTTTTGTCATAATTAAAAATTGCCTTCTATATATAAGTTAGGGCAACTAAAGAAATCAAAGTTGGGTACAGACTTTCAGGAGGAAAAATGGAAAAGATTGAAAATGAACAGGAAAAAATCGGCGCTGAATATCTTGAACAGTGCACGGCAGAAGATGAACAGCAGAAAGATACAGAAGATACGGTTATGGCGGCGGCAAAACGTGCATTCGGAATTTCGTATCTTTACCCGTGGCAGCGGCTTGTAATAGAAAACATTCTGGACAGCGCACAAAATCCCGAAAGCGAAGACGAGTTTTCGTGCCATGGAAAGCAGATTGTACTTTTGCCTACCGGAGCTGGAAAATCAATGTGTTTTCTTGTTCCGTCACTGCTGCTCAAAGGGCCTACACTTGTTCTATACCCGCTTCTGGCCCTTATGTCTGATCAGAAAAGGCGCATGGACGATGCCGGAATAGAAAGTGTGGTGTTCCGGGGCGGTCAGAGTAAAGAAGAACGTGAAGAAAATTTTGCGCGCATACACAACGGGGCAAAAATAATTCTTGCAAATCCCGAAGTTCTGCTTTCTGAAGGACTTGCGGAACGTCTTGCCCTGTGTAAAATTGCGCATGTTGCCATAGATGAAGCACACTGTGTAAGCGAATGGGGCGACACGTTCAGGCCTGCCTATCTTGAACTGGGCCGGATAATCAGAACGCTTGAGCCCAAAGTTGTTACGGCTTTTACTGCAACCGCGTCTTCCGGAGTTCTTTCGCGTATATCAGACGTGCTTTTCGGCGGCCCGGTGCATATAATAAGAAGCGACAGTGACCGCCCAAATATACGCTATTATGTGGTGAATGCCTACTCAAAGAAAAGGGCTGCATTCAGGCTGGCTGTCATGGAAAGAAAGCCGCTTATAATCTTTTGCGGAACAAGGGGAAATGCAGAAGACATGGCGCGTGAACTTGCTGCATATCTTGGAAGTGACAAAGTAAAGTTTTACCATGCTGGACTTGAGCGTGAAGAAAAAGATGCCGTAGAAAAATGGTTTTACCCCAGGGATGATGCGGTTTTGTGCTGCACCTGCGCTTTTGGAATGGGCGTGGACAAAAAGGACATTCACTGCGTGATCCATCTTGAGCCGAGCCCCACTGCCGAAGCCTATCTGCAGGAAGCCGGGCGCGGGGGAAGGGACGGTTCTGTTGCAAAGGCAATACTTTTGTGGAGCCGTGCAGACAGCGAACGGTATGCTTCTTTTAAGGAAGGAAGCCGCGAGCGTGTTCTTGCAAAGTTCGCCGAAAGCACAACCTGCCGCCGCCAGATATTGCTTGACGCTCTTGGAGGTGAACAGGCGGCGTGTTCGGGGTGCGATGTCTGTGAAAGGGGAGAAGCCGCACCTTTTGCCTCAGATGCAGGGGTCGTATTGAAACTTGTGGGACGTCGCAAAAAGTCCTACGATGCAGATTCCCTTAGTGCGGCGGCTGTAAGCGAGCTTAACCGGCGTGATCTGAATATTTTTGGCGAGTACGTGTGGAATCATGCCGATACCGAGCGTGTTATCTTGCAGCTTATGGGCGAAAAAAAACTCAAAACATGCGGCTGGCCCTGGCGGGGTAAAATTACTCTTTGCCGTGACGGTTTTTTGCAGAATAAACGCAGCCGCAGTACTGCTGGCGGTACAAGTTGAATTGTTCACTCAGTTCCAGACTGCGCTTGAAGCCGCCCTTTTTCTTGAAGTCTGAATAAAGCCATTTTGGACCCGAAGGATTTTGCTGTTCAAGTGCGGCGCCGATTGTGTTTATTTTGTCTGCGTCTTTAAAGGGACTTATTGAAAGCGTCGTGCAGAACCAGTCAAAACCGTTTTCTGCGGCATAGGCATAAGCTTTTTTAAGCCGGAATTCATAGCAGCGGCGGCAGCGTTCACCTTTTTCGCTTTCCTCAGCAAGTAAAGGCTCTTCTTTTATGCGTATTGCCTCGTAGAATTCCTGTGGGATGTATTCGTTTTTCTGCAGTTTTACGCCACATTCCAGTGCAGGAGGAAATTCACCAAGAAAGCGTTCAAGTTCTGAAAGTCGCCTTTCGTATTCCTGCGGGGGATAGATATTGGGATTGTAGTAGTAAACGTATATGTCAAAAAATTTTGAAAGATACTCTATTGTGTAGGAAGAGCACGGACCGCAGCAGGCATGGAGCAGAAGAGAAGGCTTGTGTTCTGCCGGGTTGCGTTGTGTTTCCTGTAAAATTGTGTCCAGTTTTTTCTGGTATTCGTTGGAAGACATACTTTCCTCGGATTATACCTTCATTTTTCGTCATAGGCAACAGAGATGAAGTAAAGCGGAATTGTAAAACAAGTGGGCATTATCTTTTCCCCGTGGTTGAAAATATCTTTATGTTCTGTTAAAATGCGGCATATTTCCAGATGTTACGTTTGTGATGAACGGCGGCAGAAAACCACTGTCTAATGAGCTTACGAAGTCTCTTATCCCACATCAACGAGTATATCAACACTACATTTTCTTTTTTTCTCATGGAGGACGTGATGAACAAGTACGTCAAGCGGTATCTTATTGATGCTATGAGCGGAATGGCGCAGGGACTTTTTGCCTCGCTTCTTATCGGAACAATTGTAAAGACTTTCGGACAGCAGCTTTTGCGGCTCGGAACAAATCCTGTCTTTGAATTCCTTGTAAATGCAGGAAACTTTGCCACTGACCCTCATGTTGTAGGCGCTGCAATGGCTGTCGGAATAGGATATGCCATGAAGGTTGCACCGCTGGTTCTTTTCTGTCTGGTTGCTGTAGGTTCTGCAGCGAATGTTTCAGGAGGGGCGGGCGGTCCGCTTGCAGTTCTTGTTATAAGTATACTTGCGGCTGAATGTGGTTCCCTCGTAAGCAAAAAGACAAAGATAGACATAATTGTTACCCCTTTTGTTACGATTCTTTCCGGGGCACTTTTGACTGTTCTCTGTGCCGGAATCATCGGAAAAGCAGCCGCGTCTTTCGGCAACCTCATTGTCTGGGCAACAACACTCAGACCTTTTGTAATGGGAATGATTATTTCTGTCGTTGTAGGCGTGGCTCTTACACTTCCTATAAGTTCTGCGGCAATATGTGCAGCTCTTGGACTTACGGGGCTTGCAGGAGGCGCGGCGGTTGCAGGCTGCTGTGCACAGATGGTCGGTTTTGCAGTAATGAGCTTTAAGGAAAACAGGTGGAGTGGTCTTCTTTCACAGGGACTGGGAACTTCCATGCTTCAGATGCCGAATATAATAAAAAATCCGCGTATATGGATTCCGCCGGTACTTGCATCTTTGATTACAGGCCCCGTTGCAACATGTCTCTTTAAGATGGAAATGAACGGCGCTGCTGTTTCTTCGGGAATGGGAACCTGCGGTTTTGTAGGACAGATTGGCGTTATTACAGGATGGTTCCAGCCTTCTGCCGCTGCAGTCCTTCACGGTGCTGTTCCGGTAACACCAGGCTTTATGGACTGGGCTGGTCTTGTGCTTGTGTGTTTTATTCTGCCAGGACTTCTGTCATGGCTGTTTTCTGCCGCACTCAGAAAAGCAGGATGGATAAAAGAAGGTGATCTGGTCCTTCCAGAATAATAAATAAGGCCGGTTGTTCAATTCGGAACAGCCGGCCTTATCTTTCAAATAATAATAATCCACCATCAGGTAGAATAATCTTATTGTTACAGTGTCTTTATAAAGCGGTCCACGTAGTCTTTAAGGTATTCTACTGTTCCGTCTACGCCAAGGCGACTACTGTTAATGCACATATCATAATTGCGTGAGTCACCCCATTTTCCGTTGCAGAAATGGTTGTGGTATGCCTTTCTGTTTCTGTCATGGCGCTCTATGGCAAGAGCAGCTTCCTTTGCAGAAAGAGAGCGGCGTTCCATTACGCGGTCAAGCTTTGTTTCGTAGTCGCCCAGAATAAATACAGAAAAGAGACCTTTTACCTCTTTGAACAAATCTTCAGAACAGCGTCCGACTATTACAAAAGATTCACCAGCCGCCGCCTTTTCCCTCAAAAGATCAAACTGCATCTCGGCAATGTTGACTGACGGTGAGTTTGAAAACCCCCTGACGGTTCTACTCAGAAACATTCTGCTGGGTGCCTCGTCATATTTTTCAAGTTTCTTTGCGTCAACATTTTTTGCGTCAGCAATTTCGTCAAGAAGATTTCTGTCGTAGAAAGGAATGTCAAGCAATTTTGCAATCTTGCGTCCAATCTCGTGACCGCCACTTCCGTATTCGCGTCCTATAGAAATTATTATCTGTTTGTCCATATTTCCCCCATGCTGGTCTTAACCATAAAATTGTAAATCCTGTTGACTGTGTTTGCAACCCTGAATTTAAAAAACTGAGCTGGCCACGAAAAATTCGCAGTCAGTTTTTGGATAGTATTTACAGATATCGTATAAAAATAAACACAGTACAGATTGTCATTACAATAACGGTTGCAGGCAGCGATTTTTTGCAGTATTCGCCCCATCCGACAGGGTGTCCTGATTTTGCAGCAACTGAAGTACCCACAACGTTTGCAGAAGCTCCGATAGGTGTTGCACTTCCTCCTATGTCTGTTCCCATTGAAAGGCTCCATGCAAGTGTTTCAAGCGGAACGCCTGTAGAAACAGAAAGTGCCTGTACAACAGGAATCATTGTTGCGGCAAACGGAATGTTGTCTATAAAGGCACTGGCAATTGCCGAACCCCAGACGATGATTGCTATCATAAGGTAAGTGTTACCTCCGCTGATTTTTCCGATAAAGCCTGCAACTATATTAAGAATGCCAGTTTCTTCAAGTCCGCCTACGACAACAAAAAGTCCTATAAAGAAAAGTAGCGTCTTGTAGTCCACGCGTTTCATTATTTCGCCGGTATGTTTTATGGAAGTAAGAATTGTTGCAGCTGCTATAAACGCACCGATTGTGGCAACCGTAAGTCCTGTCATGGCGTGTGTTACGAGCATAACAACGGCACAAAGGAAAATAACGCAGCTTACGGCAAATCCTTTTTTGTCTTTAATGGCACTTTCGGGACTGGGGAAAGTAGAAGTGTCAATGTTTGAATCTGCAGACACAAGTTCCTTTCTGAACGAAAAGTAAAAGAAAATAAGCGTAAAGACAAGTGAAATTCCTGCCATGGCACCTGTATTCATTATAAAGTCGCCGAAAGAATAGCCGAACGAAGTACCAATAATTATGTTTGGCGGATCACCGCACATTGTTGCAGAACCGCCCAGATTTGCACAGAAAATTTCTGCAAGAATCATTGGCACCGGGTTGAATTTAAGCAGGTGTGAAAGTTCAACGGTAACGGCAGCAAGAAACAGAATAACCGTAATGCTGTCAATAAACATTGCCAGCACTGTAGACATAAGCATGAATGTAATGAAGATAAGCTTTGTTTTGTAGTTAACGGTCTTTGCAATAAGCATGCACAGCCATCTGAAAAAGCCTACGCGGGCCATTCCTTCTACCATGACCATCATGCCGGCAATAAAGATAATCGTAGCCCAGTTGATTCCGCCGGAAGATTCTGAGGCTGAACCCGACTGGTACCAGAAACCGGCAGTAAAAATGCTTCCGATGTTAAGGGTGTGCTTTACTGCTTCAAGGCTGTGCAGTCCCAGTCCGAATACAAGAAGCAGCGTAAGGGCGCCGCTGACCAGCGTTACATAGTGCCGTTCAAATTTTTCGCTTATAATCAATGCAAACATTGCAACGAAAATAACGACGGCCAGAATCTGTGCAAGCATAGTTTTGTCCTTCTTTGTCTGAATTTGCGGCAGAAAAAGTAATTTTTGTAACATTCTGCCTGTTGTGCTGTTTATAAACTGATGGTTCTTTCCGAAAAATCGATAATATTATAGTAAGAACAATGTCTGTATTCAATAATATCTGTGTTAAAAGTATAAAAACCGCGTTATACTCATGGCAGTATTCATAAATTATAAAAGTTTGTAAAATGCAGGAAGAGAAAAAATGAGTGAAATTAAAATAAGAAGTGCTGTTCCGGATGATGCAGAAAAACTGCTTTCAATTTACGCACCGTATGTTACAGAAACCGCAATTACCTTTGAGTATGATGTACCTTCAGAAGAAGAGTTCCGTGCAAGAATAGAAAAAACGCTGGCCGTTTACCCTTTCATCGTGGCTGTCTGTGACGGAACAATCGTCGGTTATGCCTACGCTTCAAGATTCAGCGAAAGAAAGGCATACGACTTCAGTGTGGAACTTTCTGTTTACATAGACAAAAACTATCACGGAAAAGGACTGGGCCGCCGTCTTTACAGCGAGATGGAAAACAGGCTCTCCTTAATGCACATAACAAACCTTTACGCAAAAATAGCCGCAACGCCGCGAAAAGATGACCTTTATCTTACAGATGGCAGTATTCTTTTTCATGCCGCAATGGGTTTTGAAACAGTGGGAAAATTCACTTCCTGCGCATACAAATTCGGCGAATGGTATGACATGGTTTATATGGAAAAAAGGATAGTGCAGAGATGAAAAACAGAGAGAATGTACAGAAGCGTTCCAAAAACAAATCTGAACGCCGCAACGGTCTTTTGAGGCTTATAGTCGCGGCGTTTCTTATTCTTCTTCAGGGAGTGTGGTTCGTACTTGCCTTTACAATACTTGGCCAGTATTACCGCTGGATTTCAATGGCTGTTACTGCACTTTCGTTTTTTATCGTTCTTGTAATCTACGGAACCCACATCAATTCGGCACAGAAAATATCGTGGACAATACTTATATTTGCGCTCCCTGTTCTGGGAATTTTTATGTACATCTGGTTTACGGTATACGAGTCAACGGGGTTTATGAAAAAACGCTATGCCAAAATGGACTCGCAGCTTTTTCCTCTTCTTCCTGCCGACGGTACTGTCTTAAAAAAACTGGAGCGCACAGATTTTACTGTTGCCAATATGTTCCGGTATGTTTCGACAAAATCGCACTTTCCGGTTTATGATGCAACTGACACAAAATTTTTTGCCCATGCCTCTGACGCATTTGAAGTTCAGCTTGAGGCGGTAAAAAATGCAAAAAAATTTATCTTCATGGAATATTTTGCAGTAGAAGACACCGAAGCCTTTCACGAACTGGAATCAATTCTTGTAAAAAAAGTTTCAGAAGGCGTGGAAGTGCGTCTGCTTTACGATGACATAGGCAGTATAAGCTACGTAACATATTCATTCAAAAAAAGACTCGAAGCCGAAGGAATAAGATGCCGCGTGTTTAACCCCGTTCTGTTCCCTGTATTCCATGTGTTTTTGAATCACCGCGACCACAGAAAAATAACCGTAGTTGACGGAAAAATAGGTTTTACAGGCGGATACAATATTGCCAACGAATACTTTAACATAACGCACCCGCACGGCTACTGGAAAGACACTGGGGTAAAGCTTGAAGGCGATGCAGTAAAAAGCCTTACGATGATGTTTCTTGAAACCTGGAATGCCATAAATATTAAAGAAAGAAATATTGACAACTTTGACAAATATCTTTCGCAGAGTGAACCTTCTGCAAAAAGTGCCGGTTTTATTCAGCCTTATGCAGACAGCCCCATGGATCACGCCCACACCGGTGAAGACGTTTACATGAACATAATAAATGCCGCAAAGCATTACGTTTACATAAGCACACCTTATCTCATCATAATGGACGAAATGTCAAAGGCGCTTTGTCTTGCGGCCGAACGAGGTGTAGACGTAAGAATAATAACGCCCGGAATTCCTGACAAAAAAATTATTTACAAACTTACGCGTTCCTATTACACGCGGCTTGTTCGTAGCAGGGTGAGAATTTTTGAATATACTCCCGGATTTAACCATGCAAAACAGGTTGTAAGTGATGACTGCATTGCGACCTGCGGAACAGTAAACTTTGATTTCAGAAGTTTTTATTACCACTTTGAAGACGGTGTACTGATGTATAACTGTGACGCTGTGGGACAGATAAAAAGAGACTTTGAAATTACTTTCCCGCAGTGCCGTGAAGTAACAGAAAAATACAGAAGTGAGCGCAATATAGCAAGCCATTTTATAGACGGACTGTTCAGGCTGTTTGCGCCGCTGCTTTAGGCTGTCTTATGTTAACATACGCAATTGACAGGGACGGAACGCTCCCCATGTACCGCAAGCTGTACGAACTTATAAAAACAGACATCCTGCGCGGTAACCTCGCCGCCGGGCAAAAGCTTCCTTCACGCAGAGCACTCGCCGGCAATCTTGGCCTTGGGGTTTCGACAGTAGAAAACGCCTATTCTCTTCTGGAAGACGAAGGATATATTTATTCACAACCGCAGCGCGGCTTTTTTGTCGCCGACATAACCGCAGCCGTTTCACATACAACCGGCGCCCGCACTTCTGTACCCCAAAAACACCCCTCTTCGGCGGCTCAGAATCTTTATGCAGACTTTTCGGCAAACAGGACTTCTGCAGATGACTTTCCGTTTTCTGTGTGGGCAAAAATTGTGCGCACAGTCCTTTCAGAAAACCGGGACGAACTCATGACGCCTTCACCGGCCGCCGGAACGCTTGAACTGCGCACGGCAATAGCAGAACATCTGTGTGCATTCCGGGGCATGAATATAGATCCGCTCTGTATTGTTGTGGGGGCGGGAACAGAATACCTTTACGGCCTTTTGATTCAGCTTCTGGGCTTTGAAAAAAAATATGCTTTGGAAAACCCAGGCTATTCCAAAATACAGAAAATTTATTCAAGTTACGGTGTATGCTGCAAAACTCTGGACATGGACGAAAGCGGAATAAAAATAGACGCGCTTAAAGAAACCGGAACAGAAATTGTTCATGTGTCACCTTCACACCATTTTCCTTTGGGACTCGTAATGCCTGTTTCCAGAAGATACGAACTTCTTTCGTGGTCTTCACAGCAGAACGGCCGCTACATTGTAGAAGACGATTACGACGGCGAGTTCAGGTTTACCGGAAAGCCGTTGCCGACGTTAAAGAGCATAGACGCTTTGGGAAACGTAATTTACATGAATACATTTACAAAAACCCTGGCTTCTACAATCCGCATAAGTTACATGGTACTTCCGCCTCAGCTTATGGAAGAATTCAACAGAAGGCTGGGCTTTTATTCGTGCACAGTGCCTGCTTTTGAACAGTATGCCCTTGCGCGTTTTATGAAAGGCGGTTTTTTTGAAAAGCACATAAACAGAATGAGAAAAGCCTACCGAACAAAGCGTGATTTATTGATAGAAGGGCTTGAAAAAAAATCTTTGCACGGCGGAATAAAAATTCTTGAAGAAAACGCCGGACTTCATTTTCTTGCAAGATTTGATCTTGGCTGTACCGACCAGGAATTCAGACAGAAACTTCTTGACTGCGGAATAAAAATGGAACCGCTTTCTTCATATTATGAAAATCCTCCCGCAGCGGCAGAACATTATTTTGTAATAAGTTATTCGTCTGTCCCCTGCGAAAGAATTGCCAGTTGTGCTGAATTTATTGCAAAAACGTTTACTCAGTGCCGCCGGACTTGAGCGGTGTTATCGAAACAGAAAGATCTTTTCCTACAAGAATTGAATATTGTGCAGTTTCTTCGGGTTCGGAATCTTCCCACGGCCTTGCGTACGAGAAGGTAACCGTTGTTGAACCCTCTTTCTTTGGAACTATTGTAAAAGTGTAGTTTGAAGGGGCACCTGTTACGCCGTCCTTTCCTGTATATTCACTTTTTTCGTTAATTTCAATGATTCCTGGTGAAGAAAATTCATAATTCCAAGTGTATCCTGTACTTGGGTTTCCCTGAAGCTTAATTGTCATGTTTTCTTTTGCTGCGCAGGATGCAAGTATAAGACCGGCAAGTCCGAACATTCCTGCAGAAATAATGCCTTTATGTGATTGTTTTTTCATACTGATAATAAAACCTCCTGACTTTTGTAAAGTTACGTCGTTTGAAATGAATTTATCTTTGCAATGAACTGTTCCTGCGCGGGAAGCGTCTGTTTCAGAAGCTGAGTGGCGGCTGCAATGTCGTTTGCCCTTAAATAATCAGTGATTTTTGTGTAGGCTTCATACATGAATGTTACCGAAAGGTTTCCGGCCATTCCTTTGAGAGTGTGCGCATTTTCTGTTGCTGTTTTTATGTCGTTTTCTTCTATATATTTGAGAACTTCCAGATTTTGTACGCTTGCAGGCATTTTTTTAAGCATTTTTTCAAGAAAAGCGGTGTTTCCTATAAAGCGTTCGAGTGCATTGTCTGTATCTACACCCGAGTTTTTCATTTCTTCTATAAAGTCCATGTTTTTCTCCTTTTGACAGGCCGCAATGTCTTTTTCCACCTGAATAAATTATAAGGCGGTTTTTGGTTTTTCTCAATTATTTTTTTTCTTGTCTTAAAGTGCGTGTCTATTGGGTTTTCACGTGTTGATTGATGGCGAAAATTATATAAAAAAATTCCGCAGGAAACGTTTCCAGTAATTTTTTGCAGTTTTTGACGTATTTTTGATAAAAACATAATAAAATTCATTAAATTATATAAAAAAAAAGCTCTCAATATTATTTTTAGGATAAAAGTATATATTTTCTTGACAAATTATAATTGCAAATATAGGATAATATTATAACAGAAGTATCGCTTAACCTCCTTTGCGATATTTCGCCAGGTGGCAGTGCATTCATAGGATGTGTTTTACTGGCAGGCGGGGCGGGGATTTTCTCCGTTCCGCCAACTTTTTACGGGGAAACGATGAATATTTTTAGGAAAATTTACATACTGGTTCTTGCGGTTCTCGCAGGCATTTCTTTTGCGACGGCGCAGAATGCTGTTCCGGGTACATTTGAAAATGCAGCTCCTGCAGGACTTGAGAAAATCCTTCAGGCAGACAAAAAAGTAAATCCTTCTGAAAATGAACTTGTTGTATATTATCTTCGAGATGATGCTTCTTACGAAAACTGGGCTTTGTGGATTTGGGCTATTCCGGGTGGAGACGGAAACTCCATGTGGAAATATTCACAGGACTGGAGCGTTACCGATGGCGTTGCATACATGCGCTTTGCACTTGACGGTTCTTCCAGCGGCGGAATAAAACCCGTTTCTTCTGACGGAACAGTAGGCCTTATTGTAAGACAGGACGGCGGCTGGACAAAAGACGGCAGTGATGACCGCATCTGGAATATAGAAAAATCAAATAAAGTTGCAATTATTTCGGGCGACCAGAATACCTATGCAGCAGAAGAGTACAAACCTTCTTTCGTGTCTGCAGAACTTCTTTCACAGGACAGCATAAGCCTTACGCTGTCAGGAAAATATGCGCTTTCTGTAGACGGATCTGATTCCGGTTTTACAGTAAAGAACAGGTCCGGCAAAGTTTACGATGTTCTTTCGGTAACAAATGCTGATTCTGCAGATAAAAATGACAATTTTACTTCACGCATTCTTATAAAACTCAACGAAAAAGTTTCTGTAAGTGACAGCCTGTCTGTTTCAAACGCAGCATTCCGCGGAACAGTTGCAGTAGACAGCCGCAAGCTTTCTGTAAAACTCGCAGAGTCTATGATTCCGGGGGCAGATGTTGAACTTGGAGCCGCTTATTCAAAGGGAAAAGTGCGCTTTAATCTCTGGGCTCCGACATCTTCAAATGTACGCGTAAATATTTATAAAAAGGGTGATGCATCAAAGGCAGACTACACGGTTCCGATGACTTTTGATTCTTCTACCGGTGTCTGGACTGCGGAATTTTCCCGCGTAAACCCCGACGGAATGTTCTATGACTATACGCTTCAGAATTCAAATGGGTTGGTAACTGTTCTTGACCCTTATGCAAAATCAATGGCGGCCTATAAAAATCTTGGCGGTTGTGGTCGTGCAGCAATTGTAGACTTGAACAGCCCCAAAGCTTTTCCCGAAGGCGGAATGGATGCTCCTTATTATAATCTTGCAAAAAGGGAGGATGCTGTAATTTACGAAGTTTCTGTACGTGATTTTACGATTGGAAACGATTCCAGTGTCAAAGCTGTTCCGGGAACATATAAAGCCTTTATAGAAAAAATTCCGTATCTTAAGGAACTTGGAATTACACATGTTCAGCTTCTGCCTGTTCTTAACTTCTATAATAATGACGAAACAGACAAATCTTATGATAACCGCGGCGTCGTAAACGGCAGCAACTACAACTGGGGTTATGATCCGCACAATTATTTTACTCCCGAAGGCTGGTATGCCTCTGACGCTTCTGACCCGTATGCAAGAGTAAGGGAACTGCGCGAACTTATTAACGAAATCCATAAAGCCGGAATGGGTGTTCTGCTTGATGTGGTTTACAATCACATGGGAAATGCAGCTCTTCTTGACGATATTGTTCCGGGTTATTATTTCAGAATGAACGAAAACGGCGGTTTCAAGAGCAATTCGGGCTGCGGAAACGATACTGCAACTGAACGCGCCATGATGAAACGCATTGTTACAGATTCAACGGAGCACTGGGTAAAAAACTACCGTGCAGACGGATTCCGCTTTGATCTTATGGGACTTATGGAAGCTTCTTCTGTAGAAGATTCATATAAAGCATGCGCCGCAGTTAACCCGTCTGTTCTTTTTGAAGGCGAAGGCTGGAAGATGTACAACGGTGAGCGCGGTACAGTTGGAATGGACCAGAACTACATGAAAAAGACAGATAATGTTGCTGTCTTTAACGACGAGTTCCGTGATCTTGTAAAGGCAGGCGGCTTTAACGAAAGTGGACTTGGTTTTATTACCGGCAAAAGCGTGAATACCGCGCGGCTGTTCAGCAACATATGCGGTGTTCCGACTGCAAACTACAGGACAGACGACCCGGGCGACAACCTGCAGTATCTTGTATGCCATGACGGACTTACTCTGCATGATGCTGTTGTAAACAATGTGCACCTTGCCGAACCAGAGGATACAGCCGAAGTGATAAGCAGAATAAAGCTTGGAAATGCACTTGTTCTTACATCTCAGGGAATTGCCTTCCTTCATGCAGGACAGGAACGCGGCCGTACAAAACCGAATGTAAACAAAGCGCGTGCAGAAAGCATAAATAATTTTGTACGCAACAGTTATGATTCTTCTGACAACATAAATCAGATTGTCTGGACATTGGATGAACAGTACGAAAACCTTCTTGAGTACACTAAAGGCCTTGTTGCTTTAAGAAAAAACACAGAAGCGTTCAGACTGGGGGACGCAGACCTTGTACAGAAGTCGGTGAAGTTTATAAATACCGGTGATGAAGAAAGCCAGGTTCTTGCATATTCAGTTAAAGCAGACAAAAAAACTTACATTGTTGCATTCAACTGCAGTACAAAAAAAGTAACTGTCAAAACAAAGATGAATCTTAAAAATGCAGAAGTTCTTGCAGACGCAAATACAGCCGGAACAACTGCAATAAGCATACCTGAGGGAGTTGTTATAAAAGGAAAAAACGTAGTTCTGGAACCGCTTACGGCAACAGTTATCTGCGTTCAATAATACAGTAAGTTTTCCGGTAAAAACGCCGGCGAAATAGGAGGAAAAAATGAAAAAGACACTTTGTCTTATGGCTGCGGTCGCTCTTTGTGCAACAAGCGTATTCGCAAAAAAAGTAAACCTTACGGTTTGGGAATCTGACGGTCCTGAAAAGAGTTATATTCTTTGGGCAGCAAAGGAATACCAGAAACTCAACAAGAACGTTAAGATTAAGTATGAGCCTGTTGCTTCTACAGATGCACGCGCAAAAATTGAACTTGACGGACCTGCAGGAGTAGGAGCAGACATTTTCGTAGCTCCCCACGATCATATTGGTGCGCTTGTAAACGGAGGACACGTTCTTCCAATCGAAGATGCATCTTATATTGATTCATTTGTTGACGCAGCAAAGATGGGTGCTTCATACAAAGGCAGTGTATACGGACACCCACTCGGAATCGAGACATACGGTCTTTTCTACAACAAGGATCTTATTCCTGAACCACCAAAGACTTGGGACGATATAATCAAGTTTGCAAAGACATTCAATGACAAGTCACAGAACAAGTATGCTCTCGTTTGGGCAGTAGGCGACGGATACTACGGATATATGTTCATGTCATCTTTCGGAGCACAACTTTTCGGACCAAACGGTGATGATCGTGCTCAGCACAACATCAACAGCCCCGAAGCTATACAGGGTCTCAAGTACTTCCAGAGCCTTCGCTCACAGATTCTTGACGTTCCTTCAGCAGATATGACAGGCGACTTCTGCAACTCTTCTTTCACAGAAGGAAAGGCTGCAATGATTATCACAGGTCCTTGGAAGACTACTGACTTTAAAAAGAGCGGAATCAACTTTGGAATCGCTCCTCTTCCTGAATTCCCCGGACAGGGAAAACCTGCAACTTCTTTCTCAGGTGTACGCCTTGCATTCGTCAGCGCATACTCAGAGAATCCTGAAGAAGCAGAGGACTTTGCAAAGTTCCTTACTTCACGCGTAAATCTTCTTCGCCGCTTTGAGTTTACAAAGCAGATTCCACCACGCAAGGACATCTCAACAGATGATCCTCTCAGCAACGGAATCCTTGAGCAGACAAAGTACGCTGTTCCGATGCCAACTATCCCACAGATGAGCACATACTGGTCAGCAATGAACAGTGCTTACGGCGGAATCTGGGACGGAGACGATGTAGTAACCGATCTTAACAGTGCTGCAAAGGCAATGGAATCGGCCCGCTAAGCGTTTTCAAAAATAATAACTGCGGAGAGAGATTTTTTGTGCATTCTCTTTCCGCGGTTTTTTTTCGTAAAAATTAATTGCCACCATTGCAAAATAAAACAAGGAGTTTTTGATGAGGCAAAATGAAAACCCGTCAAAGGTTAACCCGGCTCTGCCACTTTATGCAACAATTGCTTCCTCTTGTTGCATGGGAATGGGCCACATTCTGTTCTTGAAGCAGTACTTCAGGGGCGCGCTGTATCTTATTTTTGAAATTCTTATGATATTGGGCTGCACTCCGGTATTTGATTTCGGTATTCCAAAGTCAATTTATGGTCTTATTACGCTCGGTTCCCCAAAACCGGCCGGAACACCGGTAAGGCTGCTTGACCATTCAATTTTTATGATGGTAGAGGGAATCCTGACCCTCATTATTATTGCGATTTTTATTGTCTTTTATATAAGCAATATCCGCTCTGCAAGAAAAGATGCAAAGCAGATTGTTGCAAACGGACGTTTCCCCACTCTTGCAGAAACAAGAAACGAGCTTTCACAGACTGCATTCCCAATTATCGGAGTAGCACCGTCTGTTCTTATGATTGCTATTTTTACGGTTATTCCGCTTGTTTTCTCTGCACTGGTTGCGTTTACAAACTATTCTTCACCGGATCATATTCCGCCGAAGAACCTGGTAGACTGGGTTGGTTTTGAAAACTTCAAGCACCTTTTCGTTGGTAAAGGAATAGGTGCCAGCGGAAGTAACTGGCCTAAAGCTTTTGCACGCGTTGCTGTCTGGACTGTAATCTGGGCGGTTTTTTCTACATTTACTTGTTTCTTTGTTGGTTTTTTCTTTGCAGTTGTTCTTCAGGACAAGCGCATCAAGATTCCAAAGTTCTACAGAACAATTTTTATTCTTCCTTATGCCATTCCGCAGATGCTTTCGCTCTTTATCTGGGCAAACCTTCTTAACGGAACATTCGGACCTGTTAACCGCACGCTCCAGTATTTCGGAATTATCCAGAAGGCTATTCCGTGGATGAGCGACCCGAACATGGCAAAGCTTACACTTATTCTTGTAAACATCTGGATCGGATTCCCGTATTCCATGATTCTGATTACAAGTACAATGACTTCAATCTCTTCTTCAATGTATGAAGCAGCACAGATTGACGGTGCAAACAAGTGGCAGCAGTTTAAGGATATTACGTTCCCGCTCGTTATGTACCAGCTTAAGCCTACACTTATTATGCAGTTTGCCGGTAACATAAATAACTTCGGTGCAGTTTTCTTCCTTACAGGAGGCGGACCTGCTCTTAACATCGGAAACACAAACGTAAGTATTTCTACGCAGGCTGGATCAACGGATCTTCTTATTTCGTGGATTTACAAACTTACAATGTATTCGAATGAATACAACACTGCTTCGGTTCTTTCAATTCTTGTATTTATTGTTCTTGTACCGTTTGCCCTGTACAACTTCACCCGTACCAAATCATTTAAGGATAGCGAAATATGAAACAGAACAGAACGAACAGCAACTCACCGGTTGTCTGGTTTTTGACAATCATTCTGATTGTTCAGGTTTTGATGATTTTGTATCCGATTGCCTTTACAATCAGTTCTTCTTTGACAGAATCGAACTCACTTGCTTCTACAAGCATTGTTCCGTTCCCGACACATCCGTCCCTTTACCAGTATCAGAGGCTTTTTACAGAGTCAAGCTATCTGCACTGGTACGGAAACACGCTTTTTGTTGCCTGTCTTAACACAGTAATTACTGTAGTTATCTGTAGTTTCACAGGTTATATCTTCAGCCGTTTTACCTTTCCGTTCCGCAAGGGAATTATGGCTTCTATGGTTATTCTGCAGATGTTCCCGAGCTTTATCGGAATGGTTGCAACTTATGTAATTCTGTGGAAGCTTAATGCCCTTAACACTCTGTGGGGACTTGTGCTGGTTTATTCTGCCGGCAGCATTCCGTTTAACTCATGGCTTATGAAAGGCTACTTTGATACTGTTCCGAAAGACATTGCCGAAGCAGCCTACATTGACGGTGCTACTCCATTTACTGCTTTCATCAAGGTAATTGTTCCTTCTGCAAAGCCGCAGATTGTGTTCCTGGCGCTCACAAGCTTTACCGGACCGTGGATGGACTTTATCTTCCCGAAACTTGTTCTCAGAAGCGATGACAAAAAGACTCTTGCCGTAGGACTTTATGAAATGATCAGCGGACGTTCTGCCGACCGTTTCACAATGTTTGCAGCCGGTGCCCTTCTTGTTGCCATTCCGTTTACCATTCTTTTCTGCGCAGGACAGAAGACACTTCTTCAGTCTCTCGCTGGAACAGGTGGTAAAGAGTAATATAGTTTCCAACTTCCGCTGGTGGCGGAAGTTGGAAACGTTCAGAATTAACACTTCTGCTTTGCAGAATTGTTAATTCTGACAGGGCTCTGTTTTAAAAAGAACGGACGGTCGAAATTGCAAGAAACCGAATATAATCCGCTTTCTTGCGGACTAAGTTTGAAACTGAGCTGACGATTGAAACTTATAATTTAAGTGAGGATTTATGAAAACATCTTCTTTCAAAAGGCGCCCGTATTTTGCTGCGAGCGCCGTTTTTTTTGCAGCAGTATTTGCCGGCCAGCTTTTGTCCTGCGCCGCAACATCACCGGCCGCCAAAACAGTTGATCCTGCAAAGGCAGTAACAGAACTTGCACCTGTAACAAGACTTGCAGCCAAACCTTCAGAAGGCGTTTACTACAGCTTGTTCGTTCGTTCTTTTGCAGATTCAAACGGTGACGGAATAGGTGATTTTAACGGAATAACCGCAAAACTTGACTACCTTAATGACGGAAATGACCTTACTACAAGCGATCTTGGCATTACAGGCATCTGGCTTCTGCCGATATTCCCGTCACCTTCCTACCACGGATACGATGTAGATGACTATTACAACGTAAACCCCGACTACGGAACAATGGAAGATTTTGAAAACATGGTTGCTGAATGCAAAAAACGCGGAATCTCTGTAATCATTGATATGACATGCAACCATTCTTCCTCTTACAACGACTGGTTCAAGGCTTCACGCGACCCAAATGATCCCCATCATGACTGGTACCGCTGGGCAAAAGAAGGGGATGCGCGCTACAATTTAAAGCAGCAGATGTGGGGACACGATCTCTGGAACGAAGATTTCAAGAACAAGGGCTATTATTATGCCGGACTTTTTGGAAAGCATATGCCCGAATTCAATCTTGACAACAAGGAACTTCGTGCTGAATTCAAAAAAGTAATGAAATTCTGGTTTGACAAGGGCGTTTCAGGATTCAGATACGATGCTGCAGGACACATTTACAACCGTGCTGAACTTGCTGCAGGTGAAGAGTCTGCGTCAAAAGCTGTAGCCTGGTGGAAAGAAATCATTGACTACAACAAAAGCGTTTACCCCGACCAGTATTCTCTGGGCGAAGTATGGGAAAACAATGCCGTCCGCGCGCAGTATGTTGCAGGCCTGGGATCATGCTTCCATTTTGACATCGGTGACAAGTACATTGCTGACGAACTCAAATACAATGATGCAGGAAAAAACACCTATGCAAATATGCTTGAGTCCGACCTTGGACGCTATGCGCGCTCAAATCCTGACTACATAGATGCACCGTTCCTTTCAAACCACGACCAGCCCAGAGTAGGCGGAGTGCTGAGGGGAGACACTGCAAAATTAAAGACAGCCGCTGCAATGTATCTTCTGTCTGAAGGAGTCCCGTTCATTTACTACGGCGAAGAACTCGGAATGAAGAGCGGAACAAAAGATGAAACAAAGCGCACACCCATGCTCTGGAACACAAGCAATTCTGCAGGCAAACCAAAAGACAAAATGCAGACAACTTGGGCAGCCGCAAGTGACTGTATTTACAACAAAAAGACACTTTCTGTTGCAGAACAGGAAAAAGACCCGTCATCACTTCTTGAATATTACAAACGCCTGATCCGCGTAAAGACAGCACATCCGGCTTTGTTCAAGGGAAGACTTCATGCTATAGATACAGGAGCGGCTGGAATTTCATCCTGGGCAATGGTATGCGACACTGAGCGTGCCTTTGTAATGCACAATCTTTCAAAAGAAGCGGTAACATTCAGCGTACCTGCAGACTATGCAGATCTTGCAGCCGTTTTTGTTTCAGGAACAGACGTTGCAGTTAACGGCAGCCAGATAACAATTCCTTCTCTCGGAACAGTTGTTCTGGCCGGAAACTGATTTTTGCAGACCGATTAAATTTTTTGTATATGCAGTGCGCAGCTTCTGAAGTCGCCCCACATGCGCTCAATGCGCAGTCCGCAGTTTCTTAAAGTTGAGCCTGCATAGTTTTCCAAAGAGCGGCTTGTTCCGTCGTCGCAGTACATGCACACGGAATAAGCCGCTTTTTCGTCAAGGCCGTGTATCTTAACGAATCTTGAATGAAAATTGGGTCTGTTCAAAACCTGTACGCAGACCGCGAAAGCCTGTGAGCAGTCCTTTGCCGCAACTTCCCAAACATCCCAGTCACTTTCCGATGTCGAACTTATCCTGTAGCGAGCCGCGCTTCCAAGGTCAGAAAGCTGGCTGTTCCGTGGCTGTTTGAGGCCGGCCGCCCTTATGTGAGATTTGCGTTAAAAAAACTTTGCTTTTTTTAACATTCCATATTATAATTATATAAAAGGGCGGCAGTTTGCCGTATATATCAAAATAATAACAGGAGAAATAGTATGAATAAGTCAATATCTGCACAGGGATTTACATTAAAAAAGGATCAGTCTGATCTTATCAATCAGAAACTTCAGCGCATTGCATATGCCGAAAGCCATATTGTTGATTTAATCATTCATGTTAAGGAAGATAAAAAATTCTATTTTGATGCAACGGTTAATTTCCGCTGGGGTGCAAATGCTCATGTAGCAAGCGATGATTTTGATTTTGCAGCCGGAGTAAACAAACTCATGGATGTTCTTGACGTAAAGGTTAAGAAAGAAAAGGACAAGGTTCAGGAAAAGAAATAAATTGAATTAAAAAAAGTCTTTTTTTGTGTAGACTTTTTCACGACGCCCTCTGAAAACGGTTGAATCTGTGAGTACTGGGGGCGTCTTTATTTTAAATGCGCTTTTCTGCCCGTTTATCTTGTGTAGGAAGATTCTATTGAAAGATTTGCGCGGTATTTTGCAACTGTGCGCCGGGCTATTTTTATTCCCCTTTTTTCGAGCTCATCTGCAATTTTCTGGTCACTGAGCGGTTTTGTGTTGCCTGCGTTTTGGGCGAGTATTTTCTTTATTTCATGCAGAATATTGTCCCGGCTTAAGTCGGCTTTGTCTGCGACCTGGTTTGTAAAGAAATATTTTATGTCAAAAAGTCCCCATTCGCACTGCAGGAACTTGCTGTTTGCCATGCGCGAGACTGTTGTTTCGTGAACGCCGAGTTCGGCAGCTACATCGGACTGCCTGAGCGGTGAAAGATGTCCGGGACCTTTTTCAAAAAATTCGTGCTGTTTTTTTACGATAATACAGCAGGCCCTGTGTATTGTTGACTCGCGGTATTTTATACTTTCTATAAAATCACGTGCCTGCTTTAAGTTTTCCTGAATCTTTTCCGAGCCGGGCGTTTCTTTCGATGCCAACTTCTGCAGTTCAGGATTGACGGTTACAAGAGGAACATTGTCCTGTGAAAGCCGCACCAGCCAGGCGCGTTCCCCGTAAGTAACAATGCCTTTGTCAAAGTTGTCTGCATCAAAACTCTGTGCAAGCGGTTCTATAAAAATGTCCGGTGCTATGTAGTGCGTGCCCGAACTTCCGAAATTTCTTGCAGGAAAAGGATCCAGCGTGCGTATAAACTTAAGAGCTTCTTCTGCTTCCTGTTCTGTTCCGGTTACGGAAGCATATTTCTGGTCCGCGCTGTCGGCAATCATCTGTGCGCGTTCTTTCTGGAACTGCTTTATTTTTTTTGCTATTCTGTCTATTTTTGGCGGATCAAGAAAGTCAAAGTGCCCGTCCAGAATAAAAAGCGCACTCTGCGGTGCGTCTTCCCTTAACCGCGCCTGGGCAAAAAGACTTTCTTCTGTTCCCGAAGTGCATGTGCCCACCGGATCCAACTGTTGTATCAAAAGAATTGTTTCTTTAAGAAGAGCCGGCGTTTGTGAAGGATCGTTTTTGTCAAGAAGTGACTCTGGGGCAAGAATATGAAAGCCCTTGTCGTTAAGGTTGTAGATGAGCCGCTCACCGATTTTTCTCTGTGCATTACTCATCCTCTGGCTGCGGAACTGTGAAAGAAGGTGATCCTGGAGCGACATTCTTTCATCGGCCTTTGCCTCAAGTGCTGCCTGAAAGTTTTCTGACGCAAGTTCTGCTGCGGCTCCTGTTGAAGAGGTAACCCTTGTGTAGTCAGAAGGACCGCGCGTATGCCCCACAGTAACTGCCGGATTTTTTTCGGCCTCGTCGTATACGGCTTTGCAAAGATCCATATTTCCCATGGCAAGAAGTTCCAGGGACTGAATCTGTTTCTGGCTCATAATCTGAACCTGAGTCTGTTTTTGCTGCTGTTTTAGCTCGAGGCCTGTCATACAGATACTATAGCACAAAAAACGCATTGGCGGTATACTGGAAGCCATGAAAAACTTTGAAGAATTCGGTCTTGAAATTCCCGAAATACTTTTACCAAAAGACAAAAACCTGGAAAAATGGAGCGTGATTGCCTGTGATCAGTACACACAGGACGTTGACTACTGGAAGCGTGCCGCAGAAATAGTGGGTAGTGCTCCATCGACCCTGAATATTATTCTTCCCGAAGTTTACCTTTCTTCCCCTGACAGAAAAGAAAGAATAGAAAAAATACGTTCAACAATGCGCAGTTACCTGAATGACGGCACATTTGATCCGCCCAAAAAAGGCTTTGTTTATGTTGAACGCAAGACCGGCTACGGCAGAATACGCCATGGACTTGTTGCAGCCGTAGATCTTGATGCCTATGAGTGGAAGCCCATGAGCAGTGCCCTTGTACGCGCAACAGAAGCCACAATAGTTGACCGTATTCCGCCTCGCAAAGAAATAAGACGAGATGCTCCTGTAGAGAGCCCCCATATAATGCTTCTTGTAAACGACCCGGAACACAAACTTGTAGAAGCTGCCGGTGACTATGCAAAAAAGAATATGCCTGTTTACGATGGAGACCTTATGCAGAATGCAGGTCACATAACAGGATGGATGGTTTCTTCGGAAAGTGAAATAAACAGAGTATATGAAGCTCTTGATTATCTGAAGAAAGCAGGAACAGCATCTGACGGAAGTTCGTTCCTTTTTGCTGTAGGAGACGGAAACCATTCGCTTGCCACTGCAAAAGCTGTCTGGGACGAATACCGTGAAGAACTCAGTGTACAGGGCAAGTCAAAGGAAGAAATAGCCTCTTCACCGGTAAGATATGCGCTTGTAGAAATTGTGAATATTTATGATACAGGCCTTACTTTTGAGCCCATTCATCGTGTACTTTTCAATACAGATGCTCCTGCCCTTGAACTGTTTGTCAAAGAAAAGCTTGGCGGTGTAATTACGCAGTGTGACAGTGAGCGCGAACTTGAACAGAAAGTCAGGGAATCAAAGGCTTCGTTTGGTTTTGTACACTATTGTGATGAATGTAAAAAAACTGTGTACGAGTGCCTTGAAACTCCTGTGACAGAACTTGCAGTAAGCCGTCTTCAGCCTGTTCTCGATGCCTTTATTGCGCAGAATACAGAAATACAGATTGACTACATACACGGAAGCGATGAAGTATTCCGCCTTGGCCAAAAGAAAGGCGCAGTTTCCATACTTCTGCCGCCTGTTGCAAAAGATTCGTTCTTTGACACAATCAACAAAAGCGGCCCTCTTCCAAGAAAGAGTTTTAGTATGGGAGAAGCAAGTGAAAAGCGTTTCTACCTTGAATGCAGGGCGTTGTTCCGCTAGATAATACCAGGCGCATACAGGAACAAATTCTGTGTGCGCTTAATTTTTTGTGATTCTGATTATAAAATATCCGAACTTTTCGGCTTTGGAATCTCCTATTCCGTAACATTCCTTGAGTTCCTGCTGCGACTTCGGCTTTTTTGTCGCTATGTCAAGGAGTGTTTTGTCTCCGAAAATGACATAGGGCGGAACATTGAGTTCGTCTGCCGCCATTCTTCTCCACCGTCTGAGTTCTGCTTCTATGCGTTTTCCTTCTTTATCATCATCAGGAATCTGCTTAGGTGCTTTTCTAAGGACAGCCGTACTCTTTTTGGGAGAATTTTCATCAAATGACACCGGCAGACGGATCTCTGTTCGTGAACGTAGCGCCTGTTTACCAGCATCTGTTACGTAAAGGACCGAATGTTCTTCTGTTTTTGCAATAAGACCGTATTCTATAAGGCAGTCGCAGAGTTCCAGCCATTTCTGGCGGTCAAGGGTGCGGCCTATTCCCCAGGTGCTTATTTCATTGTGCCCGTTTTCTATAATGCGTGAGGCCTTTGATCCCATAAGAACGTCAATAACGTAATGTGTCCCGAACCGTTCCCCTGTACGAAGTACGCAGGAAAGGAACTTCTGTGCGCAGACAGTCATGTCTTTTTCTTCACCGCCGCCACTGGAACATATATCGCAGCACTGGTCAGTTGTGGCTTCCGTATTGAATTCCCCAAAGTAAGACAAAAGCTGCCGTCTTCTGCATGTGTGGGATTCGGCATATTTTATCATTCCCTGCAAAAGTTTTTCTGACTTTGTTCCGTCTGCATTTTCGTTGAAAAACCATCTTATTTTTCTAATATCTGCAGGGCTGTAGAGAAGAAGTGCTTCTGCAGGGCTTCCGTCACGGCCGGCGCGTCCTATTTCCTGATAGTACTGTTCAACTGACTTTGGCATGTCATAGTGAATTACGTAGCGTACATCGGGTTTGTTTATTCCCATACCAAAGGCAACTGTTGCTACAATTACGTCGGCCCTGTCGTTTATGAATGCTGCCTGGTTGCGGCTTCTCTCTTCGTCAGAAAGTCCTGCGTGGTATTTAAGGGCTTTTATTCCGCTTTCACAGAGGACAGCATGAAGTTCATCTACCTGTCTTCGTGAAAAGCAGTATACTATTCCTGTCTGGCCTTTGTGCGAGCGTATAAAATCAATTACCTGCAGGGGAGGATTGTTTTTTCTTCTTACGTCAAGAAAAATATTCGGCCGGTTGAAGCTTGTTACAAGAACTGCCGGGTTTTCCATGCGCAGGTTGCGTACAATGTCATTCTGAACCTGTTTTGTTGCGGTTGCTGTCAGTGCAAGGCATGTTGCTCCTTTGAATTCTTCACGCACCGATGCAATTTCCATATAATCGGGCCTGAAGTCGTGTCCCCATTCGCTTATGCAGTGTGCTTCATCTATTGTAATGCAGCTGAGTTTTACGTTTCTTGAGTGAAGCAGCTCGCGTATTCTTTCTGTAGCAAGACCTTCGGGTGAAACGTAGAGAAGTTTTATCTGACCGCGTCTTATTCTGTCGCAGACGGCCGTGTATTCGTTCCATTCCAGTGAAGAATTGATAAAGGCGGCGGCGATTCCAAAAGACTCAAGCTGTGTTACCTGATCCTGCATCAGGGCAATGAGCGGTGAAATTACAACCGTGAGTCCTTCTGACAAAAGGGCAGGTATCTGGTAGCAGAGAGATTTTCCGCCGCCGGTGGGCATTACGGCAAGAGTGTCCCTTCCGTCCAGAACATTCTGGATAACGGTTCTCTGCAACGGCCTGAAACTGTCATAACCGAACACGCTTTTGAGAATCTGTTCCGGTGTACCTTTATAACCGGACTGGACAGAATCATCCTGTTCTACAGAAAAATCATCACCCGTAAATAAAAAAGAAGTCTGTGCCGACAAGTCGCGAATTTTTGCCATAAGTAGATTATAGCCGACTTCGTTCATTTATTGAACCTCCGTTTTGGCATTTTTGGCTTTGGTACTTGAAAATAAATTAAAAATATGCTATAGTATCAAAACATGCCGGCTTGGTGAAATGGTAGACACGAAAGACTCAAAATCTTTTGCGCGCGAGCGTGTCTGAGTTCGAGTCTCAGAGCCGGTATATAGGGTTGCTCAAAAAGTTTGGGCAACCCTCTTTTTTATTTTAAAGCATGCCCATGTCTGTGAGTGCATTTCCTTCTGCCTTTCTGAAGTCAACCGCTTCCTGCATACATTCTTCATCAATACAGAACTTTTCTGACATATCGGCTACAGTTCTTGCAACTTTCATGCAAAGTGACGCTGCCCTTGGCGAAAACCCCAGTTTTTCCTGCGCTTCGTTAAGTATTTTTTTTGCGCCGTCAGTACAGCGGCAGAACTTTACAATCTCTGAAGCATTGAGTTTTGAATTCCTTTTGCCCTGTCTTTTCCTTTGCGCACTTACAGCCCTTGCTACCTGCACACGCAGCTCTTCACTTGAAACACCCTTTGTATTTTCGCCGGCGTTATTGTATGCGCGCACCCTCAGTTCAATCCTGTCCAGAAGGGGCGATGAAAATTTTTTCCAGTACTGTTCCACGGCTCTTGCTGAACAAAGACACAGTTTGTCGGTAGAACCGTAGTTTCCGCAGGGGCAGGGGTTTGTGGACATAAGAAGCTGAAAGTCTGCCGGAAAAACACTCGTGCGTCCGGCCCTGCTTAGCGTAATGCTTGCTGTTTCAAGCGGAACTCTGAGCATCTGCAGAACCGAAGTCCTGAACTCTGCCGCTTCGTCCAAAAAAAGTCCTCCGTTGTGGGCAAGTGAAATTTCCCCCGGAGTGCATTTTGGTCCTCCACCGCACATTCCTTCTATAGTAGCAGTCTGGTGCGGCTGCCTGAAAGGTGCTGTTCGTACAGAAGGAGAATTGTGGGGCAGCAATCCTGCAATAGAGTAAATTCTTGTAACGCTCTGAGCTTCATCCGGTGTAAGAAGCGGAATAATTGAAGGGAACCGCTGCATGCATAAAGTTTTGCCGCAACCCGGAGGACCGTATGCCAGAATGTTGTGCCCGCCTGCCGCCGCTATCTGCAAAGCTCTTATAAGTTTTGTCTGCCCGCGTACTTCCTTAAAGTCCAGTTCCGGACTGACCGGCGCAAAAAGAACTCCTTCTATGTTTACAGAACCTTCCGGTATTCCTGCCAGTGCGTTTGAAGAACCGCTTCTTTCTTTTTGCGTAAAAGCCTTGGAATCGTTAAGTGCGCAGAAAGCTTCTGAAAGTGTCTGTGCGCCGAATACACGCATTCCCGAAACTTCACGTGCTTCTTCTGCATTTGCTTCGGGAACAATGCACTTTCTAATACCACCGGCACAGGCAGTGCAGACAGCAGCATGAACTGCGCGTACAGGTCTTATATTGCCGTTAAGTTCAAGTTCCCCCATGACAAGAACAGAATCCCCAGTATCTTCAGGACTTTCGGCTGTCCACATGCTGTCATCTTCATTTGTTTCGCGGGAGTTTTCCTTTGCACCAAGAACGGCCACTGCCACGGCAAGATCAAAACCCGCGCCTTCTTTTTTTAAGTCAGCAGGTGAAAGACTTATCAGAACCCGTTCCGCAGGAAATTCAAACCCAGAATTCGTTATGGCGCTCCTCATCCTTTCACGTGATTCCTTTACGGCACCGTCTGCAAGTCCTACTATGTCTACGGCAGGAATTCCTCTTCTCAAGTCAACTTCTACACTCACAAGCGAGCCTTCGTATCCGAATGGTGAAAAACTAAAAATTCTCATAATTGTTAATATGTCCTCTGTTATATATATATGCCGCGTTTTTTCATTTTCGCAAAATAAATGAAAAAAAAATTGAATTCTGCTATAATTTAAAAATGCTTGACATAACAATTTTATGCCGCGTCGTGGACAATTACGGCGACATTGGCTTCGTATACAGACTTGCGCGAGAACTTTCATCACTTTCTTCTATAGAAAAGACACAGATAAGACTCATCGTAAGTGATTTGAAATCCTTTAACGCAATGGCTCTTCCACCCGGAATTTCTACATCGCTTGCAGTACAGAATTATAACGGCTGGAAAGTGATAGACTGGAATGCCTGTGCCGAAGGAAAGTGTGAATTTACAGAGCAGCCGCCAAAAATTATTCTTGAATGTTTTCAGTGCGGGCGTCCTGAATGGCTTGATGAAATTTTATTTTCTGCGCAGACAACGCAGACTGTTCAGATTGTAAATGTTGAATATCTTACTGCCGAAGACTGGGCCGACGACTTTCATCTTTTGAAATCAGGAACAAGAAGTGCGCTTGTAAAAAAAATAAATTTCATGCCGGGCTTTACAAAAAAAACAGGCGGCCTTGTACTGGACAAAAACTTTGTTACCTGCGTGCATTCCAAAACAGCGGCTCTTGAGTGTCTTAAAAAGTATGCTTCAAAAAAAACTGTCGCTCTGATAGAAGACACAAATTTATTCCGCGTAATTGTGTTCAGTTATGAAAGGAATTTTGAAAATGAAGCGCGTGCTCTGTCTGAGTTCGCCAAAAATTCAGGACGAAAAGTTCAGGTTCTGCTTGCACCCGGATTGGGAAATGCTCCATTTAAAAAGGCTGCAGATGCCTTTAAAAATATTTCTGTTTACGACCTTGAATATCTTCCGCAGATTGCATGGGACGCTCTTCTGACACTTGCAGACTTTAGTTTTATACGCGGTGAAGATTCGTTTTCAAGGGCATGTCTTTCGGGAATTCCTTTTGTGTGGCACGCTTACCCTCAGGAAGAAGAGTTTCAGCTGGTAAAGGCAGCCGCTGTCCTTAAGCGCATGGAACCGTTTTTTTCTGCCGGGGATATGTCTCTGGTAAAAAATGTGTGGCTTTCGTACAACAGAAAACCTTCAGTAAAAATGTGTGATGAAGCCTGCAAAGTTTACAATGAATGTACAGACGCGGGGTATATTCCGCTTTTAAGAATTCTTGAAAATTACGGTGGAATAAAAAAATCATTCGGAATGTTCGCGCAGTCACTTTTTGCAAATGAAAACCTCGCCAAAAACCTGCTTGCCTTTTTGCAGAACAGCGTGCAGTAGGGGTGGGTGGCGGACGTGTCTTAAACTGAATTAAGTTTTCAGTTCAAATTTACGCTGTTTCGTGATATTCTGATAAATAAGAAATTCCTGTCAGTAAAAATGACAGAAAACGAGTCTGCAATGTCAAGAGGAGAAATTATGCTGAACATAATTTTTGGAAAAATTGATGACGTTATTTACAATACAAGCGTTTTCTTTAAAAACACATATGAAAAAGAATGGCTTTTGGAAGAAGAAACAAAGCAGATGATTCTGGACATAGACAAATCCAAAGTTTTGGGAAACGGAGCAATAGAAAGTCCCGTTTTGGGAATTATTCCTCCTACATCTCTTTCTGGTGGTGTAAAAACCCTTATTCTGATTTCTCATATCAAAGATAAAATTTTTAATGCATCCAACTGCGGAAACAATTGTGCTTTCTGGCTTTTGAAAATTGCAAAAGAAAAAGATATTACCATAAACCTTCGGCATTTAATGGATTTTGGCAATGGTGAATTTGAAATCAATGTTGTAAATAAAAACAAAATTGTACATTCAATGAATGAACTTTTGGAAATTGTCGGGGATTTATTATGAAAGGCTCATTTTCAATTTCAGTTCAAAACAATACAGTAAAATACGTATTTTCTCTAAAACGGAATATCACCATAATTCAGGGTGACAGTGCAACAGGAAAAACAACTCTTGTAGATTTAATCCGTGAATACGAACAGAATGGAACAGATTCCGGTATTTCTCTTTCCTGCGAAAAAAAATGCAGGGTTTTGGAAGGAAACGACTGGAACAGTCATCTTTCACTGTTAAAAAACTGCATAATTTTTATAGATGAAGGAAACAGATTTGTAGAAAGCAAAGAGTTTGCTTCAGAAGTAAAAAAAAGCGACAATTATTTTGTTATCGTAACAAGAGAAGGTCTTGAAAATCTTCCGTACAGCATAGAAGAAATTTACGGAATCCACACTTCAGGAAAGTATTCCGATTTAAAACAGGTTTATCACGAGTTTTATAAAATTTACGGAAACTTTAATTTGGAAAACAAAATACAAAAACTGATTACAGAAGATTCAAATTCCGGTTTTGACTTTTTTAATTCAGTTTCACAGAAAAAATACATTTGCGAATCAGCAGGTTGTAAATCAAATATTTACAAAAAACTTCTGGAATCAGGCTCAGAAAATGTTCTTGCAATAGTTGATGGTGCTGCTTTTGGTTCTCAAATGAATCTTGTTTCAGAATTATTGGAAAAAAGAAAAAATCTTTCTCTTTTTGTGCCTGAAAGTTTTGAGTGGATTATTCTGAAATCCGGTGTTGTAAAAGATGTTGAGAAAATTCTTGAACATCCTGAAGATTTTGCAGACAGTACAGAGTTTTTCAGCTGGGAACAATTTTTTACAAAACTTTTAACAGAAAAAACAAAGGGAACATATCTCAAATATTCAAAACGAAAACTCAATCCCAATTATCTTTCTGATTCAATAAAAAATAAGATTCTGAATCTGGACTTACTTGCCTTTTTGCAGAACAGCGTGCAGTAGGGGCTGGCGGCAGACGGTTGCAATTATATGAAAATTTGTGTATACTAAAGTAACTCTTTTTATAGGAAGAATTAAGATATGTTATCAACTAATGAAATCAGAGTCGGAACAGCCTTTATGTATGAAGGCGCACCTTTTATTGTACAGCGCATGCTTGGACAGAAATCAGGACGTGGCGGAATGGTCACTCGCCTTCGTGTAAAGAACATCGTTACAGGTTCAACACAGGATCTCGGTCTTGATGCCGGAGAAAAATTTGATGATGTTGATCTTGAGGAAAAGAGCGTAAAACTTTCTTATGTTGACGGCGATACTTTCCACTTTATGGATCAGGAAACATACGATGACGTTCCTCTTTCAAAGGAAGATCTCGGAGACAACGCAGGATACATTTCTCCTGATGATGATTATGATGTTTCTATCACTTTTTACGAAGGAAAGCCGGTTGGAGTAAATCTCCCTGTTAACGTAACACGCACAATCACTTACTGCGAACCTGGAATCAAGGGCGATACATCAGGAAAGTCTACAAAGCCTGCAACTCTTGACACTGGAATGGAAGTTAAGGTTCCTCTTTTCTGCAATACTGATGACCGCATTGTTATCGATACTCGCGACGGTTCATTCGTAGAGCGCGCAAAAGATAAATAATCAATTAAGGCTGCCCGGTCAGACTTTGTTTCTTCGGGCAGTTTGTTCTGGCCCCCTAGCTCAATTGGATAGAGCGACAGCCTCCTAAGCTGTAGGTAGCGAGTTCGAATCCCGCGAGGGTCAATACTCCTGTTCTGTTACGGACAGGAGTTTTTTGTTCTTATTTTATTCTCTGTAAAAGTATCCATACTTTCATTGCAGCCTTTTGTGAAAATATTTTTGACAGAAAGTGGGTGAACTTTGTGAAAATTCCAAAGACAGAAATATCTTTGCCGCGGTCGGCATCCCTTAGTGCTTTTGCTGCTGCTTTTGAAGCATCTGTAATTCCCATAAAGTTGGTTACTGTTTTTGCAGCCCCTGTTTGTGCGCGTGAAAAAAAGTTTGTCTTCATCCAGGGCGGGCAGACGGCAGTTGCAGTTATTCCGGTTCCTTTAAGTTCAACATTGAGGGCGCGTGTATAGTTTCTTAAAAATGCTTTTGTAGCGCTGTAAATGTTCATGTACGGCAGCGGGAAAAACGATGCCTGTGAAGCAATATTTATTATGCGGCTACCTTTTGCCATGTAGGGCAGGCAGACAAGTCCTGCAGCAACCGGCGCGCCCATGTTAAGGCTCATCATGTTAATGGACTGTTCCGCGCTTAAGTCTTTGTACGAACCGAATTTTCCGTAACCTGCGTTGTTTACAAGGTATGCCACGCGCGGCTTTTCTTTGGTGAGCATCTGTTCAAAAAGAGAAAACGAACTGCTTTCTGACAAATCTGCACTTACCGTACGTATTTTTGTTCCGAACTCTTCTTTAAGAAGATTAAGTTTTTCCTGATTGCGTGCAACAGCCCAGATTTCATCAATGCAGTCTTTTTTTAGAAGAAGCTTTACAAATTCTTTTCCAAAACCGCTGCTTGCCCCGGTAACAATTGCAATGTTTTTTTTGAGTCCTTCCATATTTCCCTCTGAATAAACTGTAAATAAATATTCCCTTAATGAAAATCTAATACAGCGCCTTTAGATTCTGTCTATCGATTAGAAAATAATTTATAGGAGATTTCTATGAAAATCAACATGAGAACAACAGCAGCTGTAGTTGCAGCTCTTACACTTGCAGTTTCTGCAGCTTCTGCAGAAGGATTTTCTGTTGCAGGAGACATCCGCAGCGGTATCGAATTCGGTTTCGGTGATGATGCAAAAGTAGTTTCAACATCAGACTACCATGACGGCAACTACTACGGAAACGGAAACACACGCCTTCGTCTTAACTTCAAGTATGAGAATGGCGATGCAGGAGCTGTATTCCGCTATGAGCATAAAGCCGGAAAAGCATGGTTTGATGAAGGAAACGCAAAGTATGCTATGGGATATGCAAAGCTCTTTGACGGAATTCTCGTTGCAGAAGCAGGAAAACTCAAGGACCTTTACACAGGTTCTGACGGACAGGAAGGATACGGTCTTACAGATATAGCTTCTGCCGGTGCTTACGGTGCAGGATTTACACTTCTTCCTGTAGACGGACTTGCTGTTCAGGCAATTGTTTCTGACAGTCTTGGAAAAGGTTTTGAAGCACGCAAAGACAACTTTACTTTCGGTGCAAAGTATGCAAACGATGTAATCAAGGTTGCCGGTGGTTACAACCTTTCTGGAAAAGCTTACGGTTATGTAGGAATCGGTGCTGTAGAAAACCTCGGAGTAGATCTTGAAGTATACTACGAGCAGCTGGAAGACAAGGATGATATAGTTGAAATAAACGAAGATATCAACTATGACCTTAACGACAGCCTTTCATTCGGTCTTCTTGCTTACCAGAAGTTTGGCGAAGAAGAAAAGCCGGTATTCGAGTTTAACCCACACGTTATGTTCGGAATTGATGACACATTCGCTGTATCTGCAGAAAGCTACATTACAGTACCGACAGTAGAAGATTCAAAAGTTGCATTCAGCGTAACTCCGGCTCTCTGGATTAACGTAAAGAAGGCAAAGGTTAACGTATACTACACATACGATAACGACGGAGAGAACAGCGCAAATTACGTTGGAACAGGAGTAAAGGTTTCTTTCTAAGCTGAACAAAGTAAATAAAGCAAAAGTCCTCCTTGCAGGCGCGGTTTTCCAATGCGAAGGCCGCGTCTCTTTTTTTTGTCCCGTCAGTATATGTCTGAATTTATGTCCTGAAGTTTATGCGCGGGCCTGTCTTTGTAAATACAAAAAAATTGTAAAAGAGTAAAAGACTGTCTGATTGCAGTGAAAAATTTTTAAGGTAAAAAAAAAGACAACCCAAAAAGGATTGTCTCCAAGAAGCGCCCCCTGCTGGGTTTGAACCAGCGACACACGGATTAACAGTCCGTTGCTCTACCGACTGAGCTAAGGGAGCAGTTGATGTGCTCAACGTATTTAAGATAATATAGTAAGACAAAAAAAAAGTCAATACAGTTATCTGAAAAATTGCAAAAAAAAATGGAAAAAACAACGGGTGCTGTTCCCTTTCAAAGAACGGCACCCGTTGTTATCTTACTTGGACAGCAGTGAATTCATTGCCTTAACAAAGTCTGCCGGATCCTGCAGTTCGCTTCCGCTAAGAAGGAGAGCCTGGTCAAGAAGAACTTCGCTTATGTTTTTGAGTTCAGTGTCGTCTGCCTGTGAAAGCTTTTTGACAATAGCGTGGTCTGCGTTTATTTCAAGAATAGGCTTTACAAGGTTTGCAGAACCCTGGCCCATTGCTCTCATCATTCTTTCCATCTGAAGGGACGGATCGTTTTCGTCAATAACAATGCAGCTTGGGCTGTCAGAAAGGCGCTTGCTCAGAACAACATCCTTTACCCTGTCACCAAGAGCCTTCTTTATCTTTTCCTGAACAGGCTTGAATTCCTCTTCTTTCTTTTTAAGGTCTTCTTTGTTTACATTGAGTTCATCGTCACTTCCTGCGCGGTTAACAGACTTAAGCTCGAAGTCCTTGTATTTTGCCAGTGCTGGAATAACAATGTCATCTACTTCATCAGGGGCAATGAGAACTTCAAAACCCTTGTTTTTGTATGCTTCAAGTAGCGGTGACTCGCGCAGATTCTTTTCGTCGGAACCGCTTATGTAGTAAATGTACTTCTGGTCTGTCTTCATTCTCTGTACATAATCTGCAAAGCTGGTCCACTTGTCGTCGCCTGTTCCTTCTCCTGCAGTGCTCTTGAATCTGATTATTTCTGAAAGCTCGTCCCTGTTTGCAAAGTCGGAATAAAGACCTTCCTTGAGAGGACGGTTGTAATTCTTTACGAATGTATTCCACTTTGCAATTACGGTCTTGTCATCGTCTGTCTGCTCTGTTTTTTTGGAAGCGGCGTCGGCTTCTTCACCAAGCTTTTTGAATTCTGACAAAAGCTTTTTAACGGACTGTGACTTAATGTTTTCGAGTATTCTGTTCTGCTGCAGAATCTCACGGCTTACGTTGAGCGGCAAATCTTCTGAATCAATTACGCCGCGTACAAATCTTAAGTAAGAGGGCAAAAGTTCCTTGTCGTCGTCGGTTATGAAAACTCTTTTTACATAAAGCTTTACACCGCTTTTGTAGTCTGCCTGGTACATGTCGTAAGGAGCAGCTTCGGGAACGTAGAACAGTGTTGTGTATTCCTGTGTTCCTTCTGCATGCGTGTGGATATACATGAGAGGATCTGTTCCGTCGTGTGTAAGGGTTTTGTAGAAGGCATTGTAGTCTTCTTTTTTGAGTTCACTCTTGTTGCGCTTCCAGAGGGCACTTGCGCTGTTGCACTGTTCAATTTTGTCTTCTGTACCGTTTGCTTTTCCGTCTTTGTCATATTTTGTCTGCGTATAGTGCAGGTAAATGGGGAATGCAATGTGGTTGGAATATTTTTTGATAAGATCGTCAATTTTCCAGTGGCTGGCGTAATCTTTGGAATCGTCGTTGAGATGCATTTCAATTGCGGTTCCATAAGTGTCGCTCTTGTCGAAACCGTATGCTGCGTATGAGGGATCTTCGGGTTTAAGCTCTTCAATTTCGTAAGCATTTGTTCCGTCAGAACTCCAGTGCCAGACTGTTCCGTCACCGCCGGCTTTTCTTGTGTAGACGTCAATTTTTGATGCTGCCATAAAGGCGCTGTAGAAACCTACACCAAACTGTCCTATTAAATCAGAATTGTTTGTTCCGCTCTGGGAAAGTTTTTCTATAAATGCCTTTGTTCCTGAGCGTGCGATTGTTCCAAGGTTGTCGTTCAGATCTTTTTCGTCCATTCCGAGTCCGCAGTCCTGTACGGTAAGTGTTTTTTTGTCTTCGTTGAACGAAATGTCGATTCTTGGATTAAAGATTATGTTTTTGTAATTGTCATCAGAAACAGTAAGATACTTGAGCTTGTCGAGCGCATCAGATGCATTGGAGACTATTTCTCTTAGAAAAATGTCTTTGTTGGAATACATTGAATGAATGATGAGCTTGAGCAGCTGGTTTACTTCTGTCTGAAACTGATATTTGGCCATGTTTTTTTCCTCACAAATTGATTTTATGATTTCGGGTATACCCCGTTTTTGACTGCATTAAATTTAATAAAAATAAATGCAGAAATCAAATTTTTTTGCAGAAGAAACGGCATATACTTTTGTGCGCAATCTGTCTTTGCCGCAGATTATTTTTTCCAGAATGACGGTGAGAAAAATATTATGAGCGTAAAGAATTCAAGGCGGCCTGCAATCATTAGAAAACTGTACATCCATTTTGTGGCGGCCGGCAGAAAACCGTAATTGCATGAAGGACCCAGCGCGTTAAAGGCAGGGCCAATGTTTCCAATCATACTCAGTGCGCCTGTAAACGAACTGAGCAGATCAAGCCCGAAAAGCGATGCCGTAAAAGTTGCAATTGCCAGAACGAGCATGTAAATAAACACAAATGCCGCCACAGAAAAAACAATGTCTTTTCTTCCGGGTCTCCGGTCAATTCTTATTGTAAAGATTCCGTGCGGGTGCAGTGTTTTGAGTAGTTCGTTCCTTAACTGTTTGGCAAGAATTACCCAGCGTATTACTTTTATTCCGCCTGCAGTAGAGCCCGAACAGCCTCCTATAAAAAACAGAATAAAAATAACTGCCTGGCTTGCGGGCTTCCATTCTGTGTAGTCGGTAGTGGCAAAACCGGTTGTGCTTATAATGCTTGTTACCTGGAACGCGGCGTACCTTAAAGATTCGGCAATGTTTTTGTATGTGTCTGACTGAATGAGCGTAATCAGAAGAATTGCAGCAGCGTTTATAAAAATATAGGCTTTTAATTCCGTGTTTTCGCGTATTTCCTGAAACTTGCGTGTTATTGCGTAATAGTACAGTGAAAAGTTTATTCCCGCAAGAAACATGAATACCGTGCAAATCCAGTCAGCTGCTGCCGAAGAAAAGGCGCCTACGCTTGCGTTTTTTGTGGAAAAGCCGCCTGTTCCCAAAGTGGCAAAGGCATGACAGAGTGCGTCAATAAAATCCATTCCAGCTAGTTTAAGAAGAACTGTCTGTAAAGCCGTCATGCCTACGTAAATGAACCAGAGTGCTTTTGCAGTAGTTGTAATTTTTGCAGTAAGCTTGCCTTTTTCGGGACCGGTTGTTTCGGCTTTTATAAGCTGGAATCCGCCGACTCCAAGAATGGGAAGAAGGGCTACGGTAAGCGCGACAATTCCCATTCCGCCAAGCCAGTGCATCTGACAGCGCCACAAATTGATTGTCCTCGGAAGGGTTTCTATCTGTGAAAGAATTGTTGCACCTGTTGTCGTAAAGCCGCTTACGCTTTCGAAAATTGCGTCTGTGAAATCTGGAATTGCACCGCTTAAGTAAAGGGGCAGCGCTCCGTAAATGCTTACAGAAATCCATGAAAGTGCGACGACAACAAAACTGGATCGTATGGAAAGGGTAGTGGATTTTTTTCTGCCGACAACAATAAAAATTGCGGCTATAATCCAAAAGACAACCATTGGCACAAAAAAGTAAGGGATAAGCTGTGTTTCCCCGCAGTAAAGTGCAACGGCTTCAGGAATAAGATATGTTGTTCCGACTATGGCGACGATGAATGAAATAATCCTGAGTACGGTAAAAGTCATGCTAGTCTATCCTGCTGAATTTTTCCAGAACTTTGCGATCTCCTGTCTGCTCAATAAGAACAATATGGTCGCCTGTGTTAAGAACAGTGTTTCCGACGGGCAGTTCGTAACTGTCGTTTCCCGGTTTTTTTACCAGAAGCATAAGGTAGTTTCCGGGGTCTGCAATTTCTTTAAGGGTTTTTCCGACCAGTTTGCTCGAAGAAGGAAGGTCGCACTCAACAATTTCAAATGCGCCGTTCGAAACAGTGTGGATTCCAGTTACGCTTTTTCCGTGAAGATGGCTCATTATGCTGTCTACAAGAGTGTCCCTTACTGGAACCGCAACGTCGACTCCAAGCTTTCGTGCAATGTCCCCGAATGCGGAATGTGCTACAAGTGCTATGGTTTTTTCTACACCCAGAGATTCAAGGTAAGCAGAAACAACCATGTTCATTTCGTGATTGTGTGTTGCGCAGATTACCAGATTGAACTTGTCCAGTCCTTCTTCCTGAATAAAGCCTTCGTCGGTAACATCTGCACAGAAAACTTTTGCACTGGGGAACCGTTCGCTTGCGGCTTTGCACAAAGACTGGTCGCTGTCAATTATTACAAAATCCTGTGACAGTTTTTTTGTTCCTGCAAATAATTTTTTTATTACCGAAGTTCTGTCTTTTTCTATTATGTGGTCGGCTATTATTGTTCCGATACGCCCGGCCCCTACAAGTGCAATTTTTTTTATTGCATCCACTTTTGTTCCGCAGAGTTCAAGCAATTCCTTTATGTCTGACTTTTCTGCCAGAACGCCAATTCTGTCCCCTGCATGAAGAACTGTTTCTCCGCTGGGAAGACAGCTTGTAAAAGTGCCGGTTTTTGTATCTACAGTTTCGGCATAGGCAATAATGAATTTTTTGTCAGAAAGTGAGCGTATGTTTTTGAGTGAAATTCCGTCCAGCCGTGAATCTTTTTCTATTCTGAGCGCCGTAATTTCAAACTCATCGTTTCCGAAAGTGACAACATCGCTTATTGCCCCGTGTTCTACAGCTTTTACAATTGCTTCGGCGGCTTCAACGTCGGGGTGAATCATGTAGTCAATTCCGTAAAGAGGACGGTGCTTTCCCAGAAAAGTTTCTGCGTGGTGAAGAGCAGCCGCGTTTGTGTTTACATAATATGCATAGTTTCTTACGCGAGCAATTTTAAGCAGGTTTGGGTAGACAGCATCTACGAGCGAACATGTTATCATGTTTATCTCGTCGCTTTCGGTAAGCGTAACAAGTGCGTCTGCCTTGTCTATTCCGGCTTCTTCTAGATTTTCGAGATTGTTGCCGTCTGCTTTGAACAGTTTGCAGTCAAGCCTGTTTCCCGCATGGCGGATTGTCTCTTCGTCATTGTCTATAAGCGTAACGTTGTTTTTTTCATTTATGAGCCGTTTTGCAAGCTGAATGCCTGTGAATCCGGCTCCGATAATCATTATGTTCATTGTACAAAAATTGTAGCAGATTGGTTAGTTTTTGTCTTCAATTCTGGACAGTTTTGATTTGCGTCCCTTTCCTGCAAAAATACTCAGCATGACTGTGGCCGTAAGAATGACTGCAGCGATTATTTCCCAAAGTCCGTTTGTTGCAAGTGTACAGGCAATGATTGCAGTAAAACCGCCGAAGCCTGTAAGTGCAGACATGTTGTATCCCATTCCTTCAAGCGTTTTTGTCATTCCGGCAAGAAGCGGTTCCCCGTAGAAAATATAAATTGAACCCATTACCATAACCGTGTGCGCAAGTGTTCCCAGTCCTGCAGCAACAGAGCCCGAAATTATTTTGGGCATCTTTGGAATAAGGCACATGAGTTTAAAAATAAGCCATACAACTACAGGAAAAAGAATACGCGGTATAACAGAAACGCGCGGGTCAAGAAAGAAAGGTGTCGCTCCGCCGCCGTTCATTACGGTTCTCGAAAGGCTTGAAAGACCGAATATAAGACCTGTTCCAAGTCCCGGAACAAGACCTGCAATAACCGTTGCAAGAATTACCGGGATATGCATTATTGTAAGGGTAATGAAACCCCCAAGCTGAATGTATCCGAGGGGAGTAAGGCTCAGTACAATGCTCAATGCACCGAATGCTCCTGTCATTGCAATCTGCTGGTTAACTGAAAGTTTTTTCTCATTCATTTTTAGCTCCTGATGTTTATATTTTTATTCTGTTTTTTTTCAGAAATGAAAAGTCCCAGTATCGTAAGGAATGTTCCGAAAAGTCCTGCCAGAGATATTTTTTCACCAAGGAATATGAATGAAAAAATAATTGTTACGACACAGACCATGTAAATTGCCGCAGTTGTTTTTACTGTTCCCAACGCTTTGCAGGTTTTGTTCCACGCGACAAAGGCCAGTGAACTTGCAAATACACCTAGTATTACAAGGTTAAGAATATTTTTCCAGTCACTCCATCTTGCTGTGTTTTCGGCCGGACAGAAATTTATGGAAGTGCTCTTTCCTCCAAAGACAAGTCCGTAAACTGCCAGCGGAATCATGAATATGAGTGCCCAGAAAAAAATGCGTCTTGTAGAAGCAAAATTTCCGTGTCCCAAGGAATTTATTTTTGAAACAAACAGTGAGTAAAAGCCCCAGCATATTGCCGAACCGAGTGCCAGTAGATCACCTTTTGGACTCAGACTGAATTCAGAACTTCCGTTAAGTGTCACAAGCACGATTCCCGTCATTGCAATTACAAAACCCAGTACAAAATTTTTTGTAATTGTTTTTTCATGAAGAAAAATTGCCGCAATAATTGCCGTAAACATGGGGCATGTAGAAACAATTATGCTTACGTTGTTTGCGGCTGTAAAATAAATTGCAATGTTTTCAACAAACTGGTAGATCGTAATCCCGCAGAGCCCTGCTCCCATAAAAAGAAGTTCCTCTTTTATTCCCGAAGTTTTGAGTGGCTTTGGTGAAATAATACAGAACGCAATGTATCCTGTTACAAATCTTAAAATAAGAATTTCCAGCGAGCTGAACGTGCGCAGAAGATATTTTGTGCATATAAACGACACTCCCCATACAAGAATGCAGAATGCCGCAAGAATATAAGGTAATGCCTGTTTTTTCATGAGCGAAAGTATAGCATATTAATTTTTTGGTAACAAGGAGAGGAAGTTCTGTTTTTTAAGAAGCGCCGTAATAAACGGCCGTCCCATAAGAACAGTGGAAACCCCGTAAGAAAATGCTTTTTCCATGTCAGTTCCGTTTCTTATTCCGCCGTCGACCCAGATTTCATTGCAGTAATTTCTTATTTCGTCTGCATAAAGGGTAAGAAATCGCGCTGTGCTTCCTTTTTCTGTCTGAACTCTTCCGCCATGGTTTGAAACATACGCAATGTCAGGTTTTACTTCACGGAGCATCTGTATGTCACTTTCTGTAAAAATGCCTTTTACTGCAAACGGAATGCCTTTTTTGTTAAGAAGATTTTTTGTTTTGAGCAGCTGTTCCGAAGTTTTTTTTTCAAGATGAACCAGATTGCGCATTGTGGCAATGTTGTAACTGTCAATGTCTATTCCGCAGACTTCGGCAATGTCCTGTGAAAGTTCAATGCGCTCTTCTATTTTTTCATCGGGGTAGGGCTTTATAAAAACAGCGGCTTTTGCATTGTTCTGTCTTACCGCACTGCATCCCCATATAAATTTTTCATCGGGTGTGCCGTCTCCTACAGAAAGTGCAATTCCGGCTTCAATACAGGAGTTTATAATGTCTGTGTAGAACAATTTTTCGTCATGGTAACCGGCGTTTTCTACACCACCTGTCATGGGGGCAAGTCTTAGCGTACCTTTGTTCCGGGGGAAAATTCCTGCGGGAATGTTTTTCCAGTCCGCGCAGTTAAGAATAAAATTTTCATTGTTATCGGGGCCGCCCATTCCGGGAATCTGTCCTTTGCAGCCAAAGCCGTTGCATTCAGAACAGAGTCTGCATTTTTTTTCTGTCAATTCAGTCACCCAGGCACGTTCCAAGTTCGCGGGCAGTTTCTATCATAAGATGATCCGCCGGAATGTTTTTTACTTTGCCTGCAATCATGTCAAGAGGAACACCTGTTATCTTTCCGTTCTGCAGGGCAACCAGTTTGCCAAAGTCACCTTCGGCAAGAAAGTGTGCCGCGGCCGTTCCGAACTGTGTTGCAAGAATTCTATCATAAGAAGACGGTGTTCCTCCGCGCTGCAGGTAACCAAGAACAGTAACTCTTGACTCAAGCGAAGTTGCCTGTTCAAGTTCGTGTGCTACACGGTATGCTATTGAATAAGGCATTTCGGCCCTTGCTTTTTTGAATGCTTTTTTGTCAAGAAGTGCTTCTTCTTTACTTTTTGCGCCTTCAGCAACGACAATAATAGAAAAGTTTTTGCCTGCATCACGGCGTTCCATGACTTTTTTTGCCACCGAATTAATGTCATACGGAATTTCGGGAATAAGAATAACGTCACCGCCGCCTGCTATTCCGGAATACAAGCCCAGCCAGCCTGCTTTGTGTCCCATTACTTCTATTACCATTATTCTGCTGTGGCTGTGTGCTGTCGTGTGGATTCTGTCTATTGCATCTGTAGCAACATCAAGCGCCGTATGAAAACCGAATGTCATGTCTGTGCATACAATGTCGTTGTCAATTGTTTTTGGAAGTCCTATAACATTGAGTCCTTCGTGTGAAAGAAGACATGCTGTTGTATTTGTGCCGTTTCCGCCAAGACAGACCAGAGCGTCAAGATTCCATTTTTTGTAGTTTTCTTTTATTGCTTCTATAGGAAGAAGTCCCGACTCTGCATCTGGAACAGGATTTTTGAACGGTTTGTCGCGGGAAGTCCCAAGAATGGTTCCGCCTTCTGTAAGCAAACCTACAAGTGAAGAAGGGGCAAGTTCTTCCATGTCTCCTTCTACAAGACCCCTGTAACCGTTGTGAATTGCAACAGCCTGCATTCCGTACTGGATAGATGCCGTTCTGCATACTGCACGAATGGCTGCGTTAAGACCCGGCGCATCACCGCCGCTTGTAAGAATACCAAATCTTTTGACTTTAGAACTTTCCATGCGTTAATTATAGCAAACAAACTGTACGGTGTAAATAAAATTAAATAATTTAATCAGACTGTCAAAGATTTATGCTGCCGACAACAGTTTCGTCGCCCGAAGAATAATTTTTTTTGTCTCCGGCACGGTTTTCTGAGGCCGGAGTGCCTGTTTCTCTTACTTCTGTTTTTTCTGCTTTGCGCGGAGCATTTCTCTTTTTGGGCGCAACAAGGAATGCAAAAAGGCTTCCGCAAACACCGCCCGCAAGATCTACAAAAGTCGGAACATTCGCAGTCAGAAAAGGCATGAAACCTTTTGAAACCGGCGCCGCAATCTTTGCCGCAGTATACATTCTGTATGATATATATAGAAGAAAAATCATCAGCCATGAAAGAGGAATATCTTTTTTGGCCAGTGCCAGAAGCGATTCAAGAAGAATCATCATAAACACAATGGAACCGGCGCCCGCAGAAGGGACAGGAACGGCGCACGCAGTAAGAACTCCGGTAACAAAAGCGGTTATTCCCATCATTAAGGCGAGCATTGGTGAACCGTACCTTTCTTCAAGAGTGGGACCCAAAAGAAGAACAAAGGTCAGTGTCGTAAGCAGGTTTTCCCAACCGCCCGTGCCGAATACGTGAAGAATTGTCTTTGCATAATCTGCCGGGTTTGAAAAGTTGAATGCCGCTATATCTCCCAGAGCCTTTGTTCCTGGGCAGGTAAGGATATTTTTGACAAGAGATCCGTTCAGAAAAAAGAAATCCACAGAAAACGCCGCTGCCGAAACAAGGGCAAATGTAAGTGTAACCGGGGAATCATATCTTAAGCGGAAAGTCTTTTTTGCCATTTCTTAGATGCGGTGCATTGCCGAAAAAACTTTTTCGTTCATTACGTTGATTTCAATTCCGAGTGACTTTGACTCTTCTGTAAGTTCTTTTCTTGCAGTGTCAATATCTGTGTCTGCGTTGTCAAAGTCTACCATCATCATCATTACAAAGTTACCGCTCAGAATAGTCTGTGTGATGTCTGCAATGTTGATTGAATGCTTTGCGAGATATGCCGAAACTTTTGCTATTATGCCGACTTTGTCTCCGCCGACAACTGTAATAATTGCTTTCATAATTTTTAATTATAACAGACGTGCGTTTTTTTTACAAGATTAGGCGCCTTCTGTGCCTTTTGGAAGTGTTTTGCAATCTGTAAAATGTTTCTCTTGACAGAAACAAATAATGCGTTTATCATTTATTTTATCCTGCTTGGAAAAAAATATTATAGGACAAAAATATGCAGATTAGTGAAATTCAGCTTGAACAGGTCAGAAACCAGATACGCCGTGTAAAGAATTGCGGCAATCCTTATTACGAAAAGAAATTCAGCGGAATAAACCCTGAAGATATAGTTGATCAGCAGAGTTTTCAGAAGCTTCCGTTCAGTACAAAACAGGAACTCAGGGACGCCTATCCTTTGGGACTTGCGGCTGTCCCCGAAGAGCAGATTGTGCGCATTCATTCTTCGAGCGGCACTACGGGAACACCGGTAATTATTCCGTATACGCAGAAAGATGTAGATGACTGGTCACTGATGTTTGCAAGATGCTACGAAATGGCTGGAATCACAAAACGCGACAGAATACAGATTACACCGGGTTACGGGCTTTGGACAGCCGGAATAGGGTTTCAGCTCGGATGCGAACGGCTTGGTGCAATGGCTGTTCCGCTTGGTCCTGGAAACACCGAAAAGCAGCTGCAGATGATGCGCGATCTAAAGTCCACTGTTTTATGCGCAACTTCATCCTATGCACTTCTACTTGCCGAACAGATAGAAAACCGCGGCCTCAAGGAATCAATCAATTTAAAAAAGGGTGTAATCGGTTCAGAGCGCTGGGGAGACAAAATGCGTACAAGAATCCGCGACATTCTTGGAATAGAGCTTTACGACATTTACGGTCTTACTGAATGCTACGGCCCCGGAATAGGAATAAGCTGTTCCGAAGACAACGGAATACATTATTTTGACGACTATGTTTACATGGAAATTCTTGATCCTCAGACAGGCCTTCCTGTAAAAGACGGTGAAGTGGGCGAAATTACACTTACAACTCTTGTAAAGGAAGGTGCGCCTCTGTTCCGTTTCAGAACACATGACCTTGCGGCTTTTATTCCGGGTAAGTGCAAATGCGGCTCTTCGTTCCCGAGAATTACCCCTATTCTGGGACGCAGCGATGACATGGTAAAAGTCAAGGGGAATATTATCTTTCCGAGTACAATAGAAGATGTCATTAAGTCTGTTCCGGGAACTTCAAGTGAATACAGGGCTGTAATTGAACACGTTGACGGAAAGGACGAACTTGAGCTTTCTGTAGAAGTAGAAGGCGGAACCGACCGTACAGAAGCAGCTCTTACCCTTGCACTGAATTTCAAGTCAAAGTACAACATGACACCCAAAGTCCGTATTGTTGGTGAAGGCGAACTTCCGCGCAGTGAAAAAAAGACAAGGCGCATAGAAGACAGAAGGTTTGAATAATACTTGAATAAATGCTATAATGCGCAGAATATTCTGTGTTGAGGTGTTTATGGCTGAACCGCATAAGTCCGGTGAGGATTATCTTGAAGCAATTTTGGTACTTAAGACAAAAAACGGAGCTGCACGCCCTGTTGATGTGGCCCGTCATCTTGGTGTCTCAAAGCCCAGTGTAAGCCATGCTATGGGAATACTTGAAGAAAACGGTTACGTGGTTACAAGTGATGTGGGTTTTCTTGAGTTTACAGAAAAAGGGCAGGCCCTCGCAGATGACATTTATGAAAGACACGTTCTTCTTACAGAATTTCTTCAGGTAACTGCAGGCGTTGACCGTGACCAGGCTGAACAGAATGCCTGCCGCATAGAGCATGACATTGATGAAGATGTTAAACGCGGAATAGAAAACTGGATGCGTAAAAATGCCGGGTATTCCGGCAGGCGAAAATAAATTCAATTGGAAGGATTTTGTATGGATTCAGACAAAACAGTTGTGAGTGGTGCTGAAAAGACCGCCGAAAAGCCCGTAAAGAAAACAACGCGCAGAACATCTGCCTCAAAAAAGACAGTTTCTGCCGCGGCTTCTGTTCCGCAAGTCAGTGACAATGTTCCACACGGGGCAATTACAGAAGACAATCACAAGGCACTCTGGAGCGGCCGTTTTAAAGAAGGTCCCGATGCGGCTGCCATTGATTTTGAAACTTCCATTCATGTAGACGAGCGCATGGCACTTGATGACATTCACGGCTCTATAGCACACGCGTCAATGCTCGGTGAACAGGGGATTATTCCGCGTTCTGATGCTTCGGCAATTGTAAAAGGCCTTAAGGGAATCGAAAAAGATCTTTCTTCGGGAAAACTTTCCATAGATTACAGCGCAGAAGATATTCATTCTTTTATAGAAGCAACTCTTACCGACAGAATCGGCGAAAGCGGAAAAAAGCTTCATACAGGCAGAAGCCGCAACGACCAGATCGCTTTGGACGAACGTCTTTATTTAAGGCGCGTTGTTCCGTCTGTACAGAACCAGATAATTACACTTGTGCAGACACTTGCAAAAATTGCTTCAGAAAACACCGATTCTCTTTTGACGGGCTATACTCATATGCAGCATGCCCAGCCCGGAACGCTTGCGCAGCATCTTCTTGCTTGGTGTGCAATGCTTGTACGTGACTGGGAACGTCTTGAAGACAGTCTTGGCCGTATTTCAAAGTCTCCTTTGGGAAGCGGCGCACTTCAGGGGTCAACACTTCCGCTTAACCGCGAGTCCGTTGCAAAAAAACTGGGCTTTGCTGGAGTAACTGAAAATTCCCTGGACACTGTTTCTGACCGCGACTACTGCATTGAATTTACTTCGGACTTTGCGCTTCTTCAGTCGCATCTTAGCAGAATGTGCGAAGAACTGGTTCTCTGGTCAACTACGGAATTTTCATTTGTTGAAATGAGTGAAAGTTGGTCTACGGGCAGTTCAATTATGCCGCAGAAAAAGAACCCCGACTTTGCGGAACTTATACGCGGGCGTACGGGAAAAGTTTATGGTGATTTGATAAATCTTCTTACCATGGTAAAGGGACTGCCGCTTGCCTATGACCGCGACCTTCAGGAAGACAAGGAACCTCTTTTTGACGCGCTTGATACAGTAAGTGCCAATATCAGCGTCTTTACAAAGATGATTGCCAGTGCAAAGTGGAATCTTGACAGAATGGCAGCCAGTGTTGAAGGTGGTTTTGCCAATGCCACTGACGTTGCGGAATATCTTGTACGCAAGGGAATGCCGTTCCGCACGGCACACGGTGTTGCTGCGCGTACTGTAAGAATGGCGATAGATGCCGGTCTTGATAAAATAGAAGATTTGAGTATGGAAGAACTCCAGCTTTGTTCACCGCTGTTTGACGAAGATATTTACGCCCTTATAAGCCCGCGTGAATGTGTCGAAAACCGCAACACAACAGGAGCACCTTCTTCTGTAAAAACGCTTGAGCAGATTCGCGGACTTGCAAAATTCTGCAAAAAGAGCCTTAAGAAAATAAAATAATTTTGGAAAACATCGGAAAATTACAGTTTTTCGATGTTTCCTGCATTATAAAAGGAGTGAGTATAAAAAGCCCGTCGGTTGTCGCCGGTCTTTTTAACTCAAAGTTCACAATGTGAACTTTCTTTATTGAACTGCGTTTTTCACTTTGTTGCAAAACGCAATAAAAACATTTTCGACTGTTGAAACAGTCTTCAAATATTTTTATAGGAGTACTTAAAAAATGAAAAAAATTGCAGTTGTAGCACTGGCCGCAGCGGTTATGGTTTCTTTGTTCTCATGTGCAAAGAAAGAGACTTCATCAAAATTCATTCTTGGACTGGATGACTCGTTCCCTCCTTTGGGATTCCGCAATGAGTCAGATGAAATTGTCGGTTATGACATTGATCTTGCCCGCGAAGTTACAAAAAGACTTGGACTTGAACTTGTATGCCAGCCTATAACATGGTCAATGAATCTTCAGGAACTCAACACAAAGAAGATTGACTGTATTTGGAACGGCTTTACAATGACAGAAGAAAGAAAAGCTGCAATGGCATTTACAAAACCCTATCTTGCAAATGCACAGGTAGTAGTTGTACGTGCAGACAGCGGAATTGTTTCCCTTGCTGACCTTGCAGGTAAAAAAGTTGGTGTTCAGGCTGGATCTTCTGCAATGGATGCAATTGACGCAGCTCCTGAATTCAAAAATTCCCTCGGTGAAGTAGTAGAGTTCAAGGAAAACGTAACAGCCCTCAACGACCTTGAAATAAAGAGCATTGACGGTGTTGTAATGGATATGGTTGTTGCAAACTACAGCATCAAGCAGACAGGAAAGCCGTTTGTTGTACTTTCAGAAACACTTGCTGTAGAAGAGTACGGCATCGCATTCCGCAAGACAGATACAGAACTCCGCGACAAGGTACAGAAGACACTTGAAGAAATGAAGGCCGACGGTACTGTTGCAAAAATCGATGAAAAGTGGTTCGGAACAGACCTTTCTGTAATCGGAAAGTAATTTAAGTCAATCTCTAAAAATACAGAGCGCTTATGTTAGAAGCAGTTACAGCATATTTTACAAGAATAAAAATCGACAAGCTTCTTGTCGCCATGTTTCGCAGTACAGGAGTGAGTCTTGAGGTTTTCTTTCTTACGCTTCTGTTTTCTCTTCCATTAGCGCTTCTTATCTGCTTTGGCCGTATGTCCAAAGTAAAGGTTGTGGCCAAAGTAACAAACGTATTCATGCTCATAATACGCGGAACACCGCTTATGCTGCAGCTCATTTTTGTTTACTTTGCGCCTCCTACTCTTTTTCATGTGGGTCTGGACCGCTTTACTGCAGCAATTGTTGCTATGGTGGTAAATTATGCCGCTTATTTTGCAGAAATTTACCGCGGCGGAATCCAGGCTGTTCCGGTTGGCCAGTACGAAGCTTCAAAAGTGCTGGGCTTTACAAAAACACAGACTTTTTCAAGAATTGTTCTTCCGCAGGTTGTAAAACGCATTATTCCGGCTATGGGAAACGAAGTTATTACGCTTGTAAAGGATACGGCTCTTGTTCAGGTTCTTGGCGTGGCTGAACTTTTCCATGTTGCGCAGACACAGAGCGGCCGTCTTGTAAGTGTTATGCCTCTTTTTATTGCTGGTGTTTTCTATTTTATAATGAACTGGGTTGTTTCAAAGATATTCGATGTTATGGAGAAAAAACTTGACTACTACAAATGATGTTATAACCGTTGAGAATCTCAGTAAAAGCTTCGGAAATCTTGAAGTAATAAAAAACATTTCATTTTCTGTACACCGCGGCGAAGTTCTGGGAATAATTGGTCCCAGCGGAAGCGGAAAATCTACTCTCCTGCGCTGTATATGCCAGCTTGAAAAAGTTTCGGGCGGTTCGGTTTCCATCTGCGGAAGTACGATGGTAAAAGACGGTGTGTATGCCGAAAAAAATGAACTCAGAAGAATAGGACTTGATGTGGGACTTGTCTTCCAGAACTTCAATCTTTTTCCGCATTTTTCTGTTTTGCGCAATATTACCGAAGCTCAGCAGATTGTACTTGGACGCGACAAAGACCAAGCACGTGAAATTGCGATGGATCTTCTTAAAAAGATGAATCTTGAAACAAAGGCTCTTTCTTACCCGTGTGAACTTTCCGGCGGACAGCAGCAGCGTGTAAGTATAGCGCGCGCACTTGCCCTTAAGCCTCAGGTTCTTTTCTTTGACGAGCCAACGTCTGCCCTTGATCCTGAACTTACCGGAGAAATTCTTTCTGTTATAAGGGATCTTGCAAAAGAAAAAATGACAATGGTTGTCGTTACTCATGAAATGTCTTTTGCCCGCGACACAAGTGATAGCCTTATTTTTATGGACGGCGGTGTCATAGTTGAACAGGGGAACCCGCGTGAAGTTATAGAGACTCCGCGTGAAGAAAGAACAAAAGCCTTTTTGCGTCGCTTCAATAAAAACTGATTTTTGTTTTCATTATTATAGAACAGACTAACGGCCACAAGCTCAATGGGTTTCCGTTTTTTTTTTGAATAAGAAAAATCTGTCTGGACAAAAAAAATACCCGCTCAGTAATGAACGGGTAAAGTTTCGGGAGCGAAGGGGCTCGAACCCTCGATCTCCGGCGTGACAGGCCAGCGCGATAAACCAACTTCGCTACGCCCCCAAAAACGTATTGATACTATACAGACTATGTATTTTTTTGTCAATGACCTTGATCTGATTTTTCAAAAAAAATGGATTTTTTATGCAAATTTATGTCTGTTTTTATTCAAAATCAAGTGTCGACATTGACTAAAAAAGGTATTTTCAATAATATATACATTCGCACTATTGTGTGCAGAAAATTGTATTTTAGGTCTTAACCCCGTTCGTGAGAGACCTTTGGAGGACAAGAAAGTGGTAAAAATCAGACTTAAGAAGTTTGGTACAAACAAACGCCCCTTCTATCGTATCGTAGTTGTGGACTCACGCAAACCACGTGATGGAATGACAATCGAAGAGATCGGACAGTACCATCCTATCGACGTTGAAGAAAAGCAGGTTGCCTTTAAGGAAGACCGCGCAAAGTACTGGCTCAGCGTAGGCGCACAGCCTTCACCAATTGTAAAGAAGATTTTCAATACAAAGGGTCTGTCTGTAGCAGGAACAGCAATCACCAAGTAGTTTTCGGAGAGTAGGTAATGGAAAAAGACCTGATTGAATACATTGCAAAATCATTGGTCGATGATCCAGCTTCAGTCTCCGTAACGGAAACCGAGGGTGAGCGCGGACCTGTTCTTCAATTGAGCGTTGCCCAGAGTGATATCGGTAAGGTTATTGGCAAATACGGTCGTATTGCAAAAGCTCTGCGTACTGTTTTGAGCGCATCCGCTAACAAAGACGGAAGGCGTTACAGCCTGGAAATTCTGGACTGACGGCATCGATGGTAGAGCAGTTTGTAGTGGGCGTTGTTCGTGGTACACACGGTATTGCGGGCGAGTTAAAAGTAGAAAGCACTTCCGGCGAGTACGAACACTTTGTTGGTATGGAAGAAGTGACTTTGACACATGGAACGGAGTCAAGGCTGTTCAAGGTTGAATATGCCAAGCCGGCTTCTGGAACATTGTATCTTAAACTGGTTGGAATAAGTACACCTGAAAAAGCTGCAGAATACAACAGGTGGCAGATCGTAGTTCCAAGAAAAAACGCGCACCCTTTGCAGGAAGGTGAGTGGTACATTGAGGATCTTAAGGGATGCTCGGTGATTTATTATAACGGAGCGGTGGAACCGGAAGATGATTCCGAGTCTGTCGTTGGGACTGTCACAGACGTAAAGGAAGGCGGATCGGGTTATCTCGTTGAGATTTCGCTGTCCGAGAGTTGTTCCTTGCTGCGTGAAGATGTCAGAATGTCAAAGGGTTCAAAGCCCAGAAGCGTTTTTGTTCCATTCAATGATGAATTTATTGGAACAGTTGATGTTGAGCGTAGAAAGATGCGGCTGATGCACCTCTGGATTCTGGAGTAATTCCATGAAATTTACTGTGCTGACCTTGTTTCCTGAGATACCGCGTGCTTTTTTTGAAAGTTCGATCATGGCAAAAGCGGTGGAAAAGGGAATTATTGCCTACGATTTGGTGAATATCAGGGATTTTGCCTTTGATAGACACCGTACTTGTGATGACGCTCCGTATGGCGGAGGAGCCGGACAGCTTTTGTTGCCGGAACCTTTAGGACGCGCTTTGGACAGCGTAGAGGCTTATAAAAAGCAGAAGCATGTGGTTTATGTCACGCCGAGCGGAAAGCCTTTTACACAAAAAAAAGCACGTGAATTCAGTCGGATGGACGAACTTGTTCTTGTCTGCGGAAGATACGAAGGTATTGACCAGAGGATAATTGACACTTACGTTGACGAAGAAATCTCCATAGGGGATTATGTCATGTCAAGCGGTGAAGTTGCAGCCACAGTTATTGTCGATAGTGTTTATCGGCTGGTGGAAGGCGTCATAACCGAAGAGTCACTGGACGAGGAAAGTTTTACCGGCGCGCTTTTGGAATATCCCCAGTATACACGGCCGAATGTTTACAGGGGCCTGGAAGTACCCGAAGTTTTGACGGGCGGCAACCATGAAGAAATCCGAAAGTGGCGGCTTCGTAAGAGCCTTCAGAAAACGCTTATGAACAGACCTGATCTGATTCAAAGGGCAAGACTGACTGGTACTCTTTCTGAAGAGGCCGAAAAAATGATCGAAGAACTTGCGGACTTTGTTACGTACAAAAATGACCGCAAGAACAGCCGTAAGCTTAGAGCGTTAAGAGCCCGTTATGAGCGAAAATATTCTTCCAAAGCAAACGGTGATGACCAGGAGAAAAAAGATGGATCTTATTAAAACCATTGAAGAAAAGCAGAAGAAACCCAATGCAGAGACTTTTAAGGTAGGAGACACTGTAAAGGTTCACTTTGAAATTATCGAAGGAAAGACAAAGCGTATTCAGATTTTTGAAGGACTTGTTATTTGCATGAAGAATTCAGGAATCGGCAAGACATTTACTGTACGCAAGACAAGTTACGGTGTTGGTGTTGAGCGTGTATTCCCTCTTCACAGCCCGCGCGTAATGAAGGTAGAGCTTGTACGCCCCGGAAAAGTTCGCCGCTCAAAGATTTACTACGTTCGCGACAAGGTTGGTAAGGCTGCAAAGATTAAGGAACTTCTTGGACCTAAGGCTATGGCAGCATTTGCAGCAAACAGAGCCGCACAGAAGGCTGCAGACGCAGCAGAAGTTGCTCTCAATGCAGAGATAAAGGCAGAAGTTGCAGCAGAAGCAGCAGCAAACAAGGCCGCAAAGAAATAATTATTGAGCCGCTGGACTCAAAAAAGTTCAGCGGTTTTTTTATGTCTTCTATACAGGTACAGGGCCGTAATGTTTATGCGGCTTCAAATTCAAATTCTTCCATAATAAATGACGGTGATAGTGTTCTTGTGCGCGTAGAAAAGCCGCTTGGTGACGGTGCAAGCCTTGTTTTGCTGAACGGACAGCGCATAAAAGCTTTTTGTGCAAAAAACCTGGCGGCAGGAGAAACTTTCAGAGCCGTAGTTTCACATTCACAGGATGGGCGGCTCTTGCTTACAGTTTCTGAAAAGTCCGGCGCAAACAACAGTATTGAACCGCGGCTGGCAGATTTTCTTGTTTCAAATGCAATCCAAAGTGACGGAATTTCGGTACAGATTGTAATGCTTATGCAACAGTTTGGTGTAAAAATTGACTGCGGTATTCTGCGGCGTGCCCGTGAATTGTCTGCAAAATTTCCCGGAAAAGAAAAACTTGCAGCAGAAGCAGCCTCAATTCTTATGGAAAAAGGCATAGAACCAGAATATTCGCTTGTCTGCAGAATGCTAGGCATTACGGACGGCAGTTTTGATACCTTACCGCAGTCACAGAATCACGGGGAAGAGCATAAGTTTGCAGACGGGGAGGGAACGTATTTTGGACTGTTCGGCAAAATTCCTCAGGCAAAGGAAGGACTGCTTGCTCTTTTGAACCACTCATCATTTTCTTCTGACAAACATTGGATTTGTGTTCCGTTTGAGCTGAACAATGCACATTTCAATGCAAAAGGTACCCTGTCTTTTTTACTGAATCTTAATTCAAAATTAACTGAAAAAATAAGAATTAAATGTAATACAGACTATACAAATTATATTTTTGTGCTATACTATAGCAAAAGCAAGGTAAAGGAAGTGCGGTTCTGTACATTACCGCCGCTTTTGACCTCACAAATTCATAACGAGGAAAAGTGGCTTGGAGACTTGTTTAGTTCCGGCATGAACACAAGCAATTCTGTGCCAGTAACCTATTCCTCCTTGACTTTAACTGAAAGCCTTTGCGCTGATGACCAAATTCCCATTACATTTGAAGATATTGTATGAGCATTAAAGAAGTTCTTTCGGCTGTTTCGCTGAAGTATCCCGGTGATGCAGAGGCTCCTTTTATTACGGCAAAATCAAAGGGTGAGCTTGCAAAAAAAATGATTGAAATTGCCCGCGATAATTCTGTTCCGATTGTGCGTGATGAGCTTTTGGAAAATGTCCTTTCGGTTGGTGAAATAGGTGAATGTATTCCCGAAGAGTCATGGAAGGCAGTTGCCGCTGTGTTTGCCATGATTTCAAGTCTGGAAGAGAGAAAAAGATGAATGTAAAGTTGGATTGTTCAAAGATAACTCTGGGAGTACGCTACAGTGCTCCTGTTTTTTTTGATGACGGGCAGAATATGTTTCTTGCTGCGGGTCATCCTGCAAAACCTTACCATATAGAAGCTCTTAAAAGATGGTCTGTTCCGTTTCTGCTGACAGAAGGACATCCTATGAGTGAAATAAGGCAGACTTTTGTTCCTGAAGATGACGGACTTGAAGAACTGGAAGAGTTTGAAGAAGATGAAGATATTGGCGAACTGGAGCCGCTTTGAGTTCAACAAGAGAAAAAGGAGTTTGCGGGGAAAACCGCGCTGCTGAATTTCTGGTTTCAAAAGGGTATAAAATCATTGACAGAAATTTCAGAAACAGGGGCGGTGAAATAGACATTATCGCTTTTAAGGAAGAGACTCTCGTTTTTGTAGAAGTAAAGACTCTTCCGAACGGAAGCCCGGAACTTCTTGCACACGAACTTGGCTATTCAAAACAAAATAAGATTATTAAAACCGCTAAATGTTACCTGCAAAAACATCGACAATATAGTAACGCTTATGTTAGATTTGACGTTCTGGCCCTGGATGTTCCCGGGCTGGAAAGTGTTCATCATATTGTCAGTGCTTTTTCGGAGTAATACATGCAGGTTGCAGAAAATGTAAAAAAAGATTTATCCCTTTCTCCCAGAATTATGGAACTTAGAAAAAAAATCAATGATGAAAATTATATAAACTCGGCGGTGGATCGGATTGCGGTTATTATGAGCCGGCATATTGTTGACTCGCAGGGTGTTACGGGAAACGGTGTTGATTTTCTGCTACGGAGATAGATTTTTTGCGCCTTTTTTAACGGCTTGTGGGTATGGAATATATTTTTGAATTGATTTATACTGAATATATATGAGCAGAGACAGACATTCCAGAAGACATGGAAATAATTGGCGCGGCGGCCAGAGACGTGACAGGGACGATTTTAACAGTGTTCCTGCCAAAAGTACATTTAGACCTCCAAGATCCGTTACCCCTGAACAGATAAGGGAAGATGAAAACGCCATAAGAGAATTCAAAAGCAGCAATCAGCCAGTCTGTCCAAAATGCGGATTTGCTATCGGGGATCTGACAAGTGCGCTTCCTGACAGAACTACCGGTGAACCCATTCACTTTGACTGCGCCCTTGATGAACTTATGCAGACAGAAAAACTTGCTCCCGGTGAAAAAATCGCGTATATAGGACAGGGACGTTTTGGTGTTTTGAACCGCCCCAATCCGCATGATGTAAAGCATTTTACGATAACAAGAATAATTGAATGGGAAGACAAGGATTCAAAGGGGCCGTGGCGCTCCGAACTTGCCGAACTGTTCAGCCATGTAAGATAATGCAGCTTTTTGGGAAACTAAAGTTTTTGTAGCTTTCCAGTATTTTTGGTTGCAATGATTTTCAAAATCTTCTATAATAGCAAAACATTCGCCAGGATGGTGGAATAGGTAGACACAAGGGACTTAAAATCCCTCGGCTGCAAACAGCCGTGCCGGTTCGATTCCGGTTCCTGGCAGATGTAAGACAGCCTCAAAAGGGTTGTCTTTTTTTTTGGGAAAAAATTATGTATACAGACACTCATTTTCACTTCAGTTACTTTTCACAAAACGGCGAAGACTTTGGTACAGGAATTCTTGAAACTATGGCAAAAGATTCTGCATTTTTGGGACTTGATGTCGGTACAAAATGTGACGATTTGCTTAGCCGCCGCGATTTTATTTCTGACTGCATAGAAGCAATTTCTGATTCAAATACAAAGCATAAGTGTGAGAGGATGATAAGGTTCAGCGCGGGAATCTGGCCTGACGTGGAGTCTATTAAAAACCGTGAGTCCTGTATGGAAACACTGCGCGAACAGATTGAAGAATTCAAAGAAGAAGGTGATGTTTTTTCAAATCATCTTGTGGCAATAGGTGAAGCCGGACTGGACCATCACTGGAATCCTTCTGGTGCAGACGGAAGAAGCGAAGATGATTTTGATACCGCCGTTTATGAAGGTGAGCGCGAACTTTTTGCCATGCAGCTGGAACTTGCACGCGAACTTGACCTGCCGTTTATTGTTCATAGCCGCGACGCTTTTGACGATACGCTTGATGTAATAAAAAACTGCGGCTACAACAAAGGTGTAATCCATTGTTTTTCTTACGGAATGGAAGAAGCCAGAAAATTTCTGGATTTGGGCTGGTACATTGCATTCGGCGGCGGCGTCACTTATACAAAGAAAAGCCGTATGGATGAAATGAATGAACTTCTGCGCTTTGTTCCAGATGACAGAATTCTTCTTGAAACAGATGCACCGTATCTTGCGCCGGTTCCACTGAGGGGAACAGAAAATTCTCCTGTTAACGTGCGCTATACTTATGAATTTATTTCACAAAGACGCGGCGTTTCAATAAAAAAACTCTGCGATATTGTAGACTCAAACTGCAGGACGTTGTTCAATATGTAAAAAAAAGCACCCGCCGCGCGGGTGCTTTTTATTTGAAATAATAACAATCTGCCTTCCAGACAGGTTGTTATTATTTTATAAGAAGATCTGCGTATGCCTTGAGAGCGCCGCTTGTTTCTCCTGCAAGAACTGACTTTGCAAGAGTCTTTCCAAGCTGGACACCTTCCTGGTCAAAACTGTTTACATTCCAGAGGAAGCCCTGGAACATTACTTTGTTTTCAAAGTGTGCAAGAAGTGCTCCTATTGATTCAGGTGTTACGCTGTCTCCGTAGATGAGGCTTGAAGGTCTTTCACCGGCAAAGAATTTGTTGGGGTTGGAGTCAGATTTTCCGCATGCAAAGGCTACAATCTGTGCTGCAACGTTTGCCCCCAGTTTTGCCTGACTTGTTGAACCCTGGATTACTACATCTTTTCCGGTCTGATTGTTTTTGTATGCAATGAACTGAAGCGGAATGATGTTTGTTCCCTGGTGCAGAAGCTGGTAGAATGAGTGCTGCCCGTTTGTTCCAGGTTCTCCGAAGATAACAGGTCCTGTAACGTAGTCAATCTTTTCTCCAAAGCGGTTAACGCTCTTTCCGTTTGACTCCATGTCGAGCTGCTGCAGGTGGGCCGGGAATCTTGAAAGTGCCTGTGAATAAGGAAGAACTGCTGTTGAAGGATATTCCTGAACGTTGCGCTCGTAAACGCCGATTAATGCGTCAAGAAGTGCTGCATTCTTTGTTACGTCTTTTTCTACAGAAAGCTTGTCTTCTTCTGCCGCTCCCTTAAGGAAATCTTCAAATGCTTTTGGTCCGAATGCGAGGCTTAAAATTGCTCCGCCGACTGCAGAAGTAGAAGAGTAGCGTCCGCCGATGTAGTCATCCATAAAGAATGCTGCAAGATAGTCGGGACTTTTTGCAAGGGGACTTGTTTCGCTTGTAACTGCAATCATGTGCTTTGAAGGATCAAGGCCTGCATTTTTAAGATATTCGTTTACAAAAGACTGGTTTGTAAGAGTTTCGAGTGTTGTTCCGCTTTTTGAAACAAGAACGAAAATTGTCTTTGAAAGATCAATTGATGCAAGAACAGATGCGGCGTCGTCAGGGTCAACGTTTGAGATGAAGTGTGCGTCCATCATGAATGTTCCCTTTGCCTTTGCCCAGTTTTCGAGTGCAAGATAAATGGCTCTTGGACCAAGATCACTTCCGCCGATTCCTATCTGGCATACTGTTGTGTATTTTTCGCCTTTTTCGTTAAGGATTTTTCCTGAATGAACCTTGTCTGCAAAGGCTGCAATGTTTTTGCGCTGTGTTTCGTAGAAGTCGCGCTTGTCTGTTCCGTCTGCATTGACTGCATCACCAAGCTGTCCGCGTGTAAGCTGGTGAAGAACCATTCTTTTTTCACCCAGATTGACTACTTCTCCGTTGTAAAGCGCGCGGAATTTTTCAAGGAGCTGGTCTTCGTCTGCAATCTGCTGGAAAACAGAAAGAAGCTGTTCGTTTACCTGTTTGGCTGCGTAGTTGTATGTGAGTCCGCCGCCCATGGGTACAGAATATTTTGAGACACGGACTGCGCCGTTTTCTCCCTGAAGTTCCTTTGCTACTGAAACGGAATTCTTTAGGCTCAGGAGTTTCTTGAAACTTTCGAGTTTGTCCAGATTGTTCCAATTGATTGTTGATGCCATAACTGCCTCTGTTATTTGATTTTGTGAAAGCCAAAATCGGTTTCACAAGCGAAACTATATCAGAAAATACTGAAATATGCTACAATACAGAAAAATATCGGGGGTAATATGACTAAAAATAAATTTGTTAAACATGCATTTTTTGCCTGTATGCTCTTGTGTTCGGCTCTTCCTTCATGCGCGTCAAAGGTCAAGGTTCCGCTGCCGCCTGTTCTTCGCGACCATTCAGAAATTCAGGATGTAAACGGGTTTCTTCCGCAGAAAGTTCTGATACGGACAATGACTCAGTCTTACTGCAAGTATTATGATTTTGTTCTTGTAGACGGTCGCATCTATTCAAAAAAAGCCGGAACTGACAATTGGGAACTTTTTCTTAAAACAGGCCTTCCTTTTCCCAAGGGTGTGGGCAACAAATTTGAAACACCGGCAAAAATTCTTGAAATCTGTGCAGATGCCGACTCTCTTTATGCTTTTGACGACCAGGGGTTTATTTACGGAACCTTTATTGCCGATGGTGCGCCTGAACGTCCTTTCAGATGGAAGAAACTGTTCGGATTTCCGAAATTCAACAATCTTCAGCAGAATGACCAGGTTGTTTCAAAAAGAGGCTGGAGTATGGGATGCCGTCGCAGGGATATTCTCTGGTACGAAGACATTTACGGCAACCAGCACCACTACGGAACAATGGGACTTGAAACACTGTACTTTCTTACTTCAGACGGAATGCACATTCGCTTTACAGACAGCGGACTTCCGCCCGACTTCAGCAGACAGATTGAAGTTCCTCTTGACGGACGTTTTATAAGTGAAAATATAAGTGTTTCGGGTGATACGATTTTTCTTATAGGAAACCGCGGTACTATGTTCACAAGGCTCATTGACTTTGACACGATGGGCTGTGACCCGATGTTCTTTCAGTATACTTACGACAAAGTTCCGCAGAAATATTCCGGTCGCGAGTACCTGTCCAATTATTCCCCGTGGGCTCTTCCGGCAGAAGACTGGAAGCGTCAGGAAGGAATAAATCTCGAAGGAAAGGCACGTCTTACAAAAATGATCAGTATTGCCCAGACAGGACTTGGAAACGAGTCGCGTGAGTTAAGGGTTGCAGGAACTGACAAAGACGGAAACACGGGCTTTTATTCAAAAATGCTGAATGCAGCTGAATGGAAATTTGTTCCGGCAGATCTGGTTCTGGACGAGTCGGTTTTTCTGAATCCCCAAAAGGAAGAAATCGGCCCCGAAGCAGAATTTTCCTACGAGGGATATCTTCTTAAAAACGGCACACGCATGAATGATGTGACCTGTTCAATTACAGGCGTGTCCCTTGCCAGCGAAGACAAATGTTCTGTTTCTGTAAGGCGGGGAACAGAAGTTTTTGAAAGCACTCTTTTCTGCGTGGAAAAATGGACTTACATGAGAAGATATGATCCGGGGTTTGACGGAACTGCACGCTATTATTTTATTACACCGGAATTTGATGCAGTTGCCTTTGCGAAATATTCAGAAGGGTTCAGGGCTTTGCTTGAAGAAATTTTTGGTTCAAGAAACCATGAGCTTTTTGTATTTTCTGCAGAAGTTACGGAACATTATTTTCAGTTTGACGCATTCAGCCAGAAGCGAGACCTTAAGGATGTGATTGTCAATCCGAATAAATATACATTCTTTGCAGGACGCGGGGGAGTTTCGGTAAAGCCCGAACTGTTCAAGCGCGGAATTGTAATGGATATGCCGATTCTCAAAAAATCAACAGACCCGTCCCTTATGCTCGAACCAGGTAAAACTTACAGTATAAGGGATCGCTCTGAAATAGAAACAAAAATTGCAGGAAGCACAGCATACCGCGACGAAATAAAAGCCGAGATAAAAATGTACAAGAATTACGAAAACCGTGCAGGCCTTTCCCGCTGGGGATATTCTGTAGTGGATCTTCTTACAAAGCTTACTTTTTTGAACCAGATTAACTTTCCAAAGATAAAGCAGATTACTTCATTCGGTGACGAGCTTATGGAAACAAATGCAAATTCTTTTGCAAACCTGGCTTCATTCCGCGACTGGACTTATCCCAATATTATTGAACTTCTGGATGAGAGAATTCACTGCTACAAAAAACTGATTAAAGATTTTGACAATAACAAAATTGAATCGGTTCTGGATCCCAGACTTAAAAACAATTTCTCTGACTTTTACCAACAGGCGGGACTTCCTGTAAGTGCAGAAGAGTATTCTTCGCGTGGAACGGCTGTTATGCAGATGATTACAATTATTCCGTATTATCCGGGATATGTGTTAAGTACATATAGCGGTGAATTTGTGATGGTTATGCTTAAGGATTCTGTTAAAAAGACGCTTGACTATGTTCCGGGACAGAAACATCCTCTTAAGATAGAGACTTCATTTATTACGGTTTCGGCTGCAGACACAGATTCTGAAGAAAAACATCTTAATGATATAGACAAGGCTTCAGGAACGCTGGTCTGGGACGGAACAACGCTTTCTCTTTATTCCAATAAGAGAGTCGGAAAGCAGCTTCTGTTCAAAAGTACATCTGCGGAGTAGGCGTGTTTCAGCATTTTGTTTGGAAACAGGATGCTGAAACAATTATTCTGGATTAAAAAAAAAGTGCCGTTTCAAAAGAAGCGGCACTTTTTTTATTCTTCTTCGAGTTCGGGGATTCTAAGCTTCAGTGATTTAAGAAATTCATCACCGGTTACACCTTCTCTGAGACAGGCAAAAATACAGTTGTCACCGGCGACGGTTCCGAGAATTTCGTCCATGTTCATTGCATCAAGTGCGTTTGAAACGGCATCTGCATGACCGCCGAATGTTTTTATAACTACGATGTTTCCGCTGAAGTCTATGCTTACGTATCCGCGCAGAAAATCCTGTATGTAAATCTGTTCGCTTTCGTGGCGTTCGTTTTCGTCGGGCAGTGTGTAGACATAACCTGCGTGGCCGTCGCTGACTTTTCCTACCTTAAGAAGCTTTAAGTCTCTTGAAAGTGTTGCTTGGGTTACTTCAAATCCTTCTTTCTGAAGATGGCCCAAAAGTTCTTCCTGACTTTCGATTCTGTAATTTTTTATTAGTTTCCGAACCGTCTTAAGACGTGTAAGTCGCTCTTTCAATTTATGCCTCGTGAAAATGTATGCTTTTATTATGAATATTTATGCAAAATATGTCAAGATATGCAGTTTTTTGTTATGCCTGCGAGAATTTATTACATAAGCGTAACGTAGGTTTTTCCTGTTCCGCCTTCTTCGGGCATTGCAAAGTGGAATTCCTTTATTCCGGGGTAGTGTGAAAGAATGTCGCGTACCGCCTGCTGCAGTATTCCCGAGCCTTTTCCGTGTATTATCGAAAAACTTTTAAAGTTGTGTATTGCGCAAAGATCAAGCTGCTTTTCCAGTGCTTTTACGGCTTCTTCGTATCTCATTCCAAGAAGTCTAAGTTCAAATTTGGGACGTTCGGACTCTTCTGAAGAATCCTGCGCTTTGTCAAAAACAATCTGTGGCGTGCTAAAAGATGGTGTCGGTGTATTTACAAGCGGCTTTATTGCGCTTTCGGGAACACTCATTTTCATTGAACCGAACTGAACGCTCCAGTTTCCGGACTTTTCTTTTTTTAGAAGAACACCGCGTCTTGCTGCTGTTCCGGCAATGACTTCTGTTCCGGGTAAGAGAGAAACGGGTTTTGGCGGTTCTTGTCTTACGGCTCCTGCACTGAAGGTTGTGACTGAAGCGGTTTTAAGTGCTTCTGCGTTTGACATTTTCTGCCGCGTTTTTTTGTTTGAAGATGAACCACCGCTTCTTTGTTTTCCAAGTCTGATTCCGTTTTGAAGAAGGGTTTCATTCTGTTTTTTTATTTCTTCCTGCTGTTTTTTAAGACTGTCTTTTGTATTCTGTATATCAGTGGAAATTGCATCAAGACCGTCTGACATTCCGCTTATAAAACTTTTTACTGCAAGGGTTTTTTCGCGAGTAATTTCACCTTCGCGCAGTTCCCTTACAAGATTCTCGAGCTGTTTTCTTGTCTGCGAAACAAATTCTGATGCCGATTTTTTTTCTTTCTGTCTGAGTTCAATTTCCTGTTCTTTGAGAGAAACTTCCTTTTCCTGTATTTTAAGCTCTTTGACCGCAAGTTTCTGTTCTTTTTCTTTTTGTGTTTTTAGAAGGCTGTCAAGTTCGGCGTGTTTTTGCGTGAGACCCCTTATGAGCGTGCTTACGTCGGCCTGTTCCGTAGAAATATATTCGCGGGCTTTGTTTACTACACTTTGAGGAAGCCCCGACTTTAACGCGATGTCTATTGCATGGCTTTCTCCCGGTACTCCCATAAGAAGGCGGTATGTCGGTGCAAGCGTTCCCGTGTCGAATTCAACAGAAGCGTTTATGCAGCTTTTGTTTGTGTATCCGTAGTTTTTTAGGATTCCGTGATGGGTTGTGACAATTGTGAACGAACCTCTTTCTATGAGAGTGTCCAGTGTTGCCATGGCAATTGCGCCTCCTTCCTGCGGGTCTGTTCCGCTGGCAAGTTCGTCCAAAAGAATGAGGCTGTTGCTGTCTGCGCAGTTAACCATTTGTGCAGTTTTTTTCATGTGGCTTGAGAATGTACTGAGCGAGTCGTCGATTGACTGTTCGTCGCCGATGTCTGCAAATATTGAACTGAATACCGGAAGCCTTGTTCCTTCTGCTGCCGGTACAGGAAGACCTGCCTGATTAAGAAGTGCAAACAGACCGATTGTTTTTAAGGTAACGGTTTTTCCGCCGGTGTTGGGTCCTGTTATAATAAGTACACGCTTTGAGTCCATGAAACTTATGTCTACCGGAACAGCCTTGTCTCCAAGAAGCGGATGTCTTGCTTTGTAAATTGCAGGCGGTTCTTTTTGCATGTCACAGTCTTCTGCAAAAACGCCCCTTGTAGAGGACAGCCATTTTGCGGCAGCGCATGTTGTGTCAAGAAGCGTCATCTTTGACAAAGCATCTGTAAAATCATCCTTAAAGATTCCGATTTTTGCAGTAAGCTCGCGGAATATTCTTCTTAATTCAGATTGGAGCGCAAATTCCTGCTGAATAAGTTCGTTGTTTGCTCGCACGACTTCTTCGGGTTCTACGTATATTGTCTGGCCTGACGCACTTACTTCGTGTACAATGCCGCTTACCGCACTTCTGTGGTCGGCTCTTACTGCAAGAAGTTCACGGTCTGCACGGAACGCCGGTACGTTTGACTGAAGTGCACCGTTAAGGGCCGGGTCTGATGTGTATTTGCGTATGCTGCTTTCTATTTCTTTGTGAATGGATGCAATCTTTGCGCGTATGGTCCTGAGTTCGGGAAGGTCTCTTACATTCCCGTCTTTGTCCAGAACAGAAAAAATCATGTCGCCGGCTTCTTTTAATGAAGGCATTTCCTGCGCGATTGAGTTCAGATTTGGTATTTCAAATTCTTCTGCGGCAGATTCAATGAGTGTTTTTGCCGTCTGTGCTGCAGTGCAGAAAAGAGCGAGTGTAAAAAGCTGTTCCTGCGACAGTTGAGCACCGTCGATTCCAAGAAGAGGAAATACTGTTCCGACAGAAGGCCAGCCGTGAATTGCAGCCGGTCGCGTTGAATTCAGGTAAATGCTCCATTCGTGCCCGAGAGATTTGAGCTTTGTAATCTGTTCTTTGTCAGAAACCGCTTCACGCTGTTTCAAAAGCGCGCGTCCTTCTTCACTTGCCGCAAGCTGTGAGACAGTTTCGGTTATTCTGTAGAAGTCAAGTTCCTGTGCTATTGTACCTCTTAAAAAAATGTCAGTTTCGTTTGTTTCGTTTTGTATCATTTTTCTGTTTGTAAAAAATTGCGGCTGTCCCGAAAAACTATTGTACAGTGGATGCCTTATTTTAAGTTGTCAATAAATTCCGACGGCTTTTCTACAAGGATTGAAGCGCCGTGTTCAATAAGAAACTGCCTGCTTCTGAATCCCCAGCATACAGAAATGCACGGAATGCCTGCGTTTTTTGCCGTATCTATATCTACATCGGAGTCACCCGAATATACAGTTTCCGAAGCGCTTACGCCAAGAATGTCCATTACTTTAAGGACCGTGTCAGGCGCGGGTTTTCGCCTTATGCCCTGTGTTTCGCCAACAGCCGTCTGTTCACTTACATATTTTGAAAAATACAGTTCTGCAAGTTCCTTTACCTGCGGGTCGGGTTTATTTGAAACAATTCCGATTTTTATTCCCGCTGCATTCAGTTTTTCAAGAAGCTCAGGAATTCCGTCATAGGCTCTGGTTTTGTTTTTCCAGTTTGAGCCGTAATTTTTTTTGATAAGTTCAAATCCTTTTTCGTAGTCAGGATTTTCTGTTCCGCCGGGAAGTGCGCGTTCAATAAGTTTGCCTATTCCGTTTCCTACAAACTGTCTTACTTCGTCCAAAGTGCGTTCAGGGTAACCCATCTGTTTTAATGTCATATTGCAGCTGTCTGCAAGGTCTTCGAGTGTGTTAAGTAGTGTTCCGTCAAGGTCAAAAATTACAGCTTTTGTTTTCATAAATTTTCCTTAGTATTTGAGCGTGTACACGCTGATAAGTCAGTTGTGTACCGCCCCTATTTTTTTGCCGTTAGTGAAAGTGCAAGGCATACCAGAAAGAATACGGCGTTAACTAGCACAATTGTTGCCCCGCTGGCCGATTCTGCATAGTAAGATAAAATAAGTCCCGCTATTCCTCCGGCGAGTGAAAGAAGAACCGAAACTGCCGTATACTGGCGGCTTGTTCTGCTGACCATTCTTGCTGAAGCTGCCGGAAGAACAAGCAGACTGTTTATTACAAGAAGCCCTGTCCAGCGTATGCTTACGGTTACCACGGCTGCAGTAACGAGGGCAAATATCTGTTCAACCGCAAACGTTTTTATTCCACGGCTTTTTGCAAAGGAAGGGTGCAGTGATGTCAAAAGCATTTTGTTGTAAAAAACAATCCATACCGCAAGAATAACGGCACCGCATACAATCAGCAGAAGAATTTCTGAAGGCCTTATGCTTAAAATGTCGCCCACAAGATATTTCTGATATTTTGAAAAATTCCCTGTTGAACTCAGAAGCACAATTCCAAGAGCGACTGCCGCCGAAGAAAAAACGCCTATGATTGTGTCTGCAGAAGATTTGCCCTTTATTTTTACGGTAATTATGGCAAACCCCAGCAGAAGGGAAAAAATTATCATTGAAAGAGTTACGTCCCTTATTCCAAGAATAACGCCCAGTGCAATTCCTGTAAGGGCTGAATGCCCGATTGCGTCGCTGAAGAAAGACATTTTGTTTGAAACTACCGAAGTTCCCAGCATTCCGAAGATGGGGCAGGCAACCAGTACCGCAAGAAATGCATTCTTCATAAAAACAGGCGAACACCATTCAAAGGGAAAAAGAAAATCCAGTGCTGAATAAATTGAATTCATTGTGCGTCTCCTGCTTCTTCTGTGTATTCACCCGTAAGCATTATATGGCCAAAAACTTCTGTAAAATCTTTTGATTTGTAGATTTGTTCCACTGTTCCTACCTGAGCTTTCGTGTCGTTTATAAACACTACACGGTCTGCATGTTTTGCTACAAGATCCAGATCGTGGCTTATGAGAAGAATTGTTATGTCGTAGTCGCGCCTGAGTGAAGAGACAAGTTCGTAAAAGCTTTTGAGTCCTGCACGGTCCACGCCGCTTACGGGTTCGTCCAGAAGCAGAATGTCAGGAACAGGGTTTATTGCCAGTGCAAGCATTACACGCTGAAGTTCACCGCCCGAAAGGTCACAAACCCTTCTTGCCGCAAGATTCTGCGCATTTGTGTAAGAAAGAATTTCTCTGACCCTTTCGCGGTCGGATTTTCTGTGCTTTATCCATACAGGACGGGAACTTATGCAGGAAAGCACCAGGTCTTCAACGCAGACGGGGTTTCCGCTTTCGGTAGAGAGTGACTGCGGGACATAACCGAATCTTGGCGTTTTTGGCGAACTTTTTTTGTGGCGCGGAAGAAATCTGTTCTTTCTGTCTACATTCGGGTCTGCACAATCTGCCAGCGTTTTTTCGCTTTCAAATCTTATAGTTCCCGTATGTGGAATTACGTTCAGGAGTGCTTTCATGAACGTACTTTTTCCCGCTCCGTTCCTTCCAATTATGGCGGTAAGTTCCCCGCAGTGAAGGTGCAGGTTTATGTCGTCAAGAATTGTTTCGCCTCCTGCTTTTACACCAAGATGTTCTATTATCGTGCAGCAGACGTGCTTTTTTCCCATAGGGCAGGACATCAGTAGGCCGCTCCTGTAAATGCTGTTTCAAGTACCTTAAGGTTTGTTTCCATTGCCTTGAGATATGCGTCTTTGTCAAGTTCGCCTGTAACTGCAGGATCCAGTTCGTAAACTTTGAGGCCTGTTTCCTGTGCAATGACAGCGGCTGCCCCCGAAGAATACTGTGGTTCTGCAAAAAGTGCAATTTTTTCTCCCGAAGACGCGGCCTGTTTGATTAAAGAAATTATTTCTGCCAGTTCCTTTGCGGTAGGTTCTGTTCCCGGTTCGCGTTCAATTGTTCCTGCCTGCGTAAGGGCAAATTCTTTTGTAAAATATGGGAACGCTTCGTGAAAAGTGATTATTTTTGTTCCGGCATATTTGTCAAGTGAAGCGTGCATTTTTTTTGAAAGATCTGTTATTTTCTGCACGTATTCCTGCGCGTTTTTAAGGTAAGAGTCTGCGTTTTTTTTGTCCAGTGAAGCAAGTTCCTGTGCAATTCTGCGTGTTTCGTATGCTGCACCGTCCGGAGAAACCCATACATGCGGATTGTCTTCTATTAATGTATAGCCTTCTGCAGCCTGAATGAGCTGTCCTTTTCTTGCTTCCATGGCTTTGTCAAGAAAGTCTTCCATTCCGGCTCCGTTGGCAACAAGAATATCACATTCTGCGATTGCTTTCATGTCTTTTGTCGTAAGCTGGTAATCGTGAAGGCAGCCTGTATTGGGCGGTGCAAGAAGTGAAACCTGTGTACCGGGAACACTGTCTGTTATGTTCAAAAGCATTATGTAAACCGGATAAAAAGTTGCGGTTATGCGTACATTTTCTGAGCCTTTAACTGACGGCGCGGGCAGTGCATTTTTTTTGCTGCATGAAAAAAACATAAGGCTTAAAACAGCCGCTATTATAGAAAAAATCTTTTTACACATGCTTCTAAATTACTTAAAAAACGCTAGTTTTTCAAGCAATTTACACTTACTTAAAAAACGCCGGTTCTTTTCGAAACAAAGGCTTCTTCCGGCGAAAGCGGCTTTACATTTACAGATGCAAATGTTCAGAATTTCAAACTTAATTCCGGTGCCTCAAACACCGGGCCGTAATTGAATTTTTTACCCGTAAATGGTATAATTTTACATCTCATTTTTGTCATAAAGATGATAGGCAGACTCAAATAATGCAGTTTTGGGCGAGCCGGTATTATCAAAATAGAGGAAAAATTATGCTTACATTAAAATTCGGTGGAACAAGCATGGGTTCCGCCCGCCGTATTCTTGACAGCGCGGATATTATGGCCGGACGTGCCGGACTTGACCGTATCAGTGTCGTTGTGAGCGCTGTAGCAGGTGTTTCAAACAAGCTTCAGGCTGGAATTGACGGGTGCATTTCAGGTGCAGTTGCCGCTCCTTATGTAAGCGAACTACGCTCAATACATTCAGATATCTGTGCAGAACTCAAATCTGCGCTTCCAAAGTTCAATGCAGAAGCCGTCATGGCAAAAATAAACGTATGCCTGGACGAACTCGAACGCCTTCTTTCGGGACTTGCCACTTTTGGTGAGTGTCCTACCAGTGTCCACTGCCGCATAATGGGAATGGGCGAACTTATGTGCGCTCCAATCGTTGAGTCTGTACTTCTTGCAAAGGACCAGAGCGTTCTTCTGCTTGACTCCCGCAAATTCATTTATACTACAGGCGACCAGAAAGAAGGAGATCCTGACTATGCAAGATGTTCAGAAGCCCTTGCAGGTTACAGGGACGGCTCTTCGGCTCTGGCACAGATTCTTTTGTTCCCGGGCTTTATATGCTCGTGGATAGGCGGAACAGGTGCTGCTCCCGTTATGGGACTTTTGGGACGCAACGGAAGTGACTTCAGTGCAGCTATAATCGGTGCAGGACTGGGTGCTTCACGCGTAGAATTCTGGACAGACGTAGACGGTATTTACACGGCCGACCCGCGCGTTGTAAAAGACGCAATCCTTGTAAAAGACATGAGTTATGAAGAAGCTATGGAACTTTCATTCTTCGGAAGCAAGGTTCTTCACCCCAAAACTCTGGCACCTCTTGCCGCAAAGGGAATAGAAGCATGGAGCCTTAACTCGCACAATCCGTCTGCACGCGGAACAAGAATAGGAAAAGGCCCCTTCGAAAGTGAAAAAGATGCAGGACCCGTACGCGGAATAAGCTGCCTTAAGGACTGCGCAATGATTTCTGTAAGCGGTTCCGGAATGAAAGGCCGAAAGGGAATGGCAGCGCGCATATTCTCTGCCGTAAGCAATGCAGGAATTTCAATTCTTCTTATAACACAGTCATCTTCTGAATATACAATTTCATTCTGCGTAAGAAAGGCATATGCAAATTCTGTACAGGATCTTCTCAAGGCTGAATTCGCACTTGAAATTTCCACAAAGATAATCAACCCCATATACGTTCACGAAAACTGCGCCATTGTTTCAATTATAGGTGATGCAATGAAGCAGAAGAGGGGTGTTGCAGGAACATTCTTTGACGCACTTGCCAGCCGTGATGTAAATATTCTTGCCATTGCACAGGGGTCCAGCGAGCGCTCTATTTCTACAGTAATCAATTCTGACGACGGTGACACTGCAGTACGCGTAGCACACCAGTTTTTCTTCAATACGGTTCAGTCTATTCAGGTTTTTGCCTTTGGAGCCGGAACAATCGGCGGAACAATGCTTGATCAGATCCGCGAGCAGCAGAAGGCCCTTCTTGACCAGGGAATTGACATTCGCGTAATGGCCGTAGCAAACCTTGACGGAATGCTTTTTGATGCCGAAGGAATAGACCTCGAAAACTGGCGGGACAAGGTAAAGGCCTGCGGAAGGCGCACAAATCTTGACGAAATCCTTGACTTTGTAAAGGAAACAAAGCCACTCAACCCCATTTTTGTAGACTGCACGGCATCCTATGATCTTCCTGAGCGATACATAGATATTTTCAAAGCCGGAATGAGCATTGCCACACCGAACAAGCGTGCAAATTCCATGAGCATGGACTTTTACAGAAAACTGCGCGAAACTGCAAACAACATGCACGTACGTTTCCTTTACGAAACAAACGTTGGTGCGGGACTTCCTATAATTGATACCCTCCAGAACCTGTTTAAGTCGGGCGACAAACTTACTGGCTTTAACGGAATTATGTCCGGAAGCCTCAGTTATATTTTTGGCCAGCTTGATGACGGAGCAAAATTCAGCGAGGCAGTCCTTGAAGCAAAGGCAAAGCGCTACACTGAACCCGACCCGCGCGACGACCTTAAGGGAACAGACGTTGCAAGAAAGGCACTTATCATTGCACGTGAAGCCGGAATGAGTATTGAACTTGAAGACATAGAAATGATTTCAATATTCCCTGAAGGTTTCTCACTTGAAGGAACTACAGAAGAATTTCTTGCAAGACTTCCTGAACTTGACTCATATTTTGCAAAGAAAATGGAAGAACTCAAAAAGCATAACAAAGTACTGCGCATGGGTGCCAGCATAAAAGACGGAAAAGTAAGTGTAGGTATGCTTGAAGTAGGACCCGAAGATCCTCTCTACGCGGTAAAGGGCGGTGAAAATGCCTTTGTATTCCATACTGCACGCTATACACCCATTCCTCTTACTGTACGCGGTTACGGTGCCGGAGCCGGTGTTACTGCGGCGGGTGTTTTCGGAGACATTCTGCGAACAGTCAGCTGGAACGTGTCAAGTTTCTGATAAGACGAAGTAATTATGGTAATTGTACTTAAAAAAGATATTTCTGACGGACAGAAAAAAGACATACGCTCTTTTCTCAAAAAGCATGATTTCAAACTTAACGAAATTGTAGGTGAAGAAGATACTGTCATTGCTGCCGTAGGAAAAGTTGGGATTGATATAAGGGATGTAGAAATTCTTCCCGGGGTAAGCGGTGTTATTCCAATCAGCAAGCCGTACAAACTTGCAAGCCGTGAATTCAAGCGTGATGATACCATAATCGAAGTTCCCAACGGAAGAGGCCAGAAAATAAGAATCGGCGGTCACCATGTTGTTTCGATAGCAGGTCCGTGTGCCGTAGAAAGCCGTGAACAGATTATGGAAATTGCGGCCTCGGTTGCAGCCAGCGGTGCAGTTATGCTCAGAGGCGGTGCATACAAACCGCGTTCGTCTCCGTACAGTTTTCAGGGACTTGGTGAAGAAGGCCTTGTGTACCTTAAGGAAGCCGGCGAAAAATACGGACTCCCTGTAGTTACAGAAATTGTTTCCGAAACACTTATTCCCGTTATGCGCGATTATGTAGATGTATACCAGATTGGTGCGCGCAATATGCAGAATTTTGATCTTCTCAAAAAAGTGGGTGCGCTGGGAAAACCGGTAATTCTCAAGAGAAGCTATACTGCAACACTGGAAGAACTTCTTATGTCTGCAGAATATCTTCTTTCAAGCGGAACAGACAGCGTAATTCTCTGCGAACGCGGAATACGTACATTTGAGCATGCAACAAGAAATACTCTTGACCTGTCGGCTGTTCCCGTTCTGCGTTCACTGACGCATCTTCCCATTATTGTAGACCCCAGCCATGCAGTAGGAATAAGAGACAAAGTCGCCGCAATGGGTCTGGCATCTATTGCAGCAGGCGCGGACGGCATAATAGTAGAAGTACACAATCATCCCGAAAAAGCTCTGAGTGACGGTGCGCAGTCAATGCTTCCAGCACAGTTTGACAAGATGATGCACGATATAGAAGCACTTGCCCCCGTTATGGGAAAATCTGTTGCGCATATACGAGAAGCAAATTCTTCTGTCGTAAAGACTGCGCAGAATTCACTCAGTGGCAAAATTGTCTGTGCATACAGCGGTAAGCGCGGCGCCTATGCAGAACAGGCCATAACCCGTTATTTTGACGAGCAGGATGTTCTTTCAATGAGCGTGGACTCGTTTGACGAAATATTCCAGGCCGTAACTGACGGAAAAGCCGACTACGGAATGGTTCCCATAGAAAACAGTCTTGCAGGTTCCGTTTATCAGAATTATGACAATTTTTCACGGTTCGAAGATGTGAGCATTGCAGGTGCCGTAACTCTTAACATAAGGCATGCCCTTCTTGGAGTAAAGGGAGCATCTGTTTCTGACATAAAGAAAGTATTTTCCCATCCGCAGGGATTCGGCCAGTGCAAAAAATTTCTTGATGCCCACAAAGACTGGAGTCTTGTTGACGCGGTGTCTACTGCTTCTGCCGCACAAACTGTAAGCGAAAGCGGCCTTAAGGAAACTGCAGCCATTGCAAGTTCCGTTAACGCTTCAATTTACGGGCTTGAAGTACTTGCAGAAGACATAGAAAATGATCCGGGCAATTTTACAAGATTTGTTGTAATACAGGCAAACCATGTAGAAAAGGCTGCGGGCGCAAAAGAAAGCAATATTGCTCCAAACATGGCAAGCTTTATTGTCAAAACGCGCAACGAGCCGGGTGCACTTTACAGCCTGCTTGGAGTCTTTAACGAAAGTTCGCTTAATCTTACAAGACTTGAGTCACGGCCAATCGCCGGACAGCCGTGGAGATACTGGTTCTATGTAGATGTAGAACTTTCCGGTATAAAGAAAGATGCAGCTGTTTATGTGGAAGAACTTATCAAAAAGCTCCGTTCACATGCAGAAGAAGTAAGGCTTCTTGGAATCTATGCCGAAGCAGGCCGAAGTTAATTTTATAAATACAGGTGAAAATTATGGAAAAAAAATATGTACTGTCTGTTCTTGTAGAAAACCATGCAGGTGTTTTGAGCCGTGTGTCAGGACTTTTCAGCCGCCGCGGATACAATATTGACTCGCTTACTGTATGTGAAACGTCAGATCCGAACAAGTCTCGCATGACAATTGTTGTAAGGGGTGACGAATACATTCTTGAGCAGATAGAAAAACAGCTTTCAAAACTGGTCGAAGTTATTTCTATTGAACACTGCCTTCCTTCAGAAACCTGCCAGCGCGAAATGGCACTTATAAAAGTTCTTGCAGGTGGAGCAAGCAGGGGCGTAATTATTGAAACATGCAATATTTTCAGGGCACACATTGTTGATGTTTCAGAAAACAGCCTTATAATTGAAGCGACAGGAAGTGAAGACAAAATAAGCTCTTTGATAAGACTTCTTGAACCTTATGGAATTCTTGAACTTCTTAAGTCCGGTCTTACTGCAATGGACCGCGGCGACAAGATAATGAAATAAGTTTTTTTATGAAAACGGGGCTGTCCAAAAGGGCAGCCTTTTTTTATCTGCGGAATTTATTCCACCTGTCATCGAAAACCGACCAGCAGTTGTTTTCAAAGGTAACGGCGGCTGTCCTTGCAGATTTTTCTTTTCGCGGGAACATGCATATTTGTTCCAGGTCGGAGATTAAAAAAGATTCCGGGGCGGTTTTTAAAGTGCAGATTTTTGCAAAGTCTATTCTGTAATTATTTATACTGTCTTTTTCACCGGTCTGTTCAATCTGTACGGGAAAGAAAAAGAAATTTCCGTCTGTTGCGGGAAAATTTATTGTCAGAGAAACAGGTGTCTTTACTTCTGCAAAAATCCACAGCGGTTTAAGCGGAATTATTACGGCATCGTTTTCTTTGAGAAGAATTTTTTTTATAAAAGCGGACTGAAACCTGCATAAGGCAAGGAGTGTATCCTTCTGCGGAATAATTGCGCGCATGTTTTGAGTATAGAGCAAACTGAAAAAAAAGTGTAGTATTGGTGTATGGAAAAAAAATCAGAAAAGACTGTACTTGCAGTTTGTGTTTTTATTCTGTCCGCGGCTGTTTGTGTTGCATATACTGTGCATAATTTTTCCAAATCAGTTGTCTATTCAGAACTGGGAATCAGCGGTGAAAACTTTATTGCCCTTAACCGCAATTCTGTTTTGTGCTCGTCTGAGTCTTCAGGAAAGAATTCTTTTGTTGCACTGGGCTTTACGCAGAATCAGATTGTGCACATCCAGAATATGATGCATGAAAGCGGTGCCGCAATAAGAATTACTGTAAAACCAAAAAAAGCCGTTTCTGATTTGAACAGTGATTTCGGGTACGGTTTTCTGACTGATGCAGATTTTACCGCAAGCAACCGTCTTAAACGCAAGGCCGCCCTGATTTCGCTTGTAAAAGGATCGTTCAAAACTTTTGCACAACAGCAACTTTCGCTTTCTGTCTGTCTGGACAAAAAATCAAAGATTCCAGCCGGAGTATTTTTTTATTCTTCTGTTCCGTACGAAGTTTTGTCCGTTAAGTTTACACAAAGTGTTGTAGGCTGGAGCCGCGAAGAAAATCTTCTGTTTGCTTTTTCTTCTGCCGGCGGAACTGTTGCAGATGATTTTTCTTCTGTAGATTTTACTGATGCCGCTTCTGTTTTTTCTGACAGTGATTATATTCTTCCTGCAATAAAACTTTCTCTTTCCAAAACAGATGACATCGGAACTTACCAAAAACAAACGTCTGTAAGATGTTCTTACGGGAATGAAAATCTTTTGATAAGACGCTCGCGCCGGCAGACTGCTGTTCTTTTGCAGACATCTGCATTCAGTGAACCGTTTGCAAAACTTTCACTTGGCGAAAACGCAGACATGGTGCGTTCTGTACTTCTTTACAGAAATGAAGTGTGCCCGCGTTCTGACGGATATGTTCTGGATCCGATTCCTACAGATCTTGGACTTATTGTAGAGTGGCCGCGCGAAAACTGGCGCACATCTTCGTATGAACTTTTTGAGTGGGAACAGTTCCCCGGAATTCTGTTTTTTGACTTTGCCGACTACAAAACGCAGAGCCGCTTCCTTACAAGACTTGCATATTTTGTAGAAAAGGCCGGCTATAAGGGAACACTTGTTGGTGACGACTTTGTAGAAAACCGCCACGGCTACAATGCGCATGACTACAAGAGCAGCGATCTGGCAGCATTTTTTTCAGAAGCGCGCAGAACAGATTTTACTCTGAACGAAAGCGAACTTCTGCTGAGGGATATTCTTCTGCACAACAAAATCATTGTAGAAGAAAAAGGAATGTACTCTGCGGGAAGCGGAGCCATCGTTTCTATTTCACGCGAGTCGCCGCTTTATTTAAGAAGAACTTTTGTTGCTCACGAGAGCTGGCACGGAATTTATTTTATTGACGAAAATTTCAGAAATGCAGTTTCTACCTGTTACTATATGTTTGATCCCAGGTCAATGGAATTTCTTCAGGTTTTCTGGGAAACACAGAACGGGCTTGGTTATGACAGAAGCGATGAATATCTTATGCAGAATGAATTTATGGCTTATATAATGCAGCAGGCTCCGTTTAACGTAAGGGCATATTTTCTTGGGCTTGCAAACCGTGGCTCTGTTAATGTAAACCATCCTGAACTGGCAGCGTATGTGCGCGAAACCAATGCAGAACCTTTTGTTCAGGCTGCGGATTTTCTTAATGCCTACGCGTTTGACAACTGGGGTCTTGCCGCGGGAAGGGTGCACCTTATAAGCCGGCTGTAGAATATGTTCAGGGTCTGATATCCAGATTGAACTGCTTTTCTGCAGCAACAGTTGTCGGCGAGCCGTGACCGGGCATTATTACCGTACCGTCGCTTTGGCTGAATATTTTTTCTTTTATTTTGCTGCAGAGAAGCCTTTTGGAATATTCGCTGCTGGTTTCGCCGATTATTCCAGAAGTAATGGTGTCGCCGGTAAAAAGAACATCGCCTATTTTGTAAACCATGCTGTCTGACGAATGTCCCGGAACAGAAAAAAAGTCAATGTCCATTCCGGCAACTTTTATTTTACCGTCGCCTCTTATTACAAAAGATTTTGTTCCTTCAATTTCTGAATCTGCAGCGTAAACTGTAGGCGTGTAAATTTTATTCAGAACTCTCAGTCCCTGAACGTGATTGCTGTGATTGTGCGTAATCAGCACTCCGGTGAGCTTGTATTTTCCGCCTTCAATCTGATTTATAATTTCATTTGTTATTTTGCCCGGATCAATTATAAGGGCTTCCATCACTGCGGGATCATCGTTAATAACTACATAGCTGTTTGTAAATTCGTCTATGCAAAGATGAAAATAGATTTTCACAGATTGTCCCCCTGCTCATCTTCTTCTTCGAGTCTGGCGTTAAAGTCTCCCATAAGGCCGCCCTTGTTTCTGTCCACGAGTGCTTCCCTTGTATTTGACAGTTTGAATGAAACATTTTCTCTTGCTGACTCGTAGAAAGCTGTTTTTTTAAGATTGCAGTTTTTGAGCGATGTGTTGATTAACAGTGCTTTTATAAAACGGCTGTTGTAAAGGTCGCAGTCATCAAAACTGGACTGGTACGAAGTGATTCCATTAAAATTGTTGTGGATCAGATCGCTTCCGGTAAGAATCATGTGCACGAATTTTGAACCGCTGAATGACGAAAACTGAACATTGCTTTCTATATAATCGCAGTCGGTAAATGTAGAAAAATCAAACATACACATTCTGGCTCTGAATCCCTGTGCATGGATATTTGTAAAAGTGCAGTGCTGGAAGTTGCAGCCGTAAAATTTTTTTCCGTTCAGGTTAAGGTCTTCTACTACAAGACCGCACGCCGTCATTCCGACAATTTTGTCATGCGTATAAATGTATTCCTTGAGTGTGTTTATAGCCTGAATTTTGTCAGGGCAGTGGTCTATGCAGAATCCTTCCTGTCCGGTAAGTTTAACGTTGGAGTCTGAAACCGAAATTGCGCACTTGTCGCATCCCGGAAAGCGGCATTTGTTAAGGGTATACATACCAATACTTTACGCTATTGAAAACATTTAGTCAAATGGATAAAATAATTGCATGTGTTGGAAGTGTGGAACAAAATTAGCCCCTCATTCTCCTGTTTCCCGAAGCGAAGTTTGTCCTGTCTGCGGAAAAAGCGTCAGGTCGTGCAAAAACTGCAGGTTTTATTCAGAGTCAGCCCATTATGAATGTTCTGAAACTGTAGATGAATGTGTGACCGACAAGGAAGAGGCAAATTTCTGCGGATATTTTGAATTGTCACAAAAAGAAAGTGCAGCTTCTTCTGACAAAGCTTCAGAAGCAAGAAAAAAATTTGATTCCCTTTTTTCAATTTGAATAATTTGTCTATGGTAGATTTTGCTTTTCTTGACAGCGGAACCGGCGGGATTCCGTATATGCTTTCTCTTAAGAAAAAAAATCCTGATATGCGCTGCGTTTATCTTGGTGATACGTTGCATTTTCCGTACGGTGAAAAGTCTCCTGCGCAAGTAACTGAATGTGCCGCTTCTGTAATAAAAAGAATTGTTGAAACTTGGAATCCGCGCGCGCTTGTTATTGCATGCAATACGATAAGTGTAACAGCCCTTGGTGAACTAAGAAAGCTTTTTCCAGAGTTGCCTGTTGTTGGTACTGTTCCTGCAATTAAACTTGCCGCTTCTGTTTCAAAAAAGCGCCGGATAGGCCTGCTTGCCACAAACGCTACTGTAAGGCATCCTTACTGCACAAAATTAATAGAAGAGTTTGCTTCTGACTGCAAAGTTTTCAGCCGCGGTGATCCTGATCTGATTGAATTTATTGAACACAGGCTTTTTACTTCTTCGGAGGAAGAAAGACGTGAAGCCATTTTGCCTGCGGTAAATTATTTTTTGTCATGTGACTGCGACTGCATTATTCTAGGCTGCACTCATTTTACACACATTGCAGAAGATGTACAAAAAGCTGCAGGTTCTTCTGTTGCTGTAGTAGACAGCCGCGACGGTGTTGCAAATCAGGCACTGCGCGTAATAAAAAAAAGGGCGGACTGCGTTTGTAAAGAAAATTGCGCAGTTCCACCCGATATGAGTTTTTTTGTAACTGAATGCAGAAGTCCCGAACTGGCCAAAGAATATGAATATCTTTGCAAAAACTTCAATATTCCGTGGGGCGGGGAATTCTGATTTGTCTGACTAAAGCCTTGAAGCTATTTCGTCAATGTATTCCCAGCTGTTGACGATTTTCTTTGCAGCAGGTGAAGCAAGTCTTGCAAGGTCTCCTGTCATGATTCCGTCTTCGATGGTTGCAAGTGTTGCCTTTTCGAGTTTTTCAGCAAACTGTGCAAGCTCTGGAGTTCCGTCGAGTTCTGCTCGTTTTGCGAGTGCTCCTGTCCAGGCAAATATTAAAGCCACGGGGTTTGTGCTTGTTTTTTCGCCCTTAAGGTAGCGGTAGTAATGTTTCTGAACGGTTCCGTGGCTGGCTTCGTATTCAAACTCGCCGTTGGGACTTACAAGAACAGATGTCATCATTGCAAGACTTCCGCATGCAGATGCAATCATGTCGCTCATAACGTCACCGTCGTAGTTTTTGCAGGCCCAGAGCATTCCGCCTTCGCACTTCATGATTCTTGCAACAGCGTCATCTATAAGTGTGTAGAAGTATTCGATTCCGGCTGCTTCGAATTTGTCTTTGAATTCTTCATCGTAAACTTTCTGGAAAATTTCCTTGAAGTCACCGTCGTAAATTTTGCTGATTGTATCTTTTGCACCGAACCAGACGTCGATTTTTTTGTCGAGTGCGTACATGAAGCAGCAGCGCGCAAAACTTTTTATTGACTCGTCGGTATTGTGGATTCCCTGAATGATTCCAGGTCCCTTCATTACTTTGATTGTTTTTCTGATTTCTTTTCCGTCTTCACCGGTAAATACAAGTTCTGCTGTTCCGGGTCCCGGTGTCTTTATTTCGCAGTTTTTGTAAACATCGCCGTAAGCGTGGCGTCCGAGGACAATCGGTTTTTTCCAACTTTCTACATTGCACTTGATGTTTTTTACAAAAATCGGTGCGCGGAATACAGTGCCGTCAAGTTCACCGCGAAGAATTCCGTTTGGACTTGGAGTAAGGTGGGTGAGATTGTATTCTTTTACACGTGCTGCGTTGCTGGTAATTGTTGCGCATTTTACTCCGACACCCAGTCTTTTTATTGCAGCTGCGGCTTCATAAGTAATTTTGTCATCTGTCTTGTCACGTTCTGTTATGGAAAGATCGTAGTATTCTGTCTTTAAGTCTACGTAAGGAAGCAGAAGTTTGTCTTTGATTACCTTCCAGAGAACGCGTGTCATTTCGTCTCCGTCAAGTTCCGCTACCGCATTTTTCATTTGAATCTTGCTCATGATTTTTGGCTCCTGTATACGTGTTTTATTTGAAGAATGTTATTTATATGTAACTCAGACCTGGCAGGCGTTTCCGTTATAGTTCAGGTCGGTAAGAATTTCTGTGTGGTCAGGAAAAACCGCAACTGTATGCTCTTCATGGCAGCTCCACGATCTGTCTGCAGAAATTACAGTCCAGTCGCTTCCGTCTTCGAGGTCAACGTCGGCTATTCCTTCGTTAATCATGGGCTCAATGGCAAGAACCATTCCGCTCTGGATGCGGGGGTTGGGGCCTCTGCTTGGACAGTTTGCAATTGACGGGTCTTCATGTACATCAAGCCCAACACCGTGTCCGCAGTATTCGTAAACGACACCGTAACCGTTCTGCTTGTATGCAATGTCATAAACTGCATTGGAAATATCGCTTATTCTGTTTCCTCTTACGCATGCCTGGATTCCGGCTGCAAGACATTCCCTTGTAACACGTACAAGTTTCTGGTGTTCTTTTGCAACGTTTCCTACCATAACAGTGTGCGTACTGTCGCTTATGTAACCGTTAAGATTTATTCCTATGTCGAGCGAAACAAGGTCGCCGTCTTCTACAAAAACTTTTTTTGACGGAACGCCGTGAATAACCTGTTCGTTAATGCTTATGCAGGCTGCTCCGGGAAAGCCTTCCGAGTGCCAGGCCGGTTTTCCGCCATGTTTTCTGATGAAATCGACGCACCAGTCGTCAATTTCTTTTGTGCTTACTCCGGGTTTTACGCGGGGAATTATCTCGTTAAAGAGATCTGCCAGTTCGTGGCAGCTTTTTCTGATTGCGGCGATTTGATCGTCATTCTTTAAGCGTATCATTATTTTACCTCTGCAATTTTATGATGCAAGACGCATGGACTCTTCCCTGCAGACACGTGCTGTGGTTGAGTCTCCGATTCTTTCGTATGCATCAGCCATTTTCTGCAGGAAGTACACATCGTCTGTTTTTCCGAAATTCAGTTCAAGTGCGCGTTCCCAGGCATCTATGGCAAGTTCGTCGTTTACGGCGTTTTCTATATTGTTTTTGAGTATATGCCGTGCCAGACTTTTTACTTCAGGAAAGAAAACCTTAAAGTAATTGAACGAATATTCCATTCGTATTATCTGGTCCAGAAGAATTACGGCATCGTAGTATTCCTGCCTTAATACAAGTTCTTCTGCGAGAATAAAGCCGTAGTCCATAAAGTCTTCCCGCGTAAACCAGCGCGACAGCCTGAACGCAGGGCGTGTCATGTTCATTCTCTTGAATTCTTTTACGGCAGCGTCTTCGTTCATGTGTGTAAGATCAAAGAAAATAAGTTTTGCGCGGCTTTCATCATCTGTACGTTCCAGAAGCCATTTTCTGTAGTCAAAGGATTCAACTGCTGTTCCCGTTCTGTGTCCTGCCTGCCTGAAGCTGTACGACTCGTCAAAGAGCTGCCTTGCCCTTAGGTCGGACAGTGTTTTGTAAGCAGAAACAAGTTCCTTGAATGAGTCAGCATCACTGTGCGTTATGTCGGGGTGAAGAAGTTTTGCCTTTGTTCTGTACGCACGCTTTATTTCGGCGGCGGTGGCGTTGTGTGAAACACCAAGTATTTTGTAACAGTCGCGCATTTTCTAAAAAAGATGCTTCCTTACATTCTGTCCAGGAACGGAACAAGTACGAGCGACATGGCATCTTTGAGTACCAGAAGCGTACATCTGCAAAGTTCAAGTCTTGCACGGGCAAGTGTTTTGTCCTGTTCCTCAAGCGAAAGAATAGGGCAGTCCCTGTAGAAGGCACTGAAACTTTTGCACACGTCGTAAAGGTAAAGTGCAACCTGGCTCGGGTCAAGGTCATCTGCGGCTTTTGCAACTACAGACGGGAATTTGCCGAGTTCTTTTATAAGAGCCCATTCGCTTTCGTGTGTAAGCAGCGCCAGATCATTTTCATCAGAAGAAGGTTCAAGCCCTTTTTCAGAAGCCTTCCTTAAAATGGAAGAAATGCGTGCTCCCATATACTGAAGGTAAGGGCCTGTGTTTCCGTTGAAAGAAAGACTTTCTTCGGGATTGTAGAGCATATCCTTTACCGGTGTAATCTGCAGCAGATAGTAGTGAAGGGCTGCAAGTGCAACTTTTTCTGCAACATCGTCGGGGTTTCCTACAGCTTCGTCCCTTCCGCGTTCGTTAATTGCCTTGAGTGCCTGTGCATGAAGTGAATCTATGAGGTCATCTGCATCAACTACGGTTCCTTCACGGCTCTTCATTCTTCCGCTTGGGAGATTTACAAGACCGTAGCTTAAGTGGTAAAGTTTGTCTGCCCAGTCATAACCGAGTTTTTTAAGTATGTGGAACAGAATCTTGAAGTGGTAGCTCTGTTCGCTTGCAACAACATATACCATCTGGTTGAATGCCCAGTCATTGTGCCTGAAAATTGCAGTTCCGATATCCTGCGTGATATAAACAGAAGTTCCGTCTTTGCGCAAGAGAACTTTTGTGTGGTCTTCGCCGTCTTTTCCCTTTCCTACGACATCTGTTACGTCAATTCTTACTGAACCGTCCGGTGCCTTGAAGAAGATTCCCTTTTCGAGTCCCTTGAGAATTTCTTCCCTTCCTTTAAGGTATGTGTCGCTTTCAAAGTAAAGCTTTTCAAAACCAACGCCTGTTCTGTCATAGGTCTGCTTTATTCCGTCTATGGTCCAGCCGTTCATCATTTTCCAGAGCTTGTGCAGGTCATCGCCGTCGTTTCCTTTTTCCCATTCAACGAGCATTTCTTCTGCCTGTGTTACGGCTTCGGGGTGTTCTTTTGCATATTTGTCAAATTCAACATAGCACTGGCCTACAAAATGGTCGCCCTTGATTCCCAGTGACTGCGGGGTGTCGCCCTTTGCTTCGTGGAACAGCTTGTATGCGAGCATTGACTTGCAGATATGAACGCCGCGGTTGTTGATGATGTTTACGCGGAATACTTCGGCCCCGGCTTTTTTGAGTATGCGGCTTACACTTTCACCGAGGGCATCATTTCTCATGTGACCCAAGTGCAGCGGTTTGTTTGTATTTGGGCTGGAATATTCTACCATGACACGGCGGCCTTCGAGGTACTTTTTGCCGTCTGTTCCGAAAGATCCGTATCCTTCGCCCTGTGCAGAAATCTGTTTGAGAATGTCTGCCGCTGCATTTGCCTTATTGAGCTTTACGTTTACATAGGGACCAACCGCGGCGAATTCACCGAGTGCTGCCGGGTTCTGGCCGCCGAGTTCCCTGTTTTCGCGTGCTGCGTCAATGATTATCTGTGCAGTTCCCTGAGCAATTGCCGGAGGTGCCATTCTGAAAGACTTTGCAAACATAAACATAGGTGCGCCAATGTCACCCATTTCGGGCTTAGGCGGGTTTTCTATTCTAAGGTCTGTTTCCTGAACGTCGGGAGCGTCAATGTTTCTGTCTGTTTTGAAAATGTTAAGTGCGGCAGTTACGATTGCCCTGCAGATTTCTTTCTGGTCAGCCATATTATTTCCTGAAAAAATGAATTTGGCGCATTCACTGTATTATGAAAAAGCGCAATAAGATTATATCAGATTGTGTTTTTCTGTTCAATTAAAGCGGGGTTTTTATATTCTGTATTATAAAAGCGGGGGTGTTCAGGAATGTATTCAGGTCTTTCTGCTGCCTTTACTTATTGTCCCTGCATGTACTGGAGTTTTTATTGATAATGATGTATTATGGAACTTAATATCCAGAGAGAACACCTAAAAAAAACGGAAGGTTTGTAATGGAAACTTATACAGTTGGAATAATTGGCGCGGGAGCATGGGGTACCGCTTTGGGAACAGCTCTTGCCCGCGGCGGTCATAAAGTGCAGCTTTGGGCTATGGAAGAGGACGTTGTAGAGTCTGTAAACGGCAGCCACGAAAACAAGCGCTATCTTCCGGGACTTTCACTTTACCCGACGCTTACCGCAAGTACAGACATAAAGGAAGTAGCCAAAGACAAGCAGTTTCTTATCATGGGAAGCCCTTCTTTGTACCTGGCTTCTACAATTGCCAGATTTACCGATGTTCCGAATATTGCAGACGGAAGCACAATAATCGGCGCGCTTACAAAGGGTTTTGTTCCGGTAGGGGAAGAACCGCATTTTGTTCTTGAAACAATGGAAAGCGCACTTCCCGCATCATACAAAGATGCAACAGTTTACATTGCAGGCCCTTCACATGCAGAAGAAGTTGCCATGGGTAAAATTACCGGGCTTATTGCAGCAAGCAACCACCACAGAAACGCAATCCAGATGAGGGATCTTCTTCGTGTTCCCGGAATTCTTGCATACGCTTCTTTTGACACGATTGGAGTTCAGGTTTGTGCAGCGGTAAAAAATGTAATTGCCGTTGTCTACGGAAGTCTGGATGCTCTTGCAGAAACCAGCGAAGAGTTCGGTGACAATACAGAAAGCCTTTTGATGGCAGCAGGCCTTAACGAAATTCAGACAATAGGATTTGCAATGGGGGCAACACATGCAGAAACCTTTACTTCCATAAGCGGAGTGGGCGATCTTGATGTTACCTGCAAGTCAAAATACGGCCGCAACAGACGGTTTGGACAGGATATAATCAAGACAGACATGCTTGACCGGTTCAAGAATCTTGATGATCTGATTGCAAACGTAAAAAAGGTCGGCTACCTTCCCGAAGGTGCAATTGCCTGCAAATATGTGCATTATATTTCGCAGAAAAAAAATCTTAAGCTGCCGATATGCGATTCCCTTTATAGAGTTCTCAACAAGGAAGCAAAGCCTCTTGACTGTCTCAAAGAACTTGTAAGCCGCTAAATAAGGAAAAATTATGCTTGAAAAAATTACAGGTACGTTCAGTAACATTATCCGCACTTTAAGCGGAAAAGCGACAATCAGCGAAAAGAACATCGAAGAAACTGTAGAGCAGATAAAAATGGCTCTTCTCGAAGCCGATGTAAACCTTCGCGTAGTACGCCGCTTTGTAAATTCAACCATAGAAGAAGCCAAGGGTGAAAAAGTACTCAAGGCTGTAGACCCGGGCCAGCAGTTTGTAAAGATTATCTACGACAAGATAACGTCCATGCTCGGTGATAAGAAAACAGACCTTTCGCTCAAGGGACCAGACACGCAGTCTGTTATTCTTCTTCTGGGACTTCAGGGTGCAGGTAAAACAACTGCTGCACACAAACTGGCGGCAAGACTTCTTAAAGAAGGTCGCAAACCGCTTCTTGCAGCATGTGACCTTGTGCGCCCGGCCGCCGTGGAACAGCTTTCTGTTCTTGGAGAAAAAATCGGGGTTCCGGTTTACAAAGAAAACGGTGCTTCAAATGCCGTAAAGGTTTCACAGAATGCCGTCTCTTATGCAAAGAAAAACGGCTTTGACACAATCATTGTAGATACTGCAGGACGCCTTCAGATAGATGAATCCATGATGCAGGAACTTGTTTCAATGAAAAAGGCTCTGAATCCTGTAGAAACAGTTCTTGTTGCAGACTCAATGACGGGTCAGAATGCGGTAGACATTGCAAAGAGTTTTGACGAACAGCTTGGACTTACCGGCGTTATACTCACAAAGTTTGACTCAGATGCCCGCGGTGGTGCTGCCCTTTCGCTGCGTTCAATAACAGGAAAACCTATTCTCTTTATAGGAACCGGTGAAAAAACAGAAGACTTCGAACCGTTCCATCCTGACAGAATTGCAAGCAGAATTCTTGGAATGGGCGATGTTGTCTCTCTTGTAGAAAAAGCCCAGCAGACAGTTGACGCACAGGAAGCCGAGCGCATGCAGAAAAAAATGATGCGCAACGAGTTTACGCTTCAGGATATGCTTGACCAGCTGCAGTCTGTTGAAAAAATGGGAAGCATGAGCCAGATTCTTGACATGATGCCGGGTCTTGCAGGCCAGATTTCAGAAGACCAGATAGACAAAGCCGGAATGAAGCATCAGAAAGCCATTATTCAGAGCATGACGCTTAAGGAACGCAGAAACCATCTTATTATAGGACCTGCAAGAAGAAAGCGCATTGCAAAGGGCAGCGGTACTTCTGTACAGGAAGTAAACAAACTTATAAAACAGTTTGAAAAAACAAAGCTGGCAATGAAAAAACTTACAAGAAATAAGGGAATGCAGGCAAAACTCATGCAGCAGATGGGCGGAATGGATATGTCCGGTCTTGGCGGCATGGGTGGCATGAACATTCCGCAGGGATTCAAAATGCCCGGCGGATTCAAGTTCTAGTTCAGGCTTTTAATTGACTACCAGGAGTGACGCTACTTTTCCGTCGTTGGTGTAGCACCGTTCGGGGTTACTTTCGTCAGGGAAAGACGTCATTCCTGTATAAAATGCATATTCGTATGTTCCGGGAGGCAGAGGCAGGTCAAGCTGGTATGTTCCCGGAGACACTTCTACAAGTTTGTAGATCCAGCTGTCCCAGTTTGTAAAATTCCCGCCCAGTCTTATACTTTCACCCGATTTTCCTTTATAAACAAAACGAACCGTTCCAGAAGAAATTGTTTCTGTTGCTTCTTCTCTTTCAATGTTTGTGTAAAAGCGTGACAGCATGAGGGATGTTTCTGGGCTGTAAACTGTCTGCGGATTGTTCGGGTCAACAGTCCAAAGTCCGTCTATAACAAGCCTGTAGTCAATCTGACTGGTATTTTTTGGAAGACGCATTACATAAAAATAAACCGAATCCTTTATTTCGTAATTTTCATCGCGCAGATTTTTTTTCATAAAAGAGTGGATTGTATTGAAATTCTCAAAGTCCACAGCAATTCCTACGTGACGGGCATTCTTGTCTGCCGTAAAGACCGCGTATCCGTTTTTGACATAAGGTTTTCCTGCAGTCTGGATTTCGGCTACTATTTCGGCAATGTCCAGCTCGGTATCGGTAAGGGGAGCGGGAGTTTCTGCCGCAAACACAGTGATTTGCAGTGCAAGCATAAGCGCGCAAAAAATGAGTCTTTTCATGCCTATATTTTCGGCCGGAATTCACAAAGCGTTTAGTGTTAAGAAAAAAATTGTTTTCTAACCCCCACGGTAAATTTTTCCGATAATTTTAGGGATATTCAGGCCGGCGTCAGTCGGTTGAAAAACTAGCCGTTTGCGGAGTATAATAACAGGTCATGCCAGGATTAAGCCAGCTTCAGAAGTTTAATGCAGATTTATTGAATCTCGGAGATGAGGTCAAGATTCGTTCGGCCCGCGGTGAAAAACCCGTGACCGTTTCCATTCCTTCAGATGTGGAGGACAGGGACGATTCTGATGACTTTAAACTGGGTATGCCAACGCTTTCAGAGGAAGAGCAGGCTCAGGCCGATGCCGCCGCTGCCGAAATGGAACGCGAAGCAAACGATTTCTCTGATATTACGGGCGAGTCTTCTGATTCCGATGAAGATACTGCTCCTCTGACACCTGTTGCTGCTACCCCTGATGTTTCTGACCTTCTTTCGGCCGGAAGTGACATGGATTTTTCTGACCTTGATTTAAGCGACTTTCAGGATGAACCTTCTGAGCCCGAACCTGAACCTGAACCCATAGAAGTGCCCATAGAAGACATGGATTTGGATGCTCTTCTTGCACCAAAGCCCAAAACTGAACCTGAACCAAAACCTGTACAAAGACCTGTAAAAAAAGCAGAACCTGCGCCAAAACCGGAACCGCAGGTAAAAAAGCCTGCCGCCGCACAGAATACGCCTTCTTCTGAACCAGATATTGATTTTTCAGGTTTGTTTGATGAACCGGGCGATAAAGACGGTAAAAAAGAGGAAAGTGCACCGATTGCGTCATCTACAGGTGATAGTGATTTTGACGGGGACTTTGAGTCAATCAATATGAATGACGGAATTCCGTCCGAATTTGACGGAATATCTGATGTCGCTCCCGAACAGCCGTTCCAGGATAAAAAGAGCCCCGAACCTGCATCCGAACCCGAATCTGCACCTGAGAGCGGAACAGACGATTTACCCGGTGACGAAAGTTCTGACGGTATACCGGAAGATTTTGGCGCAGAAACTTCAGATTCCGCAGCAGAAGATACAGAAACGGATATTCCCGACTTTTCTGACATGCCCGATATTCCGGACTTTCCTGATACAGGTGACGGTAGCAAAGAAAATACAGAAAACAACACTACAGCTGAACAGAATAAACCTTCAGAGTCTGTAAATGATATGTTCAACACCGACGGGCTGGACGACGATATAAGTGCCCCCTCTGATGAAGGTGGTAAAACCGGCGGACTTGAAGCTGTTCCGGATGACTTTTTTAACCTTCCCGAAAAAGGCTCCGAGCCTGCACCCGACATGGATGTTCCCGAAGAAGTGTTCAGTGCACCAGAGATGGACGGCGTTGACTTTAGTTCTGAACCTGAATCTTCTTCTGATTCAGATGATTTTTCTTTTGGCGGAGATGATGAATTCAGCATTCCGGGATTTTCTGATACAGTAACTGCCGATCTTGAACACAAGCCCAAAGTAGAAACACCCGATTATTCCGGGGCGATGGAAAGTCCCAAGAATTCCTTTACTGATGCCGAATACAAGCGTTTTCAGAAAAATCTTTCGGAATACCCGCTCAACGTTCGCATTGCACTTGAAGAACTTGTCGTTAAGGACGAATTTACCGACGACGCTGTTTTTTCTATACTGGAAAAAGTTTTGCGAAAGGTACCGGCGCGCAGTCTTGCATCTGACATAGAAAAAATGCTGGACATTACGCTCGAAGTACCGCGCGACTTTGAGAGAAGATCAGCCGCAGAATACGAAGCCTACAAAAAGTCCATGGAATACCAGCTCAAAAACCGCATTATACCGGGAGCTATTCTTACGGCCTTTGCGGCTGTCATGGTTTTCTGCATTTTTACGCTTACAAATGTATTTATTTACAAACCCGCGCGCGCCTCATCCCTTTACCACCAGGGATATACTCTTTTGGAAGCGGGACTTTATCCCCAGGCCGACGATAAATTCAACACGGCTCTTACTTACCATCCTTCAAAAAAATGGTTCTACAGATATGCGTCGGGCTTCCGCGAACACAAACAGTATGAGCGTTCACGCCTTATGTACAAGTCTATTCTGTCCCGCTACAGGCATGAAATTTTTGCCGGACTTGACTGGGCAGACATGGAACTTTACGATCTTTATAACTACGAAGAAGCAGAACGCATACTCAAGCGCGAAGTTCTTGACTACCATATAAATGACGAAAGGGCTCTTTTAAAGCTTGGTGATGTTTACCTGGAATGGGCTACAGAACGTGACCAGTCCAAATTTCCGCTGGCAGACGAGCAGTATACTCTTTTGATAAACATGTACGGTTCAAAGGATTTGTACCTTTCACGCAAAATGCGATACAGTATACGCACAGACAACCTTGCCCAGGTTCTGTCATACAAGGAATATTTCTATCCAAGAAAGAAGGCACTCGGTTCTGATGACCTTACCGAACTTAGCGGATACCTTCTTGACAAGAGATTCGGCCGCTTGAGACCGTCTGAAGCACACCTGCGCTCTTCTATAGAAGATGTAAGGGATCTTCTTGAACGTGCAGTTAAGGCAGACGACAAAAATGCGGTTGCACTTTACAACATGGGACGCTATTACAGGGAAACAAGCAACAGTAAGGGTGCGGCGGCCCTGTTTGACTCGGCAATTGAACAGTTTGAAGCACAGAAGACACGCAGCCCGCGTGATACATACAAATTCATAAATGCATACAGATTCCGCGGTGAAGAATACAAAGATGCGCGCAATTATATTCCAGCCGAAGAAACCTATGCAAAGGGACTGGAGCTTTTTGAAAGGGAGCGCGAAAATGCGGGCTTTAAGGGAACAGAAGATGTAGGCCGCCTTTATGCAGATATGGGCGATATATATTATTTTGTGGCAGGAGATCCAGACAAGGCTCTTGCAAATTACGTGGAAGCCGTAAACAATAGTTTTGACACTTCTTCTGTAAGGTACAAGATAGGAAACATCCAGTATCACAAGAAAAATTATCCTGCAGCCCTCGGTTCGTTTATAAGAAGCCAGGATGCAAGCGCAAACGATACGCACCTTCTTCTGGCCCTTGCAAATACACTCAGTTTGAGCGGTGACAATTTTGTAGCCCGTGGATATTATGAGCGTCTTTTGGGAATTCTTGATTCAGAAAAAGAAAGACATCATATTCTGTTCCCGCAGGTAAGGGAAGATCAGGCAGATCTTGTTGACACATATATGCGTGCTGCAAACAATCTTGGCGTAACCCTTACCCGTATAGCCGGAATGACAGGCGACAGTTCCCTTAATGCACAGGCAATTGTAAATTACCAGAACAGTATGCGTGCGTGGGATGCCCTTACAAGAAACCAGACTACAATGATAAGAATGGAAGGTTCAAATCTTGCGGAACAGAACGTAAAGTATACTGTAACTACTGGTTCGGAATTCAGCCCTGAAATTTATACCCAAATACCGCGAACGCTTTATGGTGAGGATATTCTTGAGTAATATGGAACTGAATGAAGGAATACGCAGCCGGCAGAAATTCATAGGAATTCTAAAGGAAGTATTCAGAAAATCCATTCATCTCTGCAGTGCATTTGTACCGTCACTGCTTTCTGTCTGGTATATGCCGGTAATGGCTCTTCTTTTTGCAGCCCTCGTTCTATATTCAGCATCTGAGTTTTTAAGAATGACCGGACATCCTGTTCCTGTTGTTTCTTCAATAACAGCCGCAGCTGCCCGCAAAAGGGATGAAAATAAATTTGTTCTGGGGCCTGTTACCCTTGTTTCGGGAATAATTGCTTCTTCTATTTTATGGCAGCCGCTTGCATCTTCTATCGGAATATATGCACTGGCTTTTGGTGACGGCCTTGCAAGTCTTTCAGGAAAACTGTTCGGAAAGGCGCACATTCCGCTTACAGGAGGAAAAACTGCAGAAGGAAGTCTTACGTGCTTTGCGGCAATTTTTATTTCCTGTTTTGCAGCCTGCGTTTCTTCGGGGATTGAAAACTCTTCGTCTGTTGCGCTTATAATTGCTTCTGTAGGAATGATAATTGAACTTCTGCCGCTCAAGGACTTTGACAATATTCTTATACCGGTTCTGCTTGGCGGTATTTCACAGGCACTTCTTTTTTAAGAGCATCTGTTGTTCAGAAATGCGTGCTAAGACCACATGTACATGTTGTGAATTGAAGTAAGGTACCTGTAGGCTCCGTATCCAAGAAGAACTGTTCCTGCTGCGGCAAGAATATAACAGTCAGCCGAACACAGCATAAAGTAGCCTGCCTCAAGTATTGTAATTCCAATGGCGGCCTTTAGATGGTCGGGGCTGTTTTTTACGTGCGATTCCACTGCCAGAATAGAAAATGTTGCTGCCATAAGTCCCAGCTTCATGAGCATAAAAGGCGTTCTGAAACTCCAGAGAACCGTGCATGTAGAAGTCGTGTGCCCGGTGTCCAGAGGAAAAAGAAGCCCCATTACTATTGCAACAATAATCAGTATCATGAAATTGCGCTCTGCGTCCTGTCTGTAGTCTGTACCGCTGAAGGCCGCCGCAAAAAAAAGAGACAGGGGAGCGAGTATTCTGCCGCAAATTACTATCTTTCCTACAGCAACAATAAAAATTGAATATGTCTTCCAAAGATCGAACAGCGGTATTAAAAGCCGCATACATTCCGAAAGGCAGCCGATAAGAAAACCACAGAAGAAAAAGACTTCGAGCGACGGTGTTTTTTCAAAGCGCTTGAATATAATGAAGGAAAGAACCGGGGCCGCAAGAGACAGTACAAAAACAGATGCAACTACAGCGTGAAAACTGTATTTAAAAGCCGGTAGCGAAATGGAAATTGTTCTTATTCCGCCTTCGGGAGGTGTGATTCCGCCTGAAAAAGCCGCCCATATGGCAATAAGCGCGTTTGTAATGAGTGTCAGGGAACTTAAAATTAGAAATGCGATTAAGAGTCTGTTGCGCGTCTTGATGGTCATACTGTTAGAATAGCACGAGACTTTGATTTTAGTAAAGTGCAGCATTTTTGGTTCCGATAAACTAAATGAAGTTTACCTTTAAAACTTCAATTTGTTGGGGCTGTCTGGCTGTTGATTCAGTCTTTAAATATTTTTTGGAGGAGTAATGAAAAAACTTCTTTTTGGTTTGATTTTTGCCGGTCTTGGAGCCGCATTTGTTGCTGCCGGAGATGCTGCTGTTTTTGATGATATAGGATTTTCTGCAGACGGAAAAACTTATCTTTTTGGTCAGTATGGAAAAACCGATGTCAACTACAAGCCGTGGGCCGAAATCTATACGGTTGATGTTGCAAAAAATGATTTTGTTCCGGGCGGGATATATAAAAATTCTTCTGAGTCTTCAAATTCAGAAATATCCGGAAAAAAAGCCTATTCTGATCTGAAAGACAAAGTTGAATGGAAAATTTCAAAGTATGCCGCTTCCCCTGCCGGAACCGACACGCTTTTGTATCTTTATGAAGAAAACGAAAAGTCTGCTACAGATACAATTTCTTTCAAGGACTTCGAGAATTCAACTGAAGACAAATCTATTTTCTATGAAGTAACACTTGTTCCGTCTTATGAAGGAAAGGGAAAAAATGTCCGTTCGCGCTTCTATATAAATCTTGTAAAAAAAGATGCGGCGGGTTCCGTGGTTGGTACATGGAAAGTTGGAACACCGGACTTTAAGCGCAAGGGAATTACTTCTTACAGAATAGAAAAGATTTTTGGTGACAAGTCAGGAAAAAGTCTTGTGTTTGTTGTACAGAAAACTCTGGAAGACGATACTGGAACTTCTATAAGGTATATGGTAGAAACCGTCAGATTCTGATTAAAACTTCTGATTTGAAAAAAATGCGGTTTTTTAAGAAAATCGCACTTTTTTTTTGCTTTAAAGAAAAAACAGCTGCTATTTATTAAGTAGGGGTTATTTGAAAATCCCAAATTGAATAACAGAGGTTTTTTATGAGAACTTTAAAGCTTTATCTTCTTAAGTCGGTGCTTCCTGCTTTTGCACTGGTATTTTGTGTCCTGCTGGCGGTAAACTGCCGTTCGACTGTAGACGGAATCGGAATGCTTTCGGGCGACTACACTTCTCCTGAAATAGAGTCCTTCTGCGTGAATGATTCTTTGTCTGCTACAATTGAATTTTCAAAACAGGTAACGCTTGACAGCCTGTTTTTGTTTACCGGCGCAGCAAAAGGCAGTGGTTCGGGTACGCCAGCATCTTCTTCTGCGCCGTCTTCGGTTGAAAGACACACAATTGAGTTTTCTGACAGAACGGTTATAGGCGAGTCTTATGTACTTGAAGGCCGGGCCAGTGACGAAAAGGGAAACTCACTTACGTTTAGCATTCCTTTTACAGGTTACAATGCCAGCCCGGCCGTTTTGTGTCTTTCTGAAGTACGCAACGCTTACGGAACGGCCACAGTTAAAGGCGTTAAGACGCACCGGTGTGAATTTGTTGAACTTTATGTTCTTGAAGGCGGCAACCTGTCCGGAATGGAACTTTATTCCGCCGGTGACGGTAACGAACGCAAATATACATTTCCTGCAATAGATGTAAATAAGGGTGAGTATATTACGGTTCACCCGCGCCGGGGAACAACCGCCGATGTTGTTGAAGAAGGAATGGTAAGCGAAACAGGTGACGATTTAACACTTTCTGTGCACATGGATTCATGTGATACTGCCAGGGACTTGTGGTCTGAAAATTTAAAATCGTGCTATTCTGATTCAGACATAATTGTCCTTAAGGGCTCGTCAGGTGCGGTAATGGATGCTCTGGTTTTTGCAAAGAGCACTCTTACTGAATGGAAAGAAGAATATGCAAAAACAGTTTCTGCTGTAGAAGAGAGCGGCGTCTGGCTTGACAGTGAAGGAAACAAAAACTGCTCTTTGGCAAGTGCCTTTTGCAGCGACTATATAACGACAACAGCCGCAACAAGAAGTATGGCAAGACAGAATCTGGAGTCAGTTGACCCGCAGAATATCTGCAGTTCCAAAAAAGACTGGATGGTTGTTTCTGAAACAACACCCGGTACAAAAAACAGCTCGAAAGAGTATGTAAAATAGGAAATTGCCCTTCAATCAATCACTTTGTCTGGGAACCCTTGTCGGCTTCTCTTCTACCGCCGATCTGGGTTCCGTCTGACAGTGTAAACGACGGTACATCCTTTATTTTTGTGTACTTCCAGTCTATGGCGTGTGTTCCGGGAACGCCCGACTCTATGCGTTCGTTTTCTTTTTCAAGCTGCCAGACTATCATTCTTTTGAAAGTGTCCATCAGAGGCTCGGGCTCTGCGTCTTTTGAAACAATACCGGCTTCCTGCATTTCTTTGATTATATAGTAGCACGATTCTATTGTAGAAACGCAGTATTCTGCAGGTTCGTGCTTGAAGGTAAAAATGCTTCTGTAATTTCCTGCAAATGAAAGTTTTGGAAGGGCAGTTACGTTGGGGCTCATTCTGAGCATCTTTTTTGAACAGAACCAGGTTGAATCTATTATGATTACAAGAAGTTTTTTTCCTGCAACCGACTGTGCAAAACCTTCCCTGCGGCTGGTCCAGGCGTCTTTTCCGGGGTACAAAAGTACCGGGTAATATGACGGGTCTGAAAGCAGTTCGCAGAGACGGCGGTTCTTTGTAAAATCTATGCCTACAAGAATTTCGCTTTGGGGAAGGCAAGCGGCGGCCATGCGTCCTGTTCCCGTGCGCTGTCTTTTTGCTTCTTTCGGGTGCATTAAAAAGACAAATTTAATTCCCGAATCTACTGTTTTTGTATATTTGCAGAAACAGGAAGACAGCGGTCTGAAACATTTGAGGCATATTTCTCTCATTTCTGTTACTTTCCGGCAAGTTTCAGAAGATCTGCTTTCTGGCAGGCACCGACAGTCTGTGCTGCGGGCTGTGCATTTTTGAATACAATAAAATTCGGAATGCTCATTATGCCGTACTTTGAAGCAAGAGAAGGATTTTCATCTACATTTACTTTGCAGACTTTTATATCCTGGTTTTCAGAAGCAATTTCTTCTACAACCGGCCCCATCATCTGGCAGGGACCACACCAGGGTGCCCAAAAGTCAACAAGAACTGTTTTTTCGCTCTCAAGGACTTCTGTCTGGAAATTTGATTCGTTTACATTAAGTGCCATACAAGCCTCCTATAGATATTGTTTTCATTTACAAGTATAGGAAAAAAACAGGTTGTAATCAATAAAAAAAGGGCCGCCCCGCATAAGGACAGCCCCTTCGTTCAATACGGAATAAATCAGACCTGGAACTGGTCTACTTCATCACCGATTTTTGTAATTGAACTCTTCATGTTTTCTGAGATAGATGAAAGGTTTGAGCCGGTTTCGTTGATTTTCTTTGCACCGATATTCATTTCTTCCATTCCTTCCTTCATGCTCAGTGTTGCATTCTGAAGTACTTTTATTTCTTCGAGGATAGTCTTGTTTCCTTCAGACATTTCAGAAGATGCCGTGCGCACTTCGGAAGTGCTGTCATTCATGCTGTTAAGGGCAATTGAAATCTGCTTGGAACCTTCTCCCTGTTCCTGCATTGCATTTTTTATTTCCTGAACAAGGTTGTTTATCATGTTGATGCCGCTCGAAACACTGGAGAACGAAATTCCTGCTTCCTGTGAAGCTGTGACCATTTCCTGAATGCTGTCGGTAATCTTTTTGAGCTGTTCACCGATAGTCTTTGACTGTGAACTTGAAGTTTCGGAAAGTTTTCTGATTTCGTCTGCAACAACGCTGAATCCTTTTCCTGCTTCACCTGCGTGGGCTGCTTCTATGGCCGCGTTCATGGCAAGAAGATTTGTCTGTTCTGCAATATTTGAAATTACAGTGTTTGCTTCCTGAAGAGCCTGTGATTCTGTTTCTATTACCTGAATGCGTGCGTTAACGTCGTCCTGCTTCTGAACACCGTCTGCGGCCTTCTGTTCAAGCTGGTTGAACTCTTCTGCCATTTTTGTGACGGAATTGTTTACCGAATTGATATTGCCTATCATTTCTTCTACTGCGGCAGAGGCTTCTGTTACGCTTGCAGACTGGTTTTCTATCATCTTGTTGAGTGACTCGATGTTTGAAGCAATCTGGTTTACCGCGCTGGCTGTCTGGGCAACACTTTCTGACTGGGCGCCTATGTTGCCTGTCATGCTTTCGATGTTGGCGATAATCTGTGTAATTGAAGCAGCCGTGTCTTCTGTGCTGTCGTTTAGTTTTGTTCCGGCCGCGACAAGTTCGGTTTTTGTCTGCTTCATTGCAATTATAATACACTGCAGTTTTTCTACAAAGGTGTTGAATTCGCTTGCGAGACGTCCAATTTCGTTGTCTGCATTTGTCTTTACCGAAATTCTCTTTGAAAGGTCTGCATTGCCCGACGAAATGCCCTGAAGTGTTTTTTCTACTACACCAAGCGGTTTCATTATTGAAACGACGCAAAGTGAAAGAACAAGAATAAGTGTTACGGCAAGAATTGCAGATGCGACGCCCATGTAAAGAATTATTTCGTTTGCTATACGGAATATCTGTGCGCCTTCAATCATTATAACAAGACTCCACTGGGTTCCGCTTATGCCGCTGAAGATGTTGAACTGCTTGTGGCCGTGAGGGTCTCTGTTCCAGAAGTGTCCTGCATATTCGGAAGTTGAGTTTGTCTGAATATGATTTTTTACATCATTGTTTGCTTTGTCTGCGGCAAGGGTTTCCATTTCATCAAGATCGCCGCTGGTTGAAATAACTTTTCCGTTTCCTGAAAACAGAGTAGCAATACCTGTTTCGCCGAGTCTAATATCCTTTACAAGTTTGTTTATTGTTTCCATAGAAACTATTCCTGTAAAGAAGCCTATGTTTTTACCGCCATATTTTACGGCACGGCAGACGTGGATTATTGTTTTTCCTGTAACCAAAGAAGTAACGGGGTTGTCAATAAACTCGTCGGCCCCGTTTTTTACGATTGCCTGGTAATAATCGCGCTGTGTAACAAAAGTTTCGTTTCCGTTGTCTGCCTGGAACTTTCCTGTTTCATCTACCCAGGCAACGTAGTCAAACATTTTGTTTCTTTTTGATGTTGTTGTTCTGAGCCAGTCTGCAATTTCTTCGGTGTCACCTGTTTGGGCAGCATCGGAATTTATATAAAAATCAAGGGCCGTTTTGTATTCTGACAGTTTAAGAACAACCTGACTGGCATAAGACTTTGTTAAATCTGTATAGTCAGATTCAATCTGCTGGTTTGTAAATTTTTTTGTTCTTTCTGCAATAAGAACTACCTGAAAAGTATTTATAATCAGAAACGTCGCTGCAACGATAAGCAGAATTCTGGTTAACAAATGTTTTTCCTTTTTCATTTTTGACATGATAACTCCTGCTAATTAAGTTTTGTTAATAATCTTTCATAATATTATCGCCCATAATTGCTGAAAAAACAACTATAAAATTATTCCGCTCAACTATAAAATTATTCCGCTGAATATGGTCATTTTGTGTAAAATTTATTACTATATTATATACGAGGTAATTAAAATGGAAAAGAAATTGACGCCGATGACGCTTTTGTGCGGATATCTCGGAGCCGGAAAAACAACTCTTTTGAACAGGGTTCTTTCCAACCAGAAAGGATACAAGGTCGCGGTAATTGTCAACGACATAGGTGAAGTGAATGTTGATGCCAAGCTTATTGCTGACGGGGCAAAGATTACAGATACAAGCAGCATTGTTCCGCTTACAAACGGATGCATCTGTTGTACACTCAAGACACAGCTTGCCCAGAACATAGAAAATCTTATCAAAACAAAAAAATATGACTATATCATGATAGAAGCCAGCGGTGTCTGTGAACCGATGCCTATTGCCCAGGAACTTGAAACCATCAGAAATGGAAAACTGGACAATGTTGTGGGCGTTGTAGATGCAGCCCGCCTTGTAGATGAATTTGCAGGCGGAGACAAGCTTCTTTCAAAAAACATGGGAGAAGAAGACATAGAGTCGCTTCTTGTACAGCAGATTGAATTCTGTTCTACACTTGTAATAAACAAGCGTGATCTTGTTACTGACGAACAGATGAAAAAAGTTCATGCCGTAATCAACGCAATTCACCCTGGTGTAAAAATTATTGAAACTTCAAGGGGCGAGGTTGCGGTAGAAGACGTTCTTGCTACAGGTTCATTTGACTTTGACAAAGTTTATGCAAGTGCAGGCTGGTGCCAGAAGCTTGAAGCAGATGAAGACGAAGATGAGCATAAAGAACATGAACATCATGACGAACATGATCACGACCATGAAGAGCATGAGCACGAACATGAGCATCATCATCACGAACACCGCCATGAAGGTGAAAGCGAAGACGAATACGGAATAGGAACTTTTGTCTATTACCGCCGCCGCCCGTTTGACAGACAGCTTCTGGACGAATATGCAAACAAATGGCCGCGCAACATTATCCGCTGCAAGGGACTCATGTGGTTTGCTGATGAGAGCGAAATGGCATGGGTTTTTGAAACTTCAGGAAGACAGATTCAGGCAGGATATTCAGGACAGTGGGTTGCTGCTTCTTCTCCTGCGGAACAGAAACGCATTCTTGCAGACAATCCGGCAATAAAGGCTGAATGGGATGAAAAGGTTGGTGACCGCATGATAAAACTGTGTATAATAGGCCAGAATCTTGACCGCGAAAAAATAAGCGCCGAACTCGACGCATGCCTTGCCAAATAAAATAAAAAAGGCTGCCACGGTTTTCCGTGGCAGCCTTTTTTTGGCAGTTGTGCAGCAACTGCCGGTTTTAATTAACAGCGGTCTACCGCTGTTAATTAAATACATTTATTGTTATAATAAGCGGCGTTCCATCTCAATTCATTTCTGAACTGGGGAACAGTTGTATTTGCGTCGATTACGGCACATTCGATTCCTACCATCTCGCACCAGTCACGGAGCATGTCTGTAGTTATGATGTTGCTGAATGCTGTGTGGTGTCCGCCGCCTGCAAGAATCCAGCTTTCTGCCGAAGTCGTAAGGTTTGGAAGCGGCTTCCACAATACGCGGGCAACAGGCAGTTTTGGAAGTTCTGCTTCTGGTTTTATTACGTCAAGTTCGTTGACTACGCAGCGGAATCTGTTGCCCATGTCAACGACAGCAGCACAGAGTGCGCTACCTGTGCTTGAGTTGAATACAAGACGTGCCGGATCTTCTTTTCCGCCTATGCCAAGAGGATGAACTTCAATGCGCGGTTTTGAAACAGCAATCTGCGGGTCAACTTCGAGCATGTGGCTTCCGAGGTCTGCTTCTTTTCCGGGTTCAAGGTTGTAAGTGTAGTCTTCCATAAAGGCATTTCCCTTTCCGTTGCCTACAAGACCGTCTGTCATTACCTTGAATGTGCGTACAAAAGCCGAAGTCTTCCAGTCACCTTCTGCACCAAAACCGTATCCGTCTGCAAGAAGACGCTGTATTGCAAGGCCCGGCAGCTGTTTCATTCCCCAGAGATCCTGGAAGTTTGTACAGAGTGCCTTTCCGTTGTTGTCCTTAAGGAAGCGGCGCAGTGCAATTTCTATTTTTGCCTGTTCCTTTATGTGGTCGATTGTATACTGTTTGTCGCTTCCGTAAACAATTTCGTATTCTTCGTTGTAGCGGTCGAACAGTGCGTTGATGTCTGCATCGCTTACTTCATTCATGTAGGCAACCAGATCACCGATTCCGTAGTAGGGGACAGACCAGCCGAACTGAATCATTGCTGCAACTTTGTCTCCGTCGGTAACTGCAACTTCGCGCATGTTGTCACCAAAGCGCAGTACACGAAGTGATTTTCCGTCTGCTACAGCGCGTGCTACTCTCATCCAGTCGGCAATGCGTTTCTGTGTGGAAGAATTTGCCCAGTGTCCTACAATGACCTTGCGCGGAAGATCCATGCGGCTTGTTATGTAACCGAATTCGCGGTCTCCGTGTGCACTCTGGTTAAGGTTCATGAAGTCCATGTCCATTGTTGCGTACGGAATTTTTTCGTTGTACTGTGTGTTAAGCTGAAGAAGCGGCTTTTTGTAGGCGTTCAGTCCTGCAATCCACATCTTGGCCGGGCTGAATGTGTGCATCCAGCAGATTATTCCGGCACATTTGTCATCGGCATTTGCCTGTTCAAGAGTGCTGCGAATTGAATCCGGAGTCAGAAGTGTAGGCTTCCATACAAGTTCGCAGGGAAGTGCGCCGCTTGCGTTAAGTGATTCCACAATTTCCTTGGAATCCTTTGCCACCTGTTTGAGTGTGTCTTCTCCGTAAAGATCCTGACTTCCGGTAATAAACCAGAATTCATATTTAGCCAGTTCCATATTTCCTCCTATGTAGATTATTTTTCTGCCTGCATTTTGAATCTTATTACGTTCCATGATGCAGGTTTTAGTTCAAGTGTATAAATTCCGCTGTCGCTCTGTTCAAGCGGAACGTTTTTTGGACTTACGGCATCGGGATTTTCAAGTGAATTTCTTGCACTTAAATTATCGCCGGTGAGTTCTGTCCTGTAAATCATGCTTGTTTTTGCGAATGATTTCAAGTCTATTTCTGTGACCGAGCTTTCTGTTTTGTTTGTATTGAGTGCAAATACAGAAATTTCACCGTTTTCTTCGTTGTGCACGCATGAAAATATCACTGCCGGAACTTCGCCGTACTTTTTTGTTACTTTGTTTTCGCAGTTTACAATCGGCGTGAGTGATGTTCCGCGGCCAAAGAATGAGATGTCCCTGAACGGCCAGTAAATTGCCTGTCTGTATGCGCCTTTTCCCGGTTCCGTAAAAATCGGTGCAATTACATTTACCAGCTGGGCAAGACAGGCGGCTTTTACACGGTCTGCATGGTTAAGAAGGGTAATCGCCATTCCGCCGAAGGCAAGCGCGTCAAGAAGTGAATAGTGGTCTTCCAGAATTCTTGGTGCCGTCATCCACGGGTGCGGTTCTTTTTTCTGCTGGTACCAGATGTTCCATTCGTCGAACGAAAGGTACATTGTTTTTGAACTGCGCTTCAACGCCTTTACATAGTCACAGGTTGCCGCGCACGTTTTTATAAACTGATCCATGTCGTAGAAAGAAGCAAGAAAGTCATCATCATCGCCGTAGTTTTCAAAATAACGGTGGATTGAAATGTAGTCTGCCACGTCATATGTATGTTCAAGAACAATTCTGTCCCATTCCGGATAAGTGGGCATACTTGAAGAAGCACTTCCGCATACTACAAGTTTTATGTCTTCGTCTGTCCACTTCATTATTTTTGCGGTTTCGAGCGCTTTTTTTCCGTAATCTTCGGCGCTAAGGTGACAAATCTGCCACGGACCGTCCATTTCGTTTCCTATGCACCAGGTTTTTATTCCGTACGGATTTTCGTGCCCGTTGCTGCGTCTTAAGTCGCTCCAGTATGTGCCTTTGGGAAAGTTGCAGTATTCTACAAGATCGCCGGCATCCTGCGGTGTGCCTGTTCCCATGTTTACGGCGCCCATTATTTTTGTTCCGGCTTTTTGGGTCCAGTCGTAAAAGTCGTCAATTCCTATAAGATTGGGCTCTATTGTGTGCCAGGCGCGGTCCAGTCTTACGGGGCGGTTTTCACGCGGTCCTATTCCGTCTTTCCAGTTGTAGCCCGAAAGAAAGTTTCCGCCGGGGTAGCGTACAAGGCTTACCTTAAGGTCAGAAACCATTTTTATTACATCATGCCTGAATCCCTGTTCGTCTGCGTCGGGATGGCCTGGTTCGTAAATACCGGTGTAAACGGCGCGTCCAAGATGTTCAATAAACGAACTGAATAAATTGTCGTCTACTTTTCCTATTTTGAATTCTTTTGCAACTGTAACTTTTGTTTTCATTTTCTAACATCCTTGTGCAGCCCATTTTGCTCGCGGGCAGCTGCTGGTTTTGTTTTTTGCCCTGAACAGAACGTAGGCCCCGCATTCCGAACACATTATCTGTGAAACCAGTGAGGAACATTTTTCGCATACGCCAATTCTTTTTCTGAACTGGCTTTCACTGGCTGTTATTCCTTCAACATACTTCATGCCTGAAACTTCGCGTTCAAGGGATTCTTTTGTTATTGAACTCTGTATTGCGCGAAGTTCACATTCAGGACAGGGCTGCTTCATCTTTTCCTTCTAGATTTGAACGGTTACCGAAGCAACTGAATGTGCAGGCATTGTTATTGAAACAGTGTCTGCATCCTTTACTGTTACCGAAAGCGTTTTTTCTGTAACGCGCTCGGGATCGTCAAAGGTATTTATTGTATTCATACAGTCGCCTGTAATTACTGTTCCCGAAGCGGCTGCAATTGAAGCACCCAGGTTTGCAAAAGAAATGTCCACTTTCTTTGAAGAAGAAGCGTCGGTGTTTACTGCCGTAACAAGATAGCGCGGCTTTTGTGTTGCACCGTCTGTCTTTTCTGAAGCAGAAACGCTCAGTCCCGGAACTGTTATGTCCTTTTCGTAAAGTCCCGCACTTGAATATGCTGCCGATGTTCCAAGAAGGGTTGCGCCCTGGTGTCCCTTGTACATGTGGAATACGTGCCAGGTTGGTGTAAGAACCATTTTGTCTCCTTCTGTAAGAACAGGAGCCTGCAGTACGTTTACAGCCTGTGCAATGTTTGCAATTTTTACGCGGTCGCTTCTGTTGTTGAATATGTTCAGTTCGATTCCTGCGACAACTGCATCTCGTACAGAATTCTGCTGGTAAAGGAAGCCGGGGTTTGTTCCGGGTTCGGGAAGATACCAGCTGCCCCATTCGTCTACAACAAGAGCTACGCGTTTTGCAGGGTCGTATTTGTCCATTATTTCTGAATGCCTGCGTACAAGTTCGTCCATGCGGAATGCATTCTTTAACGCCCTGTACCAGCCTTCTGTATCGAATTCTGTTGAAGATCTCTTGTCTTCCCAGCGGTATTCGTAAGTGTAGTAGTGAAGGGAAAGACCGTCCATGAGCCAGTGTGCGTTTTTCATGAGAACATCGGTCCAGTTGTAGTCGTCTACGTTTGGTCCGCCTGCAATTTTCATGATTTTTTCTTTTCCATACTGGCGCACAAATGTCTGAAACCTGCGGTAAAGATCTGCGTAGTATTCGGGGCGCATGTTTCCGCCGCAACCCCAGTTTTCGTTTCCTACACCAAAGAAGGGAAGGTTCCATGCTTCTTTTCTGCCGTTCTGTTCGCGCAGTTTTGCCATGGGGCTTTCACCGCTGAACGTCATGTATTCTATCCATTCGTCCATTTCCTGGACTGTACCGCTACCGACGTTTCCGCAGACATAGGGTTTGCAGCCCAGTTCGTCGCACAGGCCAAAGAATTCGTGTGTACCAAAGCTGTTGTCTTCTACAACGCCGCCCCAGTTTGTGTTAATGATGCGCTTGCGGTTTTCTGAAGGGCCTATTCCGTCCTTCCAGTGGTACTCGTCGGCAAAGCATCCGCCCGGCCATCTAAGATTGGGTATGTCTATGTCTTTGAAAGCTTTGATTACGTCTTTTCTGTAACCGTTTATGTTTGGAATGTCAGAGTCTTTTCCTACCCAAAAACCGCCGTAAATGCAGCGGCCCAAGTGTTCGGAAAAGTGTCCGTATATATCACGGCTGATTGTGGACTTTTTGTCGGCCACATCAACAATTATTGATTCATTCATATTAAACCTCGCATAAATGATATTCTATCACCACTTTTGCGGATTTGCAACAAAAAAAATTGATATTTATCAAAAAAATGGGTTATAAAAATAACCCGTCTGTTCATGCGGCGTCAGTTAAAGTAGGAGCGCAGGACAATTCCCTGGTCATAGTTGCCAAAGCCTTTTCCGAAGATGTTCATTCCGCCCATGTGTTCGGCATCTTCTTTTACGCCTATTTTGACCCTGATTGAATGGTGCTCGGGGATTTTAAGGTCATCGAGTGTTACTTCGGAAATTTTCATTCCGTCTACAAAACTGCCTTCGTTTGTTACCGAAAAATGCTTTAAAAGACCGTACTGAGAGCCTTCTAGCTTCCACCAGGCCGGAGTGTATTTGCCGCGCTTGTCACCGAAGTCACCGGGCGAGACCCATGTACCGATGTCTGTTTTGTTGATCCACATTGTTATGTCTGACGGCCAGTTTGTGTTTGTTCCCGGAGTTTCGCTTGAAAGTTCAAGGGTTACTTCGAGTTTTGTCATCTTTTTGGACTCGTACATCGTGTTGTTGGGGAATTTGTATTCAAAAGTACCGCTTCCGCACCAGAGAAGTCCGGCCTTCATTCTTTCTGGGTTAAGGAAAGAGTCTGGAATGTCCAGAAGGCCTATAATGTGTTCCGAAGAGCACAGTCCGCATGGGGCAGTTACACGGTAGTCGGTAAAGATTCCGATAGGCATTTCTACTTCTATAAAGTCGCCGGACGTGTTGTGTTTTTCGGGGAACTGGATAAGAAGTTCTCTGAACGAAGGGCAGCACAGCTTTTGGTTGCCTTTTTTTGCCTTTACCGACTCTGTTGCAATAAGGCCTGCATCTTCAAGAATTGAAATGTGCGTGGCTACAGTTGACTGCGGCAGCTTGAGGGCATCAGATATTTCGTTGATGTTGAGTGTTTTTTCCCTTAAAAGGTTGAGCATTTGGATTCTTGGTTCTGAAGCGAGAGCCTTGAGTTTGTTTATGTCTTCCAGCGGATTAATTACTAATGTTGATTCTATTTCCTGCATTCTGCTATCGTATCGCAATTTATTGATATTGTCCATATTTTTTGAATATTATTTGCAATTATTAATATTGATATTTATGAACTGGAATAAAAAAAACCGGCCTGAAAAAACTTTACAGACCGGCGAAAAAAAAGGAGGCAAGTTCGAACATACGGTATGAAAAGCGTAATTCGAACTTAAAATGCTTTTGTGCCAGCATTTTGTTTATATAAACCGGAACAAAAAGTGGCAGCTGTTCCGGAGTATACCTGTTTTAAGGTTTTTTTAATATTTCAAATTTACGTTTATTTTGTTTTTAACTCAAGCACCGTAACCGAATTTGCCTTTGTTTTGTAGGTAAATGAATCAGAAATTCCTGTTATAGTCTCTGTTACGGGCGAAACTTTCTTTGGATTTGCAAAAGAGTTTTCGTCTTCGGGTTTTCCGCAGAGAATTGTTGCCTTTGCTGAAGTCTCAAGTGCCGGGGCATTTTTAAGGCTTATGTCTACGTTCTGGTCGCTTCCCGAAACATTTACGAGCTTAATGATTACTTTTCCGTCTTTTGTGTCACCGATGTGGGCATAAAGCGGGTCAAAGTTCATTGCGTCGGTATAGGAATGGATGAGCTGTCCGTCAAGATAGCAGCTGTAGGAGTCGCCCTTTACTTCTATCTTTATGTCATACCATTTTCCGTTTACGAGGTTGAGCGGCTTTGCGTCACCAATTATTGTGCGGCCGTCTGCAGTTCCTTTTTCTATGCATGACTGTGTGTTTCCCCAGCCGCCCATGTTCCACCAGTAAAGCTTTTTGCCCTTTACTCCGAACATAATCAAAAATCCTTCTGCACCGCCTGTTTTCTGGGCTTTGAGTTCGTAAGTGTAGTTTTGTATTCCTTCTGTCTGTGCTTCGTTGTTCAGAACTGCTCGTACGTTTATGTCTGCAGAAGACTGTACAATTACCGGGCCGCTCTTTGACCAGGCTCCTGTTTCCTGCCTAAAGTCGGTAATTTTTGAAGACTTTGCGTTTGAATCATAGAGTACTTCTTTGCTGTCTTCGTCGGTTACCTTTATGTCCTTGAACTGGGCTGTTGTTGACCAGGTTCCAAGACCTACTGTTCCGCCTATGGCATTCTTTTTCTGCGCTGTTTTTGGCTGTGTAAGACTGTAACTTACGGTATTGTCGCTTTTGTTTGTAGAGAAAAGCTGCTGAACATAATAGTCCGGTGTCTGGTATGATTCACTGTTGTTGAACCATATCATATCTGGAACCCACTGTGTTGAACCTTCCTTTGCAAAAAGCGGTGCGTAGGAAGAAATTTCTACTATGTCACCGTTGCGTTCGATTGATGTCATGTAGGCTGCCTCGGTAAGGGCTGCGTAAAGGTTGTTGCGTCTTCCGTCTACCCATGATGCATATTCGCCTATAAAGACTTTGGGCTGTCCTTCACCGCGCGGGTAAAAGTCCAGATTGTCATAGCGTTTACCGTTTGTAAGGAACCATGCTGACTCGTTGTAATAGTGTTCGTCTACAAGGTCGCATATTCCGGCTGTCTTTTTGCCTTTTTCCCATGCACGTACCTGGCTCCATGTATTATGGAAATTCACGTCGTTGTATGTGTAGCCCGAAGAAATGATTGTCTTGATATGCGGATACTTTTCCTTTACGGCTTCTGCAATGTACTTGAAGCGTGCAAAATAGTCCTGTCCGCAGTCTTCGTTTCCTATTCCAAGATAATTAAGTTTAAACGGCTGCGGGTGTCCTGCTTCTGCGCGGATTTTTCCCCATTTGCTTGTTGCGGGACCTGTTGCCCATTCAATCATGTCAAGCGCATCCTGTGCATATTTCTGGTAGTCTGATGCAGGGGATATTTCGCCGTTGTGTGCCATTCCTACGCTTAAAACAGGAAGCGGCTCGGCTCCTATATCTTCGCAGAACCTAAAGTACTCGTAGAATCCTATTCCGTATGACTGCTGGTAGCCCCAGAAGTTGAGTTTTTCTTTGCGCTGTTCTACAGGTCCTACGGTGTCTTTCCATTCATAGCGGTTTTCGAGGTTGAGTCCGTGTACGATACAGCCACCTGGGAATCTTACAAAAGCAGGCTTTAAGGCTTCGAGCTTTTCTGCAAGATCTTTTCTGAATCCGTTGGGCTCGTTTCTGTAAATGTCTGCGCGGAACAGTGAAACAAAGTCTGCGTCAAGTTTTCCTGTTGTGTCTGCGCAGACTGCAAGTTCACCGTTCTGAACTGTTTCTTCGGGAACAATCGTGAATTCAAATTTTTTCCATTCAGTTGTAATTCCGTTAATAGAAACTTTTGCTTTTTTTGCGTTTTTGCCCGAACCTCCGGCTGTTATTGTAACAGATTTGATTGTTCCGTCGGGAGAACGCAGGTAAAGTGAACCGGGATACTTCTTTCCTGCTTCGAAAGGCATTCCGCCGTAACCTTTGTTTGCTATTCCGTCACCGGCCTGTTTTACAGTAAGAGTTGCGTAGACCTGGTTGTTTTCGTTGAGCGGTGCGGTTTTTGCAGCACGCAGGCGGCTTTTTGAGCTTGCACCGCTTATGTTTACGTCTTTCCAGGTTTCTGTAGGCGAGCGGTTTGACTTTCTGAACTCGAACGAACGGTTCTGTACCATTTCGCCGTAGAGTCCGCCGTCTGCCGCGTAGTTTATGTCTTCATAGAAGATTCCGTAAAGATTGTCACTTACTGTCGTCTTTTTTGAAAAATCTGCAGTCAGTGAAGCGCCCTGTGCAATGGCTGTTGCCGCAAGTCCTGCAGCAAGAATTGTGCATGCGGCTGTTCTTTTGGTTATTTTCATGGTTCCTCCAATAAAAGTATTGGGAAGTTCTCAAAACTGCAATTTTCAGAGACTCCCTGTTCTTGATTGTTTGCACGCTAAACTTTCCATTAATCATGCGGCATGAATTCAAGATTGTCAAGGAAAATATCAAAAAAAAACAATATATATCATATATCTATCGAATAAACTCGGTATTTACACGTGTTATACTACCGTGATTATCAAAAATTATTGAAAAACTGGGTTGAATATCGTAAAAAATCAATATGTATCAAAAATAATTTGACAAACATTTTTGAAGGGCTTAACATTTTCGTATCAAAAGTAAACAGGAGGAAATGGACTATGAAGAAGACGATGTTCATTTTAGGAGTCATTGCTGCAATTGCTGCCGCGGCCATGACAGGATGTCAGCTTGAGCTGAACAATACAGAAGACCGTGCAAGTGTTGGCGGATACGCGGTAAAGTCAATAGAAATAAGCGGCGGAACAAAATCGTTTGTTATTGGCAATACTTTTACAAAGGGCGACCTTAAGGTTGTGGCACACAGCTATAACCCCGCAGAAGATGCAGCCGGAGTCGAAGTTACTGACTATACAGTTTCTATAGCAGAAGGAAGAAAGTTTGACAAAATCGGAACAAAGGACGTTGTAGTAACATACAAGGGCTGTACTGCAAAATATTCCGTAGAAATAACAAATAGAGTTGAGTCAATTACCGTTGACAAAACTGCTGCAAAGACAACGTTCTATACCTATAAAGGAGTAGGTTCTGATTTTACAAGCGATGGAATAAAAGTAACCGCAAAATATTCAGACGGAAATAGTTCTGAAATAAGCGAATATACTGTTGACTCGTCTGCATTCAAGAGTACACAAGCCGGAACATACACAATCACAGTAAAATATAGCGATGCAATTATCACAACATACAGTGTAGAAGTAGCAGAAACTACAGATATAAAAGAAGTAACTCCTAAAAACGCCGGCTGGACAGGAAGTGCAACTACTACAGAATTCGGGCAAGACATGGGAGGAACAGCCGATGCAAAGGTCGAAGCAGGTGCAGTTGTTTCTTCAAAGTTTACTGTTAAGTCAGCAACAGCAAACAATTGGACTCAGTTACCGTGTGTTGTACTTCGCTCAGAAGACGGTGCCGGAACAGAATATGCACTAGTCCGCGGTGACAATTTCGGCTGGAAGGGTGTATTTGAGAATAATACTGGTGCGGCCTTGGCTACTCTTGGTTGGGAACTCTCTTCTGACTGGAACTGGGAAGAATTCACTTCATGGACAAACGGTGCTACATGTACAGTATCTGTAATCAACTGGGGTAACGGCACAGCAGAAGTACGCTATGACCTCGAAAAAGGCGGTACAACACACTTCCAGTACTACAAGAATATTGCGGTGAACGCAGATGTATTCTTCAGACTCAAGGGTGACGCAGGAACAAGCATTACATTTGCAGAATAATTGCCGTGCCGTCAGGTAAAAGAGACTTATTCTTATTGGAGGAAATATGAAACTTAATAAAATTATATTTACAGCTGCCCTTGCTTGTGCAGCAGGATTTGCGGGTGCACAGACAGTAACCCTTAAGGGAAATGTAGACTACACAAATTACGGTGTCATACAGACTTTTTCCAAAGCAGGCGATGCAGACATGAAGCACACAGACCCCGTAGCAGGACTTTCTGATGATGCAGAGACAGTAGTAGACCTTAACCTTAAGGCTGCAAATTTTGAATTCAACCTGGGAGTAAAACTCAACGAATCTGCAGGAGACGAAGGCGACAACGACTACACTGACTATACAGACGGTTACGACGGAACACCCTTCTATCAGGGAAACATGAAGATTGGTTTCTTTAACGACCAGCTCAATGTTTATACAGGAAAATTCGAAGACTTTAACGCAGGTTATTTTGCAGAAGGTCCTGTATTCGGCGACCAGAATATCCGCTACTTTGCTTCAAGTGACATGGGTCAGTATTACACAGCACTTAACTTTACACCTTATGTCGTAAGCGGACTCAAAGTTCTTGTAGGTGTACCTATTCTTCCTGTAGGAGGAAACGGCGTGCAGAACACTGTTGGCGCAAACATGTGGAAAAATCTTTACAAAAAGCTCAACGTTGCCGCAGGATACACAATCCCCGGAACAGAATTTTCTGTAACTGCCGGCTGGAGACCCGGAACATATTACACCGGTGTAAAAGCATACGACGCTTCTGAAGTTACAACAGGAGACGACGGTGCATTTACAAAGAGTGCATTTGGCGAAGCATTCCTTGCCTCAGAACTCAAGGGAATTGCAGACGGTCTTGACCTTATTTTTGCAGCAGACTTCCGCTACCGTGACGCAGAGTACACAAAGACAGATGCAACAACAGCAACTGCATTTACCTATGCCGGCGTATTCAGTGCAGGAGCCAATATTTCTATGATAGAGGCTCTTCCACTCAAGGCTGAACTGCGCGTAATGTATGCAAACGACGACTACATCAAGGCAGACGAAAAACTTCTTGGCGGTGAACTGGGAGTTTCAGGACAGCACAAGCTTGCCGGAACAAACTGGGCACTGGGCTTTACACTCAAGGGAAAGTATTCTGTTGACGCACGCGGAACTTCTTACGAAGGCGGTGAAGTAAGCGACATTTATTTTGACGACTTTGACCTTGGAGATTTAAGCTGTGCAGCATCTGTTGCAGCCGGAAAATCTGCAAACTACATAAGCGCCTATGCAAATCCGTATGTTCAGTACAATCTTTCAAACGGATACATCCGCATGGGAGTCGAAGCACAGTATTCGCAGATCAAAAACGAAGACACATCAAACATGGCAGTCAGTTACCGTGTTCCTGTTGGAATCTGCTTTAACTTCTAATCTTGCGGAGGCATGACCAATGAAAATAATTAAATTAATGGGAGCGGTTGCTGCAGCGGCACTTACTGTACTGTCTGTATCTTCCTGCGACCTTGAAGTAAGAGAAAAGCTTTCGCTGCCTTCTGCCGAACTTCCGGTTATAACTGTTCCTTACAACCGTTCAGGAAGAATAATTACAGACACACACACTCCCGGTGTAGACGGAATAAATACAGATACCGGAGTTTCAATTAGTTATTACGTACAGGGTGGCTGTGCCAGCGACTGGGGTATGATTATCGTCACACAAAGCGGTAATATAGGCGGAACCTGTCTTCATTACAAGGAAAATTCCGTTTGGAAGGCAAATGCCTGGTATGCTGATGCAACAAACACTTACGGCGAAGGTTATACCGGTGACAACTGGGATGCATACAAGAATGCCGTAAACTCTGACGAAGGAGCTTATGTAACAATAACCCTTGACAGTGCAAGCGACAGTATCTCCTGGTACCTTAACGGCAAGCTGTATGTAACATACAACAGCGGCCGTACAGCACAGGATCCTGCATTCCCCGATATGTCCGACTGGATAGACAGCATGGTAAAAGAGATAAACATGAACGGCTTTACAATCAATCCTTCTGACTCCTGGACAAATGCAGGCAATGCCTACAAGGTAATAAAGGATCTGTCTGTAAACAAAGCCATGACGGCAGAAGAAGTAAAGGCTGCTTACGAAGCCTATTCAAAATGAGGAGCAGAATGATGAAAATAAGAAAAATTATCTTAGGTTCTGCAGCCTTGATTGCAGGAGCCGCACTGGGAGCCCAGAATCTGAACTTCCACGGCTACATGGACTATACCAATTTTGCGATTGGCCAGGAAATAAACAAACTGTCAAAAGACGGGGAGTGGGATGTTTCCGAAGCGTCTGCAGAATACGGTTCTTTCTATAACGGACGTACCGAACTTAACGTAACCGGCGGCGTGGGACCCGTATCTTTTGCAACCGGTGTTCGCCTTGATTCATCTTTGGGCGAATGGTACAACCTTTACCGCGATGTTTCTGCTTCAGGTCTTAACGAAACTATGTTCCACCAGGCAAATATCCGCGTAAGCATGCTGCAGGATCAGCTTGTGCTTCATGCAGGAAAGTTCGAAGAATGGAACTGCGGTTTTATTCTTAACGGATACCAGATGGGCGGACAGCCTATTTCTGATCTTGCCATGCGCGACTATGGCCAGCACATGACGGGTCTTGAGTGGATTCCCAACATGAGCATTGCAAACGGTGCCCTTGTTGGTTTAAGAATGTACGCAGGTCTTCCGCTTCTTCCGCCGGGACAGGACTATGACTGGACAGAAGCAAACAAGTGGGAAAATCTCTGGAAAAAGACAAAGATTATGGCAGCCTACAAGTGGCTCAGGTACAATCTTCTTTTTACAGCCGGATTCCACAACGAATATTATGCCGGAACAAACAATTCCTGGGCATACGAAAACAATTACAACGACATCTTTTACAGTGAAGCGTTCCTTCAGGCAGATCTTCCGACACTCGTTCCTGGAGTCAAACTTAACGTTTCGTACGATTTGAGATGGCGCAAATCTGAATATGAAGTTCAGTCTGTATCAGGCGATGTTGAAGACTGGTCAAAGACTACTTTTGCCCATTACGTGGGCATTTCAGGAAGAACAGAAGCAATTCCGGCATGGCCAATTACATTCGAAAACCGTTTCTTCTATGCAGATGACCATTATCTTTCAATCAACGAAAAGGCTTTGATGGATGCAGTTGCTGTTGGTGTTTCTCATGCCATTCCGGGAACTTCATACAGGATTGGTCTTAATGCAGTCGGAAAATATGCGCAGGATGCAAACGGAACATCCTTTGGTACAACTGACGGTTACGCTCCGACAAACAGCGCACATGCAGACGGTCTTATGGACTTTCACACAGACTGGATGGACGGTCCTAACGTAACAACCACCGGCGCTGCAACACGCTACATCGGTGTTTACGCAAGTCCTTATTTCCAGAAGGATTTCAGCAACGGCTTCTTCCAGATTGCGCTTGAAGTTCAGTACATGAATGTTTCAAACGAAAATGTAGAGGCAAACGGAATCAATTACCGCGTTCCGTTCAAGTTCTGCTTCTGGTTCTAGTCGTTCAAATTGCCTCAGGCAATTTGAACTCTGAGAGTTTTTATCCGCGGTTAAAACCGCGGTAAAAACTCTCAATATTTTTCGTTAACAACTGACGCGCCGTCCGTGGCGCTCGTTTACGGTTGCAAGTGCGCTTTTCACCTTGTGCCATTTTTGCTCTGAGAGTTTTCGTTAACAACTGACGCGCCGTCCTTGGCGCTCGTTTACGGTTGTAGAACGCTTTTGCACTTCGTGTGATTTTTTCTTGCTAAGCGACTGCCTTTTTACGGTAACGCGCTGTCCGGCCTTTAACTGAGAACTTTCTAAAAGCAGCTTCTTACAAAATTACGTTCTTCTAAAAATATTTCTTGCAAAACAACCACTAAGGCCTTATATTTAAATTAACTTAAGTTTATAAGAGGGAGTATAAAAAATCCGTCGAAATGGCGCCGGCTTTTTTAACTCAAAGTTCGCAAAGCAAACTAGTTTGCTTCGCGAACTTTCTTATACAACTGCGTTTTTCACTGTTCATGGAGGTGTGCTATGGAAAAAGTTGTTTTTTATCGCTGTATTCATTGCGGTAATATTGTAGAAATGGTTAATTCTTCCGGCGTCAATGTTGTATGCTGCGGGGAAAATATGACTGCCCTTGTTCCCAATACAACGGATGCCAGTACAGAAAAACATGTTCCCGTTGTAGAAGTAAAGGACGGTACTGTCAGTGTAAAAGTCGGTTCCGCCGAGCACCCCATGACAGAAGAACATTATATCCAGTGGATTTGCCTTGTTACAGACAAAGGTGTCTACCGCCGCAACTTAAAGCCGCTTTCAAAACCTGAAGTTCAATTTGCACTTAAAGACGAAAAGCCACTCGAAGTTTACGCTTACTGCAATCTTCACGGTTTGTGGAAAGCAGATTGCTGACAAAAAGAAAATGGTAAAAAAAAAGCGGCTGTTTCCTTATCAGACAGCCGCTTTTTTTAGTTTAATGGAGCCTTTAAAAATTGCAATTTTTAAAGGCAACTCTGAAAATGCGATGTTCTAAGTCGCGCTATTATAGCGAATTAGAACTCGCTGGGAATCTCTGGAGATTCCCTTACTTATTTAAGAATGCTGAATCCCAGATCCTTGATGTCTTTTGCGAATGTAAGAACTGTGTTCTTTGAACCGGCCATTGGTGTTGTTCCCATTCCCGGAATCTTTGCAAGAACGCTGTTCGGTACAGTGATGATGTCACACTTGCATTCGTCTGCTTCTACCAGGTTGTAGAGTTCGCGTGTAGAAGCCCAGAGACTCATTGTTCCCGGCTTTGAGCGGCAGATTTTTGAAGTCTTTTTCATAACAGGAATAGGATCAATTCCTGAGTCTGCAAGGCGTCCTGCAAATACAGAAACGATGTTCTTTGTTCCGGCCTTGAAAGCGTGAACGGCTGCACGAACCTGTGCAATAGTGAAAATGGCAGTTACGTTAAGCTGGATTCCCTGCTCAGAAAGCTTTTTGATAAGCGGGGCAGTAGAAGTTCCGTCTGTAAGCATAATTGGAATCTTTACAAATACGTTCTTTCCGAGAGCGCTTATAACCTTTGCTTCCTTTTCCATTGTTTCAAAGTCATCACCAAAAACTTCAAAGCTAAGGGGAAGATCAGGAATTGCAGCGCAAACTTCCTTTGCAAAAGTAACATAGTCAGTAACTCCTGCTTTCTTCATAAGGCTTGGGTTTGTTGTAAATCCCGTTACATAGCCTTTCTTGTATTCTGCGATCATCGCATCCTTGTCTGCACCGTCTGCATAAACAGCAACCTTCAACTGTTTAAAAGTCATTTTCTTTCACCTCGAAAAAATTGATATATACCTATTTTATCTGATTTTAATCAGATGTCAAGCCGTAAGATAAGTAACAAACTTAAGTTTTGAGTCTGCTGCTTTGTATTTTCCTCTAGCGCAGGATTTTGTTAAGAATCTTGTCTTTCTGCCGCCAGTTTTTGTCTACTTTTACCTGAAGATCAATATCTACCTTGTACGGGAAAATCTTGCGGCATTCTTTCATTGACGCCACGCGTATGTCTTTGATCATTGAAGCGCCTTTGCCTATGACAATTCCTTTCTGGCTGTCACGTTCAACATAGATTGCGGCCCTTACTTTAAGAAGGTTTTCCTTTGCCATTTCCATGTGGTCAACGGTAACGTAAATTGCATGCGGAATTTCTTCCTTGAGCCTGTTGATTGCGTTTCCACGTATAATTTCTGAAATCCTGAAGTCAACTTCCTGGTCAGTGTAAAATTCTTCGGGATAAAGATGTGGTGCTTCGGGGGCCAGGTCGTAAAGGGCCTTGAGAACATCGTTTACATTTACATCATCTTTTGCACTTATTTCAATAACACGGTTCTTTGGAAAATCTGGAAAAAAATCTTCTATAAATTCATGTGATTTTGCTGCATTAGACTTGGGATCTTCTGTTTTGTTTATTGCAATAACCAGTTTGTCAGAAAAAGGGGAAGCCATTTTTGCAATAAGCTGTTCTTCTTCACCGTGTTCTCGTGTTGAATCAAGAATGTAAAGAATAGCGTCACTGTCCTTTATCTGGTCAGAAGCAATTTTTGTAAGCTTAAGGTTCAGCTTTTTGTCGCTTATGTGAAGTCCGGGTGTATCAATGAAGACAAGCTGACCCAAAGAAGTGTTTACTATTCCTTTGATTGCGTTTCTTGTTGTCTGCGGAATTTCTGAAACAATGCTTATTGTCTCACCGCTGGCCGTGTTCAGAAAAGTGGATTTTCCTGCAGACGGCCGCCCAATGATAGAAACCATTGCTGTTTTGGGGCCTGCCTTCGGAATTTCGTAATCTTCGTTTTCTGTTGTGGTTAGTGTATCCATGAACATATTATAGAACAAAAAGCCTCTGTTCTGCAATATTCTTGAGTTGGTGAGTTAAGCCGTTATTCCCCTTTATGTGTGCAGAATCTTAAAATAAACAAAAAGTATAACAAAATACTCTGATTTTTTATAAAAAGGGCTTAAATTCCCTTGAATTTACGTATTTTGTATTTTTTCATGTAGAAGAAAAAAATACAATTTGCTATAATCGCAAATTATGGAATTAATACAGACTTTACCCGGAAACCCTATGCCTCTAGGAGCTTCAGTCGTTAACGGGGGTGTTAATTTTGCAGTTTTCAGCAGAAATGCCACAAGAGTAATTCTTGAGTTCTTTAAAAATTCAGAAGACTGTGAGCCATATGCCCAAATTGAATTTGACCCTGAGGTAAACAGAACCGGCGATGTATGGCATGTTTTTGTACCCGGAATAAAACCTGGCGATCTTTATCTGTATCACGTTGACGGTCCTTTTGAACCTTCTGCCGGTCACCGCTTTAATGTAAAGCAGCTTCTTTTTGATCCCTATGCAAAGGCACTTACGCCTGTATCTTTGTTTCATAATCTTCCGCCGGTGTACAGAACGCCTGTAGACAAAACCGACGTTGAACTTGCAGAAAGCCATTATCATTTTCAGTTCCCCAAGTGTGTTGTGGTCAACGATTCTGACTTTGACTGGCAGGGGGATAAGCCGCTTAATATTCCGCTTTCAGAAAGCATAATTTACGAAACACATGTAAAAGGTTTTACAGCCGGCAAAAACGCAAATGTTTCTAACCCTGGAACATACGCCGGTTTTATAGAAAAGATTCCTTATTTAAAGAGTCTGGGCATTACATCTGTTGAATTTCTTCCTATTTATGAGTTCGATGAGTACGAGAATACAAACGTTAATCCCCGTACCGGCGAACGCATGAAAAATTACTGGGGTTACAGCACAATAGATTTTTTTGCACCCAAAGCAGGCTATTCCGCAGACAAGACACCGGGCGGTTGTGTACGCGAATTCAAAACACTTGTACGCGAAATGCACAAAGCAGGCCTTGAAGTTATTCTTGACGTTGTATTCAACCACACGGCAGAAGGCAACGAACATGGCATTACGCTCAACTTCCGCGGTTTTGAAAACAGCGTATACTATACCCTTGTAGGAAGCCATAAAGAATATTACATGAACTTCAGCGGCTGCGGAAACACAATGAACTGCAATCATCCTGTCGTAGAAGCATATATCCTTGACTGCTTAAGATACTGGGTTCTTCAGTATCATATTGACGGTTTTAGATTTGATCTTGCAAGTATACTCAGCCGCGGTCCTGACGGAACAATCATGCAGTATCCGCCGCTTTTGAATGCAATTTCAGAAGATCCGGTGCTTCATTCCACAAAAATCATTGCAGAACCGTGGGATGCAGGCGGTGCTTACCAGCTGGGTGGCTTTCCCGGAGGACGCTGGGCTGAATGGAATGACCGCTTCCGTGACGACATAAGGCGTTTCTGGCGCGGCGACGAATATGTTTCTACATCAGCAGCAACAAGAATAAGCGGTTCGAGCGACCTTTTTGCACTTTCGGGAAGAAAACCGTGGCACAGCCTCAACTACATAACATGCCATGACGGCTTTACTATGAATGATCTTGTAAGCTACAACGGCAAGCACAATGAGCAGAACGGTGAAGGAAACCGCGACGGCACTGACAGCAACTGGAGCTACAATCACGGTTACGAAGGTCCTACGGCAAATCCGCATATAGAAAAGCTGCGTTCAAAACAGATGCGCAATTTTATACTTACGCTTCTTATTTCGCAGGGAACACCAATGCTTCTGGGTGGCGATGAATTCCGCCGTGGACAGCAGGGAAACAACAATGCGTACTGTCAGGACAATGATATAAGTTGGTTTGACTGGACTAACGTAAATCTAAATGATAGGCTTATCACATTTACAAAAAGAGCCATTGCTTTAAGAAAAGCGCATGCCGTATTCCGCAGAAAGGATTTCTTTCACGGAGACAAAGCCGGTGCTTCTCCCGATATCCAGTGGTACAACATAGACGGAAGCAATCCTGACTGGAATAAACTTTCAAGATTCCTTGCATTCCGGATGGGCGGTTCCTATTGCATTAATGACGACGGAACACCCGACAATGATTTTTATATTGCCGCCAATACAGACAGGCAGGACGCTATGGTTACAGTACCGACACTTACCGACGGTAAACGCTGGTACCGCGTAGCCGACACTTCCATAGATGCCGATGATGCAATTGTTTTGACGGACAAGGCAGAAAAGTTACGGGCTCAGGAGCGCTATATTGTTCCTGCCGGCTCATTAATTATTTTGATTGCTAAATAAAAGAAAAGTTCTTAGGAGGAACAAATGACTTTTGATGCAGAACAGTTTAAGGCGAATCTTACCGCACGTCTTCGCAGACAGTATGGTAAAGACATTTCCCAGGCAAACAAGCACGATCTCTTTGATGCAGTAAGTGCAAGTGCGCTTGAGATTATTATGCCGAACTGGATGGAAACACGCAGGGAATACGAAGCAAAGCCTACAAAGCAGCTTTATTACCTTAGTGCTGAATTCCTCATGGGTCGTGCTCTCAGCAACAATCTTATCAATTCCGGAATTATGGAGCAGGTAAAGGACGTTCTTAAGGGCATGAACATCAACTACGACATGATCGAGGACGAAGAGCCCGATGCAGGTCTTGGTAACGGTGGTCTCGGACGCCTGGCAGCGTGCTTCTTGGATTCTATCGCTACATTGCAGTACCCCGGTCATGGATACGGAATTCGCTATGAGTACGGAATGTTTGAGCAGCATATCGAAAACGGATATCAGGTTGAATACCCCGACAACTGGCTTAAGCACCGCGATCCGTGGGAAGTAAAACGTTCAGACCTTTCTGTTACCGTAAAATTCGGCGGACAGATCAAGTACGGAAAAACTCCGGACGGTCAGGACCGTTTCTATATCGAAAATGCAGAGGAAGTTACAGCAACTCCTTATGATATGCCTGTTGTAGGATATGGATGCAATACTGTAAATACTCTTCGCCTGTGGCAGGCAAGCAGTCCCAACGGTTTTGACCTTCAGCTCTTCAACGACATGCAGTACCACCGTGCTGTAGAAAGACAGAATGATGCAGAAGACATAAGCCGCGTTCTTTACCCGAACGATTCAGGTCCCAGCGGAAAGGAACTTCGCCTTCGCCAGCAGTATTTCTTTACTTCAGCATCTCTGCAGGATCTTATACATCACTTTGTAAATACAGTCGGAACAGATTTCTCTAAGTTCCCGCAGTATCACGTGATTCAGCTTAACGATACACACCCTGTAGTAGCAATCCCCGAACTTATGCGCATTCTTATGGATGAGTACAATGTAGGCTGGGATGATGCTTGGAGTATCGTTCAGAAGACATTTGCTTACACAAACCACACAATTCTTGCCGAAGCCCTCGAAAAATGGCCTATTGACATCTTCCAGAGACTTCTTCCGAGAATCTACCAGATTGTAGAAGAAATCAACCGTCGCTTTATGATTGAACTGCGCCAGAAGTTCCCCGAGGACTATGACAAGCAGAACCACATGTCAATAATTCACGACGGAAAAATCTACATGGCATGGCTTGCAATCCACGCTTCATTCAGCGTAAACGGTGTTGCAGAACTTCACACAAAGCTTCTTAAAGAGCAGGAACTCAAGAACTGGAATGCCATTTACCCGCAGAAGTTTAATAACAAGACAAACGGTGTTACACAGCGCCGCTGGCTTTTGAGCTCCAACCCTGAACTTGCTGAATTCATTACTGCAAGAATTGGACACGGTTGGGAAACAGACTTGAGCAAGCTTAAGGGACTCGAAAAGTTTGTTGATGATGAAAAGTCAATTGACGAACTTATTGCAATCAAGCTTCACAACAAAGAGCGCCTTGCAGACTGCCTCAAGCACACACAGAATGAATTCCTTGACCCTGAAAGCATTTTTGACACCCAGGTAAAGCGTCTTCATGAGTACAAGAGACAGCTTCTCAACGTTCTTCACATTATGTATCTTTACAACAGAATTGTTGAAGATCCTTCATACAATCCGCCGGCACGCACATTTATCTTCGGAGCAAAGTCTGCTTCAGGATACCGCCGTGCAAAGCAGATTATCAAGCTTATCAATACTGTTGCTGAGCGCGTAAACAACGACCGCCGCGTTGGAGGAAAACTCCGCGTTGTATTCGTAGAAAACTACCGCGTTTCAATGGCAGAAAAGATTATTCCTGCCAGCGATGTTTCAGAGCAGATTTCTACTGCAGGATACGAAGCTTCAGGTACTTCAAACATGAAGTTTATGATGAACGGCGCCCTTACACTTGGAACCCTTGACGGAGCAAATATCGAGATTGTAAACGAAGCGGGTGAAGACAACGCATTTATCTTTGGTCTTACAGCAGATGAGATCATCAAGATTAACAGCGAACATTCTTACAATCCGCAGAAGTATCTTGACCGCAGCCCGGCTCTTGCCAAAGTTGTAAACCAGCTTGTTGACGGAACATACGATCCTACAGGACAGCAGTTCAAGGAACTTTATGACTCTTTGGTTTACGGAATTGAAGGTCAGCGTCCTGACGTTTATTATGTTCTTGCAGACTTTGATTCTTATGTTCAGGCTCAGGAAAAAGTTGCAGCCGAATATACAGACAGAAAATCATGGGCAAGAAAGACACTTATTAATATTGCCAACAGCGGAAAATTCTCAAGTGACCGCACTATTGAGGATTATGTACGCGACATCTGGCACCTTAAAAAGGTTGTAGTAAAATAATCCGAAGTATCGAAAACTGAATTTTTAATTCGGTTTTAGGTTGCTTTCTGATTGTACTGAAATTTTCGCATTCTGCTCGCCGTGGATTTTTCTGCGGCGGGCATTTTTTCTTCAAATTTAAAATTCAGGAAAAAAAGATGAATTATAAAAGCCATTCCGTTCTTTCAAGCCTTGGACTTATTCTGACCGCAGCAATCTGGGGCTTTGCTTTTGTCATTGTTAAAGACAGCCTTGATTATGTAGGCGCGGTTTGGATGATTGCGTTTAGGTTTACAATAGCAGCCGTAATTCTTGCCGCAATTTTCTATAAAAAATTTGCACTTTTTAACCGCAGCTATCTTGTTCACGGGGCGGTTCTGGGGCTTTTTCTTTTTCTGGCATATCTTTTCCAGACTATAGGCTGCAAATTCACCACTGCAGGAAAAAACGCCTTTCTTACGACAGTTTACGTTATTCTTATTCCGCTTATAGGATGGCCAATGCGCAAAAAGAGACCGTCGTGGTATGTTTTTGTTGCGGCTGTAATGTCTGTAACAGGAATAGGACTTCTTGCCCTTCAGAATGACGGTGGAAATGTTTTTGACATTAACATGGGCGACACGCTTACCCTTGTTTGCGGTATTTTTTATGCACTCCATATTCTTTTTGTAGAAAAATATGACGAAACCGAAGATCCTGTTTTTCTGACAGTCCTTCAGTTTGCATTTGCAGCTCTTTTCGGCTGGATTGTGTCGCCTTTTATGACAGACTCAAAACTTAACGGACCGTTCCCGCTGGAATATCTTTCAAACCCGCGCGTTATTCTTTCCATGATGTATCTTGGTGTTTTCAGCACGATGGTTGCTTTCTTTTTGCAGAATGTGTGTCTTAAATTTGTTCCGTCTGCACTGGCGTCACTTTTCCTTTCGCTTGAGTCGGTGTTCGGTGTTCTGTTTAGCACACTGCTTTTGGGCGAGCATCTTTCGCTAAGGATGTGGGCTGGCTGTGTTCTTATTTTTGGCGCGCTTATGATGGCCGAAGTTATTCCGAATATAAAACGGCACAAAAGTGATTCTGCCATTGCATAAATTTGCATAAAATCTGTATAAATTATTGACACTTAACAGGATTAATTTTATACTTAGAAAGGTTAGGGACAACGACGTTTTGTACGTTCGAAGTCCCTATTTTTATTTGGAGGACAATATGAAAAAAATTGCATTGATTGCCGGTGCCGTTGTGGCGGTTCTTGCACTTACAGGATGCTCAAAAAAGCAGGAAGCAGCAAAGAAAGGTGAATTTACTGTAGAAGCAGGTAAACTTAAAGTCGCTATGGAAATCGGTTACCCGCCTTTTGAGTATTTTGCAGAAGACGGAAAGACACCGACAGGTTTTGATGTTGAACTGGGAAAGGCTGTTTCTGAACGTCTTGGACTTTCTGTTGAATTTGTAGATACAGCATGGGACGGAATTCTTGCCGGACTTGATACTGACCGCTATGACTGCATTATGTCTGCCATGACAATTACCGACGAGCGCAAGGCAAACTATGACTTTTCTACACCATATATTGGAAACGGACAGGCAATAATTCTTACAAAGGATTCAAAACTTTCTATCGCTGCTCCTGAAGATCTGAAAGGTCTTAAGGTAGGATACCAGGCAGAAACAACAAGTGATTTTTATCTTGAAAAATATGCCGCAGCACACGGATTCACATATGTTCAGAATGAGTACGACAAAGTTATGAACGCCTACAAGGATCTTGAGTTCGGAAGAATAGATGCTGTTATCAGTGACAGCCTTGTTGCCGTTTCTTATCTTGGAAAGCCGGACACTGTTTTCAAGCAGGTTTGGGCAGGTACTCCCGACGATTACTTCGGTGTCTGCGTAAAGAAGGGAAATAAAGCACTTCTTGACAAGATTAATTCTGCTATTGCCGACATGAAGGCAGACGGAACAATGACCAGGATTTACATGAAGATTTTCAATGTAGATCTTTCTGATAGCATTAAAGACGTTCAATAGTTTTTTAACAGAAAAAAACTTGTTTGGATCAGAAGGTTCTGCTTTCTGATTCAAACACTTTTTATTATGTAAGGGGTTCTGTTTAATATGGATACTTTGGAAAAAATCATCAGATGGATTCCTCAGCTTTTGGACGGCGCGAGGATAACTGTTTTACTTACATTGTGTGCTGTTACGGCAGGACTTTTTTTAAGTATTTTTCTTGCTCTTGGAGAAATGTCCAAATCCAAAATTATCAGAGGTATCTGCCATGCGTATGTTTTCTTTTTCCGCGGCACGCCTCTTTTGATGCAGCTTTATTTTGTATATTACGGCCTTCCCGAAATCAACAAGGCTCTTACCATAAACAATCAGTTTCTTGCGGCATTTATTGCTTATTCACTTAACTGCGGTGCATACTGTTCTGAAATAATCCGTGCCGCAATTCAGTCTATTGACAAGGGGCAGTTCGAGGCCAGCAAGGTTCTTGGAATGAGTTACTTCCAGACAATGAGGCTTATTATTCTTCCGCAGTCAATCCGCCGCCTTATTCCTCCTGTAGGAAATGAATTTATCATGATGCTTAAGGATGCTTCACTTGTTTCTCTTATTGCGCTTGCAGATATTACAAAAGTTACGCGCAGTATCCAGTCGTCAACGGCTTCTTCACTTGTTTATATTCCGGCCATGATTCTTTATCTTGTAATTACGGCTCTGTTTACTCTCGTATTCCATCTTCTGGAAAAGAAACATTCTGTTTACGAGTAATTTTTTGGAGGATTTTATGTCGATGATAGAAACTGTTGATATATGCAATTCATTCGGAAAACTTGATGTTCTGAAAAATGTTTCGCTTACTGTAAAACCCAGCGAAGTTGTCTGTATAATCGGACCGAGTGGTGCTGGCAAGTCTACTTTTTTGCGCGCACTCAACCACCTTGAGCACATTAACAACGGAAAAATCTTTATAGAAGGAAATTTAATTGCCCATTATGAAAATGGAGTTAAAAAACTTCATATAACTTCAAAGGAACGACGCCAGAGGCTTCTTGAAGTCGGAATGGTTTTCCAGCGTTTTAATCTTTTTCCGCACAAGACTGTTCTTGAAAATACAATGGTTGCACCGATGAATGTTCTTGGAAAAACAAAGGAGCAGGCACGTATACGAGGAATTGAACTTCTTGAGCAGGTTGGACTTGGCGACAAAATTGACGCTTACCCGAACAAACTTTCGGGCGGCCAGCAGCAGCGTGTTGCTATAGCGCGCGCACTTGCAATGGATCCCAAGATTATGCTTTTTGACGAGCCAACCAGTGCCCTCGACCCCGAACTTGTAGGTGAAGTACTTGCGGTTATGAAGCAGCTTGCAGAAAAGGGAATGACAATGGTCGTTGTTACACACGAGATGGGTTTTGCGCGCGAAGTTGCGGACCGTGTTGTCTTTATGGAAAGCGGACGCATTCTCGAAGAGGGAACTCCGGAACAGATTTTCCAGAATCCCCAGAACGAAAGACTCAAGCAGTTTTTACGGGCAGTTATTTCGCAATAATAGTATTAATAACATATTGGTAAACTAATGTGTTATTAAACACGCTATTTCGGTGCAGGCGTTTTTTCCGTCCATTGCGGAACTTACAATGCCGCCCGAATAGCCGCTTCCTTCTCCTGCAGGGTAAAGGTGTTTTGCTGTACTGCATTCAAAACTTGTTTTGTCCCTGAGTATTCTTACAGGAGTGCTTGTTCTTGTTTCTGAAGCGATAAGAACAGCGTCGTTGCTTACAAAACCCTGCATTTTTCTTCCGAATTCAGTAAAACCGGACTTGAGTCTTGAGACAATCTGTTTTGGTAGCCATTCATCAAGACGGCTTGAAACAAGACCCGGCGCATAGCTTGACTTTGGCAGTTCAGCAGAAAGTTTTCCTTCCAGAAAGTCAATAAGTTTCTGCGCCGGCGCTTTTTGACCGTCACCGTGTGCTGCAGTTTCCTTTTCTATATATCTTCTGAAATAAAGACCGGCAAGTTCTGCACTTTTGTTTTTTACGGCCATTTCAGTGAATGTTGTCGGTATATCTTCAGGCCGTGTTTCTACTACAATTGCAGCATTGCTCCATGCGCTGTTCCGTCCGGCGGCAGACATTCCGTTTACAACAATTCCGTCCGGCTCAGTGGCGCTCGGAACAACAAATCCTCCGGGACACATGCAAAAGCTGTAAACCCCGCGTTCATTCTGCTGCGATGTGAGCCTGTATTCCGCAGCCCCAAGATGCTGCCCTCTCTGGCCGTGATACTGTATTTTATCTATAAGTTCGCGCGGATGTTCAACTCTGACTCCTATAGCGAAAGTTTTTGCTTCGAGTGAGCCAGGAATTTCTTTTGAAAGAATTTCGTAAATGTCCGAAGCGGAATGTCCTGTTGCAAGAAGAACTGCATCTCCTGTAAATTCTTTCTGTGAGCCGCTGGTTGTATTTACAGTTTTTATTCCTTTTACTACAGGAATGGCATTTTGCGCTCCGGCGGGTTTTTCGGTAATAAAGCCGGTCATTTTTGTATTGAAGTGGAATTCGCCGCCCATTGAAATTATAAAAGTGCGCATTGCTTTTATTATCTGCGGAAGTTTGTCTGTTCCAATGTGGGGGTGAGCGTCGGTAAGAATTTTTTTGTCTGCACCAAAGTGTACAAAAATTTTTAGGATGGAACTTATGTCACCGCGCTTTGAACTTCTTGTGTAAAGCTTTCCGTCACTGAAGGTTCCGGCGCCTCCTTCTCCAAAACAATAATTTGAGTCTGAGTCAACAAGATTGTTTTTTCCTATCGCCGCTATATCACGCTTGCGGTCATAAACTTCAGAGCCGCGTTCTATAATAACAGGACGGATTCCGTATTCCAGAAGTTTAAGGGCACCGAACAGCCCTGCAGGACCAGAGCCGACGATTATTACTGTATGTTCACTCCCGGCTTTTTTCCAGAGCGGAATGGAAGACATTGCGTCTGCAGGATTTTCATCTATATAAACTTTGTAGCGCAGAATAAGTTTTACCTGCCTTCTTCTTGCGTCTACAGATTTTTTTACAAGAACAGGAATTATTTTTTTTGTTTCTGCATTTATTCCGTTTAGGGAAAGGGCTTTTTTTATTTTGCCCAGAATAATGCCGCTGTCGTTTTCTTCATGGGGAGCGGCGGTAATTGAAATTTCTGATGTCATTTTGCTGGAAAAATTAGTGGAAAAATCCGCCCCAAACGCATTCAGGGCGGACACGGTTTTAGTTAAAGAATTCCAGTACTTTGTCAGGACATGCCTTTACGCATTCTCCGCAGGAAGTACATTTTGTGTAGTCAATTTTTGGAATTCCAGACGAAATATCAATGCACTGTTCTGTACATTTTTTTGCACAAAGTCCGCACTTAAAGCAGCCTGCAGAACAGTCTTTTCTGATCTGCGGTTTGTTGTCGCTTTTTGAAGAACATTTTGCAACAGGACCTTTTGTTGCGGCAGGAATAATTGAAAACAGATGTTTTGGACATGCAACAGCGCATTTTCCACAGCCAACGCATTTTTCGCGGTTAACGTGCGGAAGTCCGTCGTTTCCCATAGAGATGGCGCCGAACGGGCAGGCTGCTTCACAGTCACCGTAACCTATGCAGCCGAAAGCGCATTTTTTTATTCCGTTAACGGCAAGGTTTGCTGCGGCGCATGTTTTGACACCGTTGTATATTCCCTTTGAAAGTGCACACTCTTTTGTACCGGCGCAGGCAAGAAACGCAACTTTTTTTTCTGCACTTCCGGCGTCTACTCCAAGAATGGCAGCAATTTTTTCTGCAACAGAAGGACCGCCTGCAATACAGCCAGAAGCCGGTGCTTCACCTTTTACTACAGCCTCAGCAAAGGCATCACATCCTGCAAAGCCGCAGCCGCCGCAGTTTCCGCCTGAAAGTACGTCTCTTACAGCCTGAACTCTGGGGTCAACTTCAACAGCAAAAATCTTTTTGAAAAGACCCAGCAGTATTCCAAGAACAAAGCCTACAAGAAGTGCAACGATTATTGTAAAGATAATTGTATTCATAAAATCACCTATTTAATAAGTCCCTTGAATCCAAGGAAGGCAAGACTCAAAAGGCCTGCTGCAACATAAAGAATGGGTGTTCCTTTGAATGCAGCCGGAACTTTTGCTGTCCTGAGCTTTGAGCGCACTCCAGACATAATTACCATGCTCATTAAAAAACCGGCGGCTGTTCCGAGTGCATAAACAATGCTCTGACCGTAATTGTAGTTTTTTCCGATGCAGTTGATTGTTACGCCAAGAACAGCGCAGTTTGTCGTAATAAGCGAAAGATAAATTCCCATAGAACTGTAAAGTCCCGGAGCAGATTTTTTCAGATAGAATTCCACAAGCTGGACAAGGGAGGCAATTACAAGAATGAAGAAAAGTGTCTGAAGAAATTCAAGTCCCAGAGGAACCATTACGAATTTATACAGCGGCCAGGTAACGGCAGTTGCGAGAATAATTACGAAAGTCGTAGCAAGTCCCATTCCTGTTGCCTTGCCGGTTTCACTTGTCATTCCTATAAAAGGGCAGATTGCAAGATATTGGATAAAGACAACGTTATCTATGAGGGCTGACTTTATGAAAAGCTGAATAAGGTCTGTCATTTTTTAGCCTCCGATTTGTTCTTGAAAGCCTGAACAAGGGCGCCCAAAAGTCCGAATACCATAAATCCTCCAGGAGCACTGTTAAGAATTCCAATTCTGTATGCTTCGGGAATAACGGTAATTTTAAGCGGGGTTCCTGCCATGAGTGTTCCGCCGCCGAGAAGTTCGCGTACAAGTGAAATAAGAACAAGCACTATTGTATAACCGAGCCCCATTCCAAGTGCGTCAAGAATTGAATTACCGGTATTGTTCTTTGAGGCAAAAGCTTCTACTCGGCCCATGATAATGCAGTTGACTACAATGAGCGGCAGAAAAACTCCTAGCGCATCATAAAGTGACTGTACGTAAGCCTGAAGCACAAGCTGAACAATTGTCGTAAACGCCGCAATAATAATGATAAAAACAGGAAGTCTTATTGCGTTGGGAATGTGTTTTCTGAAAATACTGATTACAATTTCGCTCATCAGAAGAACAAAAGTCATTCCCATTCCCATTCCCAGTCCGTTGAAGATGCTTGTTGTTACACCAAGTGATGAGCACAGACCGATGTTCAGAACAAGAAGCGGGTTTTCTCTTAAGAATCCATTTGTGAATATTTTAAGCTGTTTATTCATAGTCGTGTCCCCTGAAGTATTTTAGCATTGACGAAGTTCCGCAGGAAATCATGCCGGCAATAGCATTGCTTGTAATTGTTGCACCTGAAATTGCGTCAAAGTTAACTCCGGCTTTAAATCCCTGTTCCGCATTTTTTCCGTTGAACTGGCCGTAAAAAGTCTGTCCGTTCGGGAGTGTGAATGTAGGATCGTTTGCCTTGAGTCCGAATCCCGGTGAGTCTGTAAGTTCCAGAAACTGAAGACCGGTAACTGTTCCGTCAACTGTCATTCCTACGATGATTGTTCCCCTGTCATAAGTTGGGCCCGAAACCTGGGCTGTTCCGCCTATAACTTTTTCACCTTTTTTTGCAAGATACATTTTTTCAATTGCAATGCTTTTGTTTTCGCCCTGGGCAAAGTCCTGAATCTGTTCAAAAGATTCTGCTTCGGGAACAACAGCTTTCATAGCCGCGTTTGCTTTGTCTATCTGGTTCTGAGAGATTTTTGGTCCGGTAAGATTGCTTACAACTGCAAGAACAGCGCAGGAAACCATTGCGTAAAGTGCAAGAACCAGTCCGAGCCTGATTGTTTCGACAGAAGATCTGTTTTTTTTGTTTTCACTCATTTCTGTTCCCCGGTCTTTGCGATTGTTGTGTCAAATTCCTGTACGATTTTTCTTGGTGCAGGACGCCTGTGTCCCTTCTTTCCGTAGCCGTACATTCTGCCGGTTACGTTGTTAAGGAAAGGTGCAATTGTGTTCATGATAAGTATGCTGAACATTACGCCTTCGGGATAGCCGCCGAATCTTCTGATAAGGAAGGTTATGAGTCCGCAACCAAAACCGAAAATAAGGCGGCCAGGTTTTGTAACCGGTGCCGTTGCGTAGTCGGTTACCATGAATGTTGCCCCGAAGAGAAGTCCTCCGGTAAGCATGGCCGCAAGTGTTTCCATTCCGGCGGCAGCGGCATTTCCTGTACCTGCAAGTGAAGACAAAAATGTTCCTGCAGCAACTGTAGCCGTCATTGCAAGCGGTGCCCTCCAGTCAATTATCTTTGTAAGTACAAGGAATGCAAAAGAAATGAGTATAAGAAGAATTGAAGTTTCACCGATACAGCCGGCACGGTTTCCAAAGAAATACTGGCTTACCATGCCCGGTGTAAAGGTCTGTGCGCCCGATTTTATTCCGCTCAGAATTGTTGCAGAAGTAACTGCGTCAAGCTGGGGGTCAAGCCATGATGCTCCAAGTGTCGCCGGAAAACTCAAAAACAAAAATGCACGTCCGGTAAGGGCAGGGTTAAACACGTTTGAACCTATTCCACCGAACAGTCCTTTTGCTATTACAATTGCAACAAGGTCCCCAAGAATTATCATCCACAAAGGTGTCGCAGGCGGAACAACAAGTGCAAGAAGTACTCCGGTAACGCATGCCGACAGGTTGGAAACACACACTTTCTGTCTTGTTATTTTCTGGAAGGCTGCTTCAAAAAGCACACAGGCAGCGACAGAAACTGCAATGAGTGCAAACGCTTTCATGCCGAATGTTACTGTTGCGTAAATGCATTCAGGAAGAAGTGAAACAAGCACAATAGCCATGATGCCAGTAGTTGACCCGCCAAATTTAAAGTGCGGGCTTGAGGAAAGATAAATTCCTTTTTTTACATCGCCGCTCATTTTGAATCTCCGTTTGGTTTGTTTGAGTCCGCAGCTTTTTTTGCAGCTTCGGCTTTTGCCCTCTCCTGAGCCATTTGTGTACGGACAATGGATTTTCCCATCCTGAACCGCTGCACGAGTCTTATTCCGGCAGGGCATACATAAGCGCAGCATCCGCATTCAATGCAGTCCATGAGTCCGAATTTTTTTGCAGACGCAATATTCTGTGCTTCCAGTTCCTTTGACATAAGAACGGGTGAAAGATGCATAGGACATGCACTGATACATTTTCCGCAGCTTATGCACTGGCTTTCGTCCTTAAGGAAAGTTTCTTCTTCTGTAAGGAAAGTAATTCCGCTTGTTCCCTTTACAATAGGGAATGCTTCTGTTGGCATGGCAAATCCCATCATGGGTCCGCCGCTTATTATTTTTACGGTGCAGTCTTTTTTGTCAAAGAACTGCGGCATAAGATCGCTTACAAGGGTTCCTACCGGGACTTTAAGGTTGCACGGTTTTGTACATCCGCCGCCTGAAACCGTAAGCGCACGTGAAATGAGCGGCATACCCAGTCTGAATGCGTCACTTATTGCACAGAATGTTCCGACGTTGCTTATAATTGTTCCTGCATCTGCCGGAAGTTTTGCAGACGGAATTTCTGCTCCCAGTACTGACTCTACGATAAATTTTTCACTTCCCTGGGGATATTTTGTCTTTACAAGTACAACTTTCATGTCGTCAGTGTAGCCGCACTTGAGAATCTGTTCTTCAAGAACCGGCTTCAAATAAGCTTTGTTGTCTTCGAGTGCGATTATTCCGTAAGCACCGCTTATTTTAAGCACAATGGCAAGACCGTCAATAAGTTTTTCCGGCGTTTCCTTCATTGTGCGTTCATCAACTGTAAGGTAAGGTTCACATTCCGCTGCATTTACAAGAACGTATTCTATGTCCTTGTCTTCAGGCGGATTGAGTTTTACATGTGCAGGGAAAGATGCTCCTCCCATTCCCACAATGCCTGCCTGCTTGATGCGGTCAAGTGCCGCTGTCCGTTCGCACGTAAAGGGATCAAGCGGTTCCATGAAAGCTTTTGTGTCAGAACCGTCGGACTCAATAACGATGCACGGAACTTCGGCGTTTCCGGTCGTAAGAAAGTTCGCAATTTTCTTTACTTTTCCGGAGACAGAAGCATGAACCGGAACCGACATGAATTTGTCACCGGACGCAATTATCTGGCCTTTTGCCACAACATCACCGACTTTTACAAGTGGAGTGTTAGGTGCGCCTCCCATGGTTACGGGAATAGTGACAGTGTTGGAAGAAGGAAAAGCGGGTGTTATGGGACAGTCCCTGCTTAGTTCCTTCATTTCTTTTGGATGAATTCCACCCTTGAATGTGCGCGTTTTCATGCCGGTAATTCTACTGCATATAAGGAAAAAAGTCTATTTTATTGAATGCCGTTTACAGCATTTTGCCGCGCCTGTTTGCTTTATTTTCAAAAAATGTTATCTTTGAAAGTATGAACAAAAATCCTGTAACGACAATAATTCCGACTCCTTCTGCATGGAAAAGAACTGCCCTTGTAATATTGGGAGCAGTGCTTTTTGCGGTAAACTTAAAGACTTTTGTTTATACAGCAAATCTTTTTCCCGGCGGTTTTTCCGGTCTTTCACTTTTGATTCAGCGTGCGGTACAAAAATTTCTGGGCTTTGAAATACCGTATACACTTCTTTACGGAATTCTGAATGCTGTTCCGGTTTATATAAGCTTCAGGTTTATAGGCCGGAATTTTACAATTTTTTCGCTTATAATGATTGTTCTTTCGTCAGTGCTTACAGATTTTATTCCGGGAATTACAATAACTGATGATATTCTTTTGTGTTCTGTCTTCGGCGGAATTCTGAACGGCGCTGCAATTACACTTTGTCTTTATGCAGATGCAACAAGCGGCGGAACAGATTTTATTGCGATTTATTTTTCTGAAAAAACGGGACGGGATATGTGGAATGTAATCTTTGCAGGGAACTGCGTTGTACTTGCTGCAGCCGGACTTCTTTTCGGTTGGGAAAAGGCACTTTATTCAATAATTTTCCAGTTTGCGTCAACACAGGTTCTTAATCTTCTTTACAGGCGCTACCAGAAAGTAACAATGCTCATTGTAACCGACAAACCAGACGAACTCTATGAGATAATTCACCGGACTACAAACCACGATGCAACAAAACTTGAAGCTACCGGCTGCTACAAAAAGTCAGATAAGACAATGCTTTATACTGTTGTTTCGGGAGACGAAGCCGGAACCCTTGCAAAAGATCTGCGCCGTGCAGACCCGCTTGCCTTTGTAAATGTATTGCGTACTCAGGAAGTGCTGGGGCGTTTTTTTACACGGCCCAATGACTGATTTTTCTTTTTCTGAACAGAAGATTTTGCTGACGGTTTTGCAGAAGGAACACTTTTCTTTGCAGAACCGCCACCGCTTTTACGCGGCCGCCCGCCTTTTTTTCCATTTTCACGTGACGCCGCGGCCTTGCGTTCAGATTTGACTGCGCCCAAAGCCGCCGCCGCGCTTTTTGCAGAAAGAGGTATGTCTTTTTCTTTCCATTCGACCAGCGTTTTTTTTGGCGCTTCTGCAAAATTTACAAGTTCCTGTATATAATTCTGCGCGGCTTTTATTCTGGCAAGAACGTTGTCTGCAAATTTTTTTTCTTTGCAGAGTTCAAGCGCGGCAGAAAGTTCGCAAAGTTCAGAAAAAATATTTTTTGCCGCAGCTGCAGTTCTTTCTACAGTCAAAGAAAAATTCTGCCCGTCATTTTTTTTTCTGAACTTAAGGAGCATATTTTTTACGGCTGCGTCACGGGTACCCAGGTCAACGGTTTTTGTTTCATCAGATGCACCCAGAAGAATAAGTGAAATATTTGAGTCTGCAATTCTGAGGTCAAACAGTACAGACGAGTCTGCTTCAGGAATTTTGCTGAGCCTTTCAATCTCGCCGAGAACATAATTGTGCAGGTTTTCTAATTCTGATAGTTCAACTGTCATGGCAAAAAAAAGGTCACCCCGTCTTGCGCAGTGACCATAAATTCCCTTAAGTTCGTAAGGTTTTAGAACCAGACAGAAGCCTGGTCTTCCCAGTCAATAAGCTCTTCGGGCTTAAAGAAGAGGGCAATTTCGCGCTCGGCACTTTCATCACAGTCGCTGGCGTGAATAATATTGTGCTGTGTGTGGCTGCAGAAATCACCGCGGATTGTTCCCGGGTGTGCTTCTGCCGGACTTGTTGCACCTGTAATCTTGCGTACCAGTGTAACACAGTCATCGCCCTGCCATACCATCGCAACGACAGGACCGCTTGTAATGTAATCTACCAGCGGATCATAAAAAGCTTTGCCTTTGTGTTCGGCATAGTGCTTTGATGCCAGTTCCGGACTAATGTTCATCAATTTAAGTCCGACCAGTTTCAGACCTTTTTTTTCAAGGCGGCTGATAACTTCTCCAACGAGCCTGCGGTTTAAGACACCGGGCTTAAGCATAGTAAAACATCTTGTACTCATTAAACAAAAATAGCAGAAAGTAAAAAAAAATTCAATAATTCAACCGTCAACCGCCATTTTGTTCCGCAGATTAGTTTGCACTTTCTTTAAGTGAAACCGAAGTTCCGTCAATGCGCGCCTGGTAGCGTTCGGCATAGACAGGTCTTCCTTTAAAAAATCCCAGCCTTATGATTTCACTGTCAGTCGCTCCGTACATTTCTTCCATTCCGTTAAAAATAAAATTTCCCTGCGAATAGGCAATAAGTGACTTTCCGTGCCATTCCACCGGCTGAAGAACATGCGGATGGCTTCCAAGAACGGCAGCGGCTCCTGCTTCACAAAGCTTTTCGTAAAAATCCCTCTGTTTTTTTGTCGGAACAAACGAATATTCCTGACCGCCGTGCACGTTTACTACAACAGTTCTTCCGGCTGAGGCTTCTTTTTTTACGGCTTCAATAAGCTGGGGGCTTTCCCAGAGAATTCCGGCTCTTGTTTCAGTTGCAGAGGCGGTTTTTTTTCCGTCAAAGCCCGAACGTTCAACAGGGTAGGCACCGCAGGAAATAATGGAAAATTCCTTCCCCTTTATTGAAGTTGTGTAGAATTCCTGCGCTTCATTTATATTCATTCCGGCACCGCTTGTGGGAATTCCGTATTCTTTAAGTGCAAGCATTGTTTCCCGAAAGCCTTCTTCTCCAAAGTCATAGCAGTGGTTGTTTGTCTGCATAAGGTAGTTGAACCCGGCTCTTTTCAGTTCGGGAAGAACTTTTTTATTGAATCTGAACGTGTAGGTTTTTGCTGCGTTTTTTAAGGAATCTGTAATGACACCTTCGAGGTTTCCTATCATTATGTCATTTGACTGCAGAATTGGCAGTGTGTCTCTAAAAACTTTTTGAATTCCGTCAGGTCCCGAAAGAAGAATTTCCTGAACACCGCGTGCAACCATCATGTCACCGACACTTCCCAAAAAAACTGTACGGGCGGCCTTTTTTGCGAAAACAAAAATGCGCGCGCATTCAGCTTCTATTTCTTTTTTATATATGGAATTATAAACTTCACAGACAGCAGCGGACTTTTTTTCCAAAGCATAGCCTTCTTCACCGGCATATTTTTCGTTTACTGGAAGCGCCCTGAATCCCTGAGGAATGTTTTGTGCGTCAGTCAACGAAACAGAAAGTCCTGGGCTCAAAACAGTCTGCGCTTTTTTCGGGGCAGAAAAATCGGCCTTTACCGAAGGAAACAGGCATTCACTTTCGAGTTCAAAATAAATTTTGTCAGTGCCGTCACTGTTCTCAAGAGCCGGAAAATAAGTCTGCATTGTTACAGAAGCGGCAGCATTTTTCTTTGCAGGAAACTCGCTCTTTTTTATAAATTCAATTTTTGAACTGAAATCTTCTTTTATATAAGCGTCATAAAGCCTGTCATCAACTGCAACCAGCGGTTTTTCAGGGCTGAATACGGATACTGCAAGAATAACTGCGGCAACGGTTTCTGCGGCAAAAAGACCGTATGCCAAGAATTTAATTTGTTTTTTCATTTTTTTCCTGACCGAATGTTTTTTTCTATAGTATAGGAATCACGGTTGTGTTGCAAGTTTCGGTCTGCTTTGAATGCGCTGAATAAAGCTATGTGTTTTCAAAATCGGCGGACACATCAATATTGTTTCCCTTGATTAAAACTGTAAAAATTCGTATAATTATAACTGTTTTTTTCTTAATCAGTGCATAATTATGCACGCGAAATATAGGAGTACATATGTTTGATGAATCTGATGAATCCGGCGGCTTTGTAAAAAATCTTTCCAAACTTGCCGAAAATAACGATCCTATCGAAACATCTCTTTATGAAAAATATGATGTTAAGCGCGGACTCCGATATTCCGACGGAAGAGGCGTTCTTGTCGGGCTTACAAGAATCGGTGACGTTGTAGGCTATGAAATTGATTCTACCGGAAAAAAAGTTGCTGTTCCGGGCCGTCTTATTTACCGCGGTTACAGTGTCGAAGATATTGTCCGTGATACAGAACGGCGCCACCAGTTCGGGTACGAGCAGTGCGTTTATCTGCTTTTGTTTGGTGAACTTCCTACACAGCGCCAGCTTGACGAATTTACATCTTTTTTGGGAACGCTTAGAACTCTTCCGCCCAATTTTACAGAAGATATGATTATGAAGGCGCCTTCCAGCGATATTATGAACAAGATTGCACGCGGTGTTCTTGCATCCTATTCTTACGATCCCGATCCCGAAAACCGCGATATAGCAAATATCCTGCGCCAGTGCGTTGAACTTATTTCACGTTTTTCTACACTGGCAGCTTACGGCTATCAGGCAAAGAGGCGCTATTATGACGGAAAGAGCATGTATATCCATAATCCTGTTCCCACACTCAGTACAGCCGAAAACTTCCTGCGTCTTATAAGAAGTGACAAAAGCTATACAAGACTTGAAGCCGAAGTCCTTGACCTGGCACTTATTCTTCACGCCGAACACGGAGGAGGAAACAACTCTTCACTTACAATTCACGTTGTATCTTCTGCAGACACCGATACTTATTCCGCAGTGGCAGCTGCAGTCGGTTCTCTAAAAGGCCGCCGCCACGGTGGAGCAAACATCCGTGTTATAGAGATGATGGACGACATCAAGGCCCATGTAAACGACTGGAGTGATGAAAACGAAATTGCCGAATATCTCAGGAAAATAGCACGCAAGGAAGCCTTTGACCACACGGGACTTATCTACGGCCAGGGACATGCTGTTTATACCATAAGTGACCCGAGGGCAATTCTTCTTCGCGACAAAGCAGCTGAACTTGCCAAAGAAAAGGGATGTGAAGAAGAATTCAACCTTTATCGCATTATTGAACGGCTTGCCCCGCAGATTCTGTATGAATTTCACGGTGACAAAAAGCGTATCTGTACTAACGTTGACTTTTATTCGGGCTTTGTCTACACAATGCTCAATATTCCGCGTGAACTTTTTACGCCTCTTTTTGCCATTTCCAGAATTGCGGGCTGGAGCGCACACAGAATAGAAGAAATTGTTGCCGGAGGAAGAATTTACCGTCCTGCATACAAAAATGTGTCCGAAGAAAGAGCGTATGTTCCTATAGAAGACAGGGTGGAGCACGAGCCAATCTGTCCCGTAAAGAAAGATGACAGCGGGGTTGTTACGGGCGGTCCTTCAGACTGAATGTAAAACACTCATTTTTGAACTACTTTATATTCAATTTTCCAAAATCAGGGGTAATGCGGTTTAAAAACTGTATTTCCCCTGATTTTTTTTATTTTTTGTTGACGATTAATGATTTTTTTTATTATCTTATTCTATAAATAAAGGAATTATAGATGAGCAAGGAAGAAAAAAAGGAATCTGCAGCACAGAACAAGGAAAATACTGGTTCTGAAATGCAGACTGAAAATCAGGAAACACCAAAAACAGAACTTCAGCTGGCGCAGGAAAAAATTGCTAGTCTTGAAAAGCAGGTTGAGGATCTTAAAAAGTCCAATGCCGACCTTAACGATCAGGTTCTTCGCCGTGCTGCTGATTTTGATAACTACCGCAAGCGTTCCATTCAGGAAAAGCAGGAGGTCTTTGATTTTGCAAACACAAACCTTCTGAAAGATCTGTTGGACAGTCTGGACAATTTTGACAGGACAATTGATGCTGCGGCCACTGCGACAGACCCGAAAACCATCGCAGACGGAATCAGAATTATTAACAAGTCAATGGTAAGTATGCTGGAAAACAAATACAATCTGGCAGCTTACGGTGAAGTCGGTGATGCTTTTAATCCTGATCTTCACGAAGCCATCGGATCTTCACAAGACCCTGTTGCTGAACCTGTTCTTAAGGCTGTTTATCTTAAGGGATACAAACTCAAGGATCGTGTCATAAGACATGCCAAAGTAATGGTGTCAATGCCTGACGGTACTGTCACTGAAAACAAAGAGAATAATTCCGGTGAAGCGGAGGCAGAGGATGGAACTGCCAAAACTTCTCTGGATGAATCTAAATAAATTAAGGTATTAATAGAGGAGCTTAGAAATATTATGGGAAAGATTATTGGTATTGATCTTGGTACAACAAACTCTTGTGTAGCCGTCATGGAAAATGGCGAGCCGGTCGTAATCCAGAACTCAGAAGGCGGACGCACAACTCCGTCAATTGTCGGATTTACAGCCAAAGGAGACCGCATTGTAGGTCTTCCTGCAAAGAACCAGATGGTTACTAACCCAAAGAATACAATTTATTCAATCAAGCGTTTTATTGGTCACCGCTACAGCGAACTTGAAGGAGAAGCAAAGCTTGTTCCTTATACAGTAAAGGATCACGGCCAGGACGTCCGTGTAGAAGTAGAAGAGAACGGTACAAAGAAAGAGTACAGCCCTCAGGAAATAAGTGCATTTATTCTTCAGAAAATGAAGAAGACTGCAGAAGATTATCTTGGAGAGCAGGTAACAGAGGCTGTTATTACAGTTCCAGCTTACTTTAACGATGCACAGCGCCAGGCAACAAAGGATGCCGGTAAAATTGCAGGTCTCGAAGTAAAGAGAATTATCAACGAGCCTACAGCCGCTTCGCTTGCATTCGGATTCAACAAGGATCAGAAACAGGACAAGACAATTGCCGTATACGACCTTGGTGGCGGTACATTTGATATTTCTATTCTTGAACTTGGAGACGGTGTCTTTGAAGTAAAATCAACAAACGGTAACACACACCTTGGTGGTGATGACTGGGACCGCCGTGTCGTAAACTGGCTTATTGACCAGTTCAAGAGCGAAACAGGAATTGATTTGTCAAAGGACAGCATGGCTTTACAGCGTCTTCGCGAAGCTGCAGAAAATGCAAAGATTTCTCTTTCAAACCAGACAACAGCAGAAATTAACCTTCCGTTTATTACTGCCGATGCTACAGGTCCGAAACATCTTCAGAAGTCACTTACAAGAGCCCAGTTCGAGCAGATGACAGATGACCTCTTTGAAGCAACACGCGAACCGTGCCAGAAGGCTATGCACGATGCAGAAATTACACCTGACAAGATTGATGAAGTTCTTCTTGTCGGTGGTTCAAGCCGCATGCCAAAGGTACAGGAAATTGTAAAGAGCATATTCGGAAAAGAGGGAAGCCGTGCCGTTAACCCTGATGAAGCTGTTGCAATCGGTGCTGCAGTACAGGGCGGTATTCTTGCTGGAGATGTAAAGGATGTTCTTCTGCTTGATGTAACACCACTTTCTCTTGGTATTGAAACAATGGGCGGTGTATTTACACCTCTTATTCCGCGCAATACAACTATACCTACAAAGAAGAGCCAGGTATTCTCAACTGCCGCTGACGGACAGACTGCAGTTACAATTCATGTTCTTCAGGGTGAACGCGGAATGGCTGCACAGAACAGAACACTCGGTAATTTTGACCTTGTCGGAATTCCTGCAGCTCCGAGAGGAGTTCCTCAGATTGAAGTTACATTCGATATTGATGCAAACGGTATCGTCCATGTTTCTGCAAAGGATATGGGAACAGGAAAAGAGCAGCATATTCAGATTCAGAGCTCATCAGGCTTGAGTGAAGACGAAATCAACCGCATGGTTAAGGATGCCGAAGCCAATGCCGAGTCTGACAAGAAAAAGCGCGAAGCTGTAGATGCAAAGAATGAGGCTGACAGCCTTGTTTATTCTACCGAAAAGACACTCAAGGATTTGGGTGACAAGGTTTCGGCAGGAGACAAGAGCAATATTGAGTCTGCACTTAATGAACTCAAAGAAGCACTCAAGGGTGATGATACAGAGAACATCAAGAAGAAGACAGAGAATCTTAAGCAGGCTTCCTACAAGATTGCAGAGGAAGTTTACAAAGCCCAGGCTGCTGCACAGCAGGCAGGTGCTGGAGCCCAGGCAGGAGCTTCTGCCGGTGCTGACACTGGTGCCGGAGCTTCTTCAAATGCCGGCCCGTCAGGTTTTGACAAAGGCAAGGCTGACGATGTCGAGTATGAAGTTCACGATGACAAATAAATAACGTCATGTAAAGTTAGCCTCCGTCGTTGTGACGGAGGCTATTTTTTGATATAATCAGACGTAATTTAATTTCAGGAATAAAAAAAATGGCTGCAAAACGTGACTATTATGAAGTTTTGGGCGTAGATAAAAGCGCTGACAAAGATACAATAAAAAAAGCTTACAGAAAACTTGCCGTAAAGTATCATCCGGACAGAAACCCGGGCAACAAAGAGGCCGAAGAAAAATTCAAGGAAGCAACAGAAGCTTATGAAGTTTTAAGCGACGAGCAGAAAAGGCCCATTTATGACCAGTACGGATTTGCCGGTCTTGACGGAATGGGAGGCGGTTCGCAGGGGTACAGCCATGCAGCCCAGGATTTCAGCGATCTGTTCGGCGGTATGGGCGGATTCAGTGATATCTTTGAGAATCTGTTTGGCGGCGGTTTCGGAGGCGGACGTTCTTCTTCCAGAGATTCAAACAGCGGTGCCAGTCTGCGTTATGATCTGGAACTCGACTTTAAGGAAGCGGTATTCGGATGCAAAAAGGAAATTACTTTCAGACATGACGAGCCCTGTCCTGAATGCCACGGTACCGGCGGTGCTGCAGGTTCAAGCAGGAAGACTTGTCCTACATGCCAGGGAATGGGCCAGGTCAGACGCTCTACGGGATTCTTTTCTGTTCAGCAGACATGTCCTGCCTGTAACGGAAAGGGCACTGTAATAGACCATCCGTGTCCGTCATGCAGGGGAGCAGGTGTTTACTCAAAGCATAAGGTTATGACTGTTACAATTCCTGCCGGTGTAGACAACGGAAAACGCATTACTATTCCGCATATGGGAAATGCTGGCGTTAACGGTGGTTCTACCGGAGACCTTATTATTGTAATAAATGTGCGCTCTGACAGATGCTTTGAACGGTCTGGAAACGATTTGTACTGTGCTGTTCCAATAACTATTTCACAGGCAGCCCTTGGTGCAGACATAAGCATCCGTACACTGGACGACAGAACTGTGGTTCTCAAGATTCCTTCAGGTACGACACAGGGCAAACTTTTAAGAATAAAAGGTGAAGGAGTTCCTTTTACCGGAACTACACGTAAAGGTGACCTTTATGTAAAAATTATGGTCGAACTTCCCACAAAACTTACAAGGGAACAGGCGGCAGTAATGCAGGAGTATGCAAGACTTGAAAATGCTACTACTTCTCCTGCACTGATTCCGCTTGAATCGCTCAGATAGTAAAAAAATTAGAGATACCCTATACAAAGACCTGGTTTCATTTTGCAGACCAGGCCTTTTTTTATGCTTTTTGAGTTGTGATAAACTTAACTACTAAAAAAAATCACCGTTTTTGTCGATAATATGATATAATAGTATAAGGTGTTTAAATTCTACCTGCTGAAATTCAAATTTGAGGTGCTAAATGTATAGGACAAGAAAACGTGTCGCCATTATACTGTCTACCGTGGCTCTTTTGATTATTTTGATTTTGTCTACGGTCAGTCTTGTTCCGGCAGCCCGCGAAAAAAATAAAGATGCTATGCCATTTGTTTTAGGAACAGCTTCGGCTTTGTTCTGCCTGGCAAGTGTTGTTATCTACAAAATAAGGTCCGAAATTTCCGACCGTGTAGATAAAAAAATAATGTACACCGGTGAAACTGCTCTTCTTACCGAATTTATTGAAAAACTGCGCTTCTGCTATTCTCTGGATGATTTTTACGATGCAATAGCTTCTGTTCTGGAGATACGCGGTGACTGTTCTGTACTTTATGTAGATAAAATCAAGAATTATGTTTTATATAACAGCCCCAGCAGGCTTTCTTGTTCTCCCGAAGTAATGAATACCCTTCAGCTTAATTATAATGCCGAATGGAAAAAAGGAATTTTCTATATAGGTGACAATTACGGAATCGTATCTGACTCTTCGCAGGCAAGAGGATTTTTTCTTTCAAATGCTTCGCACCATCTTTATGTATTCTGCCGCTATACAAAACTTTTTGACTTTGAAGTTCTTAAAAAGCTTTTTGAAGAATTCTGTCGCTTTCAGAGCAGAACCCAGACAATCAGCAATCTTTCAGAAATAAGCGCCCTTTCAAAGGAATGGAAGCAGCTTGCCGACACACAGCGCTCGTTTCTTCCGCCTGTAATGCCTCAAATAGACGGACTTTCTGTAGCTGCATACTTCAGGCCTTTGGTAAACGTTTCGGGCGACTATTACACGGTTCTTCCTATTTCAAAGACAAAAACCCTTCTTATGCTTGGAGACGTTTCTGGAAAAGGTCTTGCGGCTGCCCTGGTTATGGGTCTTGTTATGAATACCGTCAAGATTCTTGAAAACAAGGATAATCTTCCTGGAATGATTAAGGCTGTTGACAAAGCAATTAAGGGAATGAAACTTCAGGATAAGTATACTGTTCTTTTTCTGGGAATTGTAGATACAGAGAAAATGACAATCCGCTATGTTAACGCATCCATGTCTGACCCTTTGATTATTACGCGTTCTCCTGACGGATACAGAATAAAACCGCTGACTTCAAACTGTTCTCTTGTTGGAATTATTGATTTGCCCGAAGTGGAAGTCGCAGAGCAGCGGTTGTTCAGGGGAGATGTTATTCTTATGGCATCTGACGGTGTTTCAGAAGTAATGGATGACAGCGGTGAAGAACTTGGAAATACAAAGCTTTATCAGAATACAATCAAGGCAAGTGCAGTAAAAAGCCCCAAGGAATTTATAGACGATGTCGTTAACCTTGTAATGACATATAACGGCGGAAAAAAACTTCGCGATGATGTTACAATGATGGTCGCAAAGGTCGAGAGGTAATTTATGTTTTTTATTATCGTAAATATAGTTTTGTGTGCGGTTATGGTTGCCACTTCGTTTTCGATAGACCGTCACGGAAGAGTCAGCAACAATAATAATTCGCTTGTAAATATTATTTTGGTTCTTGCATCTCTTTTTGCCCTTATGGCATGTGATGTTGCTCTGTGTCTGTGGGGACCAAAGCAACTTTCACTTCTGTTGGGAAGATTTACGTATGTGGTTATGGGCTGGTTCTGCGTTTCTGTATGCAATTACATGATGGTTTTCCCGAACTACAATAAGAGCAGACTTCTTTCATTTACAAGATGGGTTTTCTATCTGCTTGCAGTTTATATAATCTTTTTTGCTCCGGGCGGATTTAAGAATATAGGCATAACACCCGTAGGCGCATTTTACATTGAGTCTGACTATATTTTCAAAACTGGAACATTCTCATCTTTGTTCCGTTTAAGATGGCTTGATTTGTATAAGATTTTTTATGTATTTGTAATTCCTGGCTTTACAATGCTTATGATTCTTGTGCGTTCTGAAAATACAAAGAATAAACTTACGCGCCAGGATCTGGTTATGAATGCGTCTGGAATTATAGGCATGTGGGCGCTGCAGCTTTTTATAAATTATTCAGAGACATTTCAGTTTATGGCCCCGGCACTTTATGTTACAGGCTTTATGCCACTTGTTCTGATGCTTATTCATACAAGCCGCAATGAAGAAATCTGGGATGCAAAAACAGCAGTCCGCGGAATAATGCGCTTTGTTCTAAGGTATCTTATTCCGTCTGCTGTCTGCGGATTTGCATTTTACATAATCTGGCGCACGGTAAAAAATAATACTCTTCTTGAGTACGGCCTTTATTTTGCTGTTGTTTTCATGGTTTTTGCCCTCTGGATTTTCCTCAGAAAAACTTTCCACAACAAGGACTTTTTGAGAGACAACCGCTATGCTGCAAACTTTGAAAATGAAATTACTTCCATAGACTTTGACAAGGAACCTGTTGAAATTACAAACAGGGTATTCGAGATTTTCAAAAAGAATGTAGATACAACTTCAATGCGTATTCTTCTTGATTCCGGAAACGGATACCTTGATACAATTTATGCTTCTGACAACGAAAAGATTTCTGTTTCGGTAGATTCCATGACTTTTGATACTCTTCTTAATCTTCATCATCAGATTGTGTTCAGGGAATATGCCGAACGCAACACGACAGTTTCGGGAATAAGGGCTTCACTTCTTGAACTGCTGGACAAAACCAATTCTGATGCATTTATTCTTCTTAATGAAGGACGCCAGATTTTAGGTCTTATTTTACTTGGAAAGAAGGCAAGTGGAAACGTCTATTCTGAATATGATTATACAACCTTCAACAAATTCTACTCAAATCTTTTTGTTATCGGATATTATGTAAAAAACATCATGAATGAAGCGGTTGTCGGTACAGTTAACCGCGAAATCAGAATGTCGGGACAGATAATCACTTCAATCCAGGAAAACATGGATCTTATCAAAAATCCAAAAATTGATGCCGGTTACATAATGGTTCCTGCGCATAACATTGGTGGTGAATTCGTAGATATGATCCGCCTTACCGACACAAGACATATTTTTATCATAGGTGCCCTGAGCGGAAAAGGTATTGCGGCTTCCATGAACATGGTTATTCTTAAGTCAATTATCAGAACCTTCCTTGCAGAGACTACGGACTTCAAGCTTCTTGTAGAAAAAGTCAATTCGTTTATCAGGGAAAGTCTTCCGAAGGGAACGTTCTTTTCGGGAACATTCGGTCTTCTGGACTTTAACACAGACACTCTTTACTACATCAACTGCGGAAGCCCTGCCTTGTTCCTTTACACGCGTGCTTACAATAACGTAATTGAAATTCAGGGTGAGGGAAGAATCCTTGGTTTTGCAAAAGACATAGGACATCTTGTAAAAGTAAAGAAAGTCAAGCTTGCACAGGGTGATATTGTTATGGCCTGTACAGACGGAATAATTGAAACCCGTTCTCTTCGCGGTGAAGTTTACGGCAAGTCCAGGGCACAGTCAGGACTTATGGAAAATTCAGGTTACCCAGCTTCAAAGATGGCCCAGTTCTCTTATGATTCTTTGGTTGAATTTACATCAAAGGAGCTTGAAGACGATATTACAGTTCTTATATTGAAATATCTTGGAGGAAAATAATGGATCAGTTGACAATTCGTGAAAAAGTCGGTGCAAATTATATTCTTCTTGAACTTTCAGGCGCGGTAAATGCATATACAATAAGTGAATTTCAGGAAAAAGTTTATTCTTACATCCCTGATTCAAATGTCGTTATTGATATGGCACAGGTTATCCAGCTTGATTCTTCGGGAATTGGTGTTGTAATTGCAGGACACAATGACGGCGAGAAGTTCGGAACAAAACTTTTTATAATGAACCCGTCTGACGCGGCACGGCACTCCCTTGAACGGACAGGATTTCTGGATACATTCAATATAATCCATTCTGTAACGGAGGTTGCAGATGCTTCGTAAAAGTGTTGTTTTTGCAGTATTTGTTCCGGTTGTATTGATGGCCTGTACAAAACCGGCAAAGGCAGACGCTTCATTGCAAAAGGCGCAGAGCGGTACAGAAGCGGCTGTTTCACCTGAATTAAGAAAACTGGACACTGTTCTTTCTGTTATGTCTGAACGTGCAAAAGAGGCAGTTACAATCAGCAACAAAAAAGAATTTCTTTCTGACCTTGAAGACGTACTCGTTGCAGAAAAAAAATACCGCAGTGATGATTTGCCGCTGTACACACTTATAGACAAGAAAAATCCTGTTTCAGCGGACTATGTTCCCAAAGATCTTGTTCCGCTTGTAAAAAATGATTTGTTCAGCATAAACAGAAATGATCTTTCACTCAGACCCGATGCGTACGAGGCGTTAAAAGAACTTTCTGCAGCAGCTCTTTCTGACGGAATAAAAATTCTTGTAAGTTCAACATACCGTTCCTATAAATATCAGGAAAATCTATTCAATTACTGGGTTTCTGTAGACGGGCTTGAAGAGGCTGAACGAGAAAGTTCGCGTCCTGGAACAAGCCAGCATCAGCTTGGTTCTGTAATAGATTTTGGTTCGATAACCGATGACTTTGCAGAAACAAAAATGGGGCAGTGGATTTATGCAAATGCTTCTGATTACGGATGGTCACTTTCTTTTCCGAAAGGCTACGAAGATGTAACAGGATACCGCTGGGAATGCTGGCACTTCCGCTTTATAGGAAAAGAAGCCTGCGCTTTCCAGAAAAAATATTTTTCCAATATACAGCAGTTTATGCTTGAATTTATAGATATCTGGAAATCGAGCTGAAATAGAAATAAAATGTAAAAATAAAGGGGCTGTTCAGTACGGACAGCCCCTCTTTATTTTATTTTGCAACTATATTTACAAGTTTGTCAGGAACAACAACGGTTTTTATTATTGTCTTTCCTTCAAGGAATTTTTTTGCACCGGCAGTTTCAAGAGCCATTTCTTTGAGTGTGTCTCCTGCTGTTCCGGCTGCAGCTTCGAACTTGTCGCGGAGTTTTCCGTTTATCATGACAACAATCTGCTTGCTGTCTTCTTTGCAGAAGTCTTCGCTGAATTCAGGCCACTTTTCGTAGGTAAGGGTTTCTGTGTGTCCCAGTTTCTGCCAGAGTTCTTCTCCCAAATGCGGAGCGTAGCATGCCAGCATCTTTACAAATCCTTCCCACATTGCACGCGGCAGACGGTCAATCTTTGAACACTCATTGATGAAAATCATCATCTGGCTTATGGCCGTGTTGAAGTTAAGTGACGAAGTGTCGTCGGTAACTTTTTTTACGGTTTTGGCATAGGTTTTTCTGAGTGAAACAAGAGCCTTGTCTTCGAGCTTTGCTGTTATGTCAATGTCTTCCACCGGCTTTTCGCTTATGGACCAGATTTTGTCAAGGAAGCGGTTAACGCCTATAAGTCCCTGTGTGTTCCACGGCTTTGATACGGTAAGCGGACCCATGAACATTTCATACATTCTTACAGAGTCTGCCCCGTAAGTTTTGATCATTTCGTCGGGGTTAACGACATTTTTGAGAGACTTGCTCATCTTTGCAACAACGCGCTCAAGTTTCTCATGATCATCCTTTGCTTCGTAGATTCCGCTTCCCGGAGCTGTCTCTTCTACCTGATCAACAGGAACTAGTGATTTGTTTGCCCTCTGGAATGCAAACGATGTAATCATTCCCTGGTTTACAAGTCTGTGGAACGGTTCTTTTGTGCTTACAACACCAAGATCGTAAAGTACCTTGTGCCAGAATCTTGCGTAAAGAAGGTGAAGAACTGCGTGTTCAGCTCCTCCGACATAAAGATCAACAGGCATCCAGTATTTTTCTTTTTCAGAAGATACGAATTCACTGTTGTTTTTTGGGTCAATGTACCTTAAGTAGTACCAGCAGCTTCCTGCCCACTGAGGCATGGTGTTTGTTTCGCGTCTTGCACTTCCACCGCATTTGGGGCATTTGCAGTTAACCCAGTTGTCAATTCCGGCAAGAGGGCTTTCTCCTGTTCCTGTCGGCTGGTAGGTTTTTACATTCGGAAGTTCAAGAGGAAGCTCTTTTTCGTCAAGGGGAACTGTTCCGCATTTGGGGCAGTGAACAAGAGGAATGGGTTCTCCCCAGTATCTTTGTCTGCTGAATACCCAGTCGCGGAGTTTGTAGTTTACGGCTTTTTTTCCTATTCCCTTTTCGCTTATCCACGAAATCATTCCGGGAATTGTCTCTTTTGTAGGAAGTCCCGTGAACTGTTCAGAGTTGATTGCGTATCCGTCTTTTGCAGAAGTGCATTCCGCAGCAACATCAAATACTTCGGGGTGGGCCGCTGCAAGTTTTTTGTATTCTTCCGGATTTTTTGCCGCATTTCTGAGAAGTTCTGCTCCTTTTGCCTCGTCACCGCCGGCGAGTGAAGCAACTTCTTCTTTTGTTGCAACAACTTTTATTATGGGAAGATCAAATTTCTTTGCAAAGTCCCAGTCGCGCTCATCGTGTGCAGGAACAGCCATGATTGCTCCCGTACCGTAGCTTGTAAGAACGTAGTCAGAAATCCATATAGGAATGAGTTTTCCGTTAAGGGGATTAATTCCGTAACTTCCTGTGAAAACACCGGTCTTTGTTTTTGCAAGGTCGGTGCGTTCAAGGTCGCTCTTTTTTGCAGATGCTTCTACATAAGCCTTTATTTCTGCTTTTTTGTCTTCTGTTGCAAGTTTGTCTACAAGTTTGTGTTCCGGAGCTATGACCATGTAGGTTGCACCAAACAAAGTGTCTGCGCGTGTTGTGTAAACAGTAAGATTTTCAGAAGTCGGTTTTCCGTCAGTTCCGGCAACTGCAAAATTTACTTCGGCACCTTCTGAACGGCCAATCCAGTTTTTCTGCATGAGTTTTACGCTTTCGGGCCAGTCAAGTTCATCAAGGTCTTCAATGAGGCGGTCTGCATAGGCCGTTATTTTAAGAATCCACTGGCGGATTGTTTTGTGTGTAACTGTAGCACCGCAGCGCTCGCATTTTCCTTCTTTGACTTCTTCGTTTGCAAGACCTGTTTTGCAGCTTGGACACCAGTTGATCGGTGTTTCTGCTTCGTAGGCAAGTCCTTTTTTGTAAAGCTGCAGGAAAATCCACTGTGTCCACTTGTAGTAGTCCGGGGTGCAGGTAAGAATGCAGCGATCCCAGTCGTAGCTGAATCCGAGGGCCTTAATCTGCTGTGTAAAGTGTTCGATATTTTTGAGCGTGGTTGCAGCAGGATGTGTTCCTGTTTTGATAGCATAGTTTTCTGCAGGAAGACCGAATGCATCGTATCCCATTGGGTGAAGAACATTGTATCCGTTCATGCGCAGGTAGCGGCAGTAAATGTCTGTTGCCGTATATCCTTCGGGATGTCCTACATGAAGACCCGCTCCGCTTGGGTAAGGAAACATGTCAAGAATGTATCTGCGTTTTGACTTGGGTACACCGGGTTTTTCTTCTGCACGGAAAGTCTTGTGCTCGTCCCAGTATTTTTGCCATTTTGGCTCAATAGTATTGAATGGGTATGCCATCTCTAAACCTCTTGATTCGATTTTAAACGCGGTAATTATATCACTTTTACAATATTTATAGAAGACTTTGTACTTTTTGATGCATTTTTCATTGTCTAAACCGGCATTAAAAACTGTCTCCATATTAACACGGAATAAAAAATATACTATTATTGTTCAATTAACGATTACAAGAAAAGCGGGGAAAATATGGAAAAAGAGACAAAATGTATTCATGCAGGCTATGAACCAAAAAACGGAGAACCAAGAATGATTCCCATTATTCAGAGTACAACATTCAAGTACGATACCAGCGAAGATATGGGAAAACTCTTCGATCTCGAAGCAAGCGGATACTTTTACTCAAGATTGCAGAATCCTACAACAGATATGGTTGCGGCAAAAATTGCTGCCCTTGAAGGCGGAACCGCAGCTCTTCTTACGTCTTCCGGTCAGGCTGCAAACTTTTTTTCTGTATTCAATATAGCCGGCTCTGGTGATCATGTCATTGCTTCTTCTGCAATTTACGGCGGAACATTCAATCTGTTCAACGTTACAATGAGAAAAATGGGACTTGACTTTACGTTCCTGGACCCTGACTGTTCCGAAGAAGAACTGAATGCCGCATTCAGGCCAAATACAAAAGCCGTGTTCGGTGAGTCAATCGCAAATCCTTCCCTTAAAGTTTTTGATTTTGAAGTCTGGGCAAAGGCAGCTCACAGCCACGGGGTTCCGCTTATTGTGGACAATACTTTCGCAACTCCGATAAACTGCCGGCCTTTCGAGTGGGGTGCAGACATTGTAACCCATTCCACGACAAAATACATGGACGGGCATGACGCTACAGTAGGTGGCGCGGTTGTAGATTCGGGCAAATTTGACTGGATGGAACATAAAGAAAAATTCCCGGGTTTGTGTACCCCTGACGAATCCTACCACGGAATAGTCTATGCACAGAAGTTCGGAAACGCCGGTGCCTACATTACAAAAGCAACTGTTCAGCTTATGAGGGATCTTGGTTCTGTTCAGGCACCTGTCAACGCATATATGCTGAATCTTGGGCTTGAATCTCTGGCCGTACGCATGGAAAGACACTGTTCCAACGCTCTTGCCGTAGCAGAATTCCTTGAACAGAATGAAAACGTTGCCTGGGTGAATTATCCGGGACTTGCTGACAACCAGTACTATCGGCGTGCACAAAAATATATGAACGGCGGAACCTGCGGTGTCGTTTCGTTCGGGGTAAAAGGCGGCCGTCCTGCTGCAGAAAAATTCATGAAAAATCTTCATCTTGCAATGATAGCAACACACGTTGCCGACGCCAGAACATGCGTGCTTCATCCTGCTTCTTCCACACACAGGCAGATGACAGACGAAGAACTTGCGGCCGGTGGTGTTCCTGCAGACCTTGTAAGACTTTCTGTAGGAATAGAAAATGTGTCTGACATAATCGCCGACCTTAAGCAGGCTTTGTCTTCACTGTAGTGGCAAGGTGGGGTAAAAAAACTACTAGAACATGATTTTAAAATATATTACAATAAAAAATCAAAGTTGGCTTTAAAAATTGCAATTTTTAAAGCCTCACATCAGTAAAATACCGAGGTCGTGAATGAAAGCCATTGAACTGGAAAAAGCATATAATCCTAAAGATTTTGAAGATAGAATTTATAACGAATGGGTAGAAAAGGGCTGCTTCAAGCCTTCTTCTGACAGCCGTTCACCGCTGCACGAATGTTATTTGAATAAAACTTCCGGCGGAAAAACTGTTTCAAAATACACGGTTGTAATTCCCCCGCCGAATGTTACCGGTGTTCTTCACATGGGACACGGACTCAACAATACCCTTCAGGATATAGTTGTACGCTATCACAGAATGCTCGGTGACAATACGCTCTGGCTTCCCGGAACAGACCATGCCGGAATTGCTACACAGAATGTTGTTGAACGCCAGCTCAAAAAGGAAGGAACTTCAAGACAGGCTCTGGGCCGTGAAAAATTCCTTGACAGAACATGGGCAGTTACCCACGAGCACCATGACACAATCGTAAAGCAGCAACGCAAACTTGGAAACAGCGTTGACTGGGACCGCGAAAGATTTACATTTGACGAAGGATTTTCAAAGGCAGTAAGAAACGTTTTTGTTACCCTTTACGAACGCGGCCTTATTTACAAGGGACATTATCTTGTTAACTGGTGCCCCCGCTGCGGAACAGCACTTGCAGATGATGAAGTTGACCACACAGACACAGACGGTTTTATGTACCATATCTGGTATGAATATGCTGACGGACCTGCTGCTGACGGTTCAACAAAAATAGAAATAGCCACGACCCGTCCTGAAACACTTCTGGGAGACAGCGCCGTTGCCGTAAACCCCGAAGACGAACGATACAAGGCAATCGTAGGCAAAAAACTCAAACTGCCCCTTACTGACCGTGTAATTCCAATTGTTGCAGACCAGTACGTAGACAAGGAATTCGGAACCGGTATGGTTAAAATAACTCCTGCCCACGACCCGAATGACTGGGAAGTCGGCAAGAGACACAATCTTGAAGTAATTAATATTCTTAACCCCGACGGAACTCTTAACACAGCCTGTCCTGAAAAATACCGTGGTCTCAAATGTGCCGAAGCAAGAAAAATTATAATTGAAGACCTTAAGGAACTGGGGCTGTACAAAGGCGAAGAAAAGATTAAGCACTCAGTAGGACACTGTTACAGATGTGCGACCGTTGTTGAACCGTACCTGAGCGACCAGTGGTTTGTAAAAATGAAGCCGCTTGCAGAAAAAGCCCTCGCTTCATGGAAAAACGGTGACTTTGTATTCTATCCTAAAAAGTGGGAAAACACATTCCTTCACTGGATGGAAAATATACGCGACTGGTGCATAAGCCGCCAGCTCTGGTGGGGACACAGAATTCCTGTCTGGTACTGCAAAGACTGCGGCGAAACAATTGTATCGCGCGAAGACCCGGCTTCCTGTCCAAAATGCGGTGCCGGAGCAGACAGACTTGAACAGGATCCCGATGTTATGGACACTTGGTTCAGTTCGTGGCTCTGGCCTTTCGGAACACTGGGATGGCCAGAAAAAACAGAAGATCTTTCACTTATGTACCCGACAACAGCTCTTGTTACGGCTTACGATATTATTTTCTTCTGGGTCAGCCGCATGATTATGGCCGGACTTGAGTTTACGGGAAAAGCTCCGTTCCATGACATTTATATCCACGGGCTTGTACGCGACAAACAGGGGCGCAAAATGTCAAAGTCCCTCGGCAACGGAATTGATCCGCTTGAAATTATTGACATGTATGGCGCCGATGCCCTTAAGTTTACACTCGGCTATATGTGTGCACAGGGACAGGATGTTCTTGTAGACAAAGACAGCTTTAAAATGGGAAGCCGCTTCTGCAACAAAGTATGGAATGCAAGCCGCTATATTCTTGGAAATCTTGAAGGAAGAACCCTAGTTCCGGTACGCGACAGTGACCTTACAGAATTGGATAAATGGATTTATTCCTGTTTGGACCGTGCCGTAAGGGAAGCAAAGTCTGCCTTTGAAGGTTACCGCTACAATGAAGGTGCTTCTGCGCTGTATGAGTATTTCTGGTATGACTTCTGCGACTGGTATGTAGAAGCAACAAAACTTTCATTCCGCAACGGTGATGAAAACGAAAAGAACCGTGCAGTAAGTGTACTTCTTAACGTACTTGAGGAAAGCCTCAGACTCATGCATCCTTATCTTCCTTTTGTAACAGAAGAAATCTACGGAAAACTTCCTCTTGCAGAAATTGTTTCAAACAGAACAGCGGCCGGTAAACAGAGTATACTTGCTTCTGAAGAATACAAAGGCCTTCTTGTAGATGCCCCCTACCCGGAACCTGTCGGTGCCCGCGAAAATTCTTCCATAACTGCGCGCTTTGCTGTCCTTCAGGAACTTATACGCAATATACGCGGACTCAGAGCTGAATGCGGTCTTGATCCTGCAGCAAAACTTCATATTGCAGTAAATATTACAGCAGGTTCAAGTGCAGAAGTTATCCGTGAAAAAACAGACATGATAGAACTTCTTGCCGGAGTCAGTGCAATAGATTTCACTGATTCTACACCGCAAAAGTCAATCGGTTCTGTAGGAGACGGATTCGAAGCATTTCTTCTTGTAGACGAGTCAATAAACAAGGAACAGCTTGTTGCACGCTTTAACAAGGAAATTGCTGCAGAACAGGTTTCTGTAAAGAAAAGCGAAGCAAAACTTTCAGGAAAATTCGTAGAAAACGCACCTGCAGATGTTGTTCAGGCTGAACGTGACAAACTGGAAGCTTCCCGCCGTCGTATCGAGAAACTTGTATCCTACGTAAAAAGTCTTTAAATCCAGTTTACTGGATTTTTAGAGATGCCCTTTAGTTTTTTGGAAGTGCTTATGGCTAAAAAATTTGATATGGCAACAGAGAAACCTTCTCATATGGACAATATGCGAATGCTGCAGTTAAAAAGCATTTATACGGCTCCGTATATGCAACTTGCAACAAATCTTATTGGTAAGGCAAGGTTCGCCGGCGGAAACATGTTCCGGCATCAGATAGACACCATGGGCATTCTGATTGACTACGGCTATATAGACAGTGTTCTTCTTAAAGCCAGTTGCGTACATGATGTAATAGAAGATATACCGGGCTTTGATTCTGAATTGATACGCAATGCAGATGAAGAAGGGGAACAGGTTCTTGCTCTGGTAACCGAAGTAACAAAACGTCCGGGGCAGCTTAAGTCAGACTATCTGCGCGGAATAATTGACCACGGAAGCCACAGGGCAAAGGTCCTTAAGTGTGCAGACAGAATCAGCAATATGATAAGCCTGGGGTTTGTTACAAGCTGTGAATTCATAGAAAGATACTGTGATGAAACAGAAATGTTTATATTCCCCATAGCCCTGGAAGTTGACTACAATATGTATCTTGAACTTATAAATCTTGTCATGTCACGCAGACAGTATCTTGAAGATTCAGGCTATTACGACAGAAAAAAATCAGAAGACTAAAATAAGTCAGAGATTGCCCTTGTTTTTAAAAAATTTATTTGACAACTTCTTTATCCCGGGGTTATAATATTAACATAATATAACCCCTAGGGAGGCCACAATTGGCAAAGGTAGAACTTAAGGGTATTGGTAAAATCTATGACGGCAATGTTCGTGCCGTACAGAATGCCAATATTACAATTGAAGACAAGGACTTCTGCGTATTCGTAGGTCCGTCTGGATGTGGAAAGTCAACAACTCTCCGCATGATCGCCGGTCTGGAAGAAATCTCTGAAGGTGAACTTCTCATCGACGGAGAACTCATGAATGATGTTCCGCCAAAGGACAGAAACATCGCCATGGTATTCCAGAATTACGCCCTTTATCCACACATGACTGTTTATGACAACATGGCTTTCGGACTCAAGATCCGCAAGATGGATAAGGGAGAAATCAAGCGCCGTGTAGACGAAGCTGCAAACAGCCTTGGTCTTACACAGTATTTGGACCGCAAACCTAAGGCTCTTTCTGGTGGACAGCGTCAGCGTGTTGCTGTAGGCCGCGCTATCGTTCGTAACCCGAAGGTTTTCTTGTTTGACGAACCTCTTTCAAACCTTGATGCCAAGCTCCGTGTAACAATGCGTGGAGAAATTGCTGCATTGCACCAGAGACTTCAGGCAACAATGATTTATGTTACCCATGACCAGATTGAGGCCATGACTATGGGAACAAAAATCGTTGTAATGAAGGATGGACACGTTCAGCAGATTGGAGAACCACTCTATCTGTACAACCATCCGATCAACAAGTTTGTTGCCGGATTCATCGGTTCACCGCCAATGAACTTCCTTACAGTAACAATCAAGAAGGAAGGCGATGCTATCGTTGCAGACGAAGGTTCATTTACCCTTACACCGACAGCAGAACAGCAGGCTGCTCTTAAAGACTATGTAGGAAAGGAAGTATACTTTGGTGTACGCCCGGAAGATCTTACATACTGCGACAAGCCGGCTGCAGAAAACAACATGAGAATGAAGGTTTCAAACAAGGAACCTCTTGGTGCTGAAACACATCTTTTCCTTGCAACAAAGGGACAGAACATCATTGCTCGTGTACTTGCTTCTGCTAAGGAAGGATTCAAACTTGGTGAAGAAGTTAACTTCCAGCCAGCAATGGTAAGATGCAAGTTCTTTGCAAAGAATCCTGAAGATTTGGACGAAGAAAAGAACATCTGCGAAAAAATCGATGCACCGTGGCTCAAGAACCCCATTACCGGTCAGATCGGATACGACAAGATTCCGGCTGTAAAGTAATTTAGGTTTGCAGTAACCGCAGGAAGGGCTTTTCGGTAAGTTAAATACTTATCGCAAAGCCCTTTTTTTGTTTTTGAAAAATTACTAAACTTCAGTTTTTGGGCAATCCCGGTATAGTTTTATGGGTTTGTCTTGTATTATTCCTGACTATTTTTTTTGGAAATTATCAAATCAAGAACTGTAAAGAAAAGAATTACCGTAAGCGGGCCTAAAATAAGTCCGTTTATTCCGAAAAGTTTAATTCCGCCCAGAATGGAAAAGAAAATTACAAGCGGGTGAACGTTGATTCTGTCTTTAAGGAAAAGCGGTCTTATAAAATTGTCCAGAAAACTTATGCAGAACCCTGAGAGTATAAGAAATATAATTCCCTTTACTACAGATTTTGTAACGCATATTGCTATTCCCACCGGAGCCCAGACTATTGCTGCACCAAACATTGGTATAAACGAAGCAAACATCAGTATTACAGAAAAAAGAAGTGAGCCTTTGACTTGAAAACACGTCATGATTATAAATGAAGCGAGTCCCTGGTAAAGTGCCACGAGTATGTAGCCTGCAAAAAGATTTTTTACGATTTCAGAGAATTTTTTTGTAAGAACATTCATGTATTCCGGGTCAATGGGAACGGCTTTTTTTACAAGCGAACTCAGATACGGTCCGTCAAGAAAGCAGAAGTACAGCGAGAATACCACGAACAGAATGGAAACAATAAATGAGCCTGTTTTGCTTACAACCGCTGTTCCCGCCGAAATGAATTTACTGCTGTAGGACTGGATGAAAGAAAGTACATTCTTTTTTATTTCGGCTGTATTCGGGTCGGGAAGTTCTATTCCGAATGAAGAAAGAAAATTTGCTACCTTTTGTAGAAGTTCGCCTTCTTTTGCAAAATTCTGGTTTTGTGAAATGAATTTTTCCGCGGAATCAAGAAATGAAATTCCCTGCTGAACAAGAAGAATGCAGATTACGGTAAGTGGTCCTATTATAAGAAGGAGTGTTCCTATAGAAAATCCGCCGGCAAGTGCATGACGTTTTATTCCGTAAGTTTTTTTTGCTTTGTTCAGCTTTGTTTCGCATTTTATGTACAGCGGTCTTATCAAAAGGTAGAGCAGCGCCGTCCAAAGAATTACGGTCGAAAAAGGATAGAGCATTCCGATTAAAAGTGCAAAGAAAAATATAAATGTTGCAAAAATGCATATTGTCTGAAGTGTATTTTTATTGTTCATACATTTATTTTAGGATATCTCTAAAATTCTGTAAACTTGCTTTTTGGAGATTGCCGCCGAGTTTTTAGTTTATTTTCAGAAATTAATCGATACGCTTGTGTGCGTTCTCTTCTTGTATGGTTTTGGGATATGCCTTATATTTAGTATATGGAAAAAAAGATTTTTGACCTGATTATAATCGGTTCGGGCCCGGCAGGACTTTCTGCTGCTGTATATGCATGCCGTTCGGGGCTTAAAACGCTGATTCTGGGTAATGCAGCCGCAAGTCAGACTTTCAGAATAGATTTGCTTGAAAATTATCCCGGGGTTTTTCCTGCACAAAAAGGATATGCTTTTATTGACTCAATGAAAAACCAGGCTGAAAAATTTGGCGCTGTTACTGACATGAACCAAGTTGTTTCTGTTGAAGTTCCTGCAGTACAAGGCGGAATGTTTGTTGTTAATACTGATAAAATAAGCTATACTGCGGTTTCTGTCATGCTTTGCACCGGCGCTGTTCATAAGAAACTGGGTGTTGAAGGTGAAGACACTCTTTATGGAAAGGGTGTGTCTTACTGCGCTACCTGTGACGGACCTTTTTTTAAGGGAAAGAAAGTTGCCGTTGTGGGAGGAGGAGACAGTGCGTGTTCAGAAGCGCTTTTTCTTTCTTCAATTTGTTCTGAAGTTATTCTGATTCACAGAAGAAATGAATTCCGCGCGCAGAAGTCACTTGTTGAACAGGTTGAAAAAAATCCTGTCGTAAAGATAATGCTTAATTCTGTTGTTCAGAGTATAAACGGCAGGGACAAAGTTGAATCTGTTACTGTCGGTGGTGAAAATATTGCTGTTGACGGTGTGTTTGTTTCTGTCGGAACTGTTCCTGCACAGACTTTTGTTCCGGAACTTAAAAAAGATGATGTCGGATATGTTGTTACCGGGGAAGATATGCAGACTTCTGTTTCGGGACTGTTTGCGGCCGGTGACATACGCTCGAAGTCAATGAGGCAGGTTGTTACTGCGTGTTCTGACGGAGCGGTTGCGGCAGGAGAGGCTCTTTTGTATGTAAAGAATTTAAAAAATGAGGTTCACAAATAAATGTTTTTTAAAAAGATAGTTACGCTCCTTTTTGCTGCATGCGCTGCAGTTTCTGTCGGTTTTGCAAAGACGGGCATTCCTTCAGATGCAGATTTCTGGAGTGATTATCCTGATGATGAACTTGCGGCCGCCCTTACCGAAAGAATGACCGACGAAGAGCTTTTTGCACAGATTCTGATGTTCGGGTGGGCAGGTGCTGAACCGAGCGACCTTTTGAATTCATGGGTTATTGACCGCGGGCTTGGAAGCGTTAAGGTTTTCGGCTGGAATACTGACGACATAAGGCTTGTTGCAAAGTCCGTAAAAACGCTTCAGAAAGAGGCCGCGTCCAGAAGATTCAGAATTCCGCTTTTTGTGGCAACTGATCAGGAAGGCGGATGGATTAGGCATGTAAAGGGAGAAACTTCTGACACTCCTGGAAATATGGCTATTGGTGCTTCGGGGTATGCTTTTGATGCATATTATTCGGGCTTTTACATTAACCGCGAAATACGTGCTCTTGGAATAAACATGAACTTTGCGCCAACGGTTGATTTGTATACCAACCTTGATTCCAGTGTTATAGGCCCGCGTTCGTTCGGCTCGGACCCTGTTACTGTAGGAATTCTGGGGGAAGCGTTTGCTGCAGGTTCAATGGATGCGGGTGTTATTCCGACTGCAAAGCATTTTCCCGGTCACGGAGATACAAGCCTTGACAGTCACGGAAGGCTTCCGCAGATTGATATAGATTTTTCTACCCTTCAGAACAGGGAACTGGTTCCGTTCAGGTATCTTATAGATGCAGATATTCCTGCCGTAATGAGCGGACATCTTTCTTTTCCTCAGATTGAGTCTGACGGAACGCCTGCCAGTCTTTCAAAGAAATTTCTTACTGACATACTGCGCAACAGAATGGGCTTTAAGGGGCTGATTATTACTGACGACATGATGATGAACGGAGCAACACTTTTTGCAGGTTCATTCCATAGGGCAGTTACAATGGCTGTTGAAGCGGGAAACGATATTATAATTTCTTCTACAACGGCAAATCTTTACGACAATATGTGGACGCGCAATATAGAAAGAATGCGTACTGTTCCTGAATTCAAGGAAAGGGTTCAAGATGCTGCACGCCGCGTAATTGAAGCAAAACTGAAGTATTTTAAAAGAGACAATCACGCACCTCTGTATCCTGACGAAACAAAAATTTATGAGAGCATTCCCGATAAGGAAGGGGTAAAGTTTTTTACCGAACAGGCGTGCCGTTCAATAAGCGTTTATAAAAGGGGAGAGGCTTTTCCGTTTGTGCCGAAGGAAGGGGAACGCGTTCTTATTGCGGGGCCGTTTCTTTCGCTGTTCAACGAAGGCCGTTCGCGCTACCCCAGAGCAGATGTATTTCACTTCAGCTATGAACTCAAGCAGGACAAAAGCAACTTTGACTCGTGGAATGCGGAAAGTCTTGCGTATGTTGCACGCGGGTACGATACTGTAATTATTAATGTTTATGACAGGCATACGGCTTCAATTGCAAAAAGGCTCAGAAATTCCGGAAAGAAGGTAATTGTGCTTTCAATAATGTCGCCGGTTTATGTTCTTGAAGATTTTGACTGGGCAGACACGGTTCTCTGCGGCTACAGCTATTCGTCCTATTCTTTTGCAGCTCTGTTCGGCGCTCTTTCGGGAGAATTTGTTCCGCGCGGGGAAATTCCTCTAGGTAAACATCTTTTCAACTAAATCAGGGAAAATTTTATGGGTGAAAAAGAGTTGCTATCAGAAATAAGTCAGCGGCTTGATGTTTTTTTGCGGGAAAAGCTTCCGCCTCTTGTTGGAAGCGAAGTATCCAATTCAAAGATACGCAGGCTCATTATGGCCGGTGCAGTTTTTGTAAACGGAATTCAGCGCCGTATTCCTTCTTTTGTTCTGGCAAAGGGTGCGCGTGTGCGTGTGCGTGTGGACGAACAGAAACTTTTTTTTGAGCGTGAACCTGATGACATAAAATTTACACTTGACCAAAGCGGTGTACTGTACGAAGACGAAGATATAATTGTAGTCAACAAGCCGCCGTTTCTTCCTACAGAGGGGACGATTGTTAAGTCGCGGGCCAGTATGCATGATGCCGTAGTTGAATATCTTTGGAAACAAAACCCGGCACTTAGGAATGCACCATATGCCGGAATAATGCACCGTCTTGACCGTGAAACCAGCGGCGCCCTTCTTTTTACAAAGCGCAGAACAGCAAATGCGGCGGTTCATGACATGTTTGAAAACCGTACGGCAAGAAAAATATACAGGGCAGTTTGTTTTGCTTCGGAAAAGTTCAGGCCTTCTGCAGGAGAATTTTTTTTTGTAGAAAACTATATCGGAAGAATAAGTGCAAAAAGTTCCAGGTGCGAGATGGGTGTTGTTCCGCAATCACGGGGCGGACTTTATTCCCGCACGGAATTTTATGTTGCCGCAGAAAAGGACGGGCTTTTTTATATTGACTGCGAACTCAAGACAGGCCGTACACATCAGATAAGGGTTCATCTTTCTTGCAAAGGGCTTCCTCTTGCAGGTGACAGTCTTTACGGCGAAACAAAGGCGCAGTCTTTTGCAAAGCGGGTTATGCTTCATTCTTGGAAGCTTGAGTTCCCGCATCCTGCAGACGGACACAAAGTATTGGTTGAAGCTCCACTTCCAGAAGGATTCAGTCTTCCCAACTGCCGTTTTTGAGTTCGTCGCTTATACGCTTCCAGCTGTCGTATCTTTGGGCACTTATTGTTCCTTCTTCGACAGCCTGCTTTATTGCGCAGCCTTTTTCGGTAAGATGGGAACAACTCATTCCAAATGCACATTTGCCCAGATGTTCCTTGAAGTCCCTGAAGTAAAGTGCAAGATTGTCTGCGCTTATGTCGTGAAGAATAAAACGTCTTACTCCGGGTGTGTCAATTATGTTTGCACAGGCACCTTTTCTTCCGCCCATGAGAGCTTCGTCAAGCTGAATGTGCATAAGTGAACCTTTTGTTGTAGTGTGGGTTCCCCTTCCGTACTTTTGCGAGAGGCTGCCGGTTTTTAAAACGACATTGTTGTCCAAAACATTTATGAGCGAACTTTTGCCGACGCCGCTCTGACCTACAAGTGCACTCAGGTGGTTTTCTATAAGATTTGCCAGTTCTTCCATTCCTTCACGTGTTCTGGCACTGGAACGGATAACCTTGTAGCCTATGTCTTCCCAAATGGAAAGTCTTGTCTGGAAGTCTTCGTCTTTTGCAGCCGGAAGGTCGTATTTGTTGCATACAATCACCGGTGTTATGTTCTGGTATTCTGCCTGTGCAAGGGCGCGGTCTATGAATCTTGGCCTGAACGGTGGTTCATCGGGAGTAGTGACTATGAGAAGATAGTCCAGATTTGCGGCCAGAAGCTGCGGCTGTCTTTTTTTTATGTTGAATCTTACAAATTCATTTTTGCGCGGAACCAGTCCCGTTATTTGTCCTTTGAATTCTTCAAGGGTTTCATCATCCAGTGTTACAATGTCTCCCGGTGCAATGGGGTTATAGTAGCCGTCGCTTTCTTTTAGAATTTTTCCTTTTATGGGGCAGTCACGTGTAATGCCGTCTTCGCATTCCACTTCAAAAACATTTTTGCTTCCGTTTAAAATAAGTCCTTGCATAAGTAGATTTAAATTCTGAATAAAAAAGCGTTGTATGTCAAGACCCGCAGGCCTTATGTGAGAGACGGAATAAAAAGTAAATCCCGGTAATTTTTTGATTTTGACTTAAGCGGTGGCTTTGAAAAAAAATATAAAAAAATGAAAAAAAAGAGAAAACCTTATTGACACGTTTGCTTCAAACTGATATATTCTAATCACGCTTTAACGCGCGGGGATGGTGGAATTGGTAGACACGTCAGCTTGAGGTGCTGATGCCGTAAGGTGTGCCTGTTCAAGTCAGGTTCTCCGCACTGTAAAAGGGACTGTTGCAAAACAGTCCCTTTTTTTTATCTCACGGGGTTTTTATGACAGCCGTTTTTGTAAACTGCGCAGCGGTAATTTTGGGTTCAATTCTGGGGCTTTTGTTTTCGGGAAGAATCGGTTCAAAAATGGAAGAAGTGATAAGAACGGGAGCCGGCATAGTTACTCTTGTTCTTGGCCTTCAGATGGCATTTGAGTTTCAGAATGTAGTTTATTTTACACTTGCAGTTATTGCCGGAGGAATAACAGGAACGGCGCTGGATATTGATGCAAAAATTCTTTGTCTTGGAAAACTTCTTGAGCGGCTTGTGTACAGGAATAAGGTTTCGGCTGCAACTGCTGCAGGTGAAGAAGCACAGCCTTTACGGAATTTTGCCCATGCTTTCTTGAATTCCAGCGTACTGTTTTGTGTAGGTGCCATGGCTATTCTGGGGTCACTCAAGGCCGGCATAGAGCATGACTATTCTGTTATTTTTACAAAAAGTATTCTTGACGGATTCATGGCCATTTCTTTTGCGGCTGCCATGGGTGCAGGTACAATATTCAGCGCGCTTTCGATTCTGGTCTACCAGGGAACACTTACCCTTCTTAGTACACTTGCTGCCCCTTACTGTACTGAACAGATGATTGCCGAAATAACCGGTTCCGGCGGTGCTCTTATCTGCATGATAGGAATTAATCTTTTGGGAATACGCAATATAAAGACTGCCAATTATCTTCCTGCTGTTTTGTTTTCTGTAATATTTGTACTGCTTGACCCGTATATTTCACAAATTCCGTCTTTATTCCGCTAGGAAAATTTTACATGGAATACAATTCGCTGGATTCTTATCTGAAGCGCACTTTTGGCGGTAAAGTTTACAAACTGGCACTTTCTATGGGAGCAACATGCCCTAACCGTGATGGAACAAAAGGCTGGGGCGGCTGTTCGTTCTGTTCTGCCGGAGGGTCCGGTGATTTTGCCGAAAACACACTTTCTGTTGGAGAGCAGATTGAACTTGCAAAAAAACGTGTCGATTCAAAGTTTCCGAAAAAAAATGATGTTCCGCGGATGTATATTGCATATTTTCAGTCCTTTACGTCGACTTATATAAGCGGCTCTTTGACTTTGCACTCCCTTAGGGAAAGGCTTATGGAGGCGGCTCTTAATGAATGCGTTGTGGCGGTTTCTGTGGGTACGCGCCCTGACTGTCTGGAGCCTGAAGTTATGCAGATTTTAACTGAGGTAAACAGAATAAAGCCTGTCTGGGTTGAACTGGGGCTTCAGACTGTGAATGAAAAAACTGCCGCCGTGTTTGGAAGGGGATATGAGCTTGGGACTTTTACAGACGCTTACTGCCGTCTCAAGAAAGCGGGGCTTTATGTCGTTGTTCATGTGATTCTGGGACTTCCTGGTGAAAGTGAAGACGATATGCTTGAAACGGTGCGCTTTTTGTCTGGCCTGACGCCGGTTCTTGACGGAATAAAATTCCAGCTTCTGCATGTTCTTCGAGGGACAAGGCTTGCGTGTGACTACGAAAAAGGGCTGTTTGAAACTATGGATTTTGAAGAATACTGCTCGGTTTTGGGAAAATGTCTGAAATTGATTCCAAAAGAGACTGTGGTTCACAGGATAACAGGTGACGGCCCCAAACGCATTCTTATTGCACCGCTTTGGAGTGCAGACAAAAAAAAGGTTCTGAATTCACTGAAAAAATATCTTTTATCTATATAGTGACCGAATTTTTTTACATTTTTTTTGCATGTTCTTGAATATTTTGCCGGAATTCATTAGATTTATAGTATAATTTTCATTTATAGGAGTAACCCACAATGGTTAAAGTTGCTATTAACGGTTTCGGTCGTATCGGCCGCCTCGCTTTCCGTCAGATGTTTGAAGCTGACGGCTATGAAGTAGTCGCTATCAATGATCTTACAAGCCCAAAGATGCTTGCTCACCTTCTTAAATATGATACAGCTCAGGGTGGATTCATGGGCCGCATCGGTGAAGGAAAACACACAGTTTCTGCTACTGAAGATTCAATCATCGTAGACGGAAAAGAAATCAAGATTTCTGCAGAGAAAGATGCTGCAAACTGCCCATGGGCAAAATATGATGTAGACGTTGTTCTTGAGTGCACAGGTTTCTACACATCAAAGGAAAAGGCTTCTGCTCACCTTACAGCCGGTGCAAAGAAAGTTGTAATTTCTGCTCCTGCAGGAAACGACCTTCCTACAATCGTTTTCAACGTAAACCACAAGTCTCTTACAAAGGATGACAAGATTATTTCTGCTGCTTCTTGCACAACAAACTGTCTTGCTCCTATGGCAAAGGCTCTTAACGACTACGCTCCTATCCAGAGCGGTATTATGAGCACAATTCACGCTTACACTGGTGACCAGATGATTCTTGACGGTCCTCAGAGAAAGGGTGACCTCCGCCGCTCACGCGCCGGTGCACAGAACATTGTTCCTAACTCAACAGGTGCTGCAAAGGCTATCGGTCTTGTAATTCCTGAACTCAACGGAAAGCTCATTGGTTCTGCACAGCGTGTTCCTACACCTACAGGATCTACAACTCTTCTCTTTGCTGTTGTTAAGGGAAAGGACATCACTAAGGAAGGAATCAACGCTGCAATGAAGGCTGCCGCAACTGAGTCTTTCGGATACAACGAGGACGAGATTGTTTCTTCTGATGTTATCGGTATGAGATTCGGTTCACTCTTTGATGCTACACAGACTATGGTATCTAAGATTGATGACGATACATACCAGGTTGAAGTTGTTTCTTGGTACGATAACGAGAACAGCTACACATCACAGATGGTAAGAACTATTAAGTACTTCTCAGAGAATTGCTAATTAGATTCTGATTTCTGAAGATAAGCCCTGTCTTTTTTAGCAGGGCTTATTTGTTTTTAAAAGGAAGTACTTAATAGTTCTTTCTGATTTTACTGGTCGGTTGTTCCTTCGGAAAACCTCCGGCACAACGCTACGCACCTGCTTGCGTTGTGGGTAAGGACTATTAAGTACTTCTCAGAGAATTGCTAATTAGATTCTGATTTCTGAAGACAAGCCCTGTCTTTTTTAGCAGGGCTTGTTTGTTTTAAATGCAAATTGTTAGCAGTACAGTTGTGAAACAACTGTGGTTTTCATGAATGGCGAAATATTCGCCGTTCATGAAATACGTTCCTTTGGAAAACCTCCGGCACAACGCTGCGCACCTGCTTGCGTTGTGGGTAAGAACTATTAAGTACTTCTCAGAGAATTGCTAATTAGATTCTGATGTAGACTGCGGGGCTATCCCTCAAAACGAAACTTGAAAAGTGCGGTAAGCAGCGTTTGGGTTATATAGTCCTCTGTATCTTGGTCTATCTGTCCGTTTACAAGGGCGGCATATCGTATGTGGCTGCGGTAGTGCTGCAATACGGTGTTGACCGCTTCCGGCTCCCCGCTGGCGGCTTGTACGATTGTTTCATAGGGGAGAAGTCTGCTATTCCTCATACGCCATTCCCTCCATTTCCGCTTGTAGCTTCCGCAGGGCTTTTCGGATATGATAGCCCGCTGTGCTGCGGCTGCGCCCGTACCGTCTGCCGATTTCATGCTGCGGCACTTTCTGGAAAAAGGACAGGTAAACCATTTCCCGTTTCTTTGTGTCCAGCCGTGACAGAGCTTCCACAAGTAAGGCGTTACTGAAAATGACGGTATCGCCGCAAAGGGTAAGCGTGTATTCCTCGTCCGGCTCCGGGGCTTGGAAATACTTATCTGCTGTGCTTAAAGGGTAGTGATTTTCTTCTGTGAGGTATTCAAGGGATATTTCTCTTTTGTACTTTCTGCTCCTTGCCCTTGCTGCGGTAATCGTTGCGTTGCGGATAACGACTTTGCAAAAGGCGTGAAAGGTATACTCGATATGTTCCCGGTAATCTTTTGTGCAGGTCATGGAAATTCCCCCTTTCCTCCTAAAAGCAAAGACAGGCGGGGCTGTCAATAGCGGACGTAGCCCGCTCATTTTACTGTGGACTAATATGTGTTGCATTTTTTTGCTTTCTTAATTCTATACACACCAGTACAACAGATAGCACAAACGCTGAAAAATCAGCAACAGGTCCCGCTAGCAATACTCCCATAATTCCAAAACGAAGCGGGAGCAGCAGGGTAAGCGGAATCAAGAAAAAGGTCTGCCTTGTTAATGCCAACAGAGCACCTTTTAACGCTTTTCCTATTGCGGTAAAAAAGCTGGAAGAAAGCAACTGCACACCATTTACCAACACCATGAAAAGATAGGTACGCATGAACAAAACAGCAAATTCAAAATACAGCTCGTCCCCGTCTCCGAATAGTGAAATGATAGATTGCGGGAAAAATTGAAATGCGATAAAAGCAATAGTGGAAACAACAAGATTCCACTTTATTGCAAGCATGTAAGCCTCCCGTACCCGATGGTATTGCCTTGCCCCATAGTTGAAGCCGATAATCGGCTGTGTTCCCTGCGAGATTCCTACAACAATCGCAAGGATTATGGCATTTGTTTTCATAACAATTCCGCAAGCTGCCAAGGGAATATCCGTTCCATATTTTGTTAATGCGCCGTAATAAGTCAACGAATTGTACTGAATGATTTGAATCACGGTAACTGCAATCTGATTTGAGCTGCTGCTTATTCCCATGCTGCAAATTTTCATGCTTTCTTTGATGTCCAATAAAAACGACTCTTTTTCAAAATGGATTGTTTGGAAACGCCATAGATAACGGAGTGCGAGTATGAAAGAAAAAATTTGCCCAATAACCGTTGCCCAAGCTGCGCCGGCAATTCCCCAATCGCAAACAAAAATAAAAATGGGGTCAAGAATGGTATTGATAATAGCTCCCACAACCATGCAGACCATTGAATACTTTGGTTTTCCATCTGCTCGAATCAAATTGCTCATACCATTCGTTACAATGAGAAACGGCATTCCAATCAATGTTATGCTGGCATACTGCTTTGCATATGGAAATACATCTGTCGTTGCCCCAAATGCCTTTAGGAGTAAAGACAGAAAAGCTTCACCAACCAGCAAATAAATAATTCCGAAAATTCCCATCAGAACAATACCATTTCCCGCTGCTTTGGCGGCAGCTTTCGGCTCTTTGCGTCCAAGACAGAGGGAAACACGGGAAGCACTGCCAATTCCGACCAGTAGTGCAATGGCAAGGCAGATGGTAGAAAACGGGTAGGCAACATTGGTTGCTGCATTTCCCAGATAACCGACCCCTTGACCAATAAAAATCTGATCCACAATATTGTAGATTGAGCCGACAAGAGACGCCACAATACTGGGAACAGCAAAATTTTTCAACAGCTTTGAAATTTTTTCATAGCCCAGAGGATTTTCAGTCATTGAACTCCTCCCCCTTTCTCTCTATATGGAGTTCCGATGTGATATTTCTGCCCGCCTGTATTAAGAAATCCATAAAAAGGTTCTGCTCGGATTCGCTCATACTCTGCAATAAAAGAGCTTCTGTCTTTTCGCATATCATCTGTATCTCGTCAATAATAGACAATGCTCTTTCTGTAGGATACAATTTACATGTCCGCTTATCCTTATCATTGGGAGAACGTGTAATCATTTCCTGCTTTTCCAATGTCGCAACCGTCCGTACAATATTGCTCGGATGAACATAAAACATATCCATTAAAGAATCCTGTAAAATGCCGGGCGAACGACAGATTTTGATTAAGAACATATATTGACTGTTGTTGATTCCATAGGGGGCAAGTTGCTTGTCCAAATAGATTTTGTAAAATCGGTCTGTTATGGAAAGCCATTTTAATAGTTGCATAGATATATACCTCCAAGCAGAACGTATTATACATAAATATGCGTGTGCACGCAAGTATTTTTTCTGCCAACAAATATTTCCACAATGCTTGTCTTTTGGTCTTTGTTTTCTTTGGTTCGGAATAGTGTGGTGCTGGCGGTCTATCTCTTGTTTTCGGTTGCTTGCTTCTTTATCGTACATGAGCATTTTAGCAGGGCTTATTTTTTTTAAACGCAAATTGTTCGCATTACAGTTGTGAAACACCTGTGGTTTTCATGAATGGCGAAATATTCGCCGTTCATGAAATACGTTTACATGTACTCCTGCTTAACGTACAGCTGTTTATTTATCAAAAAAATATGATAAATAACAAAAAAAGTAAAAAAACATTTGCCAATATTGGGAAACGGGTGTAAACTATTAGAAATAGAAATGAATATTCCATGTTTAATTGGAATATATCAATATAAGTTAATACGGAGGATTTTTATGAAGAAAGTTGTGGGCGTTATTGTTGCTGTTACCGCTGCTTTTGGTTTACTGTCATGTGCTTCCGGGGCAAAGGCTTCCGGTGGAACACCGTTTACTATTACCGAAGATTCAGGTGTAGTGGGATATTATTCTTTTGATGAAGAAATAGTAGACAATGAAGTAATCGATCATTCAGGAAACGGACTGAACGTTTACACATCTGCACTTGACGGATCTGTCACTGTAGACGGAAAATCAGGTAAGGCACTCAAACTTAACGGAGAAGATGAATATATAACCCTTGATTCTGAACTTCTTTCAGGAGACGGATTCACAGTTGCTGCATGGGTTAAGGCTGACTCATGGGCTGTCTGGGGCCGTGTATTTGACTTTGGCGATACAAAGACAGACGTATTTGTTGCTGTCGACGGAAGAACTCCCGGAACACTCGGAATGCGCGAAGAAGGAACAGCTGCCCAGGTAAACTGTCCTCTTCCGCCGGTTGGATCATGGGTTCACGTTGCCGCAACATTTGGCAGCGGGAAAATGGCCCTTTATGTTAACGGAAAACTTTCGCAGGAACTTCCCTGTCCTGTTTCTGTAGAGCAGCTTTCTGCAGGAGACCCGCTCGGACTTTATGTAGGACGTTCAAACTGGGCTGCAGATCCGCTGTTTCACGGGGCACTTGATGAACTTCTTGTAGCATCACGCTCATTCAGCGCAAAAGAAATTGCATCTGTTTACGCGGGAATTATAGGTTCAGCAGAGTAACTTTTTTTTCATAAAGTTTTTTTTATTAATACGGGTGTGCTAAAATATATTTGACCGGCACACCCGGTTAATCTTTGTTCAGGAGGATTTTTATGAAAAAGATTATTGCAGGAATTGTTTCTGCCGCTTCACTTTTTGCACTTACAGGATGCGGTACAACAAAGGAGGCTCCGCTTCTTCCGTATACAATTCACGAAGGTGACGGTGTAATCGGTTACTATACCTTCGAAGAAGAAATTGTTGACAATGAAGTTGTTGATCATTCCGGACAGGAAATGAATGTCTATACCGGTGCTCTTGACGGTTCTGTTCTTGTGGAAGGCAAGGAAGGTCAGGCTCTTCAGTTTAACGGTGAAGACGAATACCTTACTATTGACAGCGAACTTCTTTCGGGTGAAGGCGTAACAATTGCCGGATGGGTCAATCCTTCTTCATGGAAAGACTGGGCCCGTGTATTTGACATAGGTGACGGAAGCCAGTGTGATGTCTGGTGCGGAATGGACTTTAACACAAAGATGTTGCGCATGGATGTGTTCGGGGCTGCAGGAAACGTAACAATTCTTTCACCGCTGCCACCGACAGGCCAGTGGACACACATTGCAGCAACTTTCGGAAACGGATCTGCTGCTCTTTATGTTAACGGAAAACTTGCCCAGAAACTGCCCTGTCCTGTAAAGACTGCAGATATTGCCGCGACTGCTACAGGTATTTACATAGGACGTTCAAATTGGGCTGCTGATCCTTTGTTCAACGGTGCAATGGACAATGTTCTTGTTGCAAACAGGGTATTCTCTGATGCCCAGATTGCACAGCTTGCACTTGGTGCCGTTGCGCCTGAAGGTCCCGCAAAATAAGCGGAACAGATCGCTTTGAGTTAACAGCCGGCAGTTTTGTCCGGCTGTTTTTTTTAAATTAAAAAAATCGCATAGACTGCAACCTGCGTATAAATACTTTTTTTGGAGAAAAATTTATGAATATCACTGATATTACTGATGAAGATGAGAAAAAACCACTTGTGAGACAGACTGCTGACCCTTATGTTTACTTTCATAAAGACGGGTATTATTATTTTACTTATTCCTGCCCTGAATATGACAGAATAGAAATAAGACGTGCCTGGTCTGTAAAGGGACTCGAGGAGGCCAGACCGCTTACTGTCTGGAGAAAACATGCAGACGGTCCCATGAGCTGGCATATCTGGGCACCGGAACTTCATTATATTGATTCAAAGTGGTATTTGTATTTTGCGGCCGGCCGTGCAGAAGATCCCTGGTGGATAAGAACCTGGGTACTTGAAAATACGTCACAGGATCCTTTCTGCGGTGAATGGGTAGAAAAAGGCATGCTTGTTCCCGAATGGGACTCTTTTATGCTTGATACTACAGTTTTTGAAAACAAAGGAAAGCACTTTGCTGTCTGGGCACAAAAATCACCTGAAAAAACAGAAAATTCCTGTCTTTATCTGGCAGAAATGTCTTCTCCCTACGAACTCAAGTTCCCTGTAACTTTGCTTACACGCCCTGAATTTGACTGGGAATGCAGGGGATTCAAGGTTAACGAAGGTGCAGCCGTTTTGAAGCGCAACGGAAAAATCTTCATTACATATTCAGCAAGCGCAACTGATGCAACATACTGTATGGGACTTTTGTATGCCGACGAAAATGCAGATCTTACAAAAGCAGAATCGTGGATAAAACTTGAAAAGCCTGTTCTGGTGACAGATGAGGCCGCAGGAATCTTTGGACCCGGACACAACAGCTTTACGACAAGCCGCGACGGAAAAACAGATTATCTTGTTTATCATGCCCGCCCTTATGCAGAAGTGGATCTTGCTTTTGCACTGTATGACCCCAACCGTCATGCATGGGTTAAAAAAATCAGGTACGACGAAAAAGGCTTCCCTGTTTTTCAGTAAGTCTTCTGTATTTAGAAAAAATTCTAAATAGTTATTGACATTTCTTTTCTTATGTAGTTTACTAGTATTTAGAAATATTTCTAAATAGAGGTGGCTATGGCATTCCAGGACACTTTCAAGGCACTTTCCGATCCTGTGCGGCGTGAGATTCTTACACTGCTCAGAAAAGGAAAGATGTCTGCCGGTGAAATAGGTGCGGAATTTGATATGACCGGTGCAACGATTTCATATCATCTTTCCATTCTTAAAAAAGCCGGTCTTGTAGATGAAACAAAATACAAAAACTTCATCTATTACGAGCTTTGTACAAGTGTTTTTGAAGAACTTGTACTCTGGATAAATCAGTTCAAGTCTTCGGGGAAAAATAATGGAGACGAAGCAGGAGAAGAAAATGGAAAATAACAATGAAAACAAAAAGCCGTATCTGGCGCTGATGTTTATTACAACTGCAGTGTGTTTTATGCCCATGCTGTTTGGGCTTGCCGCGTGGAACAATCTTCCTGAAAGTATAGTCGTGCACTTTAATTTTAACAACGAACCCGACAATTTTGCCCCGAAGTGGGTAACAGTTTTTATTCTGCCGGCACTTATGGCTGCCATGAATATACTGTATCACCTGCTTATAGAAAAATCTGCAAAAGGACAGAAAATGCCTGCCGGTTTAAAGCTTGTTTTGAAATGGCTTGCACCCGTTCTGTGCCTTGTAGGCAGTGCCCTGGTTTATGCCTATACGCTGGGAAATTTTATAAATATAAGCGGAATTGCCATTCCAGTAGTAGCCCTTGTCTTTGCTGCTGTAGGAAACTACATTCCAAAAGTGAATTCTTCTGCAATAAACCTGCCGGGACTTGATAAGTCTGATTCCGAAGGCATTACAAAAGCCAAGCGCGTGGTCGGAATACTGTTTGTTGCGGCCGGCGTGCTTAACTTTGTCTGCGGTTTCTTTTATTTCGGAAGATACGTGTTTATGGCATCACTCCCGGTACTTCTGCTGGGGTCTGTTTTTGCCCCTTTTTTTCTGGTAAAGCGCAGTTCCCGAAAGTAATATAACTTTATTCCTGTTCCTGCACTGCCGGATCCGAAGCAGTTTTTTGCGGTGCGGGAATACTTACTGCTTCGTCCGGGACAGAAACGCTTTCTTCTGCGGGCGGGGTGGTGCTGTTGTATAGAAAGTCCATTGCAAATCTGTTTGAGAGAGTCTGAACTGTTTCTTCAAAATAAGAGCATACTTCGTCCCTGTTCCAGTAGTTGTTTCTTAAAGGCGTGTATTCTGCTGAACGGCCTGTGTATTCTTTGTTTATAATTGTTTTTCCCTGTGAATCTGCCGCGTATACTGTCATGACAACCCTTGCGCATACACCTGCATTTCTGAACCCTTCTTGCAGTGCTTCTTTCTGGAAGCGGAATTTTACATAAACAAGCGCTTTTGCTCCTGTCTGTTTTGCCGTCATTTTGTTGAGTTTCCGTGAAGATGAGCCTATGACGTCGTATCCTGTTGCTGCAACCGTACTGTTGAGTGTGTCAAAGAAACCTGTTCCGGCGTTTCTGTAGGCAGGGCAGTCTTTGAGTGTTGCCGGTTCAATTACCTGGATTCCGTTTTGGGCGAGGGTATCTGCAAAAATGCGTGCGGCACTGTCAACCCGTTCCTGAACCAGAAGTGTTTCGGGATTGTTTTTGTCGAGTGCGCGGTTTATAAAGCCTGTAAGAATTCCGTCTTCCTGCTGTTCAAGTTCGTAATTGTCCCCTGTTTTTTCCTGGTACCACGGAACACCGTTGTTTGAGTAAACGGTCATTATTGCTGCGGGTGAATAGTCTGCAAGATTTACGGCTGTCGTGCGGCAAGATGTGAGCGCAAGGACTGCGACCGACAGGTAAAGGACTGGTTTTATTTTCATGGAACTGCCTCTGTTTTTAAGATTTGTATCGGAATTATAGCATATAAAACGGAATTTGCAATATCAGAAGATTTTCTGGCTCTTTGTAAAAGAAATTTCTTTATTTCAACAGGAACCTGTGATATACTGTATCAAAATAAGTTAAAGTATATCAAAGAAATTAAGAACGGAAGGTTAAAATGAATAATTCAATTTTTGCAAAAACAGCTGCTGCTGCCGTTGCTGCCGTACTTGCTGCCGGAACTGCCTTTGCCGCCAAACGTGACGCAGATAAAAGCGTGTATACAAAATATGCAAGTCCACGGAGCGGAACACAGGCTGAATGGGGTACCCTTAACTGCCACGATCCCAAGATTTTTCAGGATGATGACGGAATGTACTATGTTTATTCCACAGATGCTGCTATCGGAGGGGCCGGACAGAAGGGGCTTCAGATAAGACGCTCTGCTGATCTTGTAAACTGGGAATGCCTTAACACGTCTGCAATTCAGCGCAAGTGGGACAAAGCCTGGCTTAAGTGGGTTGAATTTGACCGCGCGGGAGCTTCTTCGTGGGCACCTACTGTAATTAAACAGAACGGACTGTACTATATGTATCACGGAATCATTACCGACAAAGACCGTTCGGGAGATCCTGTTGCTGCAATTGCACTTGCCGTTTCTTCAAGTGTAACGGGGCCTTTTTATCCTGCACATGAAGCCGCGGCAAAAGACCCCAAAATAAAGGAAGTGTTTGACTCCCTGGGCGTTTCCTATGAACAGTCTCTTCTTGTACGCTACACATATTATGACAGAAGCTACACGAGCGATGACGAGTCGATTACAATGTACGACATGCTCAACACCGGTTCATATGACACTCAGAATGAAACAGACAGTGATTTTACCGGCATGGCATACGGCTTTGGCTGTATTGACCCTGAATTTGTTACCGACGTTTCTACAGGAAAACAGATGGTTTACAATGTGGGCGGAACAGACTGCTACGGAGTAACCTACGGCTCGTGGAAAGGTGGAATTGCCCTTATGTATGTGGACACTGTTTCGCTCAAACCTGTGGACAGAGAAGGAAATATTCTTGATGTTCCTGCAGATTCTGTTGAAGGCGCGTTCGGAAAGGCAATTGCCGGAGGTTACGGTGCTGCCTATGAAGGAGCGCAGGTTATCTACAACAGCAGTAACGGCTGGTATTATTGTTTTGTTTCGATGGGTTCTCTGGACTGGGACTACCGCGTCGGTGTGGGAAGAAGCCGTTCACCTGAAGGACCTTATATTGATGCTTCGGGCAGAAGTATGATGATCGGTCCTCTTAACGGAGCCGGTGAGTTCCATAAGATTGGCGGCAAAATAATAGGATCCCATGTTCTTAAGGGAGAACTCAGTTTCAGAAGCCAGGGTGGCCAGTCAATTCTGCGCACACAGGACGGAAAAGTTGTCTTTGCAAACCACGCACGCACAAATTTCCTGCCGGGATATTTTTTCTTCCTGCAGATACACCAGATGTTCTTTACAGAAGACGGATGGCCTGTCCTTAACCAGAATGAATACTACAACGACTATGACGGAAAAGACGAAGCTCTTGCGCCTTTGTCAGCAGAAGATATAGCTGGAACCTACGATACTATTCTTACCGTACGCAGTGACAGACAGGGTGACTATACTTTCAACGGAGATACAAAGCCCGTAACCGGTATCTATCTGGATGATGCAATTCCGACTGAATCAAAGGAAGTTGTTCTTGAAGCAGACGGAACAGTAAAAGGCACTTATAAGGGAACGTGGACTCTTTCTGACAACGGATGTTCTGTCGTAATAAAGATAAACGGACTGGGTGACTTTAAGGGATATGTCCTTAAGGCTACTGACTGGGCAAAAAACCGAAGTACAACGCGCAAAACAGTTACCTTTACGACACTTGAGTGCAGCGGAAAAGGTTGCGGTGAGTATTTCTGGGGAAACAGACGCGACAAGTAATTTTTTGCTAAATAACGAAAATTATTGATACAATATATTTTTACGGCCGGATTTAAGCATATTTTTCTTGAGTCCGGCTGTTTTTTTCTTGAAAAAGGTGGTTTAATTCAATAAAAAAAGATTTATATCAAATTTTCTTGACTTATAGAAAATCTGGGTTTACAATAAAATCATTAAGAAGATTACTGCTTCCTTACAATTATTCTCAGGAGGATACTTATGAAGAAAGTTTTGCTTTCAATTCTTGCTGCCGCTTCTGTATGTGCAGGCGCATTTGCCGTAGATGAAATCACGCTCATGAACTATGCACAGCCACAGGAAAAGGCAATTCTGGACAGTGTTGTAGCCCGTTTTGAAGAGACACACCCGGGAACAAAAGTAAAGTTCATTTCTGTAACAGGTGATGAATATGCTGCAAAGATTCAGGCGGCTCTTGCTGCAAACCAGCTCCCTGATGTTTTCTATCTTGGACCTGAATCTGTACGCCAGTATGCTGACAACGGAAAAGTTCTGGATCTTGCACCTTATATCAAAAATGCAAAGGGTGTAGATTTTGACGATTTGTATTCTTCTGCTGTAAACGCATACCGCTATGACGGAAAATATCTCGGACAGGGTGATTCAATCTGGGCACTTCCAAAAGACTTCGGACCTTTTGCATTTGCTTACAACAAAACTCTTTTCCAGAAGTACGGAATTCCGCTTCCAAGCAAAGATACTCCCTATACATGGGATGAATTTATTTCAGTCTGCAAAAAGCTTACAAAAGATACAAACGGCGACGGAATGAATGATACTTTCGGAACAGGACTCAATGTTCACTGGGCATTTATTCAGTTTGTATGGGGAAACGGAACAGACTTTTTGGACGAGACAAAAACAAAGGTAAATATTACCGACCCAAAATTTATTGAAGCACTTCAGTTCTGGGCAGACATGACAAACAAGTATGAAGTTACACCGAGCGCAACACAGGCTCAGTCACTTGATACATACCAGAGATGGCTTAAGGGTGAACTAGGATTCTTCCCTGCAGGACCGTGGGATCTTTCTACATTCAACAAGGTTCTTCCTTTTGACTATGACCTTATTCCGTGGCCTGTTCATACAAGTGAAAATGAAACCGCAACATACAGGGGCGGTGTAGGCTGGGCAGTTTCTGCTACAACAAAGAATCCTTCAAAGGCTGCTGAACTTGCACTTTATCTTTCTGCAGACAAAGAAGCAAATGAAATGTTCTGCGACCAGGATCTTCAGATTCCAAACCTTAAGTCACTGGCATCACGCTATACTTCAAAGCCGGGTAATCCGCAGAACCGTCAGGAGTTTATCAATATTATTGAAAAAACCGGACGCAGCTGGCCGTTTGACTACACATACAACCGCGTATGGTATGATAATTTCTATGTTGGAATTCAAAAGGTTCTTGACGGAAAAATGACCGCCGAAGAATACTGCAAGAAAATTCAGCCTAAGCTTCAGCGTGACCTGGACAAAGCCCTTGCAAGAGCACGTCAGAGCGCCAGAAGATAACGGAGTCTGACTTACACGGACGTATCTTTGCAAAGAGATGCGTCTGTGTGACTTTAACCAAATGGAGCTTCTTTATGAAAAATACTGAATTAAACAAATCAAAGAAGTGGAATGATGAGGCGCGCGCCGGTCTTCTTTTTGTAATAGCGCCTGTCGTGGGATTTTTTCTTTTTACGGCCGGACCATTCCTGTTTTCTATCTTTGCCAGTTTTACCAGTTGGGATTCAATGACAGACCTTACAAGTCTTCATAAGATGGACGAGATAGACAGGTCATTTTTTTATGTTGGATTTGAAAACTACAAGGAACTTTTTTCTGACCCGGACTTCTGGCATTCTTTGTGGAATACCTTTGTCTACATGATTGGAATTCCTCTCGGAATGATATGGGCATTTTCACTTGCTCTTGCATTCAACAAGGAGCTTCCCGGAGTAAAAGTTTACCGTGTTATTTACTATATACCGGTTGTTTCTTCGATAGTTGCCGTTTCACTTTTGTGGAGCTGGCTTTATAACGGTGATTACGGTCTTTTAAACCAGTTTTTGAACTGGGCATTCGGTGTGAAAGGACCAAACTGGCTTCAGAATGAACATACTGTAAAGCCTGCAATTATGCTTATGTGTGTCTGGCGCGGAGTCGGAAACACGGCACTTTTGTACCTTGGCGGACTTCAGAATCTTCCGAAGTCATACTACGAGGCTGCAGTTATTGACGGAGCCAGCGGCTGGACTATTTTCAGAAAGATTACCTGGCCTTTGATGCAGCCTATTTCCTTCTATATTATCATTACTGGAATAATCGGCGGTGCACAGATGATAGTTGAACCGCAGATAATGACACCGACCGGAGGACCTGACTACAGTTCTGCTACAATAGTATTCTATATCTGGCAGAAAGCTTTTGGTTCTGCAGACCTTAAGGGGTATGCATGTGCAGCATCCTGGGTACTTGCAATTATCGTATTCGTCGTTACGGCGATTCAGTTTAAGCTGAGCCCTGCCAGTGAAAACTATCTGGAATAGGGAAAAGAGGTTTTTATGACAAACGCTATGACAAATCCGCAGGTAGCAAAATATGGTTCACAGAAACGTAATCAGACTCTGTCGAATTTTTTTGTATACTTTTTTCTGACTCTTGGTGCAGTTATAATGATTGTTCCGCTTTGGTGGATGTTTATTTCATCCCTTAAGACAAAGGGACAGTTTTTGATGACACAGCTTTCACTTGCTGTTCCAAAGGCACCGCAGTGGACAAATTATTTCAAGCGCGTATGGGAAATGGATCCCCAGTTACAGCGCGGAATTCTGAATTCAATTTTTATTGCCGTGAGCACAATTGTGATAGGAACACTTGTTTCTTCACTTGCTGCATTTTCTTATTCAAAGCTTCGTTTTCCGGGAAAGAACAAGCTCTTTCTTGCTGAACTTGCAACCCTTATGATACCATTTTCTATCATCATGATTCCGCAGTTTATAATTTATTCAAGAATCGGATGGCTTGATACATGGTACCCGCTTATTATTCCTGGAATGCTTGGCAATGTATCAATGATTTTCTTCCTGCGCCAGTACATGAGCGGAATTCCTACTTCGATGATAGAATCTGCACGTATTGATGGAGCCGGTTTTCTGCGCATTTTCTGGTCGATTATGCTTCCCAATGCAAAACCGGCAATTGCAGCCCAGGGAATCCTGTGGTTTATGGGTTCATGGAACGACTACTTTGCCCCGAGTATTTACCTTAATACACCGGAAAAGCTTACTGTTCAGGTTATGATTGCAAAACTTAACGCAATGTATGCTATCCAGACTGACTACCCGTTGCTTCTTGCGGCTTCAGTTATTGCACTTCTTCCTGTTCTGATTGTCTTTATGGTTTTCCAGAAGCAGATTATTGCGTCAGTTGCAATGACAGGACTTAAATAATTATGCCTTTGCTTGAGCTTTGCGGATTTACTTCTACCCATGACCCGGTAATTGTCAAGGAAAACGGTTTGTATTACCGCTTTCAGACAGGACCTGGAATTCCGGTTGCGGTTTCTGACAATCTTTGCAGCTGGAAATACTGCAGAAAAGTTTTTGACGAAAACCCACGCTGGACGTCAGAGAAGATTCCCGGCTCAACGCATTTTTGGGCTCCCGAAGTTGTGTTTCGTGACGGATGGTGGCGCATCTACTATTCCGTTTCTACATTCGGGAGTAACCGTTCTGCCATAGGTCTTGCCCGTTCACGTACGCTGGATGTAAATTCAGCAGAATACGGATGGGAAGATCTGGGCGCAATAATTGAATCTGTTCCCGAAAATAACTACAACTGCATTGACCCTGCTGTAATTAGGGACGAAAACGGCACGGATGTTCTTTTGTTTGGTTCTTTCTGGGGCGGACTTCAGGAAATTGCGCTCGGTGCCGACGGTTTTGTAAAAAAAGGTGAAAAGCCCGTAACTGTCGCCAGCCGCGGAACAAATCCTAATCCGATAGAAGGCGGTTATCTTTTTAAACACGGGAAATATTATTATCTTTTTGCATCACACGATTTTTGCTGCAGGGGAACAGCTTCTTCTTACCACATTGTTGTGGGGCGTTCTGAAAGTGTCTGCGGTCCTTTTTATGATGACATTGGCGTGAGCATGAGTGACGGCGGCGGAACTACACTGCGCAACGGACTCAGTTATTCACGCTGGGCAGGCCCCGGTCACAATACCGTTTTTGCAGACACTGACAATAAAATATATCTTGTTTACCATGCATACGACAGGCTCAATAACGGGGAGCCCGAACTTCAGATAGAAGAATTAAAGTGGAACGAATACGGCTGGCCTGAATTTTAGTCTTCACCGCTGAACTGTTCATCTGTTTTACTGTCTGTCATTTCTCTTTCTTCGAGCATTTCGGCATCTTCGCGCCCGTGCGGAACAGCCCATGATGAATATTTGCCGCTGCCGTTTTTCTTTTTTCTTTCAAGCGGATTCGTATACTGTCTTCTTAGTTTTGAATAATATTCTTCGTCGTCCATAATTTTTTTCCAAAGCTTCTATGTGAAAGCGCAGTTGTTACAAAGAGTAAACTTGGCAGAAGTGATACTGCGTAGGGAGCACGCGGGAAGCGGAAATGATTTGACTTTTAGGGTCGCGAAGCGACATTTGATGGTTTCCTTGCAAAAGTCACATCAAGGGCCTTATGGCCCGGTTTTCGATTTCCGCGGGTGACCGGGAGCAGTTTTACTTAAGTATAAGCTTAGCATAAGCAATACTGCGTAGGGAGCACGCGGGAAGCTGCAAAAAAAGGCTGCCCTTATGGACAGCCTTTCCATTAGAAATTGACTAATTCATTAAGCCTTGCTAAGACGAGCTTCGAGGTCATCAAGACACTCTGTAAGTTCCTTTGGCAAGTGCTTTCCGAACTTAGGATAGTGGTTTTCGCGGATGTCTTTGCATTCCTTGAGCCAGCCTTCCTTGTCAACCTTTGTGATTGCAGGAATCTGTTCCTTGTAAACTTCTGCAAGTCCGTCAAGGTTAAGAGAACCTTCTTTTGGCATATATCCGATTGGTGTGTCAACGAAGTTGTCTTTTCCGTCGCAGCGGTCAAAAATCCATGCAAGAACGCGGCTGTTGTCGCCGTATCCTGGCCACATGAATCCGCCGGGGAGCTTGTCGTTGTTTTCGTCCTTGCGGAACCAGTTAACGTAGAAGATTTTAGGAAGCTTGTCCTGATCCTTTGCGCTCTTTCCTATGCTGATCCAGTGTGCGAAGTAGTCGCCCATGTTGTATCCGCAGAAAGGAAGAATTGCGAACGGGTCGCGGCGAATCTTTCCAACCTGTGATGCATCGATTGTAGATGCAGCAGTGATTTCTGATCCGACGATTGATCCAAGGAATACACCGTGGTTCCAGTTGCGTGCCTGGTGTACGAGAGGAACTGTTGAAGGGCGGCGTCCTCCAAAGAGAATTGCACTGATAGGAACACCCTTTGGATCTTCCCATTCTTTTGCGATACACGGACACTGTTTTGCAGGTGCTGTAAAGCGTGCGTTAGGATGAGCCATTTCTTCGCCCTTTGGAGCCTTGTCCTTGGGGAATGCATCGCGTGTGTTTCCCTTCCAGTCAACAAGCTTGCCCTTTGCAGGGTAACCGATTCCTTCCCACCAGACGTCTCCGTCTTCTGTAAGTGCACAGTTTGTAAAGATTGTGTTCTTTTCTGCAGAAATAAGAGCGTTCTTGTTTGACTCTGCTGAAGTTCCCGGAGCAACACCAAAGAATCCGGCTTCGGGGTTGATTGCATAAAGACGTCCGTCTTCACCGAACTTCATCCATGCAATGTCGTCACCGACAGTTTCGACCTTCCAGCCAGGGATTGTTGGAATAAGCATAGCGAGGTTTGTCTTACCGCATGCAGACGGGAATGCGCCTGTAACGTACTTGACTTCGCCCTGTGGGTTTGTGAGCTTAAGAATAAGCATGTGTTCTGCAAGCCATCCTTCGTCGCGTGCAAGAACAGTAGCAATACGAAGAGCAAAACACTTCTTTCCGAGAAGAGCGTTTCCGCCGTATCCTGATCCGTAAGACCAGATGAGGCGTTCTTCGGGGAACTGGCTGATATACTTGTGTTCAACATCAGCGCAAGGCCAGACTCCGTTGTCTTTTTCACCGTTGTTGAGCGGCTTTCCTACAGAGTGGAGACACGGTACGAATTCTGCGTTGGGGTCTGCATTGAAAATGTCAAGAACCTTTGATCCAGCGCGTGTCATGATGTCCATGTTAAGAACAACGTACTCAGAGTCTGTAAGCTCGATTCCGTTCTTTGAAATTGGTGAGCCGAGTGGTCCCATGCAGAAAGGAATGACGTACATTGTGCGGCCGTGCATACAGCCCTTGTAGAGGCCTTTCATTGTGGCCTTAAGCTCTTTCGGGTCAATCCAGTGGTTTGTAGGACCAGCATCTTCTTCTTTTACAGAAGAGATGAATGTGCGTGATTCAACACGTGCAACATCAGAAGGCAGTGAGCGGAACAGGAAACTGTTGGGCTTCTTGGCAAGCGGAGTTGCGAGTCCTGCGTCAACGCATTTTTTCATCAGGCGGTCATATTCAGCCGTAGATCCGTCGCAAACGTAAACCTCGTCAGGTTCGCACATAGCGACACATTCTTCAATCCAAGCCTTGATTTTTGGGTGCTTGATGTCATTGATAGTCATACAACTACTCCTATGATGGCGGGAATCAAAAAATGAAACAGAAGTTTTTACAACGTAGCCTTTCTGTTTTCATGTCCATGCGTCAGCGCAGACCTTTTGATTCCTATACAAAAAATATACATTTTTTTGCCTTTATTTTCAACCGATATTCAAAAAATATTCGTTTACACCTATGCGCGCGGATGTACTTTTACAGTGCATGTGCAGACAACTTGATTTTATCTTTTTAATATGCGTATATTTATGTTATGAAAGACAATAAATTCAATTTTTGTCCTGAATGCGGCTCAAAAAATATATGTACAAAAAACAGCGGGCGCAAGTGGGTTTGCCCTGACTGCGGTTTTGAACTTTACAACAATACCGCTGCGGCTGTAGGACTTCTTATTCAGAATAAAAAGGGTGAGCTTTTATTTGAAAAACGTGCAAAGGAACCAAGAAAAGGGTTTTTGGCTTTTCCCGGCGGATTCTGTGAACCTGATGAAAGCGGTGAAAATGCTGCCGTGCGCGAGTGTTTTGAAGAAATAGGTGTAAGGCCGCTTTCTGTAAAATACATATGCAGTTACCCGAATACATATGCCTACAAAGATGTCGTCTATAAAACCTGCGATATGTTTTTTACCGCAGTTCTTCCGGCTGGGGCACAGCTTAAGGCCGAAGAGTCCGAAGTTAGCGGATTTGAATGGGTTGATGTAAAATCTGCGGAAGATGTAGAAAAAATACCGCTGGCATTTGTTTCTGCAAAAAACACACTGTTGAAGTGGCTGGAGACAAAATGAGTTTACCTTTAATTATGTGTATTGCGGGCGCGGCAGTTTTTATTTTTGTATTTTTCTTCTATATAATACGCATATCCCGCCTTAAAAAGGCCCGCGCCGGCTCTTCTCTTGATGTACCGCGCGCACCGGTTTCGTACAAGGGCAGCATTGTAGCGGCTTTTGTTCTGGAAGCACTGCCTTTTGCGGTTCCCATGGAATTATATATGGTGGCAGTTTCTCTAGCCTGCGGAATTCTTGGCGAGATAATTGTTTTTAAGGAAAGAATAGCAAAAATTTCCGAAAATGAGCCTTCGGATACTGGACAAAGTTCGTAATATTCTATATACTACTAATACTTTATGGCGTCTTACCCAAGCGGTAAGGGAGAGGTCTGCAAAACCTTTATGCAGCGGTTCGATTCCGCTAGACGCCTTTCATAAAAAAAAGGTATCCGGTTGGATACCTTTTTTTTATGCTTCCGGACTGTTCAAGCAAAGCTGCGGTCCGATTCAATATATTTTGTGCTGTCCGGGTATCCGGGCGGCATTTTTCTGGAGAGATTTATGAGAAGAGTTTTTGTTTTTGCACTTCTGCTGTCTTTTGTTTTGTGTTTTGTTTCTGCCGCAGGTATGCCTTCGCATTCTAAAATACGGATCGCTTCTACAAAGTGGTTTGACATTATCTATCCTGTAGAAAGTGAAAATTCAGCCCGGGAACTTTTTGACAAAGCCGATTCAATTTATGAAAAAATCTGTGCATCTTACGGAAAAGAGCCTGACTTCCGCATGCCGGTTGTAATTACTCCTGACACTGACGCTTACAACGCTTATTTTTCAAACGGACACTACAATCATATTGTTCTTTTTGATGCTGTTTCTGATGAAAGTATGGCTGTTTTTTCTGAGCCGCTTCTTGGAACTTTTACGCATGAACTGACCCATGCTGTTTCTATAAATATGTGCAATCCGTTCTGGAAAGTTATAGATTCTGTGTTCGGCGATATTTTTAATCCAGGCTCGGCTATTATTATGACGACTCTTTTTAAGGAAGGGGCTGCTGTTTCTATGGAAAGTTCCGGCGGGGAAGGGCGGCTTAACGATCCTTTTTACCTTCATATGTTGCGCCAGGCAAAACTTTCGGGCAAATTTCCTTTGGTGCAGGATGTGTCAGGCGCAAGGGACAAGTTTCCTTCGGCATCGGCATCTTACGGCTTTGGCGGACCTTTTGCCGCTTTTATCCAGCAGAAATACGGAATGGAAAAATATGCCGAATTCTGGTACCGTGCAATAAATGCAAAAAGCCTGACTTATGAAACTGCTTTCAAGCGAATCTACGATGTGAGTCTTGGAACTGCGTGGAAGGAATTCAAAGATTCTGTTTATGTTCCAGATATTCCTAAAAGTCCTCTCGAAGAAAAATTTGTTACTGACTTTTTTAACCCTGAGGCAGACGGTTTTTCAAGACAAAATCTTTTGGGGTCAAGGTTTTACGGCCTTTCGTCTTCTGATGTTTCGGTAAGTTACATTGACGGCGGGGCTGTCTGGCTTTGTTCTGCACAGGACGGGATGTTCGGCGTTCCAAAAAAACTGTTTTCGCGCGACGGAATTCTTTCGGCAAGGCTTTCTTCTGACGGGGAATTTCTTGCTGTAAGTTACGAAGATGACAACAGTTCGGGAACAAAATACAAATCTGCACTTTACGAAATCAAAAGCGGCAGGTGGCATGAAATAAAGCAGGCAGGACTAAGGGACGCGTGTGTTTATTACGCAGAAGGAAAAATTTATGTTACTGCAGTTTATGCTTTTTCTCAGAGCGCTTCCCTTGTGACGTTTGCATTTGACGGAAAATCTTTTTTAAGGACAAGTGAAGTTTCTTTTGCACGCGGCGAGTCTGTTTTTTCTCCCTGTTTTGTTGAAGGAAATGTTTATGCTGTCTGCAGGTCGGGACTTGAGTGGACTATAAGATGCTTTGGGAATCTGCGGAATTCAAACGGCGTTAAAAATGAGGCATATTCTTTTTTGCCTGAAGCACGGCTCCGATGGCTTTCGGCGGGAACTCTTGGCGGTAAACCTGTGCTTTTGTTTTCTTATGCCGAGCCTGACACTTTCCCAAGGCTGGGATGGCTTGACCCTTCTTCAAAAGAAATGTTCCTTATGAATACTGACGTTTCGGGCGGCGTGTACTGGCCGGTTGCTGCCGCCGGATCTGTTGTTTACAGCTCTTATTTTTATGACAACAGAAAACTTTTGTGTCTGGACACAACTTCTCTTGACAATGCCGGCGGAGTTTTGAAACTGACCGCCGCCCGGTCTGCGGTTAACGAAAGCAGTGACGCTTTTTCTGAAAGCCACGGCGGTTCTTTAGAAGGAACTTTTTCTTCTAAAAAATACAGAAAACCTTACTGGCACAGGGGGACTCTTCTTACGGGTCCTGTTGTGCCCGGTTATCAGTTAATTCCTTATGTTGCGGATGATGTGAAGAATGATTCCCTTATAAATACTGTTCCGTTTGTCTGGGGTTTGACATGGATGACAAGTAACCCGTGGGATTCTGACACTCTTACACTGAGTGCCGGAACGAGTTTTGATGCAAAAGCATGGGGCTTTTCTGCAGGATTTTCGGGTTCAACCTCTACATCGCTTTTTTCTTACAATGAAATGCCTGCGGTTGTTGTGGACAAGGACGGATTTGTTCAGGCTTCAAACAATCTTTCTCTTTCTTCGGGCGTAAATCTTGGCGGTAAGGCTGACCTTTTGTTTTCTCTTGAGAATAAAGCCTTTTTTGGAAAAAATACATGGGGTTTTGGGGGCTTGATACTGGATTATATTGAAGATGACAACTTGTATTTTTATGACAAGAACAAAGTGTCTGCCAAAATTTCCACAATCCGCAAAATGGGACCCGGAACATTCGAGCTTGGCGGTATTGCGCTGTCTGTTGCCTACAAAACTGTAGTTATGGGAACAGCAGGCGGCCGTCACCAATACAATGTTTTTAATGAAGGCGATGATATGGTTCTGCAACAGTACCTTTACCCCGAAGTGAGTGTAAATATTCCGCGCCTTCTGCCGTTTTCATGCAGGGATTCGTTTACTTACAATCTGCCGGTTGCATTCAATGTGCAGATGTGCTCTTATATAGGAAAATTTCTTTCTTTTGAAGCCGAAAGTGTTATATTTGCGTATGAAATCCAGCGCGGAATTCCGTTTGTGCCGCTTTATTTTAACCGTTTTCTTCTTACGGCAGACTACTGCGGTTCTTTGGGTAATTCAGGAACGGACTATACTCTTTGGAATTTTGTAAAGGTTTTTTCTGACCTTTCTGGAGACAGAATGGGGTACAGGGATTTTTTGTCCCTTAAACTGATTCTGGAACCGTCATTCAATACCGGCCTTTTTGCAAATCCTTCTTCGCACGTGAGTGTTTATTGTTCTGTAGGCCTACCGTTGAAAAACTTTGACCCCGGCAATTTCAAACTATCCTTCGGAGTCGGCTCTCTATTTTAGGCGCAGTAGAGACAGTTGTGAAATAACAGTCTCAACTGTAATTTTTAAGAATGGCTTTGCTGTTCTTGAAATAAAAAATATTGTTTTTTTGTAGAAAAGTATTATAATAATAGCGAGTATAATGCGCCCTGAAAAAAATACAGAAATCTGAAGTGAACTAAGCTGTAAAAGTCGACAATATAATATTAAAATAGGAAAAAAGTGATGTTGGTAAAAGATAAAAGAGAGTATTTGATAGTTCCGTTTACGGTGATTGCGCTTTTGGTTGACCTTCTTGGAAGAGTTTTTGCCGAAAAACTTATGCTTCCGCTCTGGTGTGATTCTGTCGGAACTTTTTTTATTGCGTATTTTGCAGGTCCGGTTTGTGGTGCTATAGTCGGTTTTACGAACAATATAATTTACGGCATTTTTGTTGAACAGCAATCGGTTTACTGCGTTACTGGCGCATTTATCGGTTTTTTAGCCGGACATTTTGCAAAAAAAAAGGTTTTTGAAAGCCAGTTTTTAACCATGACGATTGGAATGGGACTTGCCGTAATTTCGACAGTGATTTCCGTAATCGTCAGCATAACAATGTATGGCGGTGATATTGGCAATATCTGGGCAGCTCAAGTAATGCGTTTCTTTATGGACGCAGGTTTTCCAAAATATGTTTCCTTTGTGACTGGGCAGTTTTATATTGAATTTTTGGACAAATTGTTTTGTGTGGAAATAATTTATCTTTTAATAAAACTCGTAAGATTTTACAGAAAAAAACGTGATGAAAACTTAGAGGAAAAAAAATCGTTCAAAAATACAGCTCCGTTTTTGACTTTTATTTTTGCTCTTTTCTTTGTTTTTCAGCCTAAGCCGGCTTTTAGTCAAAATTTTACCGATGAATACGACTCTTATGTTCAGACTGTTTTTTCAAATTCCGAAGGACTTTTGTCTGGCGAAGCAAACGACATAGAACAGACAAATGACGGAAAACTTTGGATTGGAACTTACGCCGGCCTGTTTAAGTATGACGGTTCAAAATTTAAGCTTATGAGTGATATTCATTCTGTAAAAAGCGTAAATTGTCTTTTTGTAGACGAAGAAGGAAGGCTTTGGACTGGAACAAATGACGGCGGAATTACAATTTTTATAAATGAACACGTGATGAATGTGATTGACGAAGAAAGCGGTCTTCTTTCAAATTCTGTAAAGGACATTGTCTGCGATACCGAAGGAAATTATTACATCGGAACAACGGAAGGAATTTCTCTCGTGTCTTTGAGCGGCGGAGTAAAAATTACAAAAAAATATGAACAGATTAAAAACGTAACAAAAATGTCCGCCGACAAATTTGGAAACGTCGTTGCTGTTACCGAACGCGGAGAGCTTTTTTGCTTTAAAAACGGAGAAATTTGCTGTTCATTTTTAAAAGGCGAGGAAAAGATTTCTTTTCAGAGTGTGGATTTTTCGGAAGACGGAAGGCTTTTTCTTGCAAGCCCGGACGATTCGATTTTTATTTACAGCCTGACACCTTCTGGCCCAAAATTAGTCCGCAAATTTAAAATTCCAGGAATCGAAGGCATAAATTCATTCTATTTTGCAGAAAATAATGGCGTTTTTGTTTGTTCTGACACGGGAATAGCCTTTTTTGATGAAAGTTTTAGAGCCAAAAAACTTTACACAAACAATTTTTCGAATTCAATCGACGCAATGCTTATCGATTATCAGGGAAATCTCTGGTTCAGTTCTTCAAGGCTTGGACTTCTGGAAATGTGCAAATCTACTTTTGTTGAACTTTTTTCAGAAATCGAAGAAACCGCGGTTGTAAATTCTACGGAAAAATGGCAGGGACTGCTTTTTTGCGGCACTGACGAGGGACTTATAATTCTTGACGAAAAAAACGAAAAAAAACTCGAAAATAAAATAAGTTCATTGCTTAATAAAATAAGAATTCGCTGTTTGAAGGTGGATTCTATGGATAATCTGTGGATTGCAACGACTGGAAGCGGTATTTATAAGGTAAGCTTGGATTCTTCTGGCGAATACGAGATAAAGAATTTTTCACAAAAAAACGGACTTCCTGGAAACCGTTTTAGAAATATCTGCGAACTTAAGGACGGAAGAATTGCTGTTGCCGGAGATTATGGAGTTGCCTTTTTGAGAGGAGATTCCGTTGAAAAAGTTTTTACTGCGCAGGACGGTTTTGCCAACGAAAAATCTCTCTGCCTTCTTGAATACAAAAATGGCTGCTATGTAGGCTCAGACGGCGGTGGAATTTCAAAAATCGAAAATGACAAGATTGTTAAAAATATTGGAAAAAAAGACGGACTTTCTTCAAACGTAATTTTGCGAATGGTTTACGATTCTTTTTCTGACGGTGTATTTATTGTTACAAGCAACGGAATTTGCTATACGTCCGCAAAAGGAGAAGTCAAAAAACTCGATAATTTTCCGTATTCAAACAATTACGACATGATTTGCGATCCTGACGGAACATGCTGGATTTTGGGAAGCGCTGGAATTTTTGTGGCACAGTCAAAAGATTTGATTGAAAATTTAAAAACCGAGTATCCGCTCATAAATGCAAAGCATGGTTTTCGTTCGCTGCTGATTGCAAATTCATGGCCTTGTCTCGAAAACGACAATCTTTATCTTTGTTGCGACAGCGGAGCCGTAAAGGTTAATATGTCAAAATACGACATGGCTTCAAAATCTTACCGCATGATTTTGGATTTTGCGGAAGTTGACGGAATAAAGCATAGAATTAACCGTTCTGACGTTTTTAAGCTTTCGCCTCAAACTCAAAAACTTGTGCTTGAGCCGGAAATATTGAATTATTCACTGAACGATCCTTACGTAAGATATTTTCTTGATGGAAATGATTTAAAACCTACAGAGTGTTTGCTCAGCGAACTTGGAAAAATTTCTTATTCAAACTTAAAGCCAAAAACTTACGTGTTTAAAATTTCGATTCTCGACGGATTGAACGGAAGCGTAATAGAAAGTGCAAATTACACGATTGAAAAAGAAACAGAAATGTATCAGAAAAACTGGTTTAAGCTCTATGTAATTTTGACAGGCTGTCTTGTTCTTGTCTGGCTTACCTGGTTTGTTACTAGAGTTCGTTCTCAGAAGACTTTGCTTAAACAAAAATACGAACTCGAATATGCAAAGAAGCAGATTAAAATGGTGAACGAAACCATTCTTTCTATTGCTCAAACCGTAGATGCCAGAGATCAAAACACGAATCAACATTCTCGCAGAGTGTCGGAGTATTCGGTTTATATTGCAAAAAAACTTGGATACTCAAAGGAAAAATGCGAGACTCTGCGGCAGATGGCGCTTTTGCACGACATTGGAAAAATCGCAATTCCAGATGCTATTTTAAAGAAGCCGGAAAAACTTACGGACGAAGAATACAAAATCATGAAATCTCATGTTACTCGTGGTGCGGAAATCTTAAAATATCTTACGACTGTTGACAATGTAAGCGTTGGCGCCCTTTATCATCACGAAAAATACGACGGAAGCGGCTATTGCCACGGTCTGAAAGGTGAAGAAATTCCTCTTGACGCAAGAATTATCGGCATTGCAGACGCATTTGACGCAATGACGGCAAATCGTATTTATCGCAAACAGCTGGATCTTGATTTTGTAATAAAAGAGCTTAAGCGGAACAGCGGAACTCAGTTTGATCCGAAACTTGTGGACATCTTGCTTTCTCTAATTGCTGACGGAACAATAGATGTGGAAAAACTTTACGAAAAAACAAAAAACAATCCGGCAGAAAACATTAAATGAGGAAAACTATGAATGTAAAAATGAAAAAAAAATATATTTTGTGCGCAATTACTTCTGTTGCAATGTGCCTGCTTTCTTTTGGAATTCATATTTTGACACGTTCCGAAGATAGAAGCCTGAAAGTTGGTTTTATTTTTGTAGGCGATGAAATAACTCCTTATACAGAAAATTTTATAAAGGCACAAAATCATGTTGTTTCGGTTTTTGGCGACAAAATAGATTGTGTCACTAAGTACAATGTTACAGAAGATCAGATTGAACTTCCTCTTGAAGAACTCGTAAACGAAAAGTGTGATTACATAATTGCTCCAAGTTATGGTTACGGTCCAGTTGTAAAAGATATGGCGGCTCTTCATCCAGAAATTGAGTTTTGTGTGCCGACTGGCGACAATGCAAATGATGAACCTGTTCTTTCAAATTATCATAACTGTTACGGAACGATTTATCAGGGGCGCTATATTTGCGGCGTGATTGCCGGAGAAAAACTGAAGGAAATGATTGAATCGAAAGTTATAAGCGCAGAAGAGGCAAAAGTCGGTTACGTTGCGGCTTTTCCGTTTCCAGAAGTTATTTCTGGTTATACGGCTTTTTATCTTGGAGTTCAGTCGGTTGTTCCAGAAGCGACAATGCTCGTAAAATATACGGACACCTGGTCAAATTATTCTTTGGAAAAGCAGGTTGCCGTAGAATTGATTGATGAAGGTTGCGTTGTAATTTCTCAGCATTCTGACACAAAAGGTCCTGCTGTTGCCTGTGAAAATTCAAAAAGAGCGGTTCCTGCCTATCACGTCGGATATAGCCAAAGTATGACCGATATTGCTCCGACACGTTCTTTGGTCAGCTGTTCAGTTGATTATTCTTACTATTTTGAGCAGTCAATAAATGCTCTTTTGCATGGTAAAAAAATTGAAGATTGCATTGACGGAAAAGTTTACGGTCAGGACGCAATGGCAGGAATCGAAAAGGGATGGGTCCGCATTTTGGACATAAACTATGAATTTTTGCCGAAAAATATTGATTCGACCGTAAAATCTGTTAGCAGCAAAATCGAAAAAAATGATATTGCAATTTTTTCCGGGAACTTTACAGGAACTGCTCCGTTTGACAGTTCCAATAAAATTGACTTAAGGACACCTTTTGTCGAAAATGAAAAATCTTCATCACCGGCTTTTTGTTATGTCCTCGACGATGTAATCAAGGTTTTGCCTTAATTTAGCAATCCCAATGATATAAATCAGATTCGGCTTTGAACGAATTTTCAAGGCTTAGTAATCCTGTTTGTTTTGTAAGTTGGGCAAAAATCATTGCAGCAAGCTGTGTCCG